>JABAOF010003963.1_pt3 | contig 13368 bp, 12 predicted proteins | sample 7062171 | NCBI WGS metagenome assembly JABAOF01 (sample SAMN14538628, study PRJNA623070) | marine sediment metagenome | biome: marine biome [ENVO:00000428]; feature: marine pelagic biome [ENVO:01000023]; material: deep marine sediment [ENVO:00002113] | place: India: Gulf of Khambhat ...
GTTCTAGCCGATTACCCCCTTCGTTCTAGTCAACCACCCCTTTCGTTCTAGCCGATTACCCCCTTCGTTCTAGTTCACCACCCTTTTCGTTCTAGCTGATTACCCTCTTCGTTCGGGTAGAGGACCCCCTTCGTTCGTATTTGGGACCGCAATATCGGGAGAACAGAACAGGTGCGGAACTTTGAAATTTGGATTTATCCCAGGAGACCAATGATTAATAATGGACAGGCAAAGAAAACTTAACAGCCGCAGAACACCTGCAAAAAACCAAAGCATATGCCCTGGATGTGTCTGAATTCTCCCATCTCTATCAATCAAAAGACCCCCATTTTTACCATAACATACCGGAATATGAGATGCTGAAGAGAGGGATGACACAGGAGGAGAGAATCAAGAACGGGTATTGGGTGGCGTATCGGATTGCAGAAGCTTTGGAGGAGAAGAAGGGAAAGTAGTTCAGTTGGCAGTTGGCAAGTAGGAAGAGAAGAAACGGAGAAACAAGGAAACGAAAAAATGATAAAAGCCTGGATTTCCTACCTCTTCCCTTTTCTTTTATTTCTCTTCTATTCTGAATATCCAGCCTCTGGATTCGAAAAACTCAAATAAACTCTTATAGGAGATTCCAAAATGTTTACAAACGGCTGGAATCTTTTGATGCGTCCATTACCAAATTATGAAACATCTCTCCCCTTGTGCTGCGGCTTTTAATTAACGGCTTCAATCCACTTTCCGATTTCTCTTTCTTCTTTTTCTTATCTTTCTCATAATCCAGGTACTGTTTTTTCAGTTTCTCCAGGAATTCAAAAAATTTTCCTTTTGAAAGATGCTTTAATTCAAAATTTCTCCGCAGATAGACCTCACTGCTGACTTTTAAAACGTTAGCACAATATTTCAATTCTTCGAGATCACTGACTGGTAATACCTTTTCATCAGGGGCCAAAAATTTTGCTGCAAATTGATTACATTGGTATTCATCATTCCTCGCTTCGCTGGCTATATCAGGTAAGCATATTCCTGGTTCATGTTTAAAAATATGAGCCAATTCATGAAAAATAGAAAAAATTCTTCCCGTATGAGAATGATTGCTGTTTAATACGATTGTATAAGGGAGTTTGTCGGTTAGACAAAATCCTTGTATTTCATTTACCTCCATAGAAAACTGAAATATAGATATTCCAAGTTCTGCCTCAACACAGTTCCGCCAGGTTTTGAAGGCAATCCTGGTGGTCTGAAATTTTTCTTGTGTATTTAAGTCAATTTTTAATTTATGCCTTAACCAATCTGAGACTTCTAAACTAAGAATATCTTTTTGGGATTTTAAGATTTGTTCGATTTCCTTTACCCATAAGTACCTGGAATCCCAATAATCCTCACCCTTCAATTCTATCATTAAATCCTGGTATTTATTGGCACGTCTTAGTGCCAGTCTAATTTCTCTAGAGAGCCCCCTATCCCTCAAAGAAAGATTCCTGAAATCTTTAGGTATTTTAAGCTTAGGGGGGACATCCGCTAGAAAAAAAATGGCTAGTTGTCTTTTGTACTGTTGAGCAATATTCTTAAGTTTTCCAAGAGGGATATCTTTGCCGGTTTTTTCCCATTCAATGTATCTTTCCGGTCTAATCTTCAGTTTTTGAGCAATTTCATCGACTTTAAAACCTGACTCTTCTCTTGCCCACTGAAGAAGCTGGGGATTAATATTTATTCTTATTGCGTGTCCCATTTGCTCAAACCCAAATCCTCTGGAAACTAATATTTACCATAAACATAAGAAAAAGACAAGTCTATAAGCAAAAAAATCAGGGATATTTGGTGACTATCAAGAAGACATACCAAAAACTTAGATTTCTTTATACTCCAATATCTTCATTCCATAAACCAGGATTATTCCTGATAAATTCAGCCATCATCTCGATACAGTCCGGCTCCTGTAGAACCACCAGTTCAACACCACCTGCCTTTAAAATCTCTTCATCCCCTACGAACGTCTTATTCTCCCCGATGACCACTTTAGGAATACCATACAAACGGATCGCTCCACTGCACATCGGGCACGGGGAAAGGGTTGTATAAAGAGTGCATTTGGAATACACATCCGCCGTTTGCCTGCCGGCATTCTCAAGGGCGTCCATTTCACCATGAAGAATAACACTCCCCTGCTGTACCCTCCGGTTATGACCTCTTCCGATAATAGAGCCTTTATAGACGATAACCGAACCGATAGGAATGCCACCCTCCTGTAAACCAAGACGGGCTTCTTCAATTGCCGCCGCCATAAATCGATCCATATGCTTCCTCCATGTCTTCGGCGACCAGGGGGGCTCTTTTTAAAAACTCTCACACATTAACTTAAAGAATCCAGTTCTGCCTTTGCATCGATCAGTTCATCCTGCGCTTGTTCCCGTTTATCCTCCAAATCCTTAATTCTCTCCTGGCGTTTGGTCTTTTCAGTTTCGTCGCTATTCTTGATCAATTCTTTCTTTTCTTCTATTAATTTGTCCAGGTGTTTGATTTTTGCTTCCAGTTTGGCAATTTTCTTTTCCTCCTCTTCGCGGGCAGTTTTTCTATCCATTTGTGGAGAAGGCTGCGCTTTTAGCAAATCCTTAGCTCCTGTGAACGCCTCCTTCAACCTCTGCGTGAGATCGACCGATGGTAAGGAGTAGCCCTCAAAAAAGGCCTTTTGCTCTTCTTTAACAATCTGCCTGGCCTGCTTAATACCATTATTAATGTCTTCCAGGAATTCTTGTGAGAGTTCATTCCCTTCAGTAACGGCTTTTCCCTTATATTTGTCCTCAAAAGAATACAAGTTCTCTTTCAGGTCGGCTGACGCCTTCCAGAAATTTCCTATTAGCTTACGTTTATCAAGCCACGAAGATAATGCTTTATGTACCGCCAGCAGTCCGGTCAGAATCGCGGTGATTTGTGCTGTCAAAATCTCCGTGTCGCCTGCCAGCTTGTAGATAAAGTATAAAGCAAAAGGGATACCCAGGAGCAGCAGAAGTGTAATGGCTGTAAAAAACACTCGGAGACATCTTTCTTTTTTTCTGCGTTTTGTGTACCATTCAATATTCAGGTGATGTTGGATAATGTAATCAAGAAGTACATCCTTATGTTTGGAATAATCGATGTCATTAAAATCCACTCTCACTGCGAATTTTTCTAACTCTTCTTCTGCTTTTTGTCTTGTGCGCAGGCTCTCGCTGCTCCCTTTTTTTTCGAAATTGTAGGTGGTGTTACCTGTCATTGCACCCTCCTTTTATCGTCCCTTCATTATGGGTTGTTAATATCAATCGGAAGCAAAAAACATTACTCTTCAATAGGAAACAGTGAACGCTGTTCTCCTTTCTCATCTTCTGCTTGATTTTCATCATCTCTTACAATTCCCTCGTCAGGGGAAATCTCTTCTCCATGGGCATCGATGTCCATCGCCTCCTCTTGAGAGACTTCTTCTTCGGGTTCATCATTAACCGGGGATTCCACCGGCGTGATGGCTTCAATTTTTGTAGTGGTAAGCCGCTTTCCCCGGGCTTTGTGACTCTTCACTGCAATAAAGTCCTCTAAATCAAAAATCTCTTCAATACCCTTTTTACGACCGCCAAAAGCGACTTTTACCCGCGGGTATCCCTCAGAAGATACGGTTTCTACATAGGAATCCGGGTGGTCGCCAATAAACCGGACTATTTTTTCAGTGAACTCCACTTGAAACCGTTTTACATAATAGAACTGTTGTTCTCCTTCAAAATAAACAGCAGAGTATACGTTCTCCGGGTCGTATTTCTCAATCAACACCACATCCGGCTCAAAATGAGTGGAAAGATCAAAGGAATGCAACTGAAAGTATCCTGATTTGGTGATGGAGATGATGCGATCGTCACCAGAGAATTCACCCAGGTAAATGCCCCTTTCGTCATCGTTAAGACGCATCACAGCAGTATCAAACCAGATGTGTCTGCCCCCCAGGGTGGAGATGCCGCTTTCTTTTAAAGCGACACGCCAGACTTCATGTTTGCTGACGATGTTTCCCATGGAGCTTCGGCCTTTGATGGCGATGTCGCTGAAATCCACATCAAACTGCACCTTTCGCAGCCGGCGTTTGGGTTTCAGCATAATTTTGACGGTTTCTGCTTCACCGTTGGGATTGGCGGTAAAATAAAGCACCTTTGATCCCGGTGTCCCTTTGGTCACATCGTACTCCCTGTCCCGCGTGACCCCGGTAACGGCAAATCGCTTGATCATAGCAGGACCGAATTTCCCATCCTGGTAGATCACATTGTAAATGGTACGGTCGTCATTCTTTTTGAAAATGCCAACATAAATGATATTTTTGCCTACAAAAGCTTTATCCGAGACTTTGGTAACCAGGTACCTGCCGTCCTTAAGAAACACGATAATGTCATCGATATCAGAACATTCGTCGACGTATTCGTCTTTCTTTAAACCAGTTCCCACAAAGCCCTCTTTGCGGTTGACGTAAAGCTTTTGATTGGCTGCCACGACTTTAGTGGCTTCGATGACGTCAAAGTTGCGGAGCTCGGTCTTCCGCTCCCTTGCTTTGCCGTATTTTTCTTTTATTCGTTTGTAATAATCAATCGTATACTCGATGATGTGTTTCAGGTGGTAATCGACTTCCTTTATTTCTTGTTCAATGGATTTGATATGTTCATCTGCTTTAAAAGCATCGTACCTGGAAATACGTTTGATCTTGATTTCTGTTAACCGCACAATATCGTCATAGGTAACGTCGCGGCGCAGGTATTTCTTAAAAGGCTCCAGGCCGTTATCAATGGTTTCGATAATAGACTCCCAGGTCTCGCATTCTTCAATATCATTGTAAATTCGATTCTCAATAAAAATTTTCTCCAATGAAAATCGATGCCAATCCTCTTCCAACTCCTCTTTACGGATTTGCAGCTCGCGGGTGAGGAGGTAGAGTGTATTCTGGGCAGAGACAACCAGCATCTCCGAAACCCCCATAAACCTCGGTTTGCCATTATCAATAACACAGTTATTGGGAGAGATGGATACTTCACAATCGGTAAACGCATACAGACCGTCAATGGTCTGGTCAGGCGAAACACCAGCGGGTAAATGAACCAGGATTTCCGCGTTCTCAGCCGTGTTGTCATCGATTTTTTTTATTTTTATTTTACCCTTGTCATTGGCACTGATGACGGAATCGATAAGGCTGGTGGTGGTTTTTCCAAAAGGGACTTCCGTGATCACCAATGTTCGTTTGTCCAGTTTGGATATTTTTGCCCGGACCCGGACCTTTCCTCCTTGCAGGCCATCGTTGTACCTGGAACAGTCAGCCATGCCGCCTGTGGGAAAGTCCGGGAACAGTTCAAATGGTTCACCTTTGAGGTGAGCAATGGAAGCGTCAATCAGTTCATTAAAATTATGAGGTAAGATTTTCGACGCTAATCCGACAGCAATGCCTTCGGCCCCCTGGGCCAATAATAAAGGAAACTTAACCGGCAGCTGGACCGGTTCTTTGTTTCTCCCATCATAGGAGAGTTTCCATTCGGTGGTTTTGGGATTGAAGACCACTTCCAGGGCAAATTTGGATAAACGGGCTTCAATATAACGGGATGCAGCCGCACCATCACCGGTGAGGATATTTCCCCAGTTCCCCTGGGTGTCGATTAGCAAATCCTTTTGTCCCAGCGCCACCAATGCTTCACCAATAGAGGTATCACCGTGGGGATGGTACTGCATGGTAAAACCGATGATATTGGCAACTTTGTTATAACGGCCGTCCTCCAGCCGCTTCATAGCATGCAAAATACGACGCTGCACTGGTTTCAATCCATCATTTACATAGGGTACCGCCCGCTCCAGGATGACATAAGACGCATAATCCAGGAACCAGGTTTCGTACAACCCGGATATGGGCTTCACATGGTGAAGCTTCTTGGATAGGCGCTTATCTGCAAGGAAATCTTCAATCTCCTGGTCCGGTTCTCCGTTTTCCTTCTCCTGGCTCTCGATATTTTCTTCATCTAACTGACGTTGGTCACTGTCATTCGTGTTGGCATTGTTGTCGATATTGTTATTACCTCTATTATTTCCTGTGCCCATTGGTTTCCCCAGGTCATTCATAATCCTGGACCCGGTCTTCCTCTATCTTTAAATGATCGACGATAAATTCCTGGCGTTTGGGTGTATTTTTGCCCATATAAAAATTCAGCATGTCAGAGACAGGGTCTTGCCGCCGCATCACTACCGGTTCCAACCGTATGTCCTTGCCGATAAAATGTTTGAACTCATCGGGGGATATTTCACCAAGTCCTTTGAAACGTGTGATTTCAGGATTTTTGCCGCAAGCGTCAATGGCTTTTTGTTTTTCTTCTTCAGAATAACAATAAAAGGTTTCCTTTTTGTTCCTGACGCGGAACAATGGGGTTTGTAAGATATGCACGTGCCTTTTTTTAATAAGCTCCGGGAAGAAATTAAGGAAAAAGGTGATCATGAGGAGCCGGATATGCATACCGTCTACATCGGCATCTGTGGCGATGACAATATTGTTATAGCGGAGGTCATCCAGGCTGTCTTCGATGTTTAATGCGGCTTGGAGCAGGTTAAATTCTTCGTTCTGGTACACGATTTTCCGGGTGAGGCCGTGTGTATTGAGGGGTTTTCCTCTTAAACTGAACACTGCCTGGGTGTTGACGTCCCTGGCTTTGGTAATGGAACCGCTGGCAGAGTCACCTTCTGTGATGAACAGGGTGGATTCCATGCGGCGTTCGTGAATGGAGTTAAAGTGAATTTTGCAGTCCCGGAGTTTCCTGTTGTGCAAGCTGACTTTTTTGGCCCGTTCACGGGCTAATTTCTTGATGCCGGCCATGTGTTTTCGTTCTTTCTCGGATTCCAGGATTTTTTTCAGCAGCAGCTCCGCGATATCCGGTTTTTTATGCAGGTAATTGTCCAGTTCGGTTTTGATAAAATCCACCACGTAATTGCGAACAGTGGATCCATCCGGGCTCATATCCCTGGAACCTAGTTTGGTTTTGGTCTGGGATTCAAATACCGGTTCTTCGATTTTAACGCTGACGGCAGCGATAATAGAGTTGCGGATGTCAGAGATATCAAAATCTTTTTTATAAAACTCCCGGATGGTTTTTACTATCCCTTCACGGAACGCCTGCAAATGAGTCCCACCCTGGGTGGTAAATTGGCCGTTGACAAAGGAATAATACTCCTCGCCGTACTGGCTGCCGTGGGTTATGGCGATTTCGATATCCTCCCCTTTTAAATGGATAATAGGATATAACCCGGTACCGATCATATTGGCCTCCAGCAAATCCATTAACCCTCTCCTGGAGTAATACCGCTGACCATTAAAATGGATGGCCAATCCGGAATTAAGGTAAACGTAGTTCTGTACCTGGGCTTCTACATATTCGGAAAAAAAATGGAATTTTCCGAACAATTCCGGGTCCGGTTCAAAGATCACTTCCGTGCCCGTGGGTTGGTCGGTTTTTTGGATGCGAGGATTCTTGACTATCAGGCCTTCGGAAAACTCAGCGGCTTTCATTTTACCATCCCGGAATGCACGGATAATAAAACCCATGGAAAGGGCATTAACCGCCTTGAGTCCCACACCGTTCAACCCCACACATTTTTTAAAGACTTTGGAATCGTATTTGGCACCGGTATTCATCTTGGAAACCACATCCACCACTTTTCCCAACGGCACGCCGCGGCCGTAGTCCCGCACCCGTACACGTTGATCCGAAACCGTGATATCGATCTTCTTACCAAACCCCATCATGAACTCATCAACCGCATTATCAATGACTTCCTTCACCAGGAGGTAAATCCCGTCGTCCTGGGAGGAACCGTCACCCAGCTTGCCGATGTACATACCCGGCCGCTTGCGGATATGTTCCCGCCATTCCAGTGTCTTAATCGTTTCTTCCGTATATTGTTCCAGCATTTTAATTTGCCCTTACTCATCAATGATATTCTAACGTCCTATTTTAGTCCAAATAAAGCTACATTTCAAGAATAAAAAAAAATAATACCTGCCTACTTCTTTCTTAGCTTTTCTTCCAGTTGCTTAATGACGCTGTCCAATTCTTCCTTTAAAATCCTGGAAATGAAAATGGGAAGTTGGGCAACATTCTTCGCCGGCATTGAGATGTGCCGGTCAAAAGAGTGAAGCAACACCCGTTTCCTGGCTTTGAAATCTTTAATTTCAATATCCATTTTTAAGCGGGCCAGCCAGGCTTCTGCCCGGTCATATTCTTCTATCATATGAACCGATGCTTTCAACATCAAATCCGGCATACCGCCGGAAAATTCAGTAATAATACCTTTAAAATATTTTCCTTTGGAAAGATAGTCAGTGATGGCATCTCTTACTATTTTTTCCGGTTTTTTGATCCAGAAATGGTAGGAGTAATAATTCAATTGATACGGTGACGTCCGGTATACCACGCGGTAATCATTGTAAATGTCCTCCACTTCCACCTTTTCTACCAGTAATACGTAATCGATGTTAGCTGCAGGAGTACCTTTACCGCCGCTGTCAGGGGGAAGGTAAAGCTGGTAATATTTTTTTTCGCCCGTTGTGGTCATACAACCGCTAATTATTATCAATCCAAAAGTAATGAGAATAATCCGGGAAATCAAAGCGATTTGTTTTGCTTTCATTTTTTACTCCTTTTTACTTTTTATTTTTTTCTGCCCGTTTTCGTATCAGGATGGTGGGGTCTTCGGTCAGTTCCCGGGTAAAATGCGAAATATTCTCCATGGATTCCCGCAGGCTGACCAGGGTTTCATTAAATTCGCTCTCGATGTCAAAGAATTGAGTTTCAATTTTCCGTACACTAGAGCTGGCGGTCTCAAGAAAGGTATCCAGTTTTTCCAGGACCTTGCCCAACTCTTTATCGGAAAACCTCTGGGAAACGGTTTTAATCAATTTTTCGCTGTCTTTTACCAGGTTTTCAATCCTGCCGTTGGCAGAGATATTATTCAGGTGGGTGACGAATTCATTCAGACTTTCAGATAATTGGGTGAGTTGAATCATCGTCTGATCCAGTTCTTTCAGGGAATTAGCAAAATCTTTCTCCCGTTTTTCCAGGACGTTTGATATAATGCGGGTACTTTTCTCCAGGTTTTCCACCAGTCGGGCCATTTTTTCCCGGTTTTCTATCTTCAATAAATCATTTACAGCATTTACCACGTTATCCACGTTGAGTACGATATCTTCCGCTTTCTCACCCAGGCCTTTTTTGGTAAGGATTTCACCTCCCGGTTCCACGAATTTGGATTCGGGTTTTCCCCCGGAGATTTCTACGAATCGCAGCCCGGTGATCCCGGCGTATTGAAGGGCGGCGGCCATATCTGCTTTTACCGGGAACCCGCTTTTAATCCTGACATAGACAAGAATGGAATTCAAGTCTTTGGGGTTCACCTCGAGACGTACGACTTTACCGATGCGAACGCCCTGGTATTTAACGTCAGCCCCTTCATTGACACCATTAACAGACATTCCTTTAAAATTAATGTAATAGAGATCGCCTTCTTCCGATAATTTGGGAATGATAAACACAGCCAGGATGGCCACCAATAAAACCGATGAGACCACCAAAAAAACACCCAATCGCAATTTCTGTTCTTTTTTAATCATGGTTCTATCCTTATTTTTTTAGCCACAAAGGCACAAAGACACGAAGTATTATTTTTCATTTTTTGCGTTTTTAAGGAAAAATGTATCGATAAATGGATCGTTTAAACGGGCCAGTTCCCGGTATTGGCCGAAAAAGTGCAAGCGTCCGCTGTCCAGGACCAGGGCTTTATCGGCGATTTTATCAATGGAGCGCAATTCATGGGTCACCACCACCAGGGTCATGCCCAGGTGCTCTTTCAGGTCTAACATTAATTGATCCAACCCGGCAGCCGTGATGGGGTCCAGTCCGGCAGAGGGTTCGTCGCAAAGAATAATGTCCGGGTCCAATATCATGGACCGTGCCAGCGCTGCCCGTTTTCGCATCCCTCCGGAAAGCTCCGCAGGGTACTTGTGGGAGCTTTCCAGCAGCCCTACCTGGGAAAGACGGGTATACACCATCTCTCTTTCGATTTCCCTGGCCAGGTTCTTGTAATGCATTTTGATAGGCAGGGCAATGTTTTCGTAGAGATTAAAGGAATTCAGCAGCGCACTGCTTTGATACAGCACGCCGATTTTCCGGTAAAGGTCATTCAACGATTTTTCCGAATAATAATCCACTTTGCCGCCGAAGAAGAACACGTCACCGGAAAGGGGTGGGATCAACCCAATCAGGGTTTTTAGTATGGTAGTTTTGCCGCACCCGCTTTTGCCCAGGATTACCGTGATTTCTTTTGCTTTAACGGTAAAGTTCAACCCGGCCAGGACAGCCTCGTCCTTGTATCCCACATCCAGTTGGCTTACTTCTATAATATCTTCCATTTTATTCAGCCGTCTATCAATAGAGTAGAAAGGCAAAAATACAGTCCACTACGATAATCAATGAAATCGAGAGCACCACGGATTCGGTAGTGGCAATGCCCACACCTTCGGCGCTGGGTTTCACAGAGAACCCTTTATATCCGCTGCTGATTACCACGAGCCAGCCAAAAACCAGGGTTTTGACCAGTCCGATGAGAAAATCCCCGACTCCCACCACCAGGAACATCTCATCCAAAAACATTTTAGCTGAAATACCGGAAAACACCCGGGCCACGATGATACCTGCGAATATGCCGACAAAATCAGCAATGGCCACCAGCAAGGGAATTGCCAGGGTGATGGCAATCAACCGGGGTACCATCAGGAATTTTTCCGGTACGATTCCCATGGTTTTCAGGGCATCGGTTTCTTCCATCACTTTCATGGAAGAGATTTCCGCGGTAATGGCAGCACCGATTTTACCGGCCAGGATAATGCCGGTCATCAAAGGTACTAATTCCCTGAGCATGCCGTACCCCACCAGGTCGGCCAGGTAGATATCCGCCCCGAAAAGACGCAGTTGTTGAAGCGAGGTAATGGAAACAGTGATGCCTACCAGGAACGAGAGGATGCTGACAATGGCAAAGGATTTATATCCCATAAAAAAGAGTTGATTTAAAATATCCCCGGGATAAACGCCTTGTCCTTTTAGTAAGTATTGAATGGTATAATGGATCTCGTCCGAAAGAAGCACCATGAAGTTTCTGAAGTGCTGCTTGAAAGCCAGGTATTTATCGGCAAGTAATTCTATTTTGCCGGCAATGGATTCGGCTGCGCGCTTTTTGGTTTTCCTTGGTATTGTTTCAGCCGGGGGAAACATGTCGAACAGGTGATTCAATTGAGGGGTGATGTTTTTAAAGGAAACGTCGATATGTTTTCGTTTTAAGTAATTAAACAAGGCAATGGCAGAGGAATCCATGTCACGAACATCTTTAAAATCGATCTCGATGGGGGGAACAGGGGGTTTTTTCTCCAATTTTTTTATTTCTGCAAAGAGATGAGAAACGTTTTCGATTGACAGACTTTCCGGCAGTACCAGGCAATGTTTATTTTCCTCCGCCATATTTGTTTTCCTGCATATGTAACGACTATATTTAACACAATCTTAACATAAAATCAATTGTTTTCTGTTTTTATTTTAGCCGGGAGGTTACGGGAGTTCCTGGTTGTTGACTTTTTTCTTCTAATTCATTAAAATAAGACCATGAGTACAATATTCTTATCTATAGGGCGAACAGGTGTAAATATTGAAGGAGAGTGAATATGGCGAAAAATCCCTATAAATTTACCGGACCATTAGACCTTGAAAAAGATAAAATTGTTTGTGCCGCAAGAATAGAAAAGATAACCGAAGTGATTAATGGAATTAATGACGGCGATTACTGGTCCATCCAGGGACCACTGCAGATCGGTAAAACCACCTTTTTTTATCAACTGATTAAAGAACTGTACGATTTTCCATGTATATACATTGATTTCGAAGTTGTCCCTCACAGCAAAGAGGCTCTTTACGAAATAATCATCGATCACATTATCAAAAAAGTACCTGTTGAAATTGATCCGGATTACAAGGAAAAATGGAAAAATCTTGGGCCGGAATTCGGTTTCTATAACTCTTTGAAATCATTGACATGCAAATACGAAAAAAGGATTGTTTTCCTTTTTGATGAGATAGGGACAAATAAATTACCTGGCACCATACCCTGGCACCATACCCTAATACCGAATAAGAGACTCGTAATGTTCCGGTATATGGAGACATATCCGATGAATAAATTCTATTGCATCCAGGGCCTCGAAATTTAATTCAATCAGCTTTCAAAGCTTCTTGATAGTTTTCAGGTAATACCATCGAAAATGTGGAATTGAATTGTTGAAAAAAATTAAACCGGAATGATGAGGGAACAAAAATCCGTATGCGCCTTAAAAGTGATACAGGTGGCGAGAGGAACTTGATAGTCACAATTGGACCCTTACACACAACCAGCAAAATATTTTCTCGGCTAACCAATAGAGAATAAGGCTTACTCGCAATAAAATTGTAAATCAACAAGATAACAACAGCACCCATTCCTCCAATGATTATTAATGGAATCATAAGGCCAAAGACTATATCCACTGCAATAATAACAAGAAAGGGAATCAAAAGGTTCGGTCCCAGTTGGCCATCAACCGACATGCTGTTATCGTTAAACTTAATCCTCCCGACGCCTTTAAAGTATCTGAACATGGAAGTCTGTACAAGGAAAATGGAAGTCTCGTTTTGCTGTCTTTCCATCTTTTTTTCCAGCTTAGACAGACTCAGCCGACGATTAAAAAATTGAATAGCCTTTATAATGAGAAAGGTCACAAAAATGATTACTAGCCAAATGCCAAACATTCCTAATATATTCCATGTACTCAAATCCGCTTTAGACATTATTAAGAATGGTAATATTAGTATACACATAACACCCTCTAATGCGAGTATGAAAAGAACAATACAACTCAGGTTAGCGATAAACTTCTTGAAGCCCTTTAGAGGTTTGAAATCCCACGGTTGAGCCCCTTGCTTTCTATATAATGAAGCCTCAGCCATATTCTTGCCTCCTTTTAATTCATCATTTGTAGGAATTTGCTTTTCTGGTTTGTCACAATTTTCCTCTTTTTTCCTATAAATTTTATCATTTCATCTACTTTATACTATATCTCACAACAGAAAGTGATTGTCAAGCACAAAAAAAAATGTGCACGGTGCAAAAAAAAATGTGAAAAATAAAAAATTGGTGCCAGGTTTTCTATCCACTAACCGGGTGTTGTAAAAGGTGCCGATTGTTAAATAAAAAAGCTCTGACATAATATCAAAACGCTCTGAGGAAAGATAAAAACGCTGTAAATTAATATCAAAAAGCTCTTGAGCT
>JABAOF010021941.1_pt1 | contig 13363 bp, 14 predicted proteins | sample 7062171 | NCBI WGS metagenome assembly JABAOF01 (sample SAMN14538628, study PRJNA623070) | marine sediment metagenome | biome: marine biome [ENVO:00000428]; feature: marine pelagic biome [ENVO:01000023]; material: deep marine sediment [ENVO:00002113] | place: India: Gulf of Khambhat ...
GAGGGCTTTGATTATGCTTTCGACTATGGAGAGGGATCTGCTATAGGCCATGTCTTCGATGTCTCGATAACTCCTATTCAACTCTCTTTGAAACTGGCTCCTTTAGGAAGAAGAGGCCGACTCATACCTTATGTCGGTGGCGGAGTCGGAGTTTATCTGTGGAATGTTAGACTTCAGGGAGAAATAATCGACTTCTCTGACCCAGTACCATTCTACGACCCTTCGATTGGCGAGGATGTTTTTGGATATCCCATACTAGACACTTTGGCCATAGAAGATAATAAATTCAATTTAGGCTATCATGCCTTTGGTGGATTAATGTTTCCTATAGCCAACAGGATCAGCATCGAGGCAGAATTCAAGTATAATATGCTGAAAGGAGCACTGACAGAGGCATTTGAAGGGTTTGACGATTTTGACCTCAGCGGATACCAAATCTCTATCGGATTGAACTACTGGTTTTAGCCACAACTCTATACACTAAAACCGTTAATATCCATCGTAAGCTGTGATTTCCTCAAGAGATTTCCTTCTCCGAGAGGAAGGCTTCTCATTCGGGTATCCTAAGGGAGTCAAAGCCAAAACTTTCACATTTTCAGGGATACCCAGAAGTGCTTTCACCTCCTTTTCCTCAAAGGAGCCTATCCAGCATGTGCCCAATCCCTCCTCTTGCGCTTGAAGAATGAGGTGTTCCAAAGCGATGGCGACATCCACAGGCCATGACTTCATGTAACGTCCCATTCTTGAATAGCAATCCTCAGGAAAGCCGCAAGCCACCACGATTATAGGAGCTTTAGCCATAAAAAACTGCCCGGCAGAAGCCATGGCCAATCTCTCCTTCATAACTTTGTCTCTGACAAGGATAAATTTCCAGGGCTGAAGATTTTTCCCTGAGGGTGCCCATCTGGCTGCCTCAAGCACGCGGACAAGCACATCTTCGGGAATGGAGTCTTCCTTATACCTTCGGATGCTTCTTCTCTCTTGAATCAATTTCAAAACACTCATCGCTCCTCCGTTCATCCGTTGTCATTTGTTTTGTATTTCTTTATCAGAAACAAGTATTTTTTTGCCTCTTTTTCTTTTTTTCTCTTCTTGAAACCGTTGACCAGTATCCTGCATTTTTTCACGATTTCTTGCTTTACGAGCTTTTGCTGACCCGAGCTCAACTCCAAAAGCAAAGCTTTTTCCAAGGCCTGAATCCTATACCTATCCATCCCCCAGTATTTCCGGGAGAGCTGGTCAGGATGGCCGCCGCGCTTTAGAATCAAGGCCTGAGGGAGGAAGTAGACAGGATATTTTTGGGCAAGGCGAATGCCAAAATCGTAATCTTCACAGGCAGGTAAATTCTCATCAAATTTTCCTATTTCTTCAAAAACTTCTCGCCTGAAAAGGGCTGAAGAAAGACTGATAAGACATAGAGGCAAAACTTTATCGAAGATCCAGCCCGAATATTTCTGATGCTTCTTCTTGGGATTGACGTAGATCCCTCTTCTTATCCAGACCTCATCTGTATAGCAGACTTTGGCCTGGGGAAAGGCTCTCAAGAAGCTCAGTTGAACTCCTATTTTTTCCTTTTTCCAAAGATCATCGGAATCCAAAAAGGCTATACGATCTCCTTGGGCAAGTTCGAGTCCCAGATTGCGAGCTACGCTGACTCCCTTATGCTTCTGGTAGTGATAATTCACTCTCTTCCCAAAAGAAGAGATGACTTGTTTTGTGTTATCTGTAGAACCATCATCAACCACTATTATCTCATAAGAGAAATCAGGATGAGCCCGGAAAAATTCCTGATCTAAAACAGACTGAATGGCTTCTCCTAAAAAAGAGGATCTGTTGTAAGTGGGAATGATCACACTGAGCATCGGAGAAAAAAGCCCTGATCAAGGATTTCTGGCGATAGAGACAATCTCTCTTTCTTCAAATGGGATTTCCAGATTCCCCCAGATAGTACGAACCTTAAGCTCACCAAAGAATTGGCAAGAAACCGAAGGGCGCTGAAGAATATTATAGACATCCTTCCCGACTTCAAAAAAATTAAGAAGCAGAGGAAGAGAAAAGGCTCTTGTTCCGCGGCCGTTAATGTTCTTGTCACCGTCTATCTTACCTTCTCCAATCGTCTTTTCTTCCAATTGAATCTTATAACTTATGGTGTCAACGAAGAGCTCAAATTCATTCCTGTTTGTAAACTGAACCTCTAAACTCAAATCTGCTCCACCGATTGTCATATCATTGATACGAAGGGAGAGCAATCCTATCTCAGGTTTTTTAAAAAGCGGAAACTCACCAGAAAAAGCGAAAGGAAGCTTCCCCTTATCTTTCTTTCCATCTGAAAATCTCATCGTTCCGGCTAAATAACAGACTGCTTTGTCTTCCTTTTCAACTCCTGAAACCGCTTGAAAAAGATGAGAATAGGTAATCCTCAGGGGAAAAGAAAGAAGCGTATCACTCAAAGGGTCAATTTTTATCTCGTTCTCTAGAGGCATCTCCAAACGGACATAATCATTCTGATTGACCACAAAACGATAACTGTAGCCTGAAAGGTAATAAGTGGAGCGAGTTGAATTTTTTATCTTGACATAAAAAACAAGCGAGAGCCCTTCAAGACTTAGATCCTGAATCTGCTTCTCTTCCAGAGAAATTCTAAGATCTTTCTCAAGAGAGCTCGAAGCGGCTTGGCCCAAAAAGATCCAGAAAGTGGCAAGTAGGAAGCTGATTATCTTTTTCATTTCTTTTCTGCCTTCATCTTTAAGCTCTAAAGGATACAATATTGAGTCGTCGATAACAAGAGAATAGAAAAGGGAAAAAGAAATGAAAAAAGATTTGAAGTGAAGTGTAGTATCTTCTTATAATAATACCAATAAAAGTGCAGAGGCACGCAAACAAGATTTAAAGAGTAGAAATGATGAAAAAATTTGTGGCTGAATTTCGAGAAAAAAAGTTCTTTATCCAGCTTTTTGGCCCAGACATCTATGCTGTAGGAGGCTATGTGCGCGACCTAGCCAGGGGGATTCCCTCTGAAGACGTCGATATCCTGATCACTCACCATAAAATCGAGGAGATCATAGAAAAATTAAAGCCTTTCGGAAAGGTTGATCTGATAGGCAAGAGCTTTGGGATAATAAAATTCACCATAAAGGGAAAAAGCTATGACATAGCACTTCCTCGCAGAGATATGCCCAAGGAGTCTGATACCAGAGGTCATAAAGACTTCCTGATCTCCGCTGATCCCGATCTTCCTCTCGAAAAAGATTTGGCTCGGCGTGATTTCCGTTGCAACAGCATCGCTCTAAGGCTACAAGATGACACGCTGATCGATCCCTTTGGAGGTTTGGCGGATATAAGAGAGAGGGTGATCCGGCTGACGAATCCAAAAGCTTTTCCCGAGGATCCTTTACGCGTTCTCCGAGCAGCCCGTTTTGCCTCAGTGCTTGGATTTTCGATCGACCAGAAAATCTATGGGATATCCAAAGAAATCGATCTGCATGGATTGAGTGTAGAAAGAGTGAATGAGGAGATATTTAAAATCCTGCTTTTCTCCCTGCTCCCCTCATCAGGTCTAGAAGAGCTATTCAAGCTCGGCGCTCTCCTCCAAGTTTTCCCTGAACTCTACAGGCTTACCCTCTCCGTCCAAGACTCACTTTTCCATCCTGAAAAGGACGCCTACGGCCATCATACTGTCTGGCATCACACAAAACTCACTGTGGACCAGGCGAAAAGGCTGGCTGACCATTTCAATTTCGACGAGCAGAAAAAACTGGCCCTACTTCTAGCTGCCCTCTATCATGATGTGGGCAAGCCTGGTACAGCCCAATGGGAGTTTAAAAAGGGGAGAATGGTTATCACCAACAACGGTCATGATATTCTGAGTGAGAAAATCACAAGAAAAATATTCAACCGTTTCAGAATCTTCTCTTGGAACGGTTACAACTTAAGAAAGATGGTTTTGGCCTTGATCAGATGCCATCATCGTGTCTCAGAACTTTGGCAAAACCGCGATGTCATCACCAAAAAGGCCTTCAACCGCCTGGCTGCAGATGTCAGTGGAGAAATAGAACTGTTGGTCTGCCTCGATGCTGCCGATCGTGGAGGAAGAAGAGAAACGCCCATCAGAGGAATGGATAGAGAAGGAAAATGGATTCTTGAAAAATTCAAGGAACTGAATGTTTCCAAAGAGACGATCAAGCCTCTTATCATGGGCCGAGATTTGATAAAATTGGGCGTATCTCCTGGCCCTCAAATGGGAAAAATTCTAAAGAAACTCTACCAACACCAGCTCGATAATGATTTCGAGACGAAAAAAGAAGGCATGAAGCTGGCTAAAAAAATTATCGAAGAGAGTTCATGATGAAAGTGCTTGTGGCGGGCGGAGCTGGCTATATCGGCTCTCACACCGCCAAAGAACTCCTCCAAGAAGGATTTGAAATTGTCATCTTCGATAATTTTTCATCTGGGAAAAAAGAGCTTATCGTAGGAGGAGAGGTCGTTATCGGCGACCTGATGGACAGAGATTCCATAAAAAAGGCCTTTGAGGCCTATGATATTGGAGCTGTTCTTCATTTCGCCTCTCTTATCCAGGTAGGAGAATCCTATTTCGACCCACAAAAATATTACATCCACAATTTGACAAGTAGCCTCAACCTCCTAGAAACGATGCTAGATTACCAAGTTAAGAATTTCATCTTCTCTTCCAGTGCCGCAGTCTATGGAATTCCCAAGAGAGTTCCTATTCCTGAATCACACTCCTGCCACCCCATTAATCCCTATGGCCAGACAAAATATTTCGTCGAAACTGTGCTTCAGGATTACCAAAGAGCCTATGGATTGAAATTCATTTCCCTTCGGTATTTTAACGCTGCAGGAGCTGACCCAGAAGCAAGATTAGGAGAGATGCATGACCCGGAGACCCATCTCATCCCCAATATCCTTTTGTTTTTATTGGANNTATTGGAAAAAAAAGAGAATTTTAATCTTTATGGCACTGATTTTGAGACTGCTGATGGGACCGCCATCCGGGATTACATTCATGTCACTGATTTAGCCAAGGCTCACGTTCTGGCTCTCAAGAGAATTCTCATTTCTCCTTCCAGTGAATTCATCAATCTGGGGGCCAACAAGGGCTATTCTGTGCTGGAGGTGATAAAAAAGACAGAAGACATCACAGGAAAGAAAGTGAATTACAAAGAAATGCCGAGGAGGAAAGGGGATGTTCCGGTACTGCTGGCTTCAAAACAGAAGGCTGAGCAAATCCTTGGCTGGAAGCTTCACTACTCCAGCCTTGAAACGATCATCCAAACAGCCTGGGACTGGTACTCTAAAACAATAAAACGTAGACGAAGAGGCATAGTCAAGAAATAACATATAGTCAGCAGAGGATGAGAGATAAAGGAATTGAGAGCTGTTAGGGAAACGGAATCTATAAAGCTAAATCTTTCTAAAGCCAATCTCTTTTATTAATTTATTAAGCTTGGTGGTCGTAAGAGTTGACTCTGATCTTATAAATATTATAAATTAAAGCCTTTAGGAATAAATGAAGAACAAAAAGCGCCTTTCTTCCATCTTTCTTTTGATCACCATTCTCCTTTTTTGGGGTTGCTCTCATCGCAAATCCACTCCCACGATGGTTGAAAGCCCGCCTGCTCAACCGCCCGAGGAGAAAGAAATTGAGGAAGTCGAGAAGCCGACTGAATATCAGGCTCTTCCTGAAGAGATTCAACCAGAAATCGAAACCACTCCTCAAGAGGAACCTTCCCAGCCAATCAAAGAAGATCCCTCCCTTCTCCTTGAAGAAGCGCTATATGCCTACCAGGATGGCCTGCGCGCATGGCAGCGAGGTGATTTCGAAACAGCCCTGGCCGCACTGGATGAGGCCTACAGCCTCATTCTCAATCTTGATCTTTCTCTAGAGTCTCCGCTTCTTCAGGAAAAAAACGACCTCAGGCTTCTCATCGCCCAGAGAATCCAGGAGATTTACGCCTCGCGGCTAGTTACGGTCGGCGATAACAGCCAGACTATCCCCCTCGTTGAAAACAGACACGTTGCAGCAGAAATAAAGATCTTTCAGACCAAGGAGAGAAAATACTTTGAGGAAGGTTACAAGCGCTCGGGTCTTTACAAAGAAATGATACTAGAAGAGCTGAAAAAAGCCGGCCTTCCCGAACAGCTTTCCTGGATTCCTCTTATCGAAAGCTGGTTTAAAGTAAGAGCCCTCTCTCGCGCTCGAGCCTTAGGACTTTGGCAGTTTATCTCTTCGACAGGATATCGGTTTGGACTGAAAAGAGACCGCTGGATCGACGAAAGGATGGATCCTGTCAAAGCGACACAAGCGGCGATCAAATACCTAAAAGAACTCCATTCTCTGTTTGGGGATTGGACGACCGCTCTAGCCGCCTACAACTGTGGAGAGATCAGAGTCCAAAAGACCATCCGCTCTCAACGTATCAATTACTTGGATAATTTTTGGGATCTTTATCTTATGTTACCTCGCGAGACAGCGCGATTTGTCCCACGCTTTATCGCTGCCCTGCTCATCATCAACGACCCTGAAAAATACGGCTTTAATCTTCCTCGCCGCGACCCGTCGCTTAAATTTGAAACAGTTTCAATCAATCGTCCTGTCAAGCTTTCTTCTCTCTCTAATTCTTTGGGATTTGACACAAGCCGACTGGCCGCTCTTAATCCAGACCTTCGCTACGATGCCACACCTGGATACGAATATCTTCTTAAGGTCCCGCTAGGCTATAAGGAAAAGACTCTGTCAACCATAAATTCCGTCAGTCGCTGGATCCCTCCTGAAGCCACCTATATCCTTCATTATGTCCGGAGAGGAGAGACTCTCTCTGGAATCGCTAGACGCTACAGGACCACTGTATCTGCCATAGCCCGCCTGAGTCGATTGCGCCGTGTTCATATCATCAGGCCTGGCCAAAGACTAAAAATTCCGGCTCGAGGAAGTTATTATCGATCACAACCTCCCCCCCAACTCATCACCGAGGGAGAAAAACTCGTTTATATTGTGAGACGTGGTGACTCGCTCTATCGCATAGCCAACTCTTTCAACACAACCGTTCAACAGATCAGGCGAGAAAACAATCTCAGAAGCGACGTTTTGCGTATTGGCCAGAAACTTACCATTCAATCTGGACGGCCTAAGGGAGCGTCTGTTTATACAGTGAAGCGCGGTGATACACCTTTCCAAATCGCTAGAAAATTCAAAATGGACCTCAACCATTTGCTCCGATTGAACGGCCTCAGCTTAAGATCAAAAATATATCCTGGACAGAAGCTATGGATAACGCCTGCAAAAAAGTAAGAATTCCATAGACAGTATAGAACCTTTTTTTAAAAGCTTTCCTCAATATAGATTTCCCCCTTCTCTGAAAATATGAGCTTATCCTCCAACTTCTTGGTTCAGCCTCCTCAACTCCTGCTAGGTAACATATATTTTTTTCAAATAAGCGGAGTGAATTAAATTAGAGAATATAACTCTGAGTCAATAAAAGGTAAGCATTTCCAAAACCGTAATCAGTGAAGATATTTCACCCAGAAAAAGTGGTGAGGCATTGGTTGCTGTCCATCTAAAGCCCATTGTGGAGGGGGGAGAGGGTCTTTGGCGAGGATGGAGGGGAACTAACGGTGTGACTGATTATATCCCTCATCATTATTCATCATTATTCATCATGGAAATGGAATGGCTTCCTATTAAAAGCAGCCTGTTCCCTCTTATTTATTTTTTGGCCTTAGCTTTCTCTTTCTCTTTTTTCTTTTCTTTCTTTTTGAACTCGGAACCGATAAGCTCGATCATGGCCATATCAGCTCCGTCTCCTGCTCGGGGGCCAAGCTTCACGATCCTCGTGTATCCTCCAGGCCTTTCGCTAAACCTAGGTCCAATTTCATCGAATAGCTTTTTGACAATATCTTTTTTAAAAATGAATCTCAAAGCTTGGCGCCTGGTGTGAAGTGTATCTTTCTTGGCTAGAGTAATCATTTTCTCAGCGAGAGGTCTTGCTGCTTTTGCCTTGGCCAAAGTCGTCCTCACCCTTTCTTTATCCAGAAGAGAAGTCACTAAATTCCGTAGAAGAGCCCGCCTCTGGGCCATGTTTCGTCTCAATTTCTTTCCGCTAACTCTGTGCCTCATTCACTGGCTCCTTCTTCCTCCTTGTCTCCTTCTATTTTATCTATCAATTTGGGGTGAAGATCCAAATTCAAGCCCAAACCTAAATTCTGCAATGTCTCTTTTATCTCGGCTAAGGATTTGCGCCCGAAATTCTTGGTTTTCAACAGCTCATCTTCTGTTCTCTGAACCAATTCATAGATTTTTTCAATTCCAGCCGCTCTGAGACAGTTGTTTGACCTGACAGAAAGTTCAAGATGGTCTATTGTCTTCGCCAGGACATCCATTTGAGAGAAATAAGGGATCTCTTTCTTGATAGGCGCCTCTTCTCTTTTCAGGGGTTCATCGACAATGGTGAGGAAAATCACCAAATGTTCTCTCATGACCTTCGCGGCCTGAGCCAATGCTTCCTGGGGAGAGATAGCTCCTGTTGTCCAGACCTCCATGCTTAGGTTCTCGTATTCTATTCTTTTGCCTACCCTCGCCGGATCGACCTTGTAGTTGACTCTTTTAATCGGAGAATGGGAAGAATCGACCGGAATAAAATCCACGCTCAAATTCTCATCGAAGTTCATATCTGCGGGAATGTATCCCCTGTTGTTCCTGACTACCATCTCAATATCCAATTTTCCGTCTTTATCCAGAGAAGCAATATGTATATCGGAATCAAGTATCTCAATATCCGAATCATGGATTATATCAGAAGCTTTGGCCTCGACGGGTCCTTCCTTCTTCAGGTTCATAGTTTTTGGCTCTGCGCCTTGCAGTTTCAAAGGGATGCTCTTCAAATTGAGTATGATATCTGTCACATCTTCGACCACTCCCGGCAGGGTCGAAAACTCATGTAGAACGCCATGAATTCGGACATTTGTTATGGCCGCACCCTCTATAGAAGAAAGGAGAATCCTCCGAAGGGCATTCCCGACTGTTATGCCATAACCTCTCTCAAAAGGTTGAGCAGAAAACCGACCATATTTATCGGTTAAAGTCTCATAATCGCACTCTAGGTATTTCGGCCTCTGAAAGCCTATCTCTATCATAATGCCTCCTTTTCTCTCTCCTTAATGATTTATGATGCAGGCATTTCTTTTTGCCTAATCAAGGATTACATTTTCCATCATAGACTTGAAAATGCTTTCACTTATGATCTATTTCCACTTAATAAAATCGAAGCCTACTCTCTTCCTCTTGTTATTAATAAAATTTTATTTGGAGTAAAGCTCGACAACCAAACGCTCTTCCACAGGAAAAGTCACATCTTCTCTTGTTGGAAAAGAGAGAACTTTAACTTCCATCTTTTCTCTATCCACTTCCAGCCAGCCTGGAACAGCCTTGTTCTTATGAAACTCAACAATGGCTTTCAACTCTTCCAGTCCAGCTGACTTTTCTCGAAAAGCAATCACATCTCCTTTGGCCACCAAAAGAGAAGGGACATTGGCTTTACGTCCATTGATTCGAAAATGACCATGGGTGATCAACTGGCGAGCGTGACCTCGAGAATGGGAATAGCCCGCCACAAAGATAACATTATCCAATCTTCTCTCCAGCATGGTCAAAAGATTTTCTCCTGTGATACCCCTTTTTCTTTCTGCTCTTTGGAAGAAGAGCCGGAACTGCCGTTCAGACATGCTGTAATATCTTTTGAGCTTCTGTTTTTCCCTGAGCTGAATGCCGTATCCAAGGATTCTTCTCCTCATCCTGCCATGCTCTCCCGGAGGATAAGGTCTTCTCTCGACAGGACATTTCTCGCTCAGACACTTGCTTCCTTTCAGGAAGAGCTTCACTCTCTCTGCCCGACAGAGACGACAAACGGAATCGCTATATCTCGCCATCATTCTCTCCTAAGATCCATCCTTAAACTCTTCTTCTTTTCCGGACACGACAGCCATTATGGGGAATTGGGGTGATATCCCTAATCGATTTTATTTCCAAGCCTTGAGATTGCAAAGCACGGATCGCTGACTCTCTGCCTGCACCCGGCCCTTTTATCTTGACATCAACATATCTGACCCCGGACTCTTTTGCCTTTTCTGAAGCATCTTTAGCTGCCAATTGAGCGGCAAAAGGGGTCCCTTTGCGGGCTCCTTTAAATCCAGCCGTGCCAGCGCTTGCCCAGCAGACTGTGTTCCCCTGCTGGTCGGTTATCGTAATCAGGGTATTGTTGAAGGTTGACTGAACATAAGCCACTCCAAACCCGATATCTTTCTTGACTTTTTTCTTCCTTGTCTTTCTTTTGGGTTTTGGCATCTCGGTCTCCTTTTATCTAGCCTTGAGCTTTTTTACAGAATGACCTCGAGGGCCCTTTCTTGTCCGCGCGTTCGTTTTTGTCCTCTGCCCTCGAACCGGCAATTTTCTTCTATGCCTTAATCCGCGATAACAGCCGATATCCACCAGCCGCTTTATGTTCAAAGTGACCTCTTTTCGGAGATCACCTTCTATCTTTTCCTTTTTCTCTATGATTTGACGGATTTTATTGATCTCATCTTCTGTTAAAGATTTCACTTTTTTATCTCTATCGATCTTGGCTTCTTCAAGAATTTTATTAGCTCTGGACCGCCCGATCCCATAGATGTAAGTCAATCCAATCTCAACCCTCTTCTCAGAGGGAAGTGTGACTCCTGCTATTCTCGCCATTTTTACCTCTTTTAACCTTGCCTTTGTTTATGTTTGGGATTAGAACAAATCACCCTCAGAGTTCCTTTTCTCTTGATGATTCGGCAATTTCGACAAATCTTCTTTATAGAAGCTCTGACTTTCATGATCTTTTCCTTTATTTGAATCTGTAGGTAATTCTTCCTTTTGTCAAATCATAAGGCGAAAGCTCCACCAACACTTTATCCCCAGGAAGAATGCGAATGAAATGCTTTCTCATTCTTCCAGAAATATGAGCAAGAATCCTATGCTTGTTGGCCAACTCCACCTTAAACATTGCATTGGGGAGAGTCTCAATCACAACGCCTTCTGTTTCGATGACATCCTTCTTAGGCATACCGGCTCTCCTTTAGTAAGGACAATGTCTCATCTTCATCAAGAGCACTCAATATCTCAATTCCATCTTGTGTCAACGCCACCGAATGTTCATAATGAGCCGATAAACTTCTATCCTTGGTTACAGCCGTCCAGTCATCCTTTAAAATCTCAACTTGCCAGTCTCCGTTGGCGATCATTGGCTCTAAGGCCAAGACCAGACCTTTTTTTATTTTGGGCCCTCGTCCTGGCTGGCCAAAATTGGGAACCTGAGGCTCTTCATGGAGGGAAAGACCAATCCCATGTCCGACAAAGGTGCGAATGACCGAGAATCCCTGTGATTCCACAAAACTCTGGATGGCAAAAGAAATATCAGAGATTCTCTTTCCTTCCTTCATCTGCTTGATTCCTTTATAAAAGGCCTGTTCGGCTGTGGCAATCAACTTTTTTGCCTTTGGACTCACATCTCCAACAGGATAAGTCACAGCCGCATCGCCGTAATAGCCATCATGGATGGCCCCAAAATCAAGGCTGATGATATCTCCTTGGCGCAAAGTCCGAGAAGAGGGAATGCCATGGACAATTTCTTCATTGATAGAAGTGCACAGAGAAGCGGGATAACCACGGTATTCTTTAAAAGCAGGGGTGGCGCCCATCTCTTTGCATCTTGCCTCAGCATAATGATCCAACTCTTTGGTTTGTACTCCCGGTTTTATCATAGTTTTCAATTCTGCTAGAATTTTTGCCACGATTTGATTGCTGAGTTTTATGGCCTGAATCTCGTCGCTGCTCTTGTAGACGATCATCTTCTGATCTCATCCTCGCTGAATTTTATTAATTCACTCTCCAAGACAGAAGATACTCTTTGAAACACTCTTTCTATTTTTCCTGATCCATCTATCTTGTTATAAACATTTTTGTTCTGGTAATAGCCGATGAGCTTTTCTGTTTTTTCATGATAGACCCGCAGACGCTCTTTGATCACAGCAGGCTTATCATCTTCTCTCTGAATAAGCTGACCTCCACACTCATCACACATTCCTGGCTTCTCTGGTTCCCTGACAAGCAGGTTATATATCGATCCACAACGAGAACAGATTCGCCGTGCCGCGAGCCTATCAATTAATTCTTGTTCATCCAGTAGAATGTCGATGACTATTTCTGATGAGTTACTATCCAACTTTTCCAAGGCTTGCGCTTGGGGGATATTTCTTGGAAACCCATCCAAAACATAACCCTCTCGGCAGTCTCTGTCTGTGATTCTTCCTCTAATCATGGCGATGACGATATCGTCGTTAACAAGCTTCCCCTGGTTCATGAATTCTTCTGCCTTTTTACCCAAGGGTGTTCCCTTCTGAACAGCCTCACGGAGCAGATCTCCGGTCGATATTTTGGGATACCCGTATTTTTTTTCAATAAGATCTCCCTGTGTTCCCTTGCCGCAACCAGGCGGTCCCAACAGAATGATTCTCATCCTCTTCTTCCTCTGATTCTTCCTCTTCTCATGAAACCATCATAATGACGCATAACAAGCTGAGCTTCGATCTGTTGCATTGTATCCATGGCCACTCCGACTACGATAAGAATCGAAGTGCCTCCAAAATAAAAATTGACATTCAACCCCTGGGTGATCCATTTGGGCAGATTCGCTTCTAAAAAATCTCCTATGAAGGGAAGAGTATGGACTTTGAATCCTGTGATCAAAAACTCGGGCATAATAGCAACAGCAGCCAGATAAATCGCCCCGACTAGAGTGATTCGTGAAAGAACGCCATCTATAAAATCAGAGGTGTTCTTCCCCGGTCTTATGCCTGGAATAAATCCTCCATACTTTCTTAAGTTATCGGCCACATCGGCAGGATTGAAGATGATAGAAACATAAAAATAGGTAAAGAAAATGATAGCCGCCACATAAAGTAAATTGTAAAGCGGCATCCCCAGAGCGAACTGCTGGGCGATCGTCTGGAAAACAGGAAGCTTGACGAGCTGGGCCATTGTGGAAGGAATAGTGATCACAGAGGCGGCAAAAATGATAGGAATAACCCCACCAGTGTTTACCCGGAGTGGAAGGTGCGTGCTTTGCCCTCCATATATCTTTCTGCCTACAACTCTCTTGGCATAAGAGACAGGAATCCGCCTCTGACCTCTTTCAACAAAGACGATGACGGCAAAGACGGCCACCATTAAGGCCACCAGAAAAATCAGTCTCAGGGGAGACATCTCTCCAGTCCTTAAACCCATCAAAAGGCCTTGCGCACCCCGAGGCAAATCAACGACAATCCCGGC
>JABAOF010037814.1_pt2 | contig 13363 bp, 12 predicted proteins | sample 7062171 | NCBI WGS metagenome assembly JABAOF01 (sample SAMN14538628, study PRJNA623070) | marine sediment metagenome | biome: marine biome [ENVO:00000428]; feature: marine pelagic biome [ENVO:01000023]; material: deep marine sediment [ENVO:00002113] | place: India: Gulf of Khambhat ...
AAGACAAGACAAGTGCTGAGAAAGAGGCCCAGAGAAAAGGGTCTACCACCCGTTTCAAGGATATTACAAACTTTCGAGGAAGGAGAGAAGGCCAGCATCATAATCGATCCCAGTGTTCACAAAGGCCAGCCCCACAGAAGATTCTATGGCTTAACAGGTACCATCGTAGGAAAACAGGGTAGAGCCTATCTCGTGGAGGTGAAAACGGGGGGAAAGAAAAAGACCTTGATTGTATGGCCTGAGCATCTTAAAAAACAGGTGACATGAGGCGGTATTGTGGAAGAAAAAGTAAGATACGTATCCTTGGCAGAGGTCAAGAGCCTTCTAGAGAAGGAATCGAAGAAGCGAGAGCTAACCTATGAGCAAAATCTCGCCTTGGAACATGCCAAACATTTCGCGAAGATCGGAATTTCAAAAGCGAAGAATATGGCAGATGAACTGATGAAAATGGAGAGAATAACTGAACCTTTTGCGTATAAGATCGTGGATATTCTCCCAATGCACCCTGAAGAAGTGAGAGCGATTTTCGCTAAGGAGAGATTCACTTTAGAGGATAAGGAAATCAAGCAGATCATAGAGATCGTTGAAAAATATCGGTAAGGAGGTAAGTGCATTGGAGGATTATGCGTACATTTTAGACTATTTACCACAGGGACGACCCGACGAAAAGAGGTATAAAAGGGGTCCTACAGCCTATGGAATAGGCACTTACCAGTTCAAGATATTGGAATTGAGCCCAAAGCCAGATGCCACACTTCAGGTAGGCGAAAGGGTTTATATCGGCAAGGAAGCGGAGAAGAGGCATAAGATACTGCATGTAAAGAGGAGGATCGGATTCAACGATTTGACGCACGCGGCCCAAAGTGAGTTACAACCCATCATCATGGAGATCATTAAAAGCGAGCCAGAAAGGTTCTTGAAGGTCTACAACGAGGCGCAGGCCATTACAACAAGACTTCATATGTTGGAATTGATTCCCGGTTTGGGTAAGAAAACCATGTGGGCCATCATCGAAGAGCGGAAGAAAGGCCCTTTTCAGAGTTTTGAGGATTTGGAGAATAGGGTTGGAGCACTTCACCATCCTGAGAAGCATCTGGCGCAGAGGATAGAGCTGGAACTCTCAGATCCACATCAAAAGTATCATATTTTTGTGGCTAGATGATTTTTTAGGGTTTTTAATGGGCAATTCCTTAATTCACCAGGTAGTTATATTTATATATGTACAACAACATTATAAGTTTTGAAAGGATTCATCCAGCCTTGGCTAGTATCGTTATAGCTTTGGTGGTATAAATGGATAAAAAGAAGGCTTTCGCATTATTGATAACATCGATAATCATCATAGCAGCCTTAGCCTATCTTTTCAGGGGGGAAGAAGCCGAACCAGAACATGTTCCTACCATCGATCTTCCAGATCAATATATGGTTTTTGTGGACGAACCTGAAACTGAGGAGGATATGACTTTTATTGCAGCTCTGTCCTCGTTGGTTGTACGGGAAAATTACAATCCAATGTTCATTCTTCAAGATGGAAGTTTAGATCAATATCAACTATGGACTATTGAACATATGAGCATAAGGGAAGTTCCAAAACTCTTATTTACAGATTCGGAAGAAATGGCATCCGGTGTTCAATCTCAGGTAGAAAATGTGGAGGTTTTCGAGAAGAGCAACGAAATTCTAAAGGACTTCAAAGGTTTTGATGGCATTATAAGCGTTGGTTCCTATGAGGAAGCTCTTTGGGTTGCACCCCTCGCAAATTTAGAAAACAAAATGATCACGATAGGCGAGTCCACCTACGAGTATCAGGAGGATGTTTGGGGTGAGATGGCGAGTAAAGATGTAGAAGCAAATTATGTTGTTGTGGTGAATCCAGAGGATTATAAAAGCGATATTTTCTATACCAATGGAATGATTTACAAGGATGTCGAAACACCTACTCCTTACAATGCCACCTTCCATATACCAAAGTTATCTGCTGTGGCTGCTGAGTTGGCTGCATATCATCAGGCCTATGTATTGACAGATATCGTGCCTAGTACCGAAGAAATTGGATATATGGATGTTGAATTGAATTCCAAGGCGATAGGAACGCTCCTCAAAATTAGGGAAATAAACGATGAATTTGGGCCTATAGAGTACATTTGCTTGGTGGGCAGTGCTGAGGCCGTGCCCCAATTTCAACTACCTGATGAAACAGGTGCAGAGGGTGAGGCAGAAGGAGATGCCCTGGTAAATAGTGATTGTTTATATGGATTCTTGGACGATGAAATATACGTGATGGACGCCGCTGTGGGCAGGATCGTGAACTATAACGTGCAGGGCGCTTCCAACCAAATATCAAGAACCTTCGGGTATGACTATATTATCGATGAAACCGAGATCTCCTATTCAATTACCGGGACACAGACCGTGAATTGGAGAAATCAAGCCTCTGTTTGGAATGGTTATGAGGTCGCAGATATGCGCCTTCAAATGACTCCAGGTTTGTATGCGACAGATGATTTTGAAGACGAGGGATTTACAGCGGAGTACATGAGAACAACGAGTAATGAAGGAGTATGGGGAAGCGTTCAAGATCCAATTTCCTCACCAGATACGATCAAGGAGACCGAGATTAAACCCATAATGGAGTCCAGTAGCTTGGTGGCATACAGAGGCCATGGAAGCTGGCATGCGACATTCTACACCTGGGAGCCTGAGGATGAAACAGACCCGGAAGGGAAAACCAGGTTGGAAGGAAACGATGATTCACATCCTGATAGCGTTGTTGATTATTACTTACCACCTCAAGTAACGGTATCAGTATGTTGTGAGAACGGCAAAATTCAAGGTTCGCATTGGTATGGTGGGGTCATGGATATGAATATGGTGTTTTCTACAAATTATTTCTATGCGGGTGGTGTGGGTCTCATAGCTGCTACTGAGGTGAGTTATAGTAATCTAGGTCAGGATATATACGTCCTCATCGGGTTGATCAGTGGGAATCCAGAATGGGATTTGAACAATGCGTGGTATGCCTTTACTTTGGATGGAATTTTGAATCATGAGGATCAGTATGGTACCATAGGCAAGGCACATCAATGGGCAGAGAACAGATACATAAAATACCATGATAATACAATATCACCATTCGATCCAGGTAGGGATGGGCACTGGAAAGAATTGGCAATGTATGTATGCTACGGTGACCCTGCATTTCAACCTTATCAGAGCAGCCCCGGTGCCAATAATGTGGATCCATGGCATAATGGACCTGATGATGAGTAAATTTTCCTTTGGATTTATACTTCACCCGTTTTTTTCCTAAGGGCCATCATGTATATACCAACTCCAATCAAGATAAAAAAGAAGGACACCAATCCAGCCAAAAAATAACGCTCTTCATAAATTGGGACATCTTTTTCCTGCACCTTCACCGTTTTTACCAGTTCATTGTTGTCTTCGTCTAACTCGTTGATATTCTTTGTATTGTCCACCACTACTTTAATGGATGCATCGCCCTCTTGTTCTGGAGTCCAGGCAATCGATAGTTCAGTCTGATCATTCGAATTTACGGATACTGTGGTCTTATTGACAACAATGCTCTTCCCAAGTGAATCCTTTTGGCTAATGATTAATGATACATTATTTGCTGCTGCGTCACCCCTATTGGAGATCTTTATCTTTATCTTCACCTCTTTTCCGATTTTTGGCGTCTCTGATAAGCTTATGCTATCCACTTTTAGATCAGGTTTTTTCAAAGGGATGGTTATATTCATCATCGTATTATCTCTAATTTCCGTTACAGTTGAGTTGCTGTACTCAACTCTATCCCACGGAGCTATTTTTTTGGCAGTGATATTGTACGGATTGTAATCGATGAGTAAACCTTTATTGTCTATTTCATACTCAGCGACTGACATCTTTCCAATCCCTGAGATACTATCTATCGAATAAAAAATATCATTACCCTCGAATTCTACCGTTGCTTGCGAGACCATATCGCCATAACTGTCCATTACATCCACAATAACATCCCACTCCAATATGATTCTCCCAACACCATTATTTTCCGGAAAAGTATTCGTCTCATCCAGTTCTAAGGATGTGAACCGCCATTGGATTCCATAGTTTTGATTATTACTGAAGATGTTGTTCACAAAATTTGCCTCTGAGTAATAACCCATGATCCCGTTCCCAAGGTTATCAGAGAATGTGGAGTTTTGAACATCGATGTTAGAGTGATAAGCTATAAATCCGTCATCGCTGTTACCTGAGATTTCTACGTTGCTCATGGAAACGTTCGTGTCTTCAGCAAATATGCCTTTCCCGCTTTCAGTGGCGCTGCACGCTCCTGTACTACAATCATTTCTATCGTTTGAGGATATTTTATCGCCATCCATGTAAATGTTAGAATAAAAAAATCTTCCTCCATCCCCATTATCCAGGATTTCGTTTTCTGAAAGCCATGACTCAGAATAAAGTGAATTGATTCCTACCGGGTTGAATGCAATGTAGTTGCCCCTTATCTGAGCTGAGGCATTTAATAAGAAGATACCGTAATTTAAATGATCTCTTATGGAGTTGAACCGGATTATTGGGGAGGAGCTGACCACCACAATTCCGTTGTAGTTATATTGTATCGTTGAGTTCTCTATGATAACATCATCTGACATTATAAGAATACCTCCGGTGCTTTGCCAGGTGCCTCCATCATTCCAGCCGCAGTCCCTTATGGTGCTTTCCTGAATGAGACCACGACTTCCATTCTCGAACATGAAATCGTAGTTCACCTTAGTCTCGCCCTGCATTATGATGGAATTGTTGATGACTCTAAATTCACCGCCATTTTTCACATCGATTCTCGCATTTCCGTAATCACTAGCATTGATTATTAATGTAACATTATCCAATGTGAGTTTAACTCCATCTTCGATGGTAATGTTCCCTTCTATAGTGATATTCTCGTTTTTTACATAGGTATCTGAGGTTATGATCCAGTCACCTTGTGAAGGAGGGGGATAAATGCCAGTTCCCTCTCCTGAGCCATATTTGGAAAATGGAGTTAAGGAGATTATAAACGTGGTAGAAAAGAGGATTATTGCCATTAAAAAAACGCATTTCCAAGTTTTCCATTGCCATTTCATGATACAGACCAACCGAGGTGATATATATCACATGGACAATAAAATAGTTTTCGAAGGTTCTGGTTTTTAAGTCAAGGGATAGGAGGCACCCATTTCAAGGGCCTTCTCTCCACTTCAAGCCTATCTGCAGTAGGATATTCCTCGACTATAAAACAAGGATAATCGATTTTTTCGTGAATCTCTTCCAAAATCCATGGGGCTATTTCCAATCTTTCCTTTTCCTTGTCAATATATATGAGTTCACCGGGAATCCTGAACTTCTCCTTGAGCTGCTCATATACCCCTCCGAGATCATCGCACTCCACAATACCCTTTATAAAAAGTCCCTCTTCAGATATAATGTCGCTCTCCTTCCTTGTGTTCTTTGCCCTCCTTTTTATTCTCCTTTTCAACTGCACCCCATCCTTGAACCTGGACGAACAGTAATGCAATACCATGTTGGTATCGATTTTTTTTAGAATATCGTCCGCAACCCACTGGCTTCCTTTTATTGCATTGGAGGTCTCATGCCTTATTTCGTAGTGCCTTCCTATTAGGCCATCCCAGTTTGTCTCAGAATATTCTAGTTCATTCAGGTTTAGGAAATGCACACCCTGATTATCAAGATAGGTTGTAAGACCCATCAATTCCTCCTTTAAATCAGGAAGCGCAGGTAACTCCACACCCACCGCCATGTTGGTTTTCAAAGCATCTTTGATAGCCTTCTCATAATCTGAGCTAGGTATCTTTCCCCAATAATTGAAAGGAATGTGAAATCTGATCTCATCAAGACCTGCATTTTCTAGTTTGTGGAGGATTTCATCATCAGGAGTATAGGCTGTATAAAGGTGGACATGATGCTCTTCTCCAAACTCTTTTTTCAGTAATTCTATGTAATATAAAGTCCTGTCCAGCACTTCCAGAGGATCGCCGCCTGTAATTCCAGAGCCGAGAGCATCTATTGTTTTTGCCTCGTAGAAAACATCCTCGTCCTTCTCCACAAGCTTTTCATTGGCGTATACCACGTCCTTACCTTTTTTCTTGGCGGAAAGAGGACAGTAAAAGCAGGAGAGTTTGCAAAGACCTGTAACTAGCATGACCATCTTTCTGCCCTGCCTGCAGAACTTGCAGCCTTTTGGTAACTCACCAGTATATTTGGAGCCTTTCTCTAGTTTTTTGATTTTCATAGGTATATGGATTGTGTTTCAACGATTTAAAAGGTTGGTGTTAGGGGAACTCAAAAATCCTAAAAAAAATCCTGGGTAATCGGCAATAGTCGGACATAATCTTAATATATTCATATTATATTACGAAAACTGGGACAAAGGAATATTTCTTTGCATAAATTAAAGAATGACAAAATATGAGATTGGGGGGATGTGCAATGGGAGAAGGCTCAGGTTACGGCAAAGTTATTCTGTTCAACGAGCATTTTGTAGTTTATGGTATACCAGCTATTGCCTCTGCTATCGGCTCAAAGACCATAGCTAAGGTTGAACATTTGGAGGGCAAGGGCTGGTCAATACAGGATGATAGACCCGCGACCCCAGGCTATAAAAAGGAGAAGTTGGATCATCAAAAAGACTCAATGGAGAGGATATTGAAGGCTGCTGGGATAGATGTCAATTCCACCCAGATCAATATCATACTGGAAGGAGATTTGAAGGCTGCTAGTGGGGTAGGAGCGAGTGCAGCATCATGCGCTGCAATTGCCAGAGCATTGTCGCGTCAGTTCAACCTTGGATTCTCGGATGAGAAGATAAATGAAATCGCCTATGAAGGCGAGAAAGGATATCATGGCACGCCTTCAGGGATAGACAACACCGCGGCAACTTTCGGAGGACTGATATGGTTTCAGAAAGGCGAGCCGAACATCATGGAGAGGTTGGATCTCAAAGAACCAGTGGAAATTGTGATGGGCAATACAGGAGTAGTTGCGAATACCAAAGCTGCTGTAGCTGGAGTAAAGGAAAGAAAGGAAAAGGAGCCTGAGAAATACGAAAATATATTCAACCAGGCAAAGAATTTGGCACAGGAAGCAAGAAAGGCACTTGAATCTTACGACTTAGAGGCAGTCGGCAATTACATGAACAAGAATCACGAACTTCTAAAGAGCATAGAGGTTTCGTCCAAGGATCTAGATTTGTTGGTGGAACTAGCAAAAGATCACGGAGCCTTGGGAGCAAAGATGACTGGTGGAGGTTTAGGAGGATACATGGTAGCTCTCACGCCCGGCAAGAATGTTCAGGAAGAAATTGCTAAGGCGATGGAGAAGGAGGGCTTCGAAGCCTTAAGAACGAGGATTGGAATTTAGATGAAAGATGAAAGGATGTGAGAAGATGAATTTACGGGAATTCTTAAAAAAGTTGGAGGAAGAAGGAAAATTGTTCAGAATAAAGAAAGAGGTGAGCTCAGAATACGAGATTGCGAACGTCATAAACACGCTGTGTGAACAACCTGTGATATTCGAGAATGTGAAAGGTTACGAATTTCCTGTGTTCGGCGGAATCACTTCATCACGGGATATCATAGCAGACGGTCTCAGCACCACAAAAGAAAAACTTCTTTTCAAGCTTGTGGATGCATTGCGAAATCCTAAAGAGCCTGAGATGATTGAAAATGCACCATGCCAGGAGATTGTGAATAAAGACCCAGATCTAGACAAGCTTCCTATTCTCATGCATCTGCCTGGTGATGGAGGAAGGTATGCGACAGCTACGGTCGCCACAATAAAGGACCCTGATACTGGCAGAAATGTGAGTTATCATCGCCTCATGCAGCTTGGAAAGAACAGGTTCTCTGCTCGCTTAATTCCGAAGAGGCAAACCCGCACTACCTACGATAAAACAGAAGGCGATTTGGAGATGGCGGTCTGCATTGGCAACTCTGTGCCAGTTATGGTTGCTGCGTCTTTAGGACCACCTTCTGGTGTAGATGAATTCAAAATTGCAAATGCGATGGATGAGACAAAACTTACAAAATGTGTGACCAAGGATTTGGAAGTGCCAGCAGAATCTGAAATCGTGCTGGAAGGAAGGATAACCAGAGAGCTGGATAGAGAAGGACCATTCGTCGATCTGACGGAGACAAGAGACTTTGAAAGGCAAGAGCCAGTGTTTGTAGTGGACTGCATAACCCATAGAAAGGATGCTATGTACCAGGCTCTCATTCCTGGGAGGATGGAGCACAAGATACTTATGGGCATGCCCAAGGAGCCAACCATATATGACGAGGTGAGCAAGGTTGCAAAATGTAAAAACGTATTGGTTACAATGGGTGGTGGCTCATGGCTTCATGGCGTAGTGCAAATTGAGAAGGAGCATATTGATGATGGAAAGAAGGCCATAGAGGCGGCGTTCAAAGGCCACAAGAGTATGAAACATGTCACCATCGTGGATCAGGATGTTGATATCTTCGATTCAATCGCTCTAGAGTGGGCCTTGGCAACGAGATTCCAAGCTGATAGAGATGTTGTGATGCTGACAAAGCAGCCAGGCTCTTCTTTGGATCCAAGTGGCGATCATTCTGGAAAGAAGACGTTGACCACAAAAGTTGGGCTGGATGCCACAATTCCTGCCGAGGTGGATCCGAGCAAGTACGAGAAGGTAAGGTACCAGGAAGTAGATCTGAATGATTACTGCAGGTAGCGGTAAATACAAGGTATGGTTAAAGGAAGAGAAGTTGAGCGATGAAAGGCTCTATATTCTCGGAGGAGGTGAAAGGCCACATGTTGGTGGGATCGTGGTGATGGAGCCTGGAAAGAAGGCCCAGCTAATAAAACTGGAAGGTCATTACGATCACATCGTTTTGGAACCCATAGCTAAGGAGGCATGCAAAAAATACAACACAACCGTTGTTGCAGTTGGTGGTGTTCACGTTGACGATGCCTCGCAAGATGAAATCGATTTACTAGTAAAAAATTGTAAGGAGTTGGTGAAATGTATTTGACAAAAGAAGAAGAAAAAATTCTTGAAGGTGAAAAAGGTGAGGTGCTTGAACGCATGTTCAGGCTTTTGGTAAGATTGGGAGAAATATACGGCGCAGACAAGATGATACCTGTTGGCTCGGTTCAGGTGGCAGGTGTTTCTTTCAAGTCCATTGGCGATCCTGGGCTGGAGTTTCTTGAAGACTTTTCATCAAAGGGTGCCAAGGTCAAAGTTCTAACCTACCTCAATCCTGCGGGCATGGACCTTGAAGACTGGGATAAGCTGGGCTTTCCAAAGGAATTCGCAGAGAAGCAGACGAGGATCATGAACGCTTTCAAACAGATGGGCATAGTTGTTACATCGACTTGCACGCCTTATCTGGCAGGAAATTTGCCAAGGTTCAGAGAACACATCGCTTGGTCCGAATCATCAGCAGTCTCATTTGCAAACTCTGTGATAGGTGCGAGGACGAACAGGGAAGGAGGTCCTTCTGCACTTGCTGCTGCACTTTGCGGAGTAACTCCAAATTACGGTTTGCATTTGGATGAGAATAGAAAACCGAATGTGGTGGTTAATGTGGATGCAGACCTAAAATTCAATTCCAATTATGGAGCATTAGGTTATCATGTGGGAAAACAGGTCAAGAAGGCGATACCTTATTTCAAAGGATTGAAGGATGCCAACACGGATCAGTTGAAGGCTCTCGGGGCAGCAATGGCTGCTTCTGGTGCAGTGGCTTTGTACTATGTAGAGGACCAAACTCCTGAGGCGAACCTCATGGAAATCAAGGGCCTAGAAACCATAAATGTGAGTGAGAAGAATCTTGATGAAACCTATGAGAAGTTGAACACTGGTAAGGACCCAGACATCGTGATCATGGGTTGCCCGCATGCTTCACTTAGAGAGATATCCACTCTGGCGGATAAGGTTGAAGGCAAGAATCTTAAAAAACCGGTGTGGATTTGCACCTCTAGAATGGTAAAGGAAGCTGCGGAAAGGATGGGTTTCAACGATACTATAGAAAATGCTGGTGGGAAGATAGTTGCCGATACCTGCTGCGTTGTCTCACCCATCGAACAAATGGGTTACAAGACCACAGCTGTGAATTCTGGTAAAGCCGCAAATTATCTGCCTGGATTCTGCAAGCAGGAAGTGGTTTTTAAGGACATCGATGAGTTGATAAAGGGGGCATCAAAATGAAGGGAAGAACGATTTATCCTGGCAATGTGGAGGGCGAGGCCATAGTATCAAAGGAGCCAATTGGATTCTATGGTGGTATCGATGCAAAAACAGGCGTCGTTATCGAAAAGGGGCACGAGCTAGAAGGCGAGAACGTAAAGGATAAAATACTTGTATTCCCCATGGGAAAAGGCTCGACCGTAGGCTCATATGTAATATATGGCCTAAAGAAAAATGGTGTTGCACCAAAGGCGATAGTGAACAAGGAGACAGAGACCATAGTGGCAACAGGAGTTATCCTTGCAGGCATACCATGTGTAGATGGCATTGAAATAGAGCAGATTAAAACAGGTGATAAACTGAAGGTTAACGCAGATGAGGGGACAGTTGAGCATGGGTAAAACCCTTATTGTCGGTATATCAGGCAGCTCAGGAGTATTGCTTGGAATCAAATTGCTCGAATTTTTATGGGGCATTAATTACGAAACGCATTTGATAATAACCTCTCCAGCTGAAAGTATCATCCCATATGAAACAGAATATGAGGTGGAGTATGTTAAAAAACTGGCAACAAAGACCTACGATAACTCGGATCTGTTTGCTCCCATCGCTTCAGGTTCCTTTAGAACTGATGCCATGGTCGTTATTCCTTGCACTATGAAAACTCTTGGAGGGATAGCTTCAGGCTACTCAGACAATCTATTATTGAGATCTGCAGATGTATGTTTAAAGGAGCGGAGAAGGCTCATCCTGGTTGCGAGAGAAACACCCTTAAGCCTCATACATATCGAGAACATGGCAAAGGTTACTAGGGCTGGAGCTGTTGTATTACCACCTGTACTTTCCTTCTATTCAAAACCGAAAAAAGTCGAGGACATGGTCAATTACATCATTGGTAAGGTTTTGGACGTGCTGGAGATAGAGAATAAACTGTATGAGAGATGGAAGGGAGATTAGGGTAAGAAATCAAAACAAAAATATACTTCTATGCCTTTCACTTCAACGATATTCATGCCAGTGATATCCATCGAATATGATGATTTGATCGACCTTCTCGGTACCAAGATAGAGATGGAGAAGCTCATCGAAATCATCCCAATGATGGGTGCTGACATAGAAAGGATAGATTACACCCAGATGGATATCGAATTTTTCCCTGATAGGCCAGATCTTTATTCTGTCGAAGGCGTGGCAAGGGCATTGAGAGGTTATTTGGGATTGGAGGTTGGACTGAAGGATTATCCAATCGGTGATTCGGATGTGAAGCTCATCGTGGATTCTACCGTTAATGAGGTAAGACCATACATCGTGAGCGGTCTTGTTAAGGATGTTACGATGACAGATTTCTTTATTCAATCGCTCATGGACATGCAGGAGAAATTGCATCTCACNNNNCCAGAGAGTATACAATTCATTCCATTGGGTAAGAATGAAACCATGGATTTGGAGGAAATTCTGAGAAAGCATGAGAAAGGCAGGGAATATGCCTGGACGTTGGAAGGTTTCACACGATACCCCATAATTTTGGATGATAATAATGAGGTCCTTTCCTTTCCACCGATAATCAACGGTATATTGACCATGGTTACCGAGGACACAAAGGATATTTTTCTAGATCTTACAGGCACAGACATGATCGCAATAAACCATGCCTTGAACATAATCTCTACAGCATTAGCTGAGCGTGGAGGAAAAATCGAGAGGGTTGAGGTTGTGTATTCAGATAAAAGCATTAAAACCCCGAACTTGGAACCAACAAAGATGGATCTGGAATTGGGATATGTGAACGCTATGTTAGGCACGAGCATGTCTATGAAGGAAGCCGCACAGCATCTTGAAAAAATGCGTTTTGGGGTGGAAATCGGGGAGCAAAGCATGGGTACACTAATTCCTGCTTACAGAGGTGATATCCTGCACCCCATCGATTTGGTGGAGGATGTAGCTATTAGCTATGGCTATATGAAGTTTGAGCCTGAGCTTCCAAAAACCATGACTTTTGGGAAATCCATGGAAATAATCGATTTTTCAAATAGATTGAGGACGATTATGGTGGGTCTTGGATTCAATGAGGTCATGACGTTAACACTTTCAAATGAGAAAGACCAGTTCGAAAAGATGAACCTCGAAATCTCAGAAAGAGCAATGGCAAAGAATCCGTTGACAGAGGAGCATACCTGTCTCAGAGTTTCCTTATTGCCGAGCCTCTTGAGCACCCTCAGGGTGAATAGGCATAGGGACCTGCCTCAGAGGATATTCGAGGTTGGAATCGCAGTTCCAAAGGAGAAGAACACTCACAAGCTGGCTGGTGTATCGATACACTCAAAAGCGAGTTTCACAGAGGTCAAGTCACTAGTTGAAGGAATATTGAGGTCTATCGGCCTGCAATACGATATTAAGTCATTCTCTAATGGTAGTTTTATAGAGGGTAGATGTGCAGCCGTGATTTGTAATGATGATAGCATCGGTATCTTTGGAGAGCTGCATCCTCAGGTCATAACGAACTTTGATCTATCCAGTCCTATCAGCGCATTTGAGTTGGATGTAGAAGACATGGCCACCAAGAAAGGTTAATCATCTTTTCAAATCGAAAGATATCCCGTTATTATGGTCTTAATTTGCGGTTTTTGAGCATATCTCGAAAAGGCTTTATTTTTTCTTTCCCTCAATAATAAAAACGAAAAGTTGATAATTGTCCTACATGATAAGGCTGAACGAAGGCTAACATTTCAAAAGGTTGCTGAGGTAGCTAAGCCAGGTCCCCGTGGCAACCTTTGGTTACCACTTGCCCTGGGCTTACCTCCCTCGGTACTATACTTCGCTTAAAGCTGAGGTAGCTAAGCCAGGCTTAAGGCGCCGGCCTTGAGAGTCAGCACGTGAACAAAAAACCCTGAAAGCCGGTGGTGCTCTGCACCGCGGGAGTTCGAATCTCCCCCTCAGCGTTTTTAATTTTATAGAATTGAAGCTGAGGGATAAAAGCTAAATAGAATTTTAGGAGATTCGAACAAGTATGGGGGGCAAAGCGACGCATACGGCGTTCAAATCTCCTCCTCAGCGCTGTTTTCTTTTAAGGCAATTATTTGTTGATGAAAACAGCGCTTTGCCTCGAAATACGCTATTATTTGATAAGGACTTATTTCTTCGGCTCAGCGT
>JABAOF010008993.1_pt1 | contig 13361 bp, 10 predicted proteins | sample 7062171 | NCBI WGS metagenome assembly JABAOF01 (sample SAMN14538628, study PRJNA623070) | marine sediment metagenome | biome: marine biome [ENVO:00000428]; feature: marine pelagic biome [ENVO:01000023]; material: deep marine sediment [ENVO:00002113] | place: India: Gulf of Khambhat ...
ACGGATCTGTGCGGGGGGTGACGGGTAACCAGTATCCCTACCTCGACAGAATAGCACTTCCAGGCTCTTCCCACTAACTCACTGATTTACTGATTAACTAACACACTCACCTCACTCACCTAAACCCCAGGCAATATCGCTGCCATTCACCTACATTCACCTCGATAAACGCATTTTGCATCGAAATTACCCGGTTTGCAACATTTGTTCTAGTGCCTCATCTTAAGTGCAACCATTTTACCCATCATTTTGCATCCGATTTACTCACCTGCGGATTTTTTTTATGCCATAATATAAGTAGATCGTCAGGTGGGCGATCGATGAAGTGTGATGTGTGGAGCGTAAGGGTTTTGAAAGTTTACCCGGGAAAACTTTTGATAATACTCTAATACAAAAAAAAGGGGTGATTTAAATGGATTTTGTCTTTATTATCTTCATTGCATCTATTGTGTTACCCATTGTCAGTTGGGTCGTTTGGTTTTTCTTCATTCGATGGATAGTTGAGAACAGAAACACGATATCTTCGGCCACAAGGGGTTTTGATGAACAATTACTTGAGCTAGAACAATTTTTATATGATTTCGAAGCACTTTCCAAACAGAAAAAAAACCAAATGAAACCGGAAATTCTTAGTATGTTTATGCAAGCCAATAATCAGTTGAATCAACTTGCTGGTATTCATCGTCAACAATATGAACTACGAGTCAGCGAACTCCAGGGAATGGCAGCTAATGCCGGGATCGATTGGACACCATCATCATATTAATGAAAAACTGATTACAATCCATATAAAGCAATTGGCTCTATAATGTCTAAAGTTTAAGACAGTCCGGAGCCTTGAAGGAGGATAGAATGGATGCTAAAGATGTCTATAACATACTGAAACACGGTAATGCCGATGAAAGGAAATCTTTGGTAATGAACTGCCCGGATGATCCGTTTAAGAATCAGGTTCTTTCTTTGATTGGGTCTGACGACCCATCAATGGTTGTTGTATCTCTAAACATGTTGATCATGAAATACTGTATGGGTGCCCATCCTGCTGAGGGAGCAATTTTAGCACTGGCCGCCTATACCTATGCCGTTGAAATCTATAATTCCCATGCTCATCACAGCCTGGAAAAATTCACACTAAGCAACATCGCCAGTGCATATCTAAAAGCCAGCAATGCCCTGGGCCGGTCAAGTGATGTGATTAGTTTTGCGGATCAATGTATCCCTTATTTTAAGAATATGTTCCAGGCGGGAGAAAATAACAGCAATATACCTTCATTGATTGTTGAAAAGGTCAGGGCGCTTCTGAATCAAAATGAAATCGATGAAGCGGAAAAATGCATTAACGATCCCTATGCCTTAGGCGACTGGTCCATGGATATGGAGGTTAACAGACTGAAAAAAAAGATTGCGATCATAAAAGGCGATATCACAACCACCACAAAACCTACCGGTCAAAGCGGCCTTCCCGTAGACAGCTTAATCAATATCATGACAAATGCAATCAATCAGACGATCCCTGATACTGAAAAAAGAAATGAACTCTTGTCCCTCACGGAAAACCTTGATCCTACCAACCGTATCGATCCTTACACGGAAAAGGGTTCGAAACAACTGAAGGAATTAATGGACAAAGTTGAAAGCTTCTTAAATAGAGGTAGCACATTAAAATGAACGAATTCACAATTCAAAAGCGCCTCAGAGATACCCTGATGGATTTCCGCTTCTCCACACCGCCGCCTGAAGAGATAGAAAAAAGACGAGTAATCTTGGAGGATTGTTTAGAGTGGTCCAGGGACCATCATCAACAAGAATTGGAAAACGACTCCTTATGGGGCCTGTATCTCTGTTCCAGTCGCTTAAATAGGCCTTCCGAGGCGGCAGATGCCCTTTTAGCTTTGCAAGGCAACCTGGAAAAAATTCGTGAGGGCATTGATAACCCCTTTGAGCGAGGCGGTGTCTTTCTAAATTACCCATTATTATATAACGCACTTTGTGAAAAACTATACATGTCTGGCCGCACTCACGAACTGCTGGAGGCCATCGAGGCATCAAAAGGCCGGGGCATTGCCGACATCCTAACCAAAAACACCGGCACATCCATTTCAGATTCCAGTATTTATAAAGCCGTAGATGCATTACCCGCCCTGACCCGGAAATTTAAATTTCACTATCTCAGCTATTATGTCGATGAGGAGCGCACCTATATGGTGCTTGCCGGGAAAGACGGCGGCATCCATGCCGTCGAGGCGGTGGAAATCTCTAGGATTGCCATCAGGGATGCTTCAAAATATGTCGATCCCAAGCATTGGGGTGAACCTGACGAAGTGGAACCGGATATCATTATTAAAAATATATCCGAACACTTGGCTCCTCTGGTCAATGCGCTGAACCCGCTTGTCGATAAAGGCGTGTTGAAACCAGGCGATCACATCTGCTATTCCGGCGACGACCATTTTAGTAATATACCACTGCAGTACCTATTGTTTAACGGTAAACCCATGATCCACTGCTTTACCCTGTCCCGCATCCAGAATGCATCCCACCTGGTTGAGGTATTATCCAGGCCCGCGCGAAAAGCGCCACGGCAATTCGTTTCATTTATTGCCCCCTTAAAACAAGACACTACAAAGGAAAATTGGGATGAAATCAATCAGAATTTCCATAAACCTACAGAGTGTTTAAAGCAATTATTAAACACCAATGACCCTGTGTATAAAAATCAATCCGCAACCATCAGTCAATTATGCCGGGAAGATCTTTGCGATAAGATCATCCAATTTTCAACCCATGGAATCTTCCCTCTCCAAACCGAAATCGGTAATCCCTTCGAGCAATCGGGTCTGGTGCTGGCTCACAACGGTGAACTGCCGGATTCAGATGCCGTGGGTTCAGGCAACCTGGAGGGTGTATTAACCCCACGCACTATCTTGGATCTCAATCTGGATTTTAATGAGAGTCATTTATCATTGACAGCATGTGTAAGCGGGTTATCTAAAGAAGGCATCGGCGGGGATGCTCTTGGAATAGAATGGGCGCTTATTCAGAAAGGTGCTGGTAGTATCCTGTCCAGTCACTGGTTTGTCAGTGCGGAATCGGCGGCCAGATTTTTCGAATGTTATTACACGCATTGGATCAAAGAGAAAAAATCCCGTGCCAAGGCTTATTCAGCCGCAATCAAAACATTAAACGAGGAACAGTCACCGGATTGGGCGGCATTTAGTCTGACTGGGGACTGGCGTTAAAAGGAGTTTATAATGCAAGAAGCTGTCGAAATTATCGAAGGATTAAACAACGTCCAGATGGTGTCGTTACTAAAAGAATTGAACCGGACCATCTACAAGAGTGTGACATATCAAAATGTGGTGGACAATTTGCCCGGCGAAGATGTGGGCATATTGGCACTGAGAGACCTGGGGTTGGAGACTAAGAAAACAAAACTGATCCCGGAAGATTCTATTACTGCCGCTAAAGAAATTCTCCTCGGGTTTGCACAGGTGGAGGACCTTGCTCCCATACTAATCGCTGCCTGGGAGAATATCAAGAACGATGATAAAATGTTCATCGAAACCATTGTTGCTGTGGGTCTGTTGGTAAATGTTACCCTTTTTATGGCTTCAACCGAGATTAAATACGAGGATGGAAAGTTCTCGTTCATAAAAAAAACGACCCCTCCAAAAATCCTCAGTGCTATAATGCAGCCTATCAATACGCTGGTAAAAAAACTTTGAGGTTCAATTCTTTAATTACCGGAAAACAGGGGGCGGTGTTTTACTCCTTTACTTTATCCCTGGCATAATTGATCTATTAAACGGGAATAGTGGAAGGGGACAGGCAAAAAAATGTTGACCATTGACAATGAAAAATAATTTCTTTATAATTTCAATATGATTAAAAAAGGAATTTCCTATGGTTTCATATGATACAATGTTTTTAGGATAATACGTATGGAAAAGATTATAGTATTAAAAAAAATCTTTGGAGTTTTTTTAGGATTGGTTATTATTATTGCTGTTTTTCTACCCTGGGATAACCACTGGTTTTACAAGAAGGAAATGGGTGAATATAAGCCTGTAATAGTAGAATTAAGGATCAATGAAAATTACGATGGTGAACGTGTAGTAACTCCGGTGAGAATTAGCTATTTCCTTGGAGTCAGGATTTTCGCTTTTGATGAAATGCTAGGATTCCATTATATTACAATAATCTGTGGATTATTGTTTATTATATCTGTTTTCCTTATTGATAAATGGTGGTGGTGGAAATATTTGGGTCTGTTTTCTGGAATCCTAACTTTTATTATAGCAGGAAACGATCTGCTATATTTAAGAAAATTTCCGTCCATTCTGATGAACCGAACCGGAGTAGGTTTATGGATTACCTTCATTGCTGCTGGTCTAGCAATACTTCTTATGCTCTTTATGAAAAGAAAAAAATAATCACAGTCTTGTCTAGCCCCTTTTTTATTTCGTTATTTCTTGTTGACAACTGCGAGTAATCCAACTATAATCTATACGTTATACGGTTGTCATAACCGAAGAAGAGCGTTGAAAAAGAGCAAAGGAGGTATTATGAAGAAAAAATTAATTGCCGTTTTAGTGTTTTGTTTTTGGATTCAGGCCCTTACGGCTGTCCTGTCCGGTGCAGATCAACCAAATGGAATGGAAACGTCGACCCCGCTTATTATGGGCGAGAAATTGACCATCCGTTCACAGGTGTTGAATGAGGAACGAATCCTGTTGGTACATCTGCCCAGGGGGTACCGGGAATCGAAACGGAAATTTCCCGTGCTGTATCTGCTAGATGGGGAGTTTTTTTTCCAACAGGCAACTGCGGCTGTCCGGTTTCTTTCCGAATGCGGTTACCTGGGGCCGCTGTGGAACCGGAATTACCTGGTCCCGCAGTTGATCGTCGTGGGCATCGTCAACGTGGATCGCAATCACGATTATACGCCAACACACCGGGAAACCATCGGTTCAGCCCGCTTCCCTACCAGTGGTGGGGCTGCCAAATTTCTTAAATTCTTTGAAACCGAACTGATTCCCTTTATCGACTACCGGTACCGCACCCACCCTTACCGGATTATTTCCGGTTGGTCACTTGGGGGACTTTTTACCATTCATGCTTTTCTAAACAAGCCGGACTTATTCGATGCTTATATTGCCGTCAGCCCCAGTATGTGGTGGGATAAACAACTCCCGGTAAACCAGGCGGAAGCCCTGATCAAGAAGGGCAAAATCAATACCAAACCGCTGGTGGTGACCCTGGGAAGTCAGGAAAAAGGCAGCTCAATGGAACAATCTATTACCAGGAGGCTTGTCCCGCTTTTGAAGAATGGGCCGCAGAAAATCCCTAACTTTCACTTTCTTGAAATAGAAGGTGAGAACCACTTTCACACCCCGTATAAAGGGTTTTATGAAGGATTAAGAACCCTTTATTCCCGGTGGGTCNNACGGCTATCCGGTGGAGATGCCGGAAGTGGTGTACAGCCTGATAGCATCTGCGTTTTACCGACAAGGAAAAATCGAGGAAGCCATGGCCACGGCCGCCCGCTGCAAGAAGCGGTACCCGGAATCTTCGTTTCCCTATTACCTGGAGGGAAGACTCTATCAACGGCAAAACAAACTGGAACTTACCAGGAAATATTTCCAAAAAGCACTTGATGTTGAGAAAGCCAACGAAATCCCGGATTCCGAAGTAATAGGCATCTATGAGATGCGGATGCGTGAAATCACCAGGAAGTAAAAAAAGGTACGGCATAGAAAAAGCAGGGACAGGCAAAAAAACCTTAAAATTAGAATTGCTGCAAGTATGTAAGAATGATTGACCCGGAACTGGTTCCTGTGTTATAATTTGCTACTTTTTACTGGTTTGAAGCGTGTGGTTTGGCATTCGCAAAAACAAGTAACAAGAAGGAGATAATAGACCTTAAAAAGGAGTAATCGATGACCTCAAACAATAGTTCAAACACCCAAGACGTGACGTTTTTTAAAAACTTACTCAACCGCCGCGTTCCTTATATTATAGGCATTTACCTGGGGGTAAGCTGGGGAATAATTCAATTTATCGATTGGATTGTCAATCGTTATTTACTTTCCCCTCATTTTGTGGATTTAGCTTTTGTCATACTTATCACATTGGTGCCGTCCATCATACTCCTGGCTTATTTTCACGGCATGCCCGGACGCAACCGCTGGAGGACGTTAGAAAAAATTACCATACCTGTTAACATTCTATTCTTGATTTTGTTGGTGATATTTATTTTTAATGGTAAGGATTTTGGCCGCATTTCTCAAAAAGTAAAACTGAAAGATGAAACCGGGAAAACCATCGAACGAGTCATTCCTAAGGCAGATTACCAGAAAAAAATTGCCCTGTTCTATTTTGATAACACCTCGGGCGACCCCGCCCTGGATTGGCTCCAATACGGCACGATTCATATGCTTAAGTACGATTTGGGCCAGGACCTGTTTATAGATGTGATATCGCCCGCAGCAACGGGAATTGTACCGGGGGATTACTATGTTCTCAATAAAATCAAAGAAGCAGGCTATAAAAAAGCAGTGGGGCTGCCGTTATTACTCAAACGAAAAATCAGCAGTGAATTCCACATGGATTACTTCCTCTCAGGAAAATTTAGTAAAGAAAAAGACGATTTAATTTTTGAGATATCTCTTTATCGCTCTCAAAATGCAAAACTGGTGGCCAATACCTCTTTCCGGGGTAAAGATCACGATATATTCCAACGGGTAGATGATATGACGGTGTGGATAAAAGAGAAGCTGGGGATACCCTCGGGTCATATCGAAGCGGTAAACGATTTACCACTGGCCGAGATATTCACCCGTTCATTACCGGCTGCCCGGTCCTTTACTCTTGCCGATACCGCGATAATGTTTGAAAATGACTGGTCAACGGCCCAGGAGTATTATAAAACATCACTGGAGGAAGACCCCACCTTTACATGGGCTCGCTTCCAACTGGCTATTGTTTATATGGTTACCAATCAAGCAGGAAAGTCACGTGATCTTTATCAAACCATTATGCAGCAGTTGTTCAAATTGCCGGAACGATTGCAGTTCTACGTAAAGTCCGCTTATTATGACTCAAAACAGGACCAGGAAAAACAAATTGCCGTGCTGCGGATGATTATAAAACTATACCCGCGGGATATAAAAGCATATGCCGGGTTGGCGTTCATCCTGAAGTGGAAGGGACAGCATGATGAAGCCCTCGATCTATACAAACGCATATTGGATATCGATTCCCGGCGCTATAAAGTACTTCAATCGATAGGTGAACTCCATGAGAGCAAAGGAGACCTTCAGCAGGCATTAACGTTTTATCAAAGATATGCGGGGCATTTCCCCAAAGACCCGGCATCGTTTATCCCCATCGGTCATTTATATGAAAAAATGGGAGATTTTCACCAGGCAAAATCCCAATACGAAAAAGCATTACTTCTCAAACCCGATGATATCCCGGTTTTAGTCAACCTGGCCAATATCGAGGCCACATTAGGACACTTTGAGAATGCCCATCAACAATACCAGGAAGCATTAAAGCTAAGTAAAATTCCAAAAGATAAAGCAGACGCTTACAAAGGGCTGGCAAATCTTTATGCATCCAGGGGCCAGATGAAAAAGTCCCTCGAATATTTCCAGCGCCAACTGACACTTCTGAAGGAATTTATGGCCCCTTACCTGGTATCTATTGTCGCGGCTTTTTCTGTGAGAAATTATATTCAAGCCGGGGAAGAAAAGAAGGCATTCCGTACCCTGGAAGCCTTAAAACAGGAGTTAAAACCCCCTTATGACACATTCATCGATTTTGGTTATATAATGTTATATCTTGAACTGGAAAGAGCGGATGAAGCGGAAAAATTATTACCAGGGGTAGAAAAGTTCATTAAGAAGACCGGTGTTAAAATATTGGAACATTTTGTTCACCTTGCCGGCGGAAGAATTCAGCAAATGAGAAAACAATATACAAAAGCCATCGAGAATTTTCAAAAAGGTCTTGAATATGAACCATCGCATGGGGAACTGCTGCGGCGAATCGGCCAGTGCCGCAGGGAACTCAAACAGTATGAAAAAGCTGAAAAAGCGCTGCTAAACTCCTTAAAATACAGGCCTTATAACCCAAAGCTCAATTATGAACTGGCACTGCTTTACCTGGATATGGGAAATAAAGAAAAAGCATTGAAACATGTGAAGGTGGCTTTGGAGGTCTGGAAAGATGCGGATAAGGAGTTTAAACCCGCGCAGTTGGCCAGGAAAACACTGGAACGCTTGCAGCAAAACTAAAGACCTTTATTTATCGTTTACTCCAGGACCAGGCGAAAAAGCACTTGTATTTCCGATAAAATTCCAGTATTATATCCACGTTTAAAAGGATTAGGTATGAAACCAGGAGGAGATAATGTCTCACATACCACCCATACACCAACAGGTAAATGTTTGTGCCACTCTCCTTGGTGAAGCGATTGCCCACACCCATGGGAAAGAAGCACTGGCACTGGTGGAATCCCTACGAAAACAAGCTGCCCAAACCAGGGGTGTCAAAGAAGAAGAAGCCACAAAACTACTGTTTGGTCTGCTTGCAGAGATTGAGGCATTATCACCTGAACAATCCTTATGGGTGGCTAAAGCCTTTTCTATTTATCTGGCATTGATGAACGCCTGTGAAAATGCTTACCGGACATCGCGGTTGAAGGCAACCCTTGGCCAGGAAGCGCCTCCCCTTTCGGGATGCCTGATATATGTACTCACTGCCCACCCAACAGAGATTCGCTCTGCACCGAGTATTTCATTACTTCGCCGCATCACCGCTGTATTGGTGGGTTGGTTCTCCCGTGGTGCAGATACACCCCCACTCCCGGATGAGAAAAGAGAACTTTCAGCATTGATCCGATTGATGTGGCAGATGGGTATCCACAAAGACAGCCCGGTAACCCCTGCGGAAGAGGTTGATCATATTGCCGGGCAATTTTCAGATGCTATTCTTTGTGAAATTTTGAGTCTGCGCCGCCGCGGAGCGGATTTACGGTTCCGAACCTGGGTAGGCGGCGATAAAGACGGACACCCGGGTATCAACGCCGCCACCCTGCATACATCCTTTAGACGAACTCGCCAGCGGTTTTACCGCTTCTTTGAAAACCGCCTGGTTTCAATCAAAAAAGATATCCGGCAATTGGGCAACGAGAGAATTTCCCATACGTTAAAACAAGTGGAACGGGCACTGCTGGATGTAAGGCATGTGACTTCAGGGGATGGTATCCGCATGAATACCCTGCGTCGTACCGTGGAATCGCTTTGTGAACAAATGGAAGCGCTGCTGGGAGACCTTCCCCTGGCATTGGTGGAGATGCTGGACTTGTTAAATCTTTTCCCGGGCATGGTTCTGCCGGTGGAACTGCGCGAGGAATCGACGGTGTTCCTGCACCTGCAAAAAAAGAATGCCATTGGTACGATTGGTAGAATGCTGCGAAAAGCCCAGCAGGTTGCCGAAGGAGGAGACCTGCGCCATTATGTTCAAGGTCTTATTATCAGCATGTCCCGCAGCGCTGCGGATATTGAGGCGGCTGTGGATGTTGTCAACCGGACTATCGGCAAAGGAAAAATTCCTATTGTTCCACTCTTTGAGCGTGGTCAAGACCTGGATGAAGCCCCGAAGACAGTGGATTCGCTGCTGCAAAACCAGCTGCCCATTATATCCAGGGTCCCGGGAAAACCCCCAAATTTGGAAATTATGCTGGGGTACTCGGATACTGCTAAACGCATGGGAGCTTTTGCCAGCCGCAGACGGATTTTCCATGCCATGCATGAGCTGACAGGGGTCTGTAAGAAGCATAACGTCAACCCCATATTTTTCCATGGTGCCGGGGGCTCGGTCACCCGTGGGGGAGGGTCCATTGAAGAGCAGTTCGCTGCCTGGCCCAAACAAGCACGGCAAATAATAAAGCTTACTGTCCAGGGGGAGATGGTGGCACGTACCATGGCTACCCCGGAAATATTTCGCCGAAGTACTGAACGTCTCCTGTTGTGTGCTAAAAAATTGACTGCCAGGTCCACCACCTTGCAGCGTACCATCCTCGATGAACTTGCCCGTATCTCCGCAGAAACCTTTGAAAATCTTGTCAATGATAAACAATTCCTTGGTTTTATGAACCAGGCCACCCCTTACCCTGATTTGTGGTTATTGTATCTTGGTTCTCGACCTTCGCATCGTCCGGGTAAAAACGCATCGGCTGATCTTGGTTCATTACGTGCTATTCCCTGGGTTCTCTGTTTCACCCAGGGACGTTTCCTGGTGCCTTCCTGGTACGGTATTGGTACGGCGTTTGATCAACTCCGTAAAGACCCCCAAAAGCTCTCAGCGCTTAAACAAGCGTTTGTCTCAGATATGGCTTTTAAAGGATTTGTGAAACTCATGGGGTTCTCCCTGGCAAAGGGAGACCGGGCCGTGTTTTCGTTTTTTGCCGATGCCCTGATTACAGAACCGGGGTTAAAGGCAGTTAAAGAGAAATTGCTTGAAGAGGAGAAACGGGTTTCAGAGATGGTAGCCACGTTATCTGGTGAAGACAGTCTTTTGTGGTTTCGTCCCTGGCTTTCTGAAAGTATCTTGCTGCGGGGCAGTACGATTCATCCGTTGTCGGCGTTTGAGGTGGCAGCCATGCGAAACCGGCGCCGGAATATTCAACGGCCGCACAACGATGAACTGCTGCGAATTGCTATTGCCGGTGTCGCCATCGGCATGCTAACCACAGGTTGACCCCGTTGCGCCCCAAAAGGCTCTGTTTTTTTTAATAAAAAGTTTTGTGGGGGTCCAGGGACACTTACAGTGCGGTATTAAGGAATACCCATGGAGACGATACATCGTTTGAAGCGTCGTACGCCGTCCTTGCACTGCAAATGCTCCCCCACGCAGTGGGGTTTTTCAAAAGAGCCCCCTGGTCGCCGAAGGCATAGGATTTTCAGGATGAATGGCTTACTTGCCTGGCGACTTTTTTTCTAACGTCTGAATGGTAATTAGAAAATTAAATTGCAAACTGCCTAAAATGTGCACCGTGCACGGTCTTCCCTGGGTAGGGTTGAACCTTGTGTTCACCCAAAAATGATTTTCCAATTTAGTTGGATTTAGGTCCCCTCCCTTTTTTGACTTTAACTAAAAAGCCTGATATACTGACATTTACTATTGCTTCTATTTCAGAACAATATTATGGAGTTGAGAATGAAGATGAAAAAATTTTTATTTTTATTAATGATGCTTATTCTAATGTTCCAATTATCATGTTCTAGTGATGAGCACTATAAACATTACTTGTCATTGAGCAGATATACAGACCCCAAGGGCTTTTCAACTATGCTTGATGAACTTCCTGACGATGTAACCGGAATCTGTGAGATTTCGAAACAACAAATGGTTCATCATAATCTTTTAATTTATCATGGTGTTCCATACAACAAAAGAAATGAGATGAGAAATACATCTCCTCCCAAACTCAGTGACATTTTAAAAGATTTGAAGGAAACAAAACCGTATAATCTGTATGACGAAAGAGAAATTGAGCAAAGAGTTGTTGGTTCATGCACTAAGGAGTCACATTTTCTCGCAGGATTGCTGCGATATAAAGGAATTCCAGCAAGGCCAAGGGCCGGATATTTTAAAGATGTTATAATAAATAATGAACATTTCATCAATTTCTGGGAGACAAATTTCAGAGGAAGAGGCATCATGAGAGAACTCCTGGAGGAAAATCCAAAGCAATGGAAGGAAGAGGTAAATGCAATTCTTATGAGACAAATTAAAGCAAACAAATGTTTTGAACATTGGATATGCGAATACTGGGATAAAGATTTGAAAAAATGGAGGATACTCGATGCCAACACGACCTTTCTTAAAGCTGCCTTTGATATAGAAGTCGGATTCCATCTACCGGATAAACATTGGGAATATGCCTATGAGTCATGGCAAAAGATGAGGAACAGTGTAAATTTTAATCCGGATCAATATAGAGAAGATGAGCAAGACGGTCCATCACATATCAGAGGAGAGTTACTATTGGATTTTTACAATCTTTTAAATCACGATTTGACAGGATTTTATGGGGCATCGGATGATGCATATACATTTATTAAAGGAAAAGTATTCGCAGACATATCAGCAGAAGAATTGTCGGAATTGGACGAGCTGGCCATTTTGTTGTCCCAAAATCCTACAAAGGAAGAATTGGTCGCCTTTTATCACAAAAGCAAAACGATCAAACTGGAAGTTGTAGAAAAGGATCCATACAGTTTTGTTTTCAAATAGAAAAAGGAAAAGGGGGCAGGCAAGAATGCCCTCAACTGGAAGGGAACTGGGGAAGGCTGCAAGCTGACTGGGGAAGCGTGCATCGTGACTGGGGACGCTTACATTTTGACTGGGACCCGTTACAATATCACTTGTACCGGTTACATTGTCATTGGGACCGGTTACAATTTGACTGTTGACCATTTCACCTTAACCCGTAACCTGGATATAACATTGCTCTCCACCGCGCCTTCTGCCCATAAAGAAGATTAGCGAAATGGTTCACTTGCCTGGCGAGTTTTTCTTTTTTAATTTTTACCACGAAGCCACGAAGGACACGAAGAAACACGAATAAAAGAAGAAGTAGAAAGTGAGGAAGTCGGCATTCGAAGGATTTCTTAGCTGGCAACTTTTTCGATAAAGGGTCAGAACCAGGATTATCAGGATTATAGGATTACCAGGATTATTGTTATCTACGAAGATGACTGGTAAAAGCAGCTTTAATAGGATTGATAGGACTCCAATAGAAAACAAGTCTTCTTAAAACCCTGCTTATTTCTTTAATGAGGCTTGAAAATCCTGAACCAGACACTTATAATTAATTACTGTTTAATAGGAGTTGCAAAATGGCAGGTTATTTAAAAGTTGATGACCCGTTAACTCATAAGATTATCGGCTGTGCCATGAAAGTCCACAGCATCATGGGAAACGGCTTCCAGGAAGTCATCTATCAACGCTGCCTGGCTATCGAAATGAAAAAACAAGGTGTGGATTTTGTTCGTGAACAATCAATGCCTATTTATTACGATGGGATTAAAGTGGGAACACGGCGTGTTGATTTTTTTGTTGAAGATAAAATACTGGTAGAATTGAAAGCACTGATAAAATTAGAAGATGTACACCTTGCTCAGGGCCTTAACTACCTGGAAGCATTTCAATTGAATGTGGGATTGCTTATCAATTTCGGAGCAAGAAGCCTGGAATTTAAACGATTAACCAGGATTAAAGAGAGGGACCGGATTTAGCACGCCTGTAAACGCTATCGTAACCCTGAGTTGATTCGAAAATCATGGTAA
>JABAOF010000354.1_pt7 | contig 13359 bp, 14 predicted proteins | sample 7062171 | NCBI WGS metagenome assembly JABAOF01 (sample SAMN14538628, study PRJNA623070) | marine sediment metagenome | biome: marine biome [ENVO:00000428]; feature: marine pelagic biome [ENVO:01000023]; material: deep marine sediment [ENVO:00002113] | place: India: Gulf of Khambhat ...
ATGTACAAAGCCATGAAGCTGCTCTATGGCAGAGGGCTGGCGCTCAGGACGGCGCTTGTGACGGACGGCCGGTTTTCCGGTACGAATAATGGCTGCTTCGTCGGCCACATCTCACCGGAGGCAGCCGAGGGTGGTCCCATTGCCATTGTGGAGGACGGTGANNATCCGCCGATAAGGGGGCAATCCTCAGGCATAAATTCGAGTAGCGAATTCAGCAGTTTACACAGAACCCATTCTTAAAAGCGGTCTTTGGTACTCTTGATGTATAATTTAACGAAGGGATTATGTTGAAGATTTGCTTCAGTGGATCCTCGTTTAGGGGGTATATATGAGGTCTGGAGCCATCAACGATGAAACTTTCAGGAGAAGAGGAGAGATCCATGCTTAAAAAGATCCTCGTAGCAACAGATGGTTCGATCCATGCGAAAAAGGCCATGGACTTTACTTCCGACATTTCCCTGAAGTACAAGGTTACGGTTTATCTCATCCATGTGATCGCTCCGCTGCATAGTGTTGCCGAAGCATACGTTTTCCAACAGATAAAAGATAACCAACAGAGGGTTGCTGGGGAAATCATCGGGAAGGCCGAAAAGGAAATCAAGAAGAAGGGCGTCGAGGGATATCAGTCAACCATACTTCAAGGCAACCCGGCGCAAGAAATCATAGAGTCTGCGAGAGATAATAACGTCGATATGATGATTATGGGAAGCCGTGGAGCAGGTAAGATAGAAATGCTCATGCTCGGGAGCGTCTCCCGTAAGGTCTGCCATCTGGCTGATTGTACCTGTTTGACGGTAAAGTAGGTTTCTCTTCTTTCAGAGATCCCTCCGGGGGCGAATATGAAGCCGGGGAATTCTCCCTCCCTCGGCTTCTTAGGCTTCTCAGTTCTCACTTTCCCTCATCTCTCTATAGTTCTAATAAACCCACCCTCAAATCCATCTCAGCCAAACTTTGTGAAAATGTGAAAAAATAAGAGAAATTCCAAGGAAATCTATGATTTAAAGAAGTTTTTAAATATGCAAATACGATATACGGTTATGTACGATCTAACTATCTGATTTTATTGATAAAATTAGTCAGAATGAAAAACTAAGAATCTAACTCTCGGTAATCAACTAAAATCAAGTTTTTATTTTATATTTATTTGTAGTATGAAGGAGTTAAGCGGGGGGAAGCAGGGACCTGACGAAGAGAAGCCCTGAAGCTTCCAAGAGCTGTTTCTTCATGACTGTCAGATAGCCGGGTTGTCGTAGCGAATGGGCGACCCGGCTGTCTTCTAGGGTAGGAAGAGCAGAAATGGTTTGATGTCTAACATCATCCTATCATTAGTTGCCTCGGGTGAAGCTATATGAAACCAGCAATCTTGGTCACTGAAGGCGATGAGAAGTTAAGAGAGGACGTAAAAGTGCTTCTACGTCAGCATGGCTTTGAGGTGACTGAGGTGGTAGACAAGATTCGTTTCTTCCATTTTTTTGAGAGCCAGAAGCCGGATCTCGTTGTCATAGGTTCTTCTAGCCGAGGCACTTGGGATGAACTGAAGGTGGTGGAACAGATCCGGAACAGGGACAGGAAAATCCCGCTAGTTCTGGTCACGAGGCATAGCTCTGAAGCACGGATAATCGCATCCTTTAAAGCGGGTATAAATGATTATTTTAAAACCCCACTTGTGGACGAAGAGTTAGTAAGAAGTATAAGAGGCAAATTGCTTGATACATGCCAAGAGTCTTCAGGAAATGCCAAGGAAACTGTTCCTGATTTTAGCATCCCCCAGACTATGATCGGGAACAGCACGGAAATGCGGGAAATAAAGGCCTACCTTTCAAAAGTGGCTGCGACGGACAGCACCTTACTAATCACCGGAGAAACGGGCACTGGCAAAGAATTGGCGGCTGAATTTGTCCACATGAGAAGCCGCAGACACAATAAGCCTTTTGTCTGTGTTAACTGTGCAGCACTTCCCGAAAACCTAATAGAAAGCGAGATGTTTGGTTACGAAAGAGGAGCTTTCACTGGGGCTGTAACATCACAACGGGGTAGGTTTGAATTAGCCCGCGGAGGAACCTTGTTTTTGGACGAAATAGGAGATCTTTCCGCTCATGGCCAAGCAAAGATACTCGGCGCCCTTGAGAGGAAAAGGGTTTATCCCTTGGGAGCAAGGAAACCCATTCCGCTTGATGTGAGAATCGTCGCCGCGACCAATCAGAATCCCGAACGATTGGTTGCAGAGCGAAAATTCAGGGAAGACCTCTATTTCAGGCTTAACGTCGCCCGGGTGGATCTGCCACCCCTACGCGAAAGGAAAGACGAAATCCCAAAGTTTCTTGAACACTACATGCGTGAGTTTAATCTTCGTTTCGGTCAGGATATCAAAGGCTTCACTGGAGATGCCATTGCAGCTATTCTCCGATACGATTGGCCGGGGAACATTCGGGAGTTAAAGAATCTCCTAGAGGCTACTTTTATCAATCGTCCTTCCAGGGAGATCACTTTCTTTGATCTGCCTAATGAGTTTCAACTGAGAATTAAGGAGAAGGAAAAAGGTCAAGAAAACGAGCAAGAACAGATCCTGTCTGCCCTCCTATCCACGCAATGGAACAAAACCAAGGCCGCACAGAAGCTTAATTGGTCCCGAATGACTCTCTACCGCAAAATGGCAAAATACCACATTGGTTCGAGCCCAACTGCATAACTAACTCCCAGTCGGAAATGCTGTAACATTCTCCCATTTGGTGTTACAGGGTACTGTGACAACTCTGCCCCCCTTTGCCCGTATGCGATTTCATTTAAACGCTTAGCTTGCGACATGACCGGTGCACCACGACGGTCGTTTTCTGGCCTTTCTTTTCCGCGCGGTCAGCGCGCGAGTGTGTATCATTACTTGTTACACTCTTTGCAAAAGACTCAAAGCCCGAATAGAAGTATTCTTGACAAAATCCTTGCCCCATCAGCATTTGCTGGCAAAGTCGTCTAATTTGAAATGGTTGGCACTCATCTTGCCCTATGCATCTATGGTTTGATTGGGAATGGCCCTCATGTTAGGCGGCTGCAGGTTGAGTTAAAACTTCAAAAGACGGTGGAGTGTAAATGAGCCGTAAGCGGCAATCTTCATTGGATAACGGGCAGCACGAAGGCGAAGGACGATATGCCAACTACTTTAAGCTCAGTTATAACAAATCCGAGTTCGTGATCGACTTCGACCAGTATTACTCAACAGGTGAAGAAGGATCTCAAGTTCCGACAAGAATCATCAGAATAATCACCAATCCGTTTAATGCAAAGGCTCTTCTGGAACTCCTTTCGAAGTCGATCGAGGATTACGAAAGAAACTTCGGCTTAATCAAAGCTCGAAAATCTGGGCAGCAAGCTAATCAGGTTGACAAATCACCGGGATGAATACAGTGGTCGACAAGTTTGTTGAAATTCTAGCGATACACTGGAGGGAATTCAGTGGTGGTTGCTGGAGAGAAAGATAGAGCACCGGATCGCAAACGTCAAGGCAGCGCTTGCCGGGCTTGTCGCAAAGGGATTGGTTCTTGAGTATAAAGGGGGAGATGAGCGGATTCACTATCGAATCAATCAGCGCAAGTATAAAGAAATCCAAGCGTTCCTCAAGAAGAGCTCTCGGGGATACAAAAATAACCCACCCTGCTAGAAAACGAAATGATATCCCTTAGAGAAGGCTCCACTTAATAAAGTTTCCCCGGGCAATGCGTAGCATGGATCATGGATAGACGAAAGGTGGTTTATCTCAAGTCCAAAGAGACCTCCAACATTTTGCAGGCCGAAATGAGACTTGCGGGATGGGAAATCCACACGACATCAAATGTAAAAACGGCTAAGAAACTAATTGATCACCACGACATCGGTGTCGGCCTTGTGACTTTCGATGAAACATATGCAAATAGACAACAGGAAGAGGTCAAAGACCTATTGATGAAGGCAGTCCATGTGGTATGGGTGGGCTTGACAAAACCAGCGTTACTACACGAAGCCCTCACTCGCAAACTAATCACCGAATACTTGTACGATTATCATACCCTACCCGTCGATAACGAGCGACTTCTCAATACGTTGGGTCAAGCTTACGGCATGGCTACAATAAACCAATCCATTACCAGTTCTGCCTATGCCAAGGTGAATTACCATGAGATGATCGGGGCCAGCCCTGCGATGCATGCGGTGTTCCGAGATATCCGCAAGATTGCCAGCGTTGATGAACCAGTAATGATTAAAGGTGAAAGTGGAACCGGCAAGGAACTCGCCGCGATCGCCATCCACGAGCAATCCAACCGAGCTAAGGGGCCGTTCCTACCAGTAAACTGCGGGGCCCTGCCCGCAAGTCTTATTCAATCTGAACTATTCGGCTATGAAAAAGGGGCGTTTACAGGCGCTCATCAGCGCATGATCGGGCGTTTGGAAGCGGCCAACGGTGGCACTATCTTCCTGGATGAGATCGGCGATCTCTCGCCCAATCTTCAGGTAAATCTTCTCCGCTTTCTGCAGGAGAAAACTATTGAAAGACTCGGGAGTACAAAAACTATTCCGGTGGATGTACGTGTGATTGCTGCCACCCATACAGACCTGCAGCAGGCAGTTGAAACAGGCCGCTTCCGTGAGGATCTATATTTCAGACTGAACGTCCTAAACTTGGAACTGCCGCCCTTACGAGAACGCAACAATGATATCTACGTACTGGCACACTTTTTTTTACAGAAGTTTGCCAAAGAACGAAGTCATACCATTATGGGCTTTAGCGATCGGGCTCTGCAGGTGATGAGATCCTATGCTTGGCCTGGAAACGTCCGTGAATTAATCAATAGGGTTACTCGGGCTAGCGTCATGTGCGAACATTGTCTAATTACCCCTGCTGATTTGGGGCTTAAACCAACCGTTTGCAACCGAAACTCCATCACGCTGGCGCAAGCCCGGGCCGAGGCCGACAGGCGGGCAATACAAATGTGTCTGCGGTGTAACTGCAACAACATTTCAGAGGCAGCTCGGGAGTTGGGTGTATCCCGTCTCACCGTATACCGTTTGATTAAGAAGTATGGGCTAATTGCGAAATAACTGTTGCCACTAAACAAAGACTAACAATGAGCTTTTCTAAAGCATCTGAACCAACCTTCCCATTTTGGGAAAAACCGTTTCTTGCGGAATACAACAAGGCATTTTGTCAATGGGCGTTAAGAGCATAATAGCTATTCTGCACACCAGCCTGATTGTGACGGTTATGACTGGAGCGATCGCCGGGGAGACCATGGAATCGAAGCTGGAACGGCTGGAAAAGGCTCTGGCTACACAGCACCAGGCCGTGGCTGAAGAACATAGAAGGCTCTCGGTCCTAGAGCGAACTCTCGCCTATCAGACGGAGGTTATTGCTAGGCAGGAGCAGGTTTTGGATCTGCAGCGTCGCGAGATTGAGTCTCTGCGGAAATGGGTGCTGTTGCGGAACCGGAGGTGGGCAGCACCAAGTCTCCAGCCGGCAATTGTGGATTTCAACGATGGTTCCAGTGACCAGGCACTCCAGATTAGAACCAACTGGCTTGTGCCGGTTCAACAGACTCAGTGGGAACGGTCGCTTAGCCAAGCGAGAGGTGAGGAAAAGCCCGTGGGCGAGGCACCACCAAAGACAGAAAGGGTTCCCCCCGAGGTAAAGGCCGTTCCCGAGTTGGGCGGTGTACTGACACCACAAGGCAAGCTTGTCCTCGAGCCTTCGCTTGAATATTCGCACTCTCAGGTTAACCGCTTCACCTTCAGCGGTGTGGAGATCCTCGATACCTTTTTGATTGGCATCCTCGAAGCTCAGGAAGCCGATCGCGATTTGATTTCACCTGCATTGACGGCACGGTACGGGATCACAGAGCGACTAGAACTCGAAGTCAAGGTACCATATGTCTATCGTGATGAGACCCTATCTACCAATATTCCCCAGGTTACAGGCGGGGTAGAACTAACCCGCAATTTAGACGGTCATGGAATCGGTGATGTCGAAGTTGGTCTCCACTACCAGATCAACCGCGGGCTCAAGGGCTGGCCGTTTTTCGTCGCTAACCTGCGCTACAAGTCCAACACCGGTGAAGGTCCGTTCGATGTCGATCGCAATGCTGAGGGCGTGGAAACCGAACTGCCAACGGGCTCCGGCTTCCATGCAATCGAGCCAAGCTTGACGGTACTATTCCCCTCGGATCCGGCGGTGTTTTTCACCAACGTCGGCTATCTCATCCATATCCAAGACGATGTCGACAAGACTTTCGGCGACCAGAGAGTCGGTAAGGTCGATCCTGGCGACGCATTCCGAATCAGCTTTGGCATGGCCTACGCAATAAACGAGGCCACGTCGTTCACCATCGGGTACAAGCACGACTTCATCGAGGAAACAGACACAGAGATCAATGACGTGAATTTTTCCTCTTCCAGCCTTGATGTGGGCGCCGTGCTGCTTGGGTCTAGCTACCAGCTCAGTGACCGCGTCGGAATATCCCTGAACCTTGAGATCGGTGCTACTGAAGACGCACCAGACGTTAGGCTAACACTCCGAGTTCCGGTTTTGTTCGATCTATTCTGATCTAGACGGGAAGAGCTGGCTCGTAAGACAGGGAACTGGGAGTGCAATCGTGAAGCTTTTTAGCGACGCGGTGATATTGAATATCGAACAAGGTAAGGCGCATGAGTGCCGCGTAAAATTTCTGGGCCAACGGAAACGGAGATCTATCCACCCATCGGCCCTACGTGACGTCAACCGACGTTAGTTACCTTTGGGTTGCGCCGGCCAGACGGGTGGCTAACTTTGCGTCACCCACGGTTTGCTGGAATTGTCTGAAGTTTGACACCGTGACATTTATGTCCAGTTTGTGTCTGATGGTTCGGCCGGTCGCGGCATTGACGAGCATACCGAGGATATGGTCTTTGTTAATCTGGTGTAGAACGGCTGTGAAACCTTTGCTGTCGTTCAGCACGACGCCGCTGCCTCTTACCAAGCCGGATAAGTCGACGTTTGGGGGAATGAAGTCCCCGATGGCCGACCCGGATCCATCGCCGAAGACAAGTGTCAACCCTGGTACATTAGGAACCGATCCACCGGGCGGTGTGACTTGCTGCGACGTGATACCTGCCCCGGTCATAGTTACAACGGTTTCCAGGGAGAGGACGCCATCGATAAATGTGCGCACGTTGGCCCCGAAGTCCATTTTTAATCCGGCGAGACTGAACCCGCCACGTATATTGCCCAGTTCGCTCTCGCCGGTGACGGCCAGGCCGCCGAAACTGTCAGACGAATCAATGTGGCTCGCAGCAGGAGGATCTGTCCGCAAGCCAGTTGGAGAGAGAGATTCCGCCCGCGTGTTGGTTAAGGCCACAACGGCCGCTGCTAAGGCGCTGACTAGCGCGAGCCCAAAAAAACGCCAGCTCCGGCGAATCATTTTCACGTGAATCTGCATTCGCGACTTCATGGCTCATCTCCCAAATTCGTTGCGGCCAGGCAATGTCAGCATGAACGTTCCGAGTCCAGTCCGGCTCGTTCCTTTGTCAACCGGTGCATCGGGCCGCACCTGCCAATCTCGGGCGTCGTTGAAGTGCTGTCGAGCCGTCTGAATCTCTTCGCGGGCTGCCAGAACCACGCCGTTCCAGTTTGCCTCGAACGTCCTTCGCGGTACGACCATAGTGCCGCTGGCAGGATCTGCGACCAGAACCTTATTCCCTTTGATTCCCTTGACCACGACGAAATGCTTGTAGCCGTTCGTGTTTATCACCGTAATGCCAGGAACGCCGATCTTCGCAAATTTGTCCAGCGTCATCCGAAACCCGTCGGAGCGAAGACCGCTTCTATCGAGAAAATGCTTCATGTCGAGCATGGAAAAACCTTGGGTCCGTATCTTTTTCTTGTCACCCATCCTGAACATCGCCTGAAAGACGGCTTCTTCGCGGGTGGGCTGGTTATAATGGAAGGTCAACAGCGTGGCAACCGCTGCCGAGCCACAGCTGTAATCATATTTCTGCCGCAGGACAGTCTCCCAGCGTTTTTCCTTGAGACTCTTAACGGGGAGGGAGAATGCCCCGCCCGCCCCTTGGATTCGAACGTTTCCGCCCTGTGCCGTCGAAAACCCAATAACGCAGGCTATCAGGCAGGTGGCAAATAGCAACCGTACATTGAACATGCTTCCCTCCTCACAACCAACCTTCGGACTAGACGCCTGTTTTGGCGCCTGTCAAACGATGCACCACCCGAACCGAACGAAATACAGAACCTAGTTACTTGGGGGGTTACTGGAGGTTAAAAGTGATGCCGATTGCAGCGTCGACCGCATTGTTGTTTCCCGTAACGAAATTGAAAAGACCGACGCCGTGGAAGTTATCCAAGGCATGCTCCTGGATGGTGACTGCACCACTCGTGACACTATTGGCATTGATCAGATTGCTATAAGCTGTCGCCTCAAGATCCTGCAGGTTCATAAGTGTTGTCCGCTGATCGCCCTCACGGCCTCGTAAGTTGTCTAGATCCTCTGGCTCAATGACCCTCAAGCGAGCGAAGTCATCCCCAACGATTTGTTCATCAGCAAGAGCGATTCCGGCAAAGAGAATGAGTCCGAAGACCATAACCAACGGTACTGCCAGCAAACCTATCATTGTCTGTCTCATGGCAGCATTCCTTTCCTGTTCCAATTTCGACCGGTCTCTTGTGGCCGCTGACTTGAAATCGAGGCTGGCGAACCCCAATGGCCCGCCAGCCCAAACCAACCAAGCCTTGTTAATTGCCGATGTTGAGGCCAGCGTAGGCCGCAACTGACACAGCGCCCTGTGTCGCGTTGTACAGACCGGACGACACATTCTGGATGTTGATGCCTCCGAATGTCCCAGTGCCTGCTGCCACGGTGATACTGCCGGTGTTCAGGTAACCATCACCGCCATCCGCACCACCGCCAGCATTGGCAACTGAGGCGCCGAGGCCATCCCCGCCACCTGCCGTGCCGGCTTTGCCGCCGCCTGGACCGCCATCGCCGGTACCATCGTTGGAGCTATCGGTATCGGTTTTACCTGCGCCGCCAGGAGCAAGGCCGCCGAGCGATAGGTCTACCTCAGCCCCACCATCGCCACCATCGCCGGCCGTGCCGTCGATATTAGCGTTTGCGTTACCGCCATCACCGCCAGTGCCGCAAGCGTGGCCCGCAGTAGCCCCTCCGCCGTCACCGCCAGCGCCACCGTTTACGACGACCGGTGCACCGGTGACAGTCGCTTCGAGGGTCTGTACAGAGATTACCTCAATCGTTTCATTGAACGACTCGCTGAAGGCAGCCGCGAGGCCTAAGCTGACACCGGCCCCTTCACCGCCCCCACCGTTAGTGCCGATAGCGGTTGCATTAGACTGGGCCTCAGCGGAGTTATGATCGCCAAACTTGTTCTCAGGGTTCGCGGAAATGTTGGTTGTGTAGGCTAAAACCAGCGCCAGGGCAAACGCACCTGCTAACAATGATTTATACATGACATCACCTCCCTTCGTTATGGTTATTGACCCCATTTATTATTAACCTCTCTGCTAGGCCTCTGCCACGTGTTGCCATTAACCCTTATCGGACACCGGGTGCCGGCCTCGCCCAGAAGTGAGAGACAATGGGGCTAGCTGTGAGCGCGGATTTTCCCACTCGGGAAATATCAGAACACGCCCAGGCGGTTAAGCAGGGAGCAACCGGCGTGCCAAACTACCCTTGGCTCGCTAACTATCTGAAATATCAGCAATTATCTGAAATAATAGAATAAATGCGCTCCCAGGAGGACGCGGCACTTGACATTTCAATGTTACACGTCGCCGCTTTAAGAGGCGTGACAGTCATGACATCTCACCTGGACTCCCGCGTACCCGCATCGAACCAAGACGTCTGGTTTACCGAAAAATAAAATAAATCAGATGGTTAGAGAAAAAGGAAGTGGCAGGCCAACCGGGACGTAACTCGCTCCGGAGACGCTATTCGAGAGCTGGGTGTCTAATGAAGTAATGTAACATACTTGATACACAATTCCAGCCAACCGCGATACGGGCCAGCATTAATCTTTTGAAATCAAACTTTTATAACGTTTCCGGAAGTGTGTCAGGCGTGAAACATGGCCTCAGGCATGAAGCAAATTAAAAAGGGGGCGATTGTCTATCTTTTATGTGTAACGGTGAAATGTTTTTTCTTCTCTAAAAGATCCATGCGGAGGCGAATGACGAAAAAGGGGACGGTTCTATTTTATTTGCATGTTGAGAAAACGGGGCCAGAAGAAAGAGGAAGGGGGCTAACCCGCAATATTGTAGTAGAGGCTCCCGAATAATATTTGGTCGCCCGCGCTAAAGGGACGTCGCAATAGGGATCAGGGCTCAATATCAGCGATGGAATTGAATATAAAATCGGGTCTGTAGGGATAGTTGCCGAGATCCTCTCGATTGGTAACCCCGGTGAGGACCAGAATAGTTTCCATTCCACTTTCCATGCCGGCCACGATATCGGTATCCATCCGGTCTCCAATGATGGCTGTCTCCGTTGAATGAACATCCAAGGTTCTCAGGGCCTTGCGCATGATGAGGGGGTTTGGTTTTCCGACGAAATAGGGGGCCCTCCCCGTTGCCTTCTCTATCAAGGCGGCAAACGAGCCGCAGGCCGGTATGATCCCCCCATCAAAGGGACCCGTGACGTCCGGATTGGTCGCAATAAAAGGCACCCCTCCCTCAATTAAGCTGATTGCCGTTGCGATCTGGTAAAAGTCGTAATTTTTCGTCTCTCCGAGAGTGACATAGTCCGGGTCCTTGTCAGTTAGGGTATACTCAACTTCAAGAAGGGCTTCTTTCAACCCCTGTTCTCCTATGGCAAAGGCTTTTCCCCGCGGTTTTTGGGCGTGGAGAAACGCGGCCGTTGCCAAAGCCGATGTATAAAAACATCCCACATCAACCTGGATACCCATCCCCGATAGCCTAGCCTGGAGATCTGCCGGTGTGCTATCCGAACTATTGGTTAAGAAAAGAAATTTGCGGCCCAGCCTTTTAAGGTTCCTTACAAAACGGTCAGCACCGGGAATCATCTTACTCCCTCGGTAAATCACTCCATCCATATCCATGAGGTAATGTTTTGCCCTTCGTTCTCGTTCCATCGTGACCTCCCCTGGAGAGTCATTGTCTTCTATATCCTTAGCATCTCTCGATGATTGTCCCTAAGAAATCAGAGGAACACTGGATTGTCAAGCACGCCCAGGCCACCAAGAAAGCAGGCTGGTCATTTCATTCCCATGGCCCGTTAGCATGCCATGTTTTCTGAAACCTCACTGGTGGAACATGGTGAGGATAAAGGGACCGAGGATATTTCAATGGGGTCGGGGACCACTGTGACCAAAACCTTTGCCAGTCAGACCCTTAGGGGAGAGTCCCGTCAGAATCGAAAGTCTTTCCAATCAGCAAAAAAGGCATATTCTTTGGGAAAGAGAGCTACTCGATCCCCTGGATGAACGATGTGTTCCCGGGATACGGATCTGTGGTTGACCATAGCCACCTGTACCTTGGCAGGCGGAATTGGGAGGAAATCGAGAACTTCGGATAAAGGAGATGGGGTTTTCAGCTCCATTTGAATCGGATGGTTACAATGATCCGCCAGGTCATTCAGCAGAGACCCGAATAGGTAGACACGGATTGGGGAATTTACGTTGGGCATGAGGTAACTCCTCTTTAAAGATCACCTGCGTTCATTTACCTTATTTTACTCGTTTTTTCAGTAAGGTACTTGACTTAGGTCAACAATCCCAAATTCGGGAGTTGAGCAAAACCATCCAGGTGCAATCTTGAAACACAAATCTGAACCCATTGTTGCGCTGTGGATGTAGATGTCAAACAAAATATCACGAATAGTGATCCAGGAAATCATGGGAGAATTCTCTTGACATTGCTTAGGACTCATGATAATTCTAGGTCTGATTCGAACGCTGTTCGCACGTCGTAACAACGATCTTTTAAGGGTTTACGATACGGCGAATACCAGACAACCTTACCATTGCTCAAACATGAAAACAATCGGCCGCTGCAGTGTCACTCATGGAAGGAGTTAATTCCCTCTCCTTCAACAAATTCTTTCATCAAAAGTGCATCAGGAAAAATCATCGAAGAAACAAGGCAATGTGTCACCTAGACGGTGGGGAACGGAGGGAGTATACTTGAGTTTGGTGTGTTTTCCCCGTAAGGGAAAAAGGAAAATACCAAACCTGCGAGAATTGCCTCTCAGCGACATGAAGTGATGGACTGAGTGGAGTGGCTAGGGTAAAGCGTTTCCACATATTTTTTGTTGCAATGATTTGCCGGCAAAGCATACCAGAAGGATGATTGATGGCGGTGTTCCAGTTACGTAACCATATCCCCATAAGTGCACCTGCTCGTAGGGAGCCTGCTGATGGAACGGAATCGGACATGAGAGTTTCTCTCGGCTTTGAGCCAGCGTGGTTTCATAAACGGTGTGGAATTGATTTTTCTGAACGATGGCATGAAGACCCCCACTACCGATATGAAAGCATTAAGACGATGAAGGCTGAATTGGTGAAGGCCTTTCCCACCGTCTCCTACTGGGATGTCTCGCATGAAGATGATCTGGCGACAATTTCAGGGTGTTATGGGGCTTATGTTATTCCGAAAGTGTTCGGTTTGCCTCTTCTTTATACTGCGGATCGCTGGCCTGCTTTCCATCCGCAAAAGCAACTCTCAGTTCAAGAGATTGAAAAGTTAGATTGGGAAAAGCTGGTTGAGGGTCCTTCTGTGGACGAGCTCTTCCGGCAAATGGATACTATTGAATCTGAGTGGGGAAAGATCCACGGGTACTTGAACTGGCAAGGGGTTCTCAATAATGCTTTTCAGATCCGAGGACAAGGTATATTTCTTGACATCTACGATAGACCTAATTTCGTTCACGATTTCTTCTCATCGATTTCCGAGGTAATGATTCGACTCGCAAGAATGGTACAGGAGAGACAGAGAAAGTCGGGTTTTTACATCAATCAGTTCAGCGTGAGCAACTGCACGCTCAATATGGTGTCGCCTGAAACGTATCGTGCATTTGTTTTTCCCTACGATAAGAGGATTGCCCTTAGTTTCGAACGCTTTGGGGTTCATACGTGTAACTGGGATATCACCCCCTATATTGAAGCCCTTAAAGAACTACCGAACCTGGGCTATTTGGATATGGGTATGACCTCCGACATGGTCAAGGTGAAAAAGACGTTCCCTGATACACGAAGAGCAGTAATGTATTCGCCGACGAAACTGCATGATGCCTCCATCGAGACCATCAAGGGAGATATGGTGAAGATCCGCGATGAACTCGCGCCGTGCGATATCGTTATGGCCGATATTCAGGCTTC
>JABAOF010071411.1_pt2 | contig 13358 bp, 13 predicted proteins | sample 7062171 | NCBI WGS metagenome assembly JABAOF01 (sample SAMN14538628, study PRJNA623070) | marine sediment metagenome | biome: marine biome [ENVO:00000428]; feature: marine pelagic biome [ENVO:01000023]; material: deep marine sediment [ENVO:00002113] | place: India: Gulf of Khambhat ...
ACTGGACAATACCATACAGTGGATCAGAGGGTACCAGAATCCCTTCCAGGCGTATATTGAAAGGTTGAAAGAAGTCTCAGAAAAGAAATTGAAGGAAGGAGAGAGCGGATTGGGTTTGGTGAGAATTGCCTATGAAGGGCAAGCCGTTCTTGATTTCTATGTGGACGAAAATAACGTCCTGGCCGTGTCTGCGGTATACCAAATGTAAATGGTCCCAAAAGGAGGTATTAAATGGGGAATAACAGCGAAAGATTTACCAGCCATCTCTTGACCCTTGAAAAGATCGTAGATGAGCCCTCAATCACAATTAGGTTTATTGGAAGGAGCAATGAACGGAATCCATCGAAATTCATCTACCCGATTCTAGCAGATGCCCTTGATCAAAGTGCCCATGGCAATAAGGGTTTCATATTGGATTTTATGGACCTGGAATATATGAATTCATCCACAATTACTCCAATACTGAAGATCCTTGATAAGGTAAAGCACGAGGAGAAGTATCGGGTTACTATCATTTATGAGCAATCACTACGGTGGCAGGATCTGAGCTTTTCGGCTTTGAAGATATTTGAGTCAAGGGATAACAGGATTAGGATCAGCGGAAGGTAAGGCATGGATGAGCGAGAAATTGAACTCCATGGCTATTTAGAGAGAGACGGGAAAAGGGTTGCGATAACCGCCGCTTATGCTTCAAGGCTTTCACTTTTCGTGAATTTCAATCCAGGGAGTGAAATTCAGGATGGAATTGAATTTGACAAGCTGTTCCTTAACATATCTGATGAGGAGGTCGAATTCAGTAAATGTCGCTTTATCTCGGAGAGGGCCCACAGAGATTTTGGGGGTCGTCTGATCTTCTTGGATGATGTGTATGATTTTGAAAACATAATCTTCAAGAAAAAATTCGTTAACATTTCCAGCTCCTTCCATAACCTCCCCTTAGTCCTTTCACAGAAAAACTGGATCAGCGATTCATTTAAGAACTACGCCAGCAGAGTTGTGTATGATCTAGCTGTCTATAAATATTTCTTTGACGATCTAGACCGTAAATATGCCAATGAGTCTCACGAGTTACGTCGAGTAGCACAGGAAATCCTCATTGAAAAAGAAGGCCGGAAGTTTATGCGCTTTTTCGACTCCACCTTAGAGGAATTGGAGAGAGAAATTGCTACTTTTGATAAGAAAGATCACCAACATCACGGCTTCTATTTTAGAAAGCAGGTATGGGAATTTATTCTCGGTTCGGAATTTCTTCGTCGCACCAATCTTAAGCCCAGAGGATATGTCGGCGATTCACAGATGATGATTATGTGTTATGAAAATGACCATCGAGGCAACTTCGTTTTTAACAAGCTCATGCATAAACACCCTTTAGAAACTGAGGCTGCCCATGCGGTGCGAAATAGAAGGCCTCTCATTCCTCAAGTACTCCGCAGTGTTCAAAAGGAGTTCCCGGGATTACCGAGGTGGGGATTCAGATTTATGTCCGTTGCCTCTGGTTCTGCAGTTGAACTGCAGGATCTCCTGATGACGGCTGAAGATTTTGAGGCATTCCATTGTACTTTGCTCGATCAAGATATGAGAGCATTAAATGAAGCAAAAGAGGGTATAGAGCGAATCGTAAAGACCAGGGGGATTGACACAAAGGTCGACTATCTCAATGAATCTGTGAGAAGAATGCTACGGAGCCCCCAGTTGTGTGAACGGTGGGGGCAGTTCCATTTTATCTATTCCACGGGCCTCTTTGACTACCTCACCCCGCCTGTAGCCAAGATGGTCCTGAAGAAGCTATATGAGCTGCTCCTCCCTGGAGGACAGTTGCTTATTGGAAACTTTCATATCAATAACCCTACGAGATACTATATGGAATACTGGATGGATTGGGTGGTCTATTATAGAACAGAAGAGACGTTTCTTGAACTCTTAGACGGCATTCAGGGAGCGGAATCCTCTATCTTCTTTGATCCAACAGGTATCCAGATGTTTTTGAATATTAGAAAAACAGCTTAAGAAGAGACTGTTACCCGATTCTATGGCCTCCTAAGAGGATTATCCGTTTGTCTTCTTATACACAAGCTATTAAACGAAGGTTCCATATCCAAGCATTGTTGGTGTGGAAATTAACCATCTTCTGCCGATTGAAATCCCAATCTGGTTTTTAGATCAGCCCATCTAAATATGACTAACATTTTTTCTCATTTTGTCTCCTCTTCATTGTTGAAATCCAAGATGAGCGCTTCAAAAACCCTGGAGAAGTTTAAAGGCCTTTTTTTCGAGCTTCCGCCTGAGATAAAGGAGGAATTTGAAGTTGAAATTCGACAGAGCACAATTTTCTCAATTCGTTTTATCTGTTTGATAGCATTATTCTTATATCCCCTTTTCGGCCTTTTAGATTGTATTTGCTTTCAAGAATGCTACCTCCTATTGATAAACATTCGCTGTGCTGTCGTGCCCTCTGTTTTCTTGATTCTTCTTCTTACCTATATAAGTAGTGCGATTAAGATAGCTAATATCCTTGGTTTTGCGCTTTTCCAGTGTATGGCACTGGGTATCACTACTATGATTATTTTAACAGGAGGGGAAAGTAGTCCCTATTATGCTGGCTTATGCATGGTTATGTTAGCTCAACTGATAGCTTTGACCTGGGGTTTCCGAAGAACTGTTCTCAATGTTGCTGTGATCTGGTTTACCTACCTTGCCTTCGTTTTCATTTTTGATCGAAACTATAGTGAATACCAATGGCCTATCTTTATTTCCAACAATTTCTTCCTGCTGGGCACAATGCTGATAGTTTCTATTTGGTCAATTTTGGGGTTTAACTTAAACAAGAAATCCTTTCTCCACTCAAAGATGCTTGAACAGGAAAAGGAAAAATCTGATCAACTCCTTCACAACCTTCTTCCCGAGCCTGTTATTGCCGAGCTTAAGACCAACCATGAATATTCGCCTCAAGTTTATGAGTCGGCAACAGTACTGTTTACCGATTTTGTCGGATTCACCAAGATTGCAGAGAAGATGAAACCGGAAGACGTTGTAATGGAATTGGACAGGGCTTTTGAATTCTTTGATCTCATCTGCGATAAATATCACCTCGAAAAAATCAAGACAATAGGGGACAGCTTCATGTGTGTAGCTGGCGTTCCTGTTGCAAATGGGGCTCATGCGATTCAGGCCACTCTGATGGCAATAGAGGTACGGAGTTTTAATAGGATGTTGAACCAGATTAGAAGTGCAGTTGGTGAAGAAATATGGAATATTCGCATTGGCATCCATACCGGGCCCCTTGCTGCAGGAGTCATAGGGAGGACAAAGTTCGGGTATGATATCTGGGGCGATACAGTAAATATAGCATCAGTTATAGAAAGCTCGGGTGAAATCGGTGAGATTAATATATCAAAGGCTACCTACAATGCTATCAAGCCTTACTTTATCATCCAGTATCGCGGAGTAGTTCGTACAAAGAAAAGGGGAGAACTTGATATGTACTTTGTAGATTGCATTAAACCGGAATATGCAGACGATGAATTGGGTAGAACTCCCAATAAGAGACTGCTGGAGATTATTGGGTAGGTACAAAAATCAGACTATTTCTTATAGCTCAATGAGAATATTCCTGTCTTAAAGAAAATCGACTTTGGAGAGCTAGCATCCTCTTTGTTTAACCCTCATTCTTCACGACTAATTCATAGCACACCTTGGGAATTACTTCAGGAAGTTGAAGTAATTTGATTTTTAGGTCGTTGCCGTGTATAATTCGATTTTATAAGCACCTTTCCATTTATAGACGGTGATATTCCCCTGATACTGAAGTAGTTCCATCGAGCCTCGAAATAACCATAGCTTATAGCCGCTGGTCGAAACGGGAATGGAAAAGGAATCTGATAAGGCGGGTCTTCAGTTTGAGATAACTGAATTTGGACCTTACTTAAACAGTATTATCCATTCCTGGTCAAAGATCATTACCCTCCTCGGTATCGTCTTTGTCCCCCTCTTTTTTATCCTCGACTATTTTATGACACCAACAAGGGAATTGCTGCTGAGATTTGGTATCTATCGATTTGTCACGACCTCTATCGTTATCATTCAGTATTTCTTTCTTCGCTACACCCACGCCGGGAAAGCCTCCCTGTATCATGGTTATTTCTTCTCAGTCATTGTTGGTGCTATGATTGTCTTGATGACCGTTGATCTTGGAGGCTTTAATTCCAGTTATTATGCGGGTCTTAACCTGGTTATCATCGCCATTATTATGCTTCCCTGGGAAGGAGTTCATACCGCAATAAACGGAATCTTAATTGTCCTCATGTACCTCCTCGCCAATGCCCTATGGGGGGGGAGTTTTGTCCCAGCGATACTGGCTAACAATCTCTACTTTATGTGTACCACAGTTGTCGTTGCCACCATCATCAGCCATGTTAAGCATCAGTTGATCAAGCGGGAGTTCCTCGTCCGCACAGAATTAATGGACACGAATGAATATCTCGATCAGTCGAGGAAAGAATTGGAAGAGGCACGTGATGCCCTCTGGGGCGAGATGGAGATTGCGAAGCGAATTCAGACATCCCTTTTGCCTAATGAACCTAAAATGATGGGATATTATAGAACAGCAGCAACGATGGAACCGGCCACAGAAGTGGGAGGTGATTATTACGATCTTATCCCAAAGAAAACAGGAGACCTTTGGGTTACTATTGGAGACGTTTCGGGCCATGGTGTTGAAGCCGGACTGATCATGATGATGACCCAGACAAGTATTTCTTCCTTGGTGAGAAACAAACGTAGTCTCAAGCCCTCTGTTATTCTTAGTGCTGTTAACTCTATTATTAAGGAAAATATCTCAAGGCTGGGTTCTGACCACTACATGAGTATCTCCTTGATTTGTTTGAATAAGTCAGGAACGATGACCGTAGCTGGAAAACATCAGGATATTATGGTCTATCGATCGAATTCAAGGAGAACAGAGGTTATTCCCACTGAAGGAACGTGGATAGGAATCTTCGAGGACATTCGAAGATACCTGTCGGACGTTTCGGTCCCAATCAACAAAGGAGATATTATCCTGTTGTTCTCAGATGGTGTTACAGAAGCTGCCAATAAGGAGGGAGAATTATTTGGGCAAGAACGGCTGGAACAAGCGCTGAATAGATATTCCCACTTAGAGTTAGAATCGATTCTTGAAAGCCTATTAAAGGAAGTGACAGATTTCCAAGAGCTGCAGAATGATGATATTACCTTAGTGCTTATCAAGAAGGTACTGTAACGGATTTCGCAATCACATGTAAGAGAACTGTTTCACCCTTACCCTTCAGTTCTAGCAAGCCCTCTCATGGTTAATTCTCCGCCCCCGCCTGTACGTATCTATTTTCGAATTGACAGACGAGGTTCCTGATCCCTATACTGTTTCGACGAAGGCGAGAAATCTACTAGTGTCATCTAACGGCAAATAAGAAGGCCCCCCATGGAAAAGAGAAGGGTTGAAAGAAGGAAATATCGAAGGGTTAAAAGCAGCTTTAACATCAAGGTTGATACATATAGGCATGTTGGGCAAATAGGTAGTTATCCATTTAAGATCGGCGAATCGATTAATATCAGTGCAGGTGGTGTGCTTTTTAGATATGATAGGTTGGTCAGATTGGGCACCATAATAAAAGTCACCTTCTTGAAACCGAACTCATTTGAACTTTTTCAAGGCAGGGCGAAAGTCGTGAGGACTGAGATAGATCCTGACAGTCAAATCTATAACATTGGTATTGTATTCGTAGGTCTCAATAAGGCCGATATGGAAGACCTTAACTACTATGTCATCAGAAAGGAAGGATATTGACGCAAATGCGTAGCGGCTCACCTCTCCTCCTTCACGCCTAGTGGGTCTACATCACAGTCTAGGATTGTCCCCTTTTTCGTGCCCTTCAATACATCACCCCATATTCCTCTCAACTCCTGTATATCATCAATCTCCCCGAGTGCCCACACAGCACCACCTCCCCCTGCGCCTGCAAACCTGGCACCACATCCCACTCTTTCAGACTCCTGGATAAGTCCGGTAATCGTTGGGGTAAAGGCCTCAGGGGTTATCAATTTCCTTATAGCTACTTCATTTCTTAGCTCCTCTGCCCCCTCTTTCCACTTCCCCTCACTTATATGCGATGCAAAGCGGCTGACAATTCTATTCACCTCAATCCAATCGGATCGTGTCTTTCCACCTAAGAATTGTCCTATCCACAATCTGTTTATCTTGGCTGACAGATGTCTCCTGCCAGTATATGCAACGAGGAGCCTTTTTGATATTTCCCTTCGTCCCTCCTCATCAAGAATAGGCTCTCTCTCAAATGGTCTCCCCTCCCGGGAGTAGTTCCAGACCCATTTATTCACCCCACCGTAGACCGCCGCCCCCTGATCTTGCAATCCGCACCCCCCCAGATTTACCGCATCCTCTAAATGATATGCAAGATGGAGAATATCCTCTCTTTCAATCTCGTCTTCATGTAACAGATTCCTAACCAAGGAGAACGCCTTTATCGTAGCTACAGCTGCCGTGCTTGATCCTCCAAGGCCAGCCCTCGCCGGTGACATTGAGCTTATTTCTATCGCCAACCCATGGAACTGAAAGAAGGACGCAACAGCAAAAAAAAGGCCAAATTGGGAATCAAACGGCGCTTCACCAAATGGGTAGGCCTCTTCGGCATGAAAGTCATCAGAAGAGATCTTGACCCACCCTGATCTATAAGGCAACAGAGTGACATAGGTTCTTAAGTCTAAGGCCAGATTCACCGTTATGGGTACCACCCCCTCCAGAGGAAGGGCCAGCGCCTTAATATCCCATGTACCTCCGGAGTCAATCCTACACGGGGCCGACGTCCTTATCCGGTTTTCCTCGAGGAGTTCCCTTACGCTCCTACCTGATTGGAACACGGACAACCCATCCGAAGAGTTCCTTAGTTGCAAAGTAACAAATAGTAACACTATTAATAAACTTCAAGCAGGATAAACCTTTTTTGCAAACAAAACAATACAATAAGGGACATTCCGTGCGTGTAGCGCCTTTTGATACTATTTTTTATTGATTAAATGTTTTTTGAGTGCTATAGATGCGTATCATTGTTCTTTCTGAGAGTACAAATTCAGTTCCTGTCTGACACACCTGTGCAGGTATTGCGTTAGGGGAGATAGGGGGAAAGGAGGGAGATAATGGAACCCAAAAACCTAAGGGATCGAGGTACCTATTATGCCATAAATAAGATAATCGACCTCTTGAGCAAGGCCTCGGTTGATAGATTCGTGAGCTTGACCTACTGGGGAGAAAAGTTGACAAAGGATCCTGAGGTCAACGGGGCCATCAAACATGTAAGGGAGTACCTCACACAGGATGATCACCCTGCAAGGGAACTGTTCTACAGGGTCTTTAATACGCTTTCCGAACACAAGAGACGCCGAATCTTCCAAAGCCTCTTTCTTAACGCATGGTTTCTAGGGGGAAGAAAAAGGGATTACTGGGAAAAGACCCTTGGATTCCGCCCACCTTTCATACTCATTCTGAGCCCGACCCTGAAGTGCAATTTGCGCTGCAAGGGATGTTATACCCTGGGATACGGGTTGGATCACGAGCTTCCCTCGGAACTGGCCGAAAGGATATTAAAGGAGTGTGAGGAATTAGGGATCTATTTTGTAACAATGCTTGGCGGAGAGCCAATGGCTTATCCACATCTTTTCGACCTCATCGAGGCGCACCCAGGCATCTTCTTCCAGATCTACACCAATGGCACCCTACTCACCCGGGAGAATGCCCAAAGGTTTGCCGATTACGGTAATGTTGCGGTGGTCTTGAGCATTGAAGGTGGCCAGGAAGAAACTGATAGCTGGCGGGGCAAGGGAGTTTACAAGAAGATTATGCGGGCCTTCGAATATCTAAATAAGGCCAGAATAACTATTGGTACATCAGCTACAGTGACAAGACAAAATGCCGAGGCTGTCAGCTCCGACGAATTCATTGACAAGATGATTGCCTTGGGCTCTTTTGCACAGATGTACTTCCTTTATATCCCGGTGAATGGGATGGCGGATTTCTCCCTCATGGTAACCCCAGAACAAAGAGACCACCTCAGACGCAGGGTTCTGGCAATCAGAAACACGAAGCCCCTGTTCATCCTTGATTTTTGGAATGATGGACCATATGTCAATGGATGTATTGCTGGCGGGAGAAGATACTTTCACATAAACGCCAAGGGTGATGTGGAGCCGTGCGTGTATACCCATATCGCCTCTGATAATATCAGGAATACGTCATTGGCTCAGGCCCTCAACAGTCGGCTATTCAGGGACATAAGGGACAGACAGCCACACAATCCTAACCATTTGAGGCCATGTATGATTATTGATAACCCCGATGTTATGAGGGATGTCATAAGAAGGAACCGCTGCTACTTTACACACCCTGGCGCAGAGGAGATCTATACATTTCGTTCCAAATATATGGATAACTATGCAAAGGCCTATGCGCCTCTTGCTGACTGGGTCTGGAAAGAAGAATATCTGAACTTAAAGGAGGCTGGTCAGGGGAGGCCTTAGAGCTTTTTGAAGCTGTTGAGGGCAGAGTCAATTGTTTTTTTCATTATCTCCTCGGTATGGGCCAAGGAAACAAACACGGCCTCGAAGGGAGAGGGGGCCAAATAGATCCTCCGGGCCAACATCTCTCTATAGAACGATGTGTACTTTGATGTCTCAGTCTGCTTCACTGAGTCGAAATCAACAATTGGGTTCTCCCCGAAAAAGACAGCACCCATAGATCCTACCCTATTGATAGTGACATCTACCCCTGCTGTCCTAGCCGCATCAACGAAGCCGGAAAACAGGAACCTCGATTTTTCCTCTAACCTTGCATAGATTTCCCTATTCTTCAGGATTGTGAGAGTTGCCACCCCTGCGGCCATGGCCAAAGGATTTCCTGAGAGGGTACCTGCCTGATAGACATCGCCAACAGGGGCAATTTCGGACATCACATCCCTCCTCCCTCCGTAGGCCCCCACTGGAAAGCCGCCACCGATTATCTTACCTAGGCACGTAAGATCGGGCATGATATTATAAAGCTCCTGTGCCCCTCCTGGGCTTACCCTGAATCCCGTTATAACTTCATCGAATATGAGAAGGATACCATTTTCCCTCGTGATCTCTCTTAGGCCGTCCAGAAATCCCCTCTTTGGTAACACAACGCCCATGTTCCCAGCAATGGGCTCTATGATGATAGCTGCTATCCGGTCGCCAAATCTTCCAACCGTTACCTCTACTGCCTCCAAATCATTAAATGGGAGCGAAATAGTAAGCCTTGCCAAGTCAGCCGGGACTCCGGGGCTGCCAGGGATGCCAAAGGTAGCCAGTCCTGAACCAGCACTGACCAGGCAACTATCACTGTGGCCATGATAGCACCCGTCGAACTTGATAATCATATTCCTACCAGTGAATCCCCTAGCCAAACGAATAGCACTCATAGTAGCCTCTGTGCCAGAGTTGACCATCCTCAGCATCTCAATTGAAGGAACAGCTTCGACGATCATCTTGGCCAGATTGAGTTCCAATTCGGTGGGGGCACCGTAGCTGGTTCCATTCTCCAGCGCTTCCCTAACTGCCTGAATTACCTCTGGAGGCCTATGTCCCAGTATCATCGGTCCCCAGGAACCGACATAATCAATATATCTTTTGCCATCAGCGCCCCATAGATAACAGCCATCTGCCCTCTCGATAAAAAGCGGATCAACACCCACAGCCCGGCCAGCCCTTACTGGGCTATTCACACCCCCCGGGATAACTTCTTGGGACCTCAGAAAAAGCTCTCTGGATCTGTCATTCATATGGGTTGACTTCTCATTAGAAGGGCCTTTGAATTATCAAAAATATTCAGGACTAGTCTTCTTGTACTCCTTAAGAGTTACAAGCGATACATAATCCTGTATTCCCGTATTCTCAGCAATTGCTCTGACAATCACCTGACAATCTTCTCTGCTCTTACCGTGGATCATAGTGAACAGATTATACTTCCATTTCCCCTGGGTTCTGCGCTCGTAGCAATGGCTGACCTCTCTAAAGGAAGCCATTAAAGGACCTATTTCGTCCATTCTATCATCAGGTACATTCCAGGCAATTAGGGCATTTGCCCTGAACCCAGCCAATTGAGGATTGAGGTTGGCCCCGAGGCGTCTGAGCAGGCCTTTCTCCTTTTGCAATTTGATCCTCTCAAGTAGCTCTTCCTCGCTTATTCCAACCCTACTCGCCAAAACAGCAAAGGGTTTGGATGTTAAAGGAAGATCGCCCTGGAGGTGGCGGATGATCCTTCTTTCCAGATCATCGAGCATGTATACCCCCTATCCAATGCCCCTACGTATGTCAAGGGAAAAGAGGTAATTAAGCTTGAAAAGTTATTCAAAAAATTATATTCAAATTCTAGATGAAGATTACGAGCCCGTTGCCCTAAGAAAAGGCTGTCATGTATCGAGATATGAGAGAACGGCTTGAGGCGTTGAATAAGATCGGGGTCGCCCTCTCGGGTGAAACAAATCTCAGCCGTCTATTGGAATTGATTGTAAAGGAGGCCCGCCACTTTACCAATGCTGATGCAGGCAGCCTGTATCTCGTTGATGAGGATAGCAATTGTCTCAACTTCGAGGTTGCCCAGAATGATACCCTACGGAAAAGGGCTGATCTAAAACCCGAAACGTTTAAACCATACTCCATTCCTGTCACCAGAAACAGTATCGCCGGATACGTAGCCATCACTGGTGAAGCCCTCAATATCCCGGATGTTTATAGCATTTCCGCCGGGGCTGATTTTGAGTTCAATCCAGACTTTGATATACGAAACAGATACAGAACAAAGTCAATGCTTAATGTAGCAATGAAAGACACAGAGGGTACAGTAATCGGTGTTCTTCAACTAATAAATTCAACTGATAGCAATGGAGAAGTTGTTCCATTTGACCTCAACATAGAATCCCTCGTTTCATCCCTAGCCTCGCAGGCAGCTGTAGCTATAAAGAACGCACAGCTTTTGAAGGAGATAAAGGCCGTCTTTGAGGCCCTTATTCAGTATTCGGTCTCGGCCATAGATGCAAGGAGCCCCTTTACAGCTGGACATTCTAAGATGGTAGCAAGGTATACTATGGCCTTGGCTAAGGCCATCAACGATACACACGAGGGCCCTTATGCCAACGTTTCTTTTACTCCTGATCAACTTGAAGAACTGAATTACGCCTCATGGCTTCACGATATCGGCAAGATTGGTGTCAGGGAGGGCGTACTTGATAAAAGGAGTCGCCTTTCAGACGCCGAGATGGGGAGCCTAATCAATCGCTTTGAAAATATCAAGGCTTCAGCGATTATTGAGGCCGAGAAGAAAAAATTGGCTCTCTCTCAAGGGAAAGAAGGGAGCGCAACCGAGATCGAGGAATTAGAGCGGGAGCTAGAGAATCGATTAAGTCAAGTTGATGAGGAACTCGCGTTTATCAAGATGATTAATGCGGACATTTCGCTTCCCGAATCAGGGCATAGACGCTTAGAGGAAATTCACCGGAAGCGGTATGTAGATCTTGAAGGACAAGAAAGACCCTATCTGACTCATCTTGAGTTTGAAAATCTCTCTGTAAGAAGGGGTAACCTGACAGAAGGCGAGATAGAGGAAATCAGATCACATGTGAATCACACCGAAAACATAGTCAATAAGATACCATTTACCAGGCACCTCAAAAGAGTTCCTGTTTTTGTCATCGGACATCATGAGATGCTTGATGGCTCAGGTTATCCGAAGACACGTTAAAGCAGAGGATATTCCCCTGCAGTCAAGAATAATTGCCGTAGCAGATATCTTTGAGGCATTAACAGCCGGGGATAGGCCATACAAGAATAGTATTGACCCAATAAATTCCCTCGCTATACTGCAGGAGGAGGCCAAAAATGGTAGGCTCGACAAAGAACTGGTCAGGATCTTCATTGAAAAGAGGGTTTACGAAGCAGGAGAAAAGACGACTTAGAGATACTCACCATGGACATGAAGAGGGATTATTACGAGGATATTCAACTCCTCGAGAGTAAGGTACTTTGGTTCTGGTTCTTGATGCTTATTGCCTCTCTGATTATCCTTCCCTTCTTGATCCCCAACTATTACATCTACATGGCTAACTATATGGCCATCAACGTCATCGTTACCCTGGGACTGAATATACTCATAGGCTATACGGGGCAGATATCCCTGGGTCATGCTGGTTTTTTCGCCATTGGGGCCTTTACTACTGTCCTCTCCATGACCAACCTGCACCTTCCTTTTGTCCCAGCCCTGTTGCTGGCAGCATTTGTCGCAGCCTTTTTCGGCTTTATCTTAGGATTACCTGCCCTGAGGTTGAAAGGGCCTTATCTTGCCATTGCCACCTTGGGATTCGGCATGGCCATTACTCAGGTGATTGGGCGCTGGCAGATCTTTGGCGGGAGGATGGGCCTTGAGGCTCCCGGCCTTACCCTAGGAGGACTATTTTTTTCCGACAGCTCTTACGTCCTGGAAAGCGATAGAGCATTGTACTTTTTGATCGTCCCCATTGCATTTGTTCTGACCATAGCAGCTCGAAATCTGATGAAGACAAGGGTGGGAAGGGCGTTCATTGCCATCCGCGATAGCGACATCGCGGCGGAGACCATGGGAGTGAACACGGTCTATTACAAGACGCTGGCGTTTGCGATCAGTGCTTTTTATACAGGTATTGCCGGAGGGCTGTATGCCTTTCTAATTGGGTTTATAAACCCAAGCTGTTTTACCTTTATCCTCTCTGTCTATTTCCTGACATTTGTGATTGTGGGGGGACTGGGTTCCATCTTCGGTTCGATTATGGGTGGGACGGTCATAACGTGGCTCATTCTGAAATTGGATAAGGTCCAGGAACTCCCCTACCTCGGGAATATTCTGTCAGCATTTTCAGAGAGGTGGATGAGCGTGCCTGGCCTTCCCAATATTTCCAGCATTATCCTCGGCTTGATTATTATCCTGATCGTGTTGTTTGAACCACTTGGCCTCTATGGTTTCTGGATAAGGACCAAGATCTACTGGAAGACGTGGCCATTTTGAAAGACATGGAATGATGGAACGTTGGAATACTGGAATGCTGGAATAGTGTATCCATAGATATAGATTAGGAAAAGATTTCCGCTGCACCCAAAATTCCAGTTTTCCATTATTCCAATATTCCGAAATCTTCAAGGGGAAGTTTATGTTTCTCCAACTCATCATCAGTGGTCTCTCCTTCGGCAGTCTTTATGCTCTCATCGCCCTGGCCATGGTGATCATCTACAAGACCTCGGAAGTCCCCAACTTCGGCCAGGGTGAAATGGCC
>JABAOF010000895.1_pt4 | contig 13357 bp, 7 predicted proteins | sample 7062171 | NCBI WGS metagenome assembly JABAOF01 (sample SAMN14538628, study PRJNA623070) | marine sediment metagenome | biome: marine biome [ENVO:00000428]; feature: marine pelagic biome [ENVO:01000023]; material: deep marine sediment [ENVO:00002113] | place: India: Gulf of Khambhat ...
CTGGCTGAGGCCAAGATTTTCCCGTCAGGCCTGAAGGCGACCTGACTAACACCAAAGCTGTGACCTACTAATATATCTACTGTTTTGCCGGTGTCCGCATCCCAGAGACGAATTGTACCATCATAACTGGCAGAGGCCACTATCTTGCCGTCCGGGTTGAAGTCTACGTTTAATACAGCATCAGAGTGACCGTCAAATGCCGTTACAATTTTGGATGAAATTGCATCCCACAGGCGGATCGTATGATCATCGCTTACCGAGGCCAAGATCCGGCCGTCGGGATTGAAGGCGATACCGTTCACTCTTCCCCTGTGTCCTTTAAGCGTTGCTATCGGTTTATTAGTCTCAAGATCCCACAAGCGGATTGTGCGATCATCACTCCCTGAAGCCAGCATTTTGCCATCTCGACTTAAACTCAGGCTATTTACACTTTTGCTATGGCCTTTGAGAAGAGCCCTACTTTTGCCCGTCTCTAGATCCCAGAGGCGGATTGAACCGTCGTGGCCACCTGTGATTAATTTCTTGCCGTCAGGGCTGAAACCTAAGGCAAGAGTCACAAAAGCCTGTTTCACTGGAGAAAAAACCGGTTTGCCAGTGGCCATATCCCACAAACGAATCATGGCATCACGACTTCCCGAGGCCAGAATTGTTCCATCCGGACTGAAACTTAGGCATGTTACGTCTCCTTTATTCTCCTTAAAAGTGGAGATAAGCTTCCAGGTTGCTGTATCCCAGATGCGAATTTCATTATCACCACCTCCTGAAGCCAGCGTCTTGCTGTCCGGACTGAAAGTGACACACCTTACCGGGCGAGAGTGCCCCTTGAGTGTTTCGATCAGCTTGGCCGATGCTACATCCCATAAGCGCACCGTATCGTCATAGCTCCCCGAGGCCAATAGCCTCCCGTCTGGACTGAAGCTCACATGAAGTACGCCTTCAGTGTGGCCGTAGAGTGATGCAACCGGTTTACCTGATGACACATCCCATAAGCGAATGGCTTCGTTACCCATACCTGCTGATCCCAATATCTTACCATCCGGGCTAAAGGCCACGGTTGTTAGCGAATATTGATGATGTTCGCTGTTAGGGGAATACCACAACAGTCTGAAGCGATTCATGATGCTGAGACTGCGCGCGCGCGCATATGCTTCAGTGTCCCTTCTGAGGAGAGGTGGATAGTTTTCGAACGGGCCACCTAATCCCTCGAATCCGGTCGCTCGTCCCGCAGTCAGAAATAGGCTACGCGTTCGGCCTTCTCGTTCAAGGGCCTTAGCTCTTTCGATAAGCGCTACTCCGAGCTGGTGGCGCGCCTCATTTCTCTGTTCGTCTGCGATCTTGCTGTGCTCGACTGCTTGGCGCCATTCATAAAGAGCAAAACCGCCAAGCAAGATCATGACTCCCGCTGTTAGTCCGATGATACTGCTAACGATTCGAAGCCTTTTTGCTCGACGCCGGTGCTCTTTCCGCTCCCGCTCCAACTGGAGACGTCTCAGACGCCCTTCATTCGCTCGGAGTGCTTGGGCAAGCTCGCCTGCATTCTTCCAGCGTTTCTCTGGCTCTATCGCCACACACCGGCGGATATCGTCCCGAAGAACCTCATTCTCGATCTGCCCTTCCCAGTCCCAAAGCGGCCGACAGAAATCACCAACCACAACTTGGAAGAGAGTGACGCCTAGGCTGTACAGGTCACTCTGCGCAGATGCTTTTATACCTGATCTTAGTTCTGGCGCGATGTAGTCCCACGTTCCCGCGACACCTTCGATGCGTGTCTCGGAAAGGCTCTTCAGAGTTTCTTTATCTTCTGCTGCGCCAAGTCCGAAGTCGGTGAGTTTGGCTTGAAGATGTCCATCCTCTCGCCTAGTCAAAAGAATATTTGAAGGTTTGATGTCGCGGTGATAGATACCGGCGGCATGGACTGTATCCAGCGCTTCAGAGACTTGGGCGATGATCTCGAGTCGTTCTTTCAAAGGGGGATCAGTTTCCAGCCATGTTACCAGTTGTGGCCCATCGACATATTCCATCTCCAGATAATAGGGCGGGTGGTCACCCTCGGTAACATCGTAGACTTCGACTATGCTTGGATGGCGATATTTACGCAGCTTTTTCAGCAGCCTTGCCTCACGCTTCAATCGTGGCACGCGATCTTTCTTAAAGCAAAATTTGAAGACTTCGTGGGATTTGTCGCCGGGATTCCAAGCCTTCCAGACTTCACCAAATTCCCCCTTATAACTCAGCTGGTACCGATCATCGGAGACTTCCTTCCCCAAGCGCTCTTCCAGGACCCAATTGGTCCCTGGCACAACGACCCCCACGGCGGGCCTCCATCCCAATTCTTCTTCAACTTGGTCAGCAGGCCAGCTTTTTGTGCTTGCACGAGGGGCTTTCAATGGAGCCAGTCCCTTCTCTCCCGCCTCACAGACTTCATAGGCATCCTCCACGCCCTTGAATCTATAGGGGCCATGGTTTTGCCAGACTACGGCGCCGAGACCTGCAAGGTCTTCACTGCGCAGGATCGCTCTCGCATCATCGAACACAGCACGAGAGCAGAGGATCTGTCCGCCCTTTGCCAAACTCATGATCCGGGCAGCAGTCGAGATTTGAAGCCCATAAATATCCATCGGTTTCTTGTCATCCTCATGATGCTCAACCACAACCTGACCCTGATGGATTCCAACTCTTACAAAAGGAAGATCCTTGATCTCTTCCCTGGCTCGCCTCATGGCGGCCTGCATGTAAAGAGCGAACTTCATGCTCTCTGATGGAGCCGCAAACACGACAAGAAATGAATCCCCTGCTGTTTCCACCTCCTGTCCATCGATTGTCTTAAGGACTTTACGGAAGATCGAGCGGTGTGTCTTGACCAATTCGGCTGCTCGCACATTTCCTAATTCACTCTGCAGCCGAGTCGAGCCCTCGATGTCGCTGAGGAAAATGGTGAGGACCTGGGTCTCATGCTCCTGACGGAACCTTTCCATCTGAGCATGAGAGCTGCTGGTCAATTCAACGCGATCCGGATCCTTCTCATCGAGAGCTATCTTTTTTATGGTCATATTGAACTCCTCAATTCTAGGTGACTCATTCTATTTTTAACAGCAGAAGGCTTTTAGTTCTTTATAGTCCTTACTGATTTAATAAGCATCAAAAAAATAAAAACTTCATTTTGGACTCGGCGTAAATCCCTCCTCCTTTCCCGCTATTTTCGCCAGTTGGAATCCTGAAAGGAACATATCACACTCGCAATAGAAAGGTCAACGACCTCAAGTCTCTAAGGTGAAAAGTGTGATGTAAAGGGAGGGTTGGCAAATTCTTATGGGGACGTTCCCCAAAGGGACACTCTATATTTATTTTAAATTAATTTTAAAGCATGGCACCGTGGGGAACGTCCCCAATTCCTATCTCCTTGTTAACTTAATTCCGAAGATAACAATTCCGACTAGAAGTCCGACGAGAAAGATGACCAACAGAGTAATGCCCACAACATTAGTTTTTCCGCTGATATGAACGCGAACAATTTTATCTTCTGATTCTACCTGTCTGTTGTCGGCAATGCATTCTGTTCTGATCTTTGGCTCAAAGTCACCCACAGAAACGTCTTCGGGTGGGATAAAGTCAATGGTGACGATTTCTTCTTTGCCCTGGTCAAGAGAGGCAATTAAATCAGGCTTAACCTCGGAACGCCAGTTCAACGGTAAATCAGTGTAGACTCTGATATTATTTAACCTCCGGGTCCCAGTATTCTTAACTGTCACTTCCATGTCTAACTTCTCTCCCACCTTTATCTCGTGATATAGGGTGAGAGCCTGAACCTCAACCTTCCCCACTCCTCGAGGGATAAGCTCCAGCTTCACATTTCCAGCCTTCAGACTATCTATCTTCTTAGAGCTAACAGATGTATTAGTAGAAAGAAATTCGCTTAGCTTGGCTGATTGTTCATCGTCAAGCGCAAGACAAAAAAACTCAATAGGCCTATCGATGACCACTTGCTCATCAGCATTCTTGGGAAGGTAGAGTTTCAAGGAAAGCTTCATGCTGGTCACTCCTTCGGTAAACTTTATCTGTGAAAGTCGGGCCTGAGTCTGGGGCTCAAGGAATTCATAGGAGATTTGCCGGGGGAGATTGACGACTTTGAGCCTGAAGACATTGGCCTCACCACTGAACTTCTCCAAAGACAAATCATAAGTGGCCTCGCTCTCCAGGTCTGCTTCTTGGGAGAATTGGGCTGAATTGACAGTGACAATGTTGGCACTCAGCCCTTTCTGCAAAAAGACTGAGGTATTTTCGTTCTTTCCTGCGTAGAAAACATTGACAACCAAATCCTCGACATCCTTTAAGAGCTGGAAGGTGACCTGTTTTTCCTGTTCCAGGGATAAGGCAGGAATAATCTTCTCGTAAGGATCGGAGATGATTTTTCCTTCAGACATTAAAGACACAGAAACATCTTTGATTTCCTGGAGAAAATCAAGAGGGAAAAGATCTTTGGCATCTATGTTCAATTTTTCGAGCTCTTTAAGCTCTCTTGAGGAATACCTGAGTGAGACGCGGACGTATTTTTTTCCTGTCTTGTCTTGATACTTCACAGCACTGGAAACAGATAGCCGGGCTTCACTCCCCACAAAACTTATTAACGCTTCCTGATAGCTTACCTGAGCCTGAAGATAGGCAGTCCTCTTTTGAACAAATTCTTCCTCTGAGATCAATCCTTCTTCTTTCAGCCACAAGGCCCTTTCGAATTCACCTTTTTTTTCTTCAAGACTAAGCTGAGCCTTTTTAAGAGCCAGAAGCTTCAGAGATTGAGATTCCTGAGAGTATATGAAAAAAGCACTAAAGAGGGCTATCAAAAATATGGCGGAAATTCTTATGAAATATTTCATCGTGTAGCCTCCATATCTTGTGACCGTTAAATGACTGAAATGACTGCAGGCCACCCTTATTTTATCATATAAAAAGTAACTTGACAGATTAGATAAGCTTATTGGGCTCCAGAATGTTCCTGCATGTATTCTACATAAAGTTTGTTCAGGTCTTCGCCTTTGAGCTCTTCTTCTGTCTTCATCATGACAAGTTTTCCCTGGAGCATGAACCCGACTCTGTCAGCGATATATTTTGCCCGGAATATATCGTGGGATGAAATGAAGATCGATTTTTCCTTATCCCGCAGTTCGATGAGCAGCTCAAGGAACTCCTGACCTGACTTTGGATCAAGACCAGAGGTAGGCTCGTCCAGGATGAGATTTGGCGCATCCTTCAATATGGCAACAGCGATACCTAATTTCTGGCGCATCCCTTTAGAGAAATTCTTGGTACGCATATCAAAGGCCTCTTCTTGCAGCCCGACTCGCCGCATGACATCTGCATAATCAGCCTTTTTGAGGTCGCGTTTGCCCGCCAGTTTCGAAAAATAATCAAGGTTTTGATAGGCAGTAAAATTCCCATACAGCATCACATTTTCAGAGACAAACGAAACATACTCTTTCGATTTCAAAGGTTCTTTGACGACATCGATGCCTTCGATCAGCGCTGTCCCTTCAGTAGGGGGAATGAACCCCAGAAAAAGATTAATCGCGGTTGTCTTGCCAGCACCGTTAGCCCCGAACATACAGAAGATTTCACCTGGCTCTACTTTAAGATTCAAATGGTCCAGGCCTAAAAGGCCGTCCTCATATCTCTTTGTGAGATCTTTTGCTTCTAGCATAATTCCCTCTTCCTTTATTTATTTTTATGATTCATCGGATGCTGTCCCAATTACCGGACATCATATCTTAGAAACGATACATAGGCCCCGACGAAAAACAGAATGATCAGAAAAACCATCAGAAAAAGATCTGGCAGCATGCGCTTGACAGAATCACCAAAAGCCTCTAACGGAAATTCGTGCTGGGGCATATCACTCAGATCAAGCTTGGTTTGTTGTCCCTCTTCAGGCGGTGGAGAACTCCCTATTTTTTTGTTGATCCATTTAGTGAATATGGGCTTGTAGGCCTTAATGGAGTTGAGAAACCTATCGTGCTCATTGACTCCGGTTCGGGCAAGGCTCATACTGGCGAACATCAATGCGGAAGCAGGAGAGACACGGGAAATATTTACAGCAAGTCTCTGTTGTTGAACCATTTTTGCCTGGTAATCCCTCTCGATCGCAGCATTTTTTTCATCGATTTTTGTCGTCAATCTCCCCCGAAACTCTTCTCCCCATTTTCTCACTTCTTCTCTCCATTTCTTCAGTTCCTCTGGTTTATCATCCCCAGGACGAGGATTCTTTTTAATATACTCTCTCCATTCTTCCATGGCTTCTTTCTGAATTTCCTGCAAGTAGGCATCTTTTTGAGCCGTGATCTCATGGACGGATGGAATGGGTTTGATCTGTCCGGCTATCATTACGGCTGCTTTGGGTATGATCGTTACAAAAGTGACCCAGATGAATAATAAGAACAAGAAGCTCGTAGCAGATCTGCTGGTTCTTGACGATACGAAAAGTCCGAGTGTGAAAAAAACAGATAAGTAGAGGAGAAACATTAGACATATCATTCCAATCCTGAGCCAGTCATCACCGGATAGAGAAATGTTTGGGTAGATCATCAGAATCAGAAGGCCAAGGACCAAGGGGATAACCAAGGGAATCAGAAGGCTGACAAAACCACCGATAGCTTTGCCCAGAACGAGCCTGTCGCGCGGCACGTTGTTTGAGAGAGCAAGCTTCAATGTCCCTCTCTCTTTTTCCCCGACTATCGCATCATAAGTGAAGAGTATGGCGAAGAGGCTTAGGACGATCTTTACGATGAACGACAAGTCAAGAGAACCGAAGACAGCAAAAATCGGATTGCTGCTGTATTTCGATTCAATCATGCTCGGATCAAATGCGATATTGACATTTGCTACACGGCCAACGGCTTCCCAGATACCGCTGACGATTGTACTCAACACCTGGGGCTTTTTGTTGATCTTTGTTCCGAGCCCTGCCAATTGACCATAAGACTGCTGACTTTCCAGATTCTTGCTGTTTAAAGCCACGGCCGCACTGTGTTCCTTTAGCTCTGCCTGATAGTTATTTACCCCAGTATAAACCGATAACAAAATGAGGATCGTACAGAGCAAAAAGGTAAAAACAAACCTGGGGCTCATGATTGTGTCCTGAATTTCCTTTTTAATGATATCCCGTAACATTCTTCTCTCCTCTCTTATTTATTAAATTAAGATTCAGTCTGTGTTCTTTATAATATGAAAGCTTATTCTGTTTATATTCATGAAAGGATTGTTTATATAGGTTCATTATATATATCGAGTTTCAATTGAAGTTATTCATGTAAATTAAGCAAGTCAAAATTATATACGAGAATTTTCAGAAAAAGTTATTGATTCAACAAAATACAACTGAGCTAGATGTCGTTCTATGTGTATATTTGATGACTTCAGGAAATTTTTGCAGGGAATGCAGACCGACTTGCAGAGCATCATCCCCCAAAAGGATACTCCATTTTAAAGTATGGCACCTGGGGGAACGTCCCTAATATTATTTATTTACTTTAGGACGGAAGAAGTAGATGTTATCTCTCGTCAGAAAAGCTTCGACTTTGATCAGCTCATAACCAGCCTGGCTGGCCTGATCAACAAGGTCCTCTTGAGAAGTCGAATGAGAGCCTGTGTCCCCGCTTTTTATCGGATCATTTTCCACAATCACCAAATACCCCTCAGGCTTGAGGGTTGGAATAAGGTTTTTAATTAAGCCCACAGGATCGTCAAGATGGTGGTAAACATTGATCATGAAAGCTATATCCAGAATCCCTTCAGGGATATTGGGATCCGTAACCTTTCCCAGGCGCGTGATGACATTTTTAAAGCCAAGTTGTTTGCAGCGTTTGGAAAGGTGAAGGAGAGCTCCGATATCAATATCGTTGGCATAAACCTTACCCGTCTCACCAACCCTTTCTGCAAACCAGACTGCATACCGGCCAGACCCGGCTCCAATATCACCTATCACCATCCCTGGTTTCAGCCCGATGACATCCATGATCTTTTCCGGAGGTTGTATCCGGTTGAGCCTTTTTTCCCACGGCTCCTCAAAATCTTTTTTCTCCTGAGGAAAAGCAGAGATATATGCGACTAAAGAAGCAGCAAGAAAGGAAAAAATGAGATATATTAGTACTGTTTTCTTCATGGGGAGATCACTCCTTTTCTGTTCTTGATAATAATGATTTACCTCCGTACATGAATACGTACACCTGATGAAAAGGTTATCATATGGGGACGTTCCCCAAAGGGACACTCTATCTTAAAGCATCTCACATGATAACATTTTAAAGCATGGCACCTTGGGGAACGTCCCCATTTTTGTTTTCAGCTTCTCATTTTAATTTTGCTGCGATTGACTGTATCAACTCCAGTATGTTATTTTTAGCCAGCACCGTCAGGAAGAAAAAATCGTAAAAAATCATGTGCAACTTATTGCAAACAAATAAGGAATTTCTTATATTTCTTCAACTGTGAAGCGTATGATATCTAGATAAGTTTTCTATGAAGAAGGGTTGAAGGATTGAATAAGAAAATAAAAAACAAAAAAAAATTCACGATAATCCTAATTTCATCATTCATATTCCTCATATCGATAATTGCTCTTATATATATATACAAAAGAATAACAACAGCAGAGCAAGAGGAAACAACGTTGTCAAAATTGTATACTCTTCCGTATTTATCAGGTTATCATAAACCCCCTAAAGAAGACGGAATTACACAATTAAACGCCAACTTAGCCTATAAAGGGCTTAATCTATATAACTCAGCTCATGGACCATATGCTTATTTAATGGATTTGAATGGCAAAGAATTACATAGATGGCAATTTGGTTTTAATGAAGCTTTTCCTGATGTTGAAGAAATTCATGTCTGGTATAACCAAAAACATTGGAGACATTTTTGGAGAAGAGTCCATTTATTCAACAATGGAGACCTCCTGGCAATATATGAGGGCAATGGAATCATTAAAATAGACAAACACTCCAACCTAATCTGGGCCACAAAAGGGGGATTTCATCATGATATGGAAGTTGTCGATGATAAGATTTATGCCTTAAACAGAAGATTAGTCACACTCCCTCGAATCAACAAAAAAGATCCCATCTTGGAAGATCTGATAACTATTCTTAATGCAGATGGTAAGATATTAAAAAACATATCCATTCTTGAACTCTTTGAAAATTCCGAATATTCCCATCTCGTGGAAGGGATGCCTCCCGCAGGAGATATATTCCACACTAATACTCTTGAAATTTTAGATGGAAAATTTGCTTATAAATCTCCCCTATTCAAGAAAGGAAATGCTCTTATGGCCATGCGTATGCTAGATACAATAGCCATTGCAGATTTGGAGAATCAAAAGATCGTTTGGGCCAAAAAGCCTGGCATATGGAAAACACAACATCAGCCGACGATGCTAGATAACGGGAATATGCTTGTGTTTAACAATCTCTATATAGAAGACAGGCCCGATAAGGCCGAATTTGAACTCTTAACTCAAACGAGTGGCTATAAACTTGTCGAGAAAAAAATCTATAAAGATAACAAATCAAGTGTCATAGAATTTAATCCAATAACGATGGAAATTCTATGGGAATATAAAGGAAATGAGGAAAACAGATTCTTCTCATTAGCATCAGGTTCCAGCCAAAGACTTCCTAATGGAAACACATTAATCACTGAATCAGATCGTGGAAGAGTATTTGAAGTCAATCCTGAAGGTCAAATTGTCTGGGAGTATGTAAACATTTATAGAACTGGCAAAAACAAAGAAAAAATTCCTTCAATTTTAGAAATGACACGTTTTCGACCCAACTCTGAATTCTTTTTAAAATTCAATTTAAATAGATAGGCTCCATGATGATATGATACACTTCGCTAAGCTATCTATTTTGTGAAGGACTTTAGTTTTCGACTGTATCTAGAATGCTTTAATTTTCTCATCGCTTTTTCTTGGATTTGCCTGATTCTCTCCCGTGTAACCTTGTATTGCTGCCCGACTTCCTCCAGGGTATGTTCGTTGCCGCTTCCTAATCCAAATCTCATTTTTAAGACGTTTGCTTCTCTCAAGGTGTGAGTTTTCAGCGCTTCCTCAATTTTCTCTTTCAAGTCAATATGAATGACCTCGTCTGCAGGCGAAGGGATATCCTTATCCTCGATAAAATCACTCAGATGACTTTCTTCTCCCTCTCCTATTGGCGTCTCGAGTGATAGGGGCACTTGGGCAATTTTCATGATCTTTTGTACTCTGCTGACAGGTACATCCATTTCTTTTGCAATTTCTTCACATGTTGGTTCTCTACCTTTCTGCTGGACAAGGCCTTTTGAGACTCTATTTAATTTGTTTATGACTTCGATCATATGCACTGGGATTCTGATCATCCTTGCCTGATCAGCAATTGCGCGTGTTATTGCCTGTCTTATCCACCAGTGGGCATAAGTTGAAAATTTATACCCTCTCTTGTATTCAAATCTATCCACTGCTGTCATTAAGCCTATGTTTCCTTCCTGTATTAAATCAAGAAACTGGAGCCCATAATTGCTGTATTTCCTGGCTATTGAGACTACGAGTCTTAAGTTAGAGGCTATAAGTTCTTTTTTCGCTCGATCACAAATCTGCTTTCCTCTGGCGATGGTTTGCAGCGTTTTTCTTAATCCCTTTGAGTCAAGACCTGTTTCCTTCTTGTATATTTTCAGAAGTTTATCGACTTTTTTGATTCTTTGCCTTATCTCCTCTTTCACTCTCTTACCCTTAGCTCTTGAGAAAGAAGTACCCAACTCGTTTTTACTTGACTCTAATTCCTCTATGACTTTTAGTCTTGCATAGAGACTCTCAATCATCCTTTCTCTATAGGAAGAATGGATATTGAGTTCCCTGACGAGATGACCCATCTTAACAATGAGACGCCCACGCATAGCTGAATATTTCTTTGCTGTAGGGATCTTCTCTAATTTAGTGCTAAGCTTTCTTAATTCACTTATTTTGGCCAGAATATTTTTCTTTTTTTTCTCAAGTTTTTTCTTGGTGAATTCATCCCAATTGGAATCGAACACAGTCTGGATGATCTCATCGTCTTCATTGAGTTTCTCTTCTAAGGTAAGAATTTCATTGTGAACAAATCGTGTTTTTGAAAGGGTTTTGATAATGATGTCTTCTCCCCTTTCAATTTCCTTTGCTATGACGACTTCTCCCTCTCTTGTTAGCAGCGGAATGTTACCCATCTCTCTCATGTAGATCATGACAGGATCCGATGTTCGCGCCGCTCCTTCGAAAGGTACGCTGGAGATCCTTACTCTTTCAGGATGAACTTTCCTTTGTTTATCGAGGGCTCTTTTCCTCTGGTCATTCGCTGCCATGTTCAAGACTCCAATACGAAATGAACTGAATTATCGATGTTATTAATAATTCTTCTAGGTTAAGGTATATTTCTCCTTTTTCTTTTTTCTCTTTTTCTTCTCTCTCTCTTCCTTTCTCTCTTCTTTCTTGCCTTTCTCTCATATTTTTTCATTCATCATTCCTTTTTAGAATTCAATGGATGAACACAACACCTTACATTTCACCCAGGCTCCCTCTGCTAATCATGGAAAGCTGCTAATCCAATAGCGTGACATCAGCAAACAACGAGGGTATAAATTAGATTTCTTTTAGACGAAATTTTCCCTTTTTGCTTACTGAAAGGATATGTACATTTACGAGTTAGTAAATGCAGATTAGCAAGTCGAATAATCTTTAAATATGTTCTAAGGCAAAATTTGGCAATGATTTTAAACGTCAACGTACCGCTTATCAGAAGCGTCTTTTACCTCCGAATCCGCCTCGGCCAAAACCCCCTCTTCCTCGACGGTCATCCCGACGGGGGCGAGCCTCGTTAACCCTAAGATTACGCCCTTTTAAATCTGTGCCATCAAGCCCTGAGATCGCGGACTGAGCTTCAGGACCGTTGGGCATCTCTACAAATCCGAATCCTCTCGAATCGCCAGTGAACTTATCGGTGATAATTTTGACAGAGGTGACCTGCCCGAAGGCTTCAAAAGCCTGTCGTAAATCGTCTTCACTCACATCACGGGATAAATTGCCTACGTAAATATTCATTCTGACTTCCTTTTAATATTGAATTTTAATGAGGGAGGGATTTATTTTTTATACGTTGAAATTTTCCCTGATCCCCTGTGATCCCTGCCTATTTTTTGTGAGCGGACAGGTCTCTTCAATTTCAACATAGTCGATAATACCACAGGAACGATTTGACGTCAATGAAAATAGGCGTTTTCCAATATTTCACCCCTACGATAGCACTATAAGGGATGCATCTTGGGCCCTAGGATTCAATGGCCTCTTCTAAATGGAATAATGGCTTGAAGGCATATGGTTCGATACAATTGATGAGGAAATGAAAGATACAAAGAAGCTGCGACCATATCGATATGAAAAATGAAGAATAATGGTTGTGTTAGTACATTTAGAAAATACTAAATCATTTAGTAAAAAGCCAAATTCTAAGCTTCCTCGCTTACCACCTCATGATAAATACATAAACACGACGGAGGATTGATCATCGGAATCTACACTTGCCGAGCCAAAGATTGACAGTATGAGGAATAAGCCTTATATTAATATTTTAGGACAAGAAGAAATAGAAAACATGAATAACCTGTATCTCTTCTTACTCACCTGCTTACTGGGATTATTCTTTGCTCCTCTGTTATTCTTTCTGCCCATTCTTTTCTATTTTCATCTAGCTTACTTTCTCAGGAGACTTTATCCTCTTGTCTCCTCAAGATCCCAATACATCCATATTTATTCTGGTCCTCGAAGCCCTCCTTTCTAGGTTTCCCTCCTATAATTTTTTCAAAATTTTTATTAGAAAAAATTCAAGTGCTACATTAATCCTAAAAATACGAGGGAAATAATGAATCATCTCGATAAATCAAGAATATTTCATTTTTGGAATAGACTCAGGGGAGTTCCGGTTGAATGGGACCTCAGACCCTACCGGAAGATCTTGTCTAATATCAATGAATATAATCTAAAAAAGGCCTCGGATAGTGAGCTTAAAAAAATGTCTGCACGTCTATTCGAGCAAGCCAGCCAGGGCATTTCTCTGGACGAATTATTGATCGAAGCTTATGCCCTTGTCCGAGAGGCGGCATGGCGCACGATAGGTCTCCATCCTTTCGATGTTCAGGTCATCGCGGCAATCATCATGCATCAAGGCAAGCTTGCTGAGATGAACACCGGAGAAGGAAAGACTCTTGTAGCTGTCTTCCCAGCTTATCTGAATGCGCTTAGAAGAAAAGGTGTCCACATCCACACTTTTAATGATTATCTGGCACATAGAGATGCGGCCTG
>JABAOF010011394.1_pt1 | contig 13346 bp, 11 predicted proteins | sample 7062171 | NCBI WGS metagenome assembly JABAOF01 (sample SAMN14538628, study PRJNA623070) | marine sediment metagenome | biome: marine biome [ENVO:00000428]; feature: marine pelagic biome [ENVO:01000023]; material: deep marine sediment [ENVO:00002113] | place: India: Gulf of Khambhat ...
GACAGACCAGGCGGTTATACAAGAATTATCCCTCTGTCATTGAGAAGGTTGGGTGATAACGGCCAGCTCGTCTTGCTGCAGCTCATAGGCGCCGACGAGAGCTCAAAAAAGCAAACCAAAACCACTGCCAAAAAACGCTCTCGAAAAAAGGCAAAGGAGACTGTCGAAATCGAACAGACCGCCGAAGCTCAAGAGACAGACTAAGCTAACCAATAATAATGGATGGCTGATAGTGGATAGGAAGTAGCGAGTTAAAGCAACACCGGGTGCGGGGATGCACGCTTTTACGTTTATTTTGTTAACATCAATAGTTCTTAGCTGTTAAGTTATTCGCTGAACGTAATACGAGATATGATAAAATGAGTGCGGATGATTGTCTTTTTTGTAAGATGGTAGCTGGACAGATTCCGGTTACAAAGATTTACGAAGACGAAGTGGTTCTTGCTTTTCTGGATATTGGCCCCATAAGCGATGGCCACACGTTGGTGATTCCAAAGCAGCATTTTGAGAAATTGCACGATTGTCCCCCGCAGCTGCTCGGCCGGATCGGTTCATGTCTCGGCAAAATCGCCGCCGCTGTAGCTGCCGCAATGAATTCTGACGGTTACAACGTATTGTGCAATAATGGCAGAGCAGCCGGCCAACTTATTGAGCATTTGCATTTTCATATAATCGGTCGCAATACCGGCGATGGCCTATTCGACCGCTGGCCTTCTTATGAATATCAGGCCGGGAAAATCGAGACCGTCGCCGCCGAAATTCGCAGGAATTTATGATTTAAACGCGCGCAGCCCTTGATAGAGAAATGCTTTTTATGGTATTTTAGCCTTTGGCGGCTTTTGGTAGTTGTCGGCTGGTAGGTTATAGACTACGAGCCACGAATCACGGACTAATGATCGCGGGGTAGAGCAGTCTGGTAGCTCGTCGGGCCCATAACCCGGAGGTCGCAGGTTCGAATCCTGCCCCCGCTATGAAGACCTAGAGATAACTTCTTCGCAGCAAGAAGTTATCTCTTTTTTTGTCATAATTGCCGAAGGGCTATCGAGTGCTTGATAACTGTAGAATATCATTTATCATCCGTTTTCGTAACTCTGACATAATAAGTCCTTTCTGTTTGATACCACAGATTTGGACACTCTCGGTGAGCGTCCTGTCAGAGAAATCTTAACGGATGATCACGAAATGCCGAAAGCGTTGGAGTGTTAAGCGATATGTGAAATGAAGTTACAAAACAGAGCGCCTATACCACCGCGAAGCGGTTTAGTTCTTCTTACGAAATCCGAAGATTTTGCCTACTAACTGACGCCTCACGCTGACGTCCATTGTGTCACTACCACATGAACTATTTGCTTCCAATACTTTATTTCTAATGAGTTCTTACTTGTCTATTAGGAGATTTATGGATCGAATCGCGCAAAGACGCCAGATCGCGTGTGACAGGACCTGGACAGAACGCTTGTACTACATCGTGATTAGCTTCAAAGAAAGAAACCGTCGAGAGGTCCACCCAGTCTTATGAGGATCCAATCACGAACGGCAGGGTTAAGGAGCTTCGGGTTCCGCGCTTGACGTGGAATCCGAAATCATTCTGGAGTTGTCGGTTCTGTGCCCTGTCCTGTTCGGGGCATGTGCAACCGCCACCATACAGGCCCCGTCATTTTCACGAAGGTGGAACTCGAGGCAATCCGTCGAAGGTTCTGACGGCGGCCGACAGGTGGGCGCTTGCCGCCCTCGTGAAGGCCACCTTATTTGTCTTGCCTATCCTCTTGTCGGTCTTCACGTAATCGATATTCGGGCTGCCGGAGAGCTTCCTGAGTTCATCCTTCCGGGTGTCGTAGTTCTCAAGTTTGAAAATTTCTCGAAACTTTTGCTTGAGGCTAGGCCACGTCGTTGCGCTCGCACCGTCTCCCCGTGCGCGGACGAGGGACTTGAACGTTGCCTCGGCTGCGGCAAGAGCACGCCTACGGTTGTCAATTTTCGTGTTCGTTCGTGGGTCATGCCACACGCGGTCGACCATGTCCGGTATTGCCATCATCTCGGTGTGGCCCACATTCGGCAACGCGCTCTTCAGATAGTACCACGGGTAACAGGAGTTTCTCTTCTCCCTCCACCCAGAAAACCCCTGGTGGCTGAAGGTGTCTTGGAGGGCGTGGAGCGTGATGCCCAGACGGCAGAGGTCCTGCGACTCCTCCGCGGTTTTCACTAGATTCTGCACTCGCGGGCTGTTTTGCGTCGTCTTCCAGGGCCATTCCTCGTCATCCCCGGGTACGAAGTGGAAGGGGACGAGAACGGTCAACTCAATCTGCGGATCATCCCATCTGTCGAGCTTCGGGCACTGGGTCTGGATCTCATAGATGTCCTCGTCGGTCTGCATGTCCGTATACTCGTCCGCCCAGGCGATCGTGGCGGCATCACCTGCCGAGTAACCAGCCTTTCTTGCCAGCGCATACGTGACGTAGAAATGAAAGTCTTTTTGCATTGCATTCTCTCCTTTCGGTTGTGATCTGCCAAGCTGTCAGATGATACCCCCAAGTGTCTCTACAAAGTGTGACGCCTGCGATCCACAGTTTGGCACTCATGTTTCATCGTTTCTCCTTTAACGAGCGCAGCATCAATACCCCAGCCAGTTGAGGGCGCGACTCACCATGCGGTTGTACCAAGTGGGCTTCTCGTTAGTGAACTTAAAGAACGCGCGACGAAGTGGCAGGCTGATCCATCTGAAAAACCTGATGTGTATGGGATTCTTCTTTAGTTTGAAGCGATTCTCATCCATATGGGCACAAGCATTATAGAAGAGATTTCCAAAGTGGTAGTTTGCGTCCAGGCCCTTGTGGGTGAACAGTGTCAAAGCCACCGGTACATTCAACCACGGCCGGTAGATGCTGCCATCTCCTATCAGCTCTATTTCAGGTTTGCCGAAAGCCCTGACCGCCAGGCGCATGTACTGGCTGATCATAGGATCGATTCCCATTTTTGTTGCCGCTACCCAATCGACGGCCACCAGGTCCTCTCCACCAATTATGGTATGCGTCAGGTTGGGACAGGTGTCGGCAAAGATCCCAAAAGGTCCATCAGCACTCTCATAGGCATCAATCAACCCGAAATGTACCGGAAATGCTTCCAAATACTCGATCGCGGTGTGATAGATATCCCGTTTGCAATGATACTCCTTGAACTTGTTGGCCATTGGCAGCGCGCCGTAGATATTCTTGAGCGTCAAGGTGTAGTATGCGTACGCGTGAGTCTTGTTCTTGGCGAAAGAGATACGAAAATCCGCCTCACGCCAGACACTCGAGACCGGGTGATAGCCCAGATGAGTTCCGAGATGTCTGCATTCGATCGCGTCTTCAGTCATGTCGATGACCTTGTAGCCGGGCTTGCCGTCGTAATTCAGGTACTCGGCCATCTCGCGCACACTGCGCCGCTCGAAATATTCACCGTAAGTACTCTGTGCTTCGACCACGGCAATATTCCCAAACTGGGCTTCCCGCATTTTCTCGACAAGGCGCCCAACCAACTCAGGATCAGTGTATGTAGTGTGGTCGCTCTGATTGTAGGCGAACATGAAGTTAGGCTTTATGACTATAGAAAATTCGGTTTTCGATTTGCCAGTGTTGATCCGATGCTTTTCCAGCATGCCCAGAAAATTCGTCTCTTCGAGCACACGGTCCAGTGCGTCAAGTTTCTTTTCGTCTCGTACCGAAGCTACCCTCACTTTCCTCTTGGAGTTGATGGCTTCCAGCTGCATTAGCGACATATCTTCTTCCAGTGCCAGGCATTCAGCTCCGTCCGGATCCCGCACCTTTATGATCCGGCGTTGAAAAACACCAGTCGGGAAATGGTCGTTGTTTATTTCGATGACCGGATCCGCCAGCTTGACAAACAGCTTGTTGTCAGCATGGCCCTTGTCGGAGGCTAGTCTCTTCACTTTCAGACTGCCTGCTTCCATAAGCATTTCTGCCGATGCAATACGGGATAAAAACTTGCCAAAGAGTTTATCGATTTGGTCCTTGGCCCAGAGTTCGCGTTCATCGCGGAGCGTTCGCGTGTGAATCTGGACGCGTGCGGCGCGTTCTGACGGCCGCAATGCACAGATGTAGCTGTAAAGCAGCGTCGGCTCCTTGAGACCCTTGAAAGTGGATCTCTCGGCCTCGCCGAAGGTCTTGTCCGCGTCGATCGGATACTCATCGACGGCATTGGCTCCTTGCGGGCGCTTGATAGTGAGCTTGCCCGAGCGGACTATAACCGTATGAGTCATTATGTGCATGCCCAGGGGGTGCTCGGACGGCAGCGCTTCGCGCAACTTCGCAATCAAAGGTGCAGCAAACTGGCCCACTACCGGCAGCGGATACGAGACGGGATTGTTCGCCCGGGCGTCAAAATCGATCTCAAAGGCTGCATCACATTTCGTAAGATCCGGCGCTGACTCACGCATTCGGGAGAAAGACGCGGCATAATCGCCATCAAGTGCGAAAAGCGTACCGCTATAGCGGTACGTGCCATGCTCCACGTCGAGTTCCAATCCCTCCAGGGCGCGGTCAGTTACGCCGTATCTGCGATAGCCGCCGTTGCCATCGGCCACGGCGAGTATCACGTCCCAGAAAGACTCACCGTCGCCCCATGGAAAGCCCTTTTCATGCACGCCCGAGACGAGGAAGAAGTCCCTGGGACCATCCGGGCCGTTGAGCACACCGGACAGCACAAGGTTGTCGTATTCTGTCTCGTGCTCGATCCGCAGGTTCTTCAGGTACTCCTCCCGCAGCGGGGCGCAGACGAAGGAGACAAAAGCCAAGTACGCCATGACTCTTTGCTTCAGGGACTTGGGGTCGACCACCTCAATTGACGCCAGCAGAGACGGGACATCCTTGAGGTCGAAGCGCAGTTCGCCTGCACCGTAGATTGGCGCATGCTCATTCTCACCCTTGTATATGACCGTAAACAGTCGCGTCATGTCCTCGACCACATCAGCTTTGCCGCTCTTGTGGCTGATCTCCTTGTGGCCGTGAAGGTAGTACTTCTGGCCGTCCGCCGTGAACTTGAAGGCGTAGAGCATCTCTCTGATTCCGGTTTCAGGATTGAGTGAGAAAAGGTTGAAGATCCCGTCCGAAATCTCGTGGGTGCCGCCAAACAGCTCGCTGGTCACGGTTCCTGTCAGCGTCGCTTCATGATGGGATATCTTCAGGAAACGGCCAAGGTCGTCGATTCGGATTTGAACATCAAATCGAACATCGGCTCCTTGACTCTTGCCAATGTCATATCCCTTGCGCGGGTCGGTCTGGCCCTTGCCAATATAGCCGGACATGGACTCCTCAAACTCAATTCTTGCCCCATTCAAGATGCCCATTTTGTGCTCCTTTCTTTAGATCACGGCCCGGGCATTCTCGTCTTGTCCAGTGGCGCTCTGCATAGGCACCGTATTCGGCAACAGCTCATCACGAACAGGCCGATAGAATAGAACAAGTAAGAATACGACAAGAAGGAACCAGAGAATCGAAGGAATCAGCTTCACAAGTTCGGTCGCCATGTTATGCTCCTTTCTGCAGTAGAACCCGCGGCCATCACAGTTTCCACTGGCTCACGTTTACTTGCGAACGTATGAAGAACGAAAAGCATCAAGTCTCGCCACAGGGCCCTGTTCCTTGAACCGCACACAAATCCCACACAGGCAGCAGAGTATTCGTTTTCGGTACCGAGAGCCAGATCTCGAACGCTCCGGCCCAGAAGCTCGTAATAAAAGTTAACTCGCTCATATAAATATAAACCGCAGAACGTAAATTTTCAAGGGAAAAACTGTGCAAAAATTAACCGTGCCAAGCCAGCGGACAATGCGCATCGGTAGGGCCAACCGCTTCGCTCCGGCCAGCATCTCAAAACAGACCGTGAAACTGACGCTCAGGACAGATGCCATGAAGCTTCCTTAGTGATAAAATCTGCAAATACAATACTTTAGCTTCTTATGAGTTCTTGCTTGATAGTTAGGATGTCCACAGATCGGTACGTACCATGTATATATACCAAAAACGTTCAGAATTTGGGCGTTTTATGAAATCGTATGGGCTTCTGTAATTATTCCCCAAAATAGTATCCCTTAATTTTCTAATCCCAATAATCTGCGGGATTTGACGCGGCGTTCTTTATTTCCCCCTCAAACGGTTTTTTCTAAGCCATCACTCAAAAGACCGTCTTAGCAGGCGTAACTGTCTGATTTATAATATTTTGTAGTTGTTTCACCGCTCTCCAAAAGTTCATGCCACTGAAGAAATAGAAGTCTTTTCGAGAGTAGGGCATGTATGTCAAAGAGAGCGGTCAAATTCAATTGGGTTCTGGAACCAAGTAAATTCCTTTCAAAAAAGGAAGCAAAGAAACTATTGGAAACTGCAAAAGATTGGGCTGAGGCTGCGCTTCCGAAGGGGCAGAAGACACCTGTGAGGGACTATCTAATCACAGACTTGGCACTTTCGACGGGTCTGCGAGTAATGGAAATTGCCCAGCTGGATTGTGGTGATATCTTCATCCAAGATGGAATTTGTTCACTTCTTGTCAGAAACGGCAAGTGTGGCAAAAGAAGATTGGTGAGGTTTGGTGAATCGCTCAAAGAACATCTTAACAAATACATGTCTTGGAAACACGATGTCGGTGAGCCTACGGGCCCAAGCGACCCGCTGGTTTTGTCCAGCAATACTGGCTGTCACATGACTACGCGAGCGCTGCAAAAAGCATTCAAGCGCACAGCCGCAAAAGCGGGCTTGTCTGCTCACTATGCTATTCACTGTCTTAGGCATACGTATGCGTGCCAACTTTATAAGGCCAGCGGCTACAACTTAAGGCTGGTGCAGAAGCAATTGGGCCACTCCAGCATTCGCACGACAGAGGTATATGCAGATGTGATGGAACCCGACATAGAAGATGCCTTACAAAAGCTGTACAGATAAGAACGCTGCCGATATAGTTCCTGTGAAGTAGCGAAGCAACGATAATATCGAGTCCAACAACGCCAAACAGACATGAAGTGGGTGGGTCAGTAGAGTCCGTACGCGCTTTAGACGGAAGCCAATCTTAATAGGCTCGTGTGTGCTCTGGTATTAGAGTGCTTTGCCCCTGCGTAGTTGGAAAAGAGGTACGGTGCAATTAAAAGTCTGTTTTCATATAACGCACAAAGTCTGAACGTTTGGTGACTAATCTTATATTCTATTTGTCTGCTTTTGTCAAAAAAGCCTGTATTTCTTGAGTGAACTGTCTTGATAGGTTGCGAAATCCACGCTCTTACTACTCGGCTTGGTCTGGGTGTGTTGAGAAGGAAACCTGTATTTCTTTTTTTATAGTGCCAAAAAACACATTTTTAGGACAAAAATCAAGATTGCTAACAAGTTCGCATCATCCCTTTTTATAAAAAAGTGCACCGAAATTCGTTTTTAAGCCAAAAAGCGGGTTTCCCATTGCTTTGTCAATTTTTTTCGCCAAGAGTGACATACAATTGTCACAGGGAGGAAAAAACATCTTGCCATATCACTTGACGGGAGTATTACAATCAACATCTGGCCAGTATGTTTCGCCACACCAATGGAGTATTTCCAAGCGAGTGGATCTCAATTGAAACAGCCTTCGTAAGGAAAGCAAATTCCAAACCAAATTTATAAACTGAAGGGGTAAAAAATGTATAATTTTTATAAAGAAGTAGAAATCCCCGAAACTCAAGAGATAGTTGGCACAGGGTGGTTACCCCCGCTTCCCGATTTGAGGGACTATACTGAGGAAAAACCCGAAATTACTGATATGGCCAAAAAACTTCATATCTCACCAGGCATGAAGTTAACGGCTTTTCCAAACAAGGTCGACCTAAGGAAATGGTGTTCACCGATTGAAGGGCAGGGAAGCCTTGGTTCTTGCACTGCGCATGCCGGTGTTGGAATCATTGAATACTCTGAGCGTCGAGCGTATCGTAAACATATTGACGGCTCTCGCCTCTTTGTCTATAAAACAACTCGTAATTTGATAGGGGTTGTAGGCGACACAGGTGCCTGGTTGAGAAATACTATGGGTGCTTTAGTCCTATGTGGTGTTCCCCCGGAAAAGTACTGGCCCTATACCGACAAAAAACCGGATTTTGACAAAGAGCCTACCTCTTTTGTCTATGCCGTAGCTGACAACTATGAGGCACTTAGATATTTCTGCCACGACCCACAGAACAAAAAGATACATCCTACTACGGTACTTGCGAATGTGAAAAGATTTCTTGCTGCAGGTATTCCCTCTATGTTTGGGTTCTTTGGATTTCCTTCATTCGGATACTCCGACGTTGCTGGAGGTATTCCCTATCCATGTCCAGGTGAGCAAGCCATTTGGGGACACGCTATCGTCGCTGTAGGCTTTGATGATGAGATGAAGATCAAAAATACCAAATGCAATAAGGTGACCAAAGGGGCTCTTTTGATTCGCAATTCCTGGGGGACCAGCTGGGGCGATAAGGGATATGGATGGCTGCCATATGATTATGTTCTCAGTGGATGGGCTCTGGATTTTTGGTCCCTCCTGTGCATGGAATGGGTGGATACAGAGCAATTTGGCATACAAGAAAGTTAATAAAACTGATTGAAAACAGCTTATGCCAAATCAGCCAATCAATAAATCCTTTAGAATATTGAGTGGAAAGCTTCTTAAGACGTAAGGGGGAATACAGCGCGTAAGAAAAGGTCCTTGATAAAAAGGAGTTGTGAAATGAAAAAAAGAGTATTTGCCATTTTGCTTACAATCACATTTGTTTCTAATTTTGCCATCGCTTGTGAGTGGAAGCCTTATTTCGGTCTTCTTCACAGTCACACAAGTTACTCTGATGGCATGGGCACACCTGATGATGCATACAAATACGCCAAAAAAACGGGCTTAGATTTCTTCGCCCTTACTGACCACAATCATGATAAAGCTGGAGGTAGTGATGGAATATACCTATCGGCCTATCGGGCTACCTGAGCGTCCGGGCAAATTGTACAGATGAAGTTTTCTGGGCCAACTAAGTATTTTTCGAGGGCATTGTAGAGCCGGGAGCAAGCTGAAAGAGGCTCTCTAAAATGGTGCGATTCTTGACCGGTGGTACAAGAACATTGCAATATGGGGCATGTCGGATAAAGTCTGGAGAGAAATCATAAGTAGCACTAGGTGAACATCGTAACCTTTCTCTCCCAACTATGCTCCAAATGGTCCTTAGGAAAAAGTGTGCTTTGATACGGAATCTCCTGCCGGTAAGGTGCTCAAAAAATCTCAAAATTTAGAGAGAAAAACTGTTGACAGCCAATGTTTACTGGTGGTATGCTCAATACACTAACGTTTGGCGTGATCAAGCACCATTTAACTTATTGCAGAGGGTAAGTTCAAATGGGTCGTCAAAAGTGCTCAACCGCGGAAGATCAGTTTCAGAGTGATTCGGCTGAGGCCCCAAAGCGTCGCTTTCATCTATTCTACGTGAACTTCTTCTGGATAATTGCGCTTGGGGTGGTGATGCTGTATTGGATCGGCTCCTTCACCGACCAACTTAAAACAGCAGTGGGTCTGCTCGGACTCGGGGGAATCTTCGCCTGGATGGCTTTCTTCTTCAATCTTGTCCGGGAAGAACGCAAAAAGGAACTACAATTGATGCTTGACGATTTCCTGAAACTGCCGATAGGCACTCTGTTCCTTGCCATCATCACGGGCATTCTGGCGATGATTGCACTAAATGTGGGTTGCATTATAACCGACTCGAGTCGCGACACGTTGGACCGTTTGGTTGAGATACGTCAGGCCGACAGTAACGACTCCTCTTATGCAAGAAACCTTTGGCCTCGTCTGAATGCAAAGTTTCCCATCTTCACAGGGTTACGTGGGCGAGACTACGAGATTGATGCCGAAGGACTGCCGCTGATGGTGCGACGCGTCGGGCCGCTCCGGCGTGTTCGCGTGAAAGTGCCGGGCGATTTCCTTCGCTGCAATGTCGTACTCGTTCGTCCTTCTGTACGTCTTACCAAAGCATCGAGCGAGAGTGTCGATGATAGGGGCCGGGCCAAGCACGTGCTTGAAGTGCGCTTGGATGGGAACGATATGGGTGAAATGCCCTTTTACGGCCAGACCGTGTGGATCGGAAGTGGAAAGCCGCTGCATATTCCAAGGTGGCTCGAAGAGAGTTGGCGACTTAAGCTGGCCGCCGATAAGAACGCGCCAGCATCTACATTACTTCACTGGCTTGATCCCAATTGCTATTACATGATTCCGCAGCTGAAGGCAACGCAGGAACTTGAGGTGACCGTCAGACCCAGAGATTCAAACGATACGTTTGCATATACGCCACGTCCAGTGGCGGTAAAAGACCTTAATAGACAGGAGGACTTCCCTCAAATCGTTCTCCTTGATATTCAGTAGGAGCGACAAGATGACGTTCAAAACAAAAAGCAGATGGGGATTGATTGTGGCTTGTATGTGTGCTTTCGCGAGTCTGAAGATACTCGCAGGCAACGTCTCGCAGAAGACGGTTCCAATCGGCGTGCGAGTTGATATCGGGAAAGATGTGGACAAGCTATGGGGTGATCCGGCAAAAACATCCATACCGGCCGACGCGCTAGCGGAGTTCCTTACCAGAATTAAAACACATCTTGCGCACTGGGATTTCGACGATCAGACCAAGGTGGGCTCCGTTGTAACCGTCACCTTGGCCGCGACGAAGACACACCGAGACGAGGTCTTTCTGCAAATCCTACTCGATGTGCCCCCGCACAAGGACAAGGTCTTGGCTGAGAAGCATTGGATTGACGATCTCAAGATGGCCTACCCTCCGGAAAAAACGGCCAAGGATGCTATCCACTGCTTCATCGACGACGTTTTTCCCCCCCATGGCGGAACCCAAAGGAGAATCCCATTTGACCTCGACAAGTTGTCCGAGCTCGCCCCGCTGGCTACGGATCCCAAGTGGGTCGACCCAATAGACAAAACATTTGTCTTGCCGCTTTCCAAAGAAAGATTCAGCCACCTCAGGTGGTCTGTCTTTCGGCTTCATTCGGACCAGGGACACCCAAGTAAACGAGATCTTACTGCTGAACCATCCGAAAATGAGGATGACCATTGGGAACAGTATAGTAGCGCCCTGACAGAGGCGCTAAAAGTCAAGGGTAAAGACGCAACTAACAAGGATCCAAGTAATTACAGGCCGGTTCGTGTTTACTTGGAAGAATACGTTCCGGATTACGATGTTGGATGGGGCGTAGAGTAAGGAGAGTACAATGAGCTTGTCAATTAACATGAAAAGACATAGGGCAGGGGTGGCTTCCGGTTGTTTGGCCGTATTGCTCACTGTCGCGTCCTCTGCTTGGGGAAGCAGGAACAACCCGAAAGCACCAGCCAAGCCTTCAAGACCTTCGGTGGAGAGGGCCCGCATGCAATTGGATGAGAAAGCGCTTCAGCAGGTCGTTACACAACTGAACCGTCTCGAGCCCAGAGACTGGACTTTCGACCCGAGCGCTATCAGGAAATTCTACAGCGAACAGATGGGATCGGTGCGACTGGACGAGAAGAAGCTAGATTTGCATATTGCAGTGGCCTCTGCTCTGGAAAAGTCCGCGAAATCGACGGGCAGACCGGAGTTACTGGAGATGTCTGATTTGGCCTATAGTAATATCATCAGGCACACTAAGGGAGAGACTAAACTCAGAGCATCTAGCAACTACTGCGCCCAACGGCTCCGGCAAAACGACCCGAAAAAGGCAGTCGAAATAATGGAGGCCATGCAGGCAAGCCTGGATGACCCGTCGCTGAGCTGGATTGCCAGGTCTCGCAGTCTGTACAACTATGGCAGAGCGCTGCATTTGTCCGGCGATCTGGAGCGTGCATATGACGAGTTCAAGAAGGCTGCGGAGGTGGACCCGACCTTCACAAAGGCGGCACAAGCGGCCGGTGACGTTGCATTAGATTCATCCCATGAATCAAGGGGAATCTCTAAAATGGTGGAGTTGACGAACAAGCAATTGGTGAGTTTCGACTATGGGGGTACGGCGCGCAACCTTCGCCAAGCGCTGCGGGTCGGCCACTGGATCGACAATCAATTCTATCCGCAGCTACTGGGTCAACTCGTGCGATACTTCACGGCTGCTCGCATCGAGCCGACGGCTTTTGGACGAGACTGGGGGGAATTTCTTGACGGGATCCGGAAGGACGAGCGGTGCGGCCGAGACTCGAGACGCATGATAAGCGGTGTGCGATACATCTATGCCGGCAGGTTGAAAATGGCAAGCGATGATCCAATGGACGCCGTCAATCCAGAGGTGATTCGCGATTTCCATGGTCTCTGGGAACGCGCAACAAACAGGTCCGGTTCGCAGTCGGACCTGGACTTTCTTTCCAGCTTTATTAAGATGGTCGGAGACTACTACTATCGGCGAGGAGACCCCCAAGGCCTGGAAAAGTCACTCGTATACTACTGTCATGCATGGGGCTTGGACGTCGAGAACATGGAAGCGGGACTGTATTTGGCCAACGTCCTTCTTTACGACCTTAAAGATGGTAACCGACAATTGGATCAGAAATATGGGACTCTCAATGCCTTCATACACCGACTTTTCGAATCGAAAAACTTCGAGTATAAACGCGATATTGGCACAGACTGGGAACGAATCTTGAAGTGTCATATAATCCTTGCCACGATTTTTGAGAAGCAGGGACGTTGGGGTCCAGAAAGCGATCCCAGGACGGCCCAATTTCAATGGAACTTGGCGGAGAACGCACTTAGAGAAGTCAAGAAGCTCGGTGAATCTGCTTCTGCCACCTTAGAGCTATTGGCTCCGGTGGTTACCGAAGGACTCAGAAATGCAATAGGGCAGCCTGCGGGCGCCAGACGTGTCGACTTCCCGGCTGGCAGCAAGACTATTCATGTAACAGATTTCTCGACATGGCCTACGGCGAGCAAAGAGCACGGCTATGCCAGACCTGAAGGTGGTTATTACGCTCTTGAGGCAAGGAGTAATACGTGGGTAGGTCCTGGACTCTATCTGCCGATCCCTGTTTTGCAAGGCGATTTCATAATAGAGATGTCCTTCAAAGTCATCCACAAGACCAACTGCAGTCTTCATATTATCGTATCCGATGCTGGTGACGACTACTCTCAACTGGACTTCTATTTCAGTATTTGGGACTCTGGATCTAAGGTGTTCTCAATTCACGAGAACCGGGTGGAGGACGATTTTTACGTGCACCCGCAAAGAGAGGTCGCCAACAGAACCCCAGTTCCAAGCCTACCCGCACCTGTAAACTGGACGGAGAGAAATAGGCTAGCGGTCAAGCGTGAAGGCAAGCATGTTGGTTTTTACTTCAACGGCCATTTGTTACAGGCC
>JABAOF010022379.1_pt2 | contig 13333 bp, 12 predicted proteins | sample 7062171 | NCBI WGS metagenome assembly JABAOF01 (sample SAMN14538628, study PRJNA623070) | marine sediment metagenome | biome: marine biome [ENVO:00000428]; feature: marine pelagic biome [ENVO:01000023]; material: deep marine sediment [ENVO:00002113] | place: India: Gulf of Khambhat ...
TATAAATCATCAAATGGGTCTCATATGATCTAATCTATTGAATTTATGCTAATTTATTGGGATATTATGACAATATGATCCCAATAAATTAAATTTTCATTCAACAAAATAACATCATATATTATCATTTGATGCTCTAATAATCAAATAATGCAAAAATAGCTCAATTATAACATAAATCTAAAAATCAAATAATGTTAAAAATTATATCCAATAAAAATTGAAATAAACTATTTTTCAGTATTATTTATTTTATAATTAGTAACAAATTATGGCTGCATGTGCTATGGCTGTACGCGTCGACCCTAAAGCAAATGCTAAAGCAAATGCAAAAACTATTGTAAAAACTGTTGCAAAAATAAGTGCAAAAGTCGTAACAATGGCTGCAGCAATTTATGCTATCTTCATTGTGGCATCGAATGCGTGGTCATCAAATGCATCGGGTTCTGGCGATTATTTTAATGGCAATTTTATTCATGACATGATAGCAATGTTAACAACATCTGCAATAGTACGTTTTATGCCACTGATTGGAGCATGTGTAATGTTAATATTGATGGAATTGATAAAACCAGCATCACGGAATACACATTTAATTCTAACAGGTATAGTGACTATTATTGATTTTGTTCTAATATCTAACATAATATTGACAATTTTCAAGTCAGTATATTTACTTATTGCATTATGGTGCATTGTGATTGCACTCATTGCCAAAATGCCAACATCTTATTTAATCAAAATAATTACACCTATTCTCAAAATACCAACATCTTATTTGGATTTCATTATTGTGAGTATAAAAAAGATGGGCCGTCGTATTAATTTAAGCAATTTTATTGTAATACTGATTAAATCTATACTTTTGCTATCTATAATGATAATGTTAATGCTATTAATAAATAGTTGAAGAATTTAAAATTATTTAAAGATTTGCCATTTATATTAAATGGTCTCTTAGCTCAGTTGGTTAGAGCACACGGCTGTTAACCGTGGGGTCATAGGTTCGAATCCTATAGGGACCGTTTATTACATGAAATTGATATTATAATTATTTATAATATCAAATTAAAAATCATCTAATGCTTATTATTTGATGAATTAGATCATATTATAATAGCAAAATATATTTCCATTCAATTATTGGAATATTTTAATTATTATAGCTCAGAGCCGTTCGACCGGTGATTTTTCAATATTGTCAGCCGACCATCTCGGGTTTGTCTCCCCTGCTAGCGATGGCCACCATCTAATAACAATTATCATAGTGGATTTACATTATATTCTTCAAATATATTACCAAAACAATAATCATTTATTAGTTTGCTAGGCTTTGTGGTGGTCCCCTAATTCACCACAGACTTAACAATATCTAATTCATCTACATTCTATATTTAGATTTTTTTTATATATTTTTAAACGAAAAAATCGCGCGGGTATTATTTTCTAAATTTTCTCTCCATTATATGGTATAACCAGTAATTGAACCATTAATGCCATTATAAGTTACCACCAGTTGATAGCCTAATTAATGGTTTAGCATTATCTGATTATAGCTTATCCGTGAGACCCATCATTTAATGGTTATTATCACCCCTGTACTATTCATCCGTTAGTTGATCAATAGTAAGTTTCATATAAATGGCCATCGATTGTTATATAAAAACTTCGTTTTTAACCATTATTGGTATAGATTATATTATGCCATACTATGGAGAGAATTTTAATTCTCTTCAATATAAACTAGATATTTAAATAAAAATTTTCAAACGCACCACTAAATTATTAATTTTTCTCATTTTTCCAATTTATCAACCATAATAAAAATTGATTGTTATTGGATAGATTACTCTATCCAATCAATGATTTTTTTATGATACTTATAGTGATTACATCATTTCATGATTTACTTGACCATCTATTTAAACATGAATTTGAGCATCATACGTCTGAAAATTGATTAATTATTTATGTGCTTCATCTTGACACATTAATTAATGGAATTTTTCAATGAAATTTATTTTGGCATGAGCAATACATGACTAAGAATTGTATAAAAGTAATTAGTTTTTAGTCAAGAAAAAATATACATAACATTAACCTCAAGTTAGTAGAAATAGTTAAATTCATGAAAAAAATTTTTTTGAAATAGTTTTAGGGGGAGAATTCTCTCTCTCTCTCTCGTATTTACTTAAAACTTTTAAGTACTTAAATTATTTACTTAAAACGTATTATTTTAAGTGAAATAATTATATATATATAGTTTAATAAAAACTATTAAGAATGCCAAAAAAAATAAATGTCAATTATATATGTCCAAAATGTCATAAACAGTTCAGTCAGAAGTCCAACTATGACTATCATGTATATAAAAGAAAGCGCCCATGTGTAATTAAAAAATCATCAACTGATAATAATTTGCGCAATGAGAACAAAATGCGCGGTGCAAATCGCCTAAATAATGGCGTATTATATGAGTGCTTCAAATGCCATAAACATTATGTTTCTAAGTATAATTTAAATAGACATCTTGCTAAATATTGCAAAGGAAAATTCAATCCAAATAATATTGCCAAAAATGCGCAACCTATTTTCGATGCTGGAAATAATGATCATTGTAATGAAATTGATGTCAAAGAATATAGCAAACAATATAATTCCAACAATCCAAATGACTATTGCACCAAAATAGCACCAAATGCACCAATGCGCGCATTAAATTTGAATGATGATAATAGCAATGATTTATCTGTTTCTAATGATAATAATAACAATAGATATAACAATTCTGATAGTTCAAAATCAAATGAAGATTTTTTAAGTAAAACTGCACCAAAATGCACCAAAATTATGCCAAATTCGGTGCAGATCAAAAAAGGCAATAATCCCTTTACTTGTGATTATTGTAATAGAAATTATACACGGAAAAGTAGTTTAGTTAGGCACTTAAAAGACAGGTGTAAAATTAAACAAGAAATGGAAAATGAAAAAGAACAAATATACAAATCATTAGTTGATCAAATGAATTCTCTTAAAGATGAAGTCAATAAAGTCAAAAAAGAAAATGCTGAATTAAAAACTCAACTAACAATAAATAATACAACAAATAATAACACTAACAATATCACTACCAATACCAATTCTCATAATACAACAAATAATACTCAAAATTTCAATATCAAAATTATTGCTTTTGGTAAAGAAGATCTATATGAAATATTTGACGAACAAACGATCAAAAAGTATATCAACCGAGGATTTCAAAGCGTCAAACATCTTATTCATGATACACACTTTGATAAAAACAAGCCGGAACTACACAATGTCTATATTTCAAATATGAAAGATGTTTATGCAATGACATACAATGGTACTGATTGGGTACTCATGAAAAAAGATGAGGTCATTGATCAGCTATTTGATGACAAACAGTGTTTTTTAATAGACAATTATAAAGAACTTAAAGATTCATTAAAAGAATCAACGAGACGCAAGTTTGAACGATTTTTAACAGAAACTGATGATCAAGTTATTAATGGTTTGAAAGATGATATTAAGATGCTGCTGTACAATAAGAGAAAGATTCCTCTTGGAACAAAGAGGAATTGATTTCTCTTATTCTAGGGAAATTTTAAAAAAAATTTCCGTACAATAAACGGAAGATTCCGCTTAATACTAAGCGGAATTAGTTTCTTTTGTTCTAAAAAATTGATTAAATTTTATTTATTTAATAAAATTTAATTGAATGTTTATATATGTTTAATGGAAAAGAAAAATGTTATCTTACTAATGCTTGATGGAGTAAGATGTAAAGAATTTTTTGGAAAGGTTGATAAAAAATTAAGAAAAAAATTTAAGATAAAACAAAAGACAACATTTGACAAATTTTGGAATAGTGATTTGCCAAATCAGGGTGTAATATTTGGTAATAAATCAAAAGGCTCATCAATGGTTGTTAAAGGTGAACCCTGTAGTCTCCCTTCATATGCTACTATATTCAAAGGAAGTGAATCAAAATTGAATGATAATTATAAAGGTCGAGTATCAACAGAAACTATTGCAGAAAAAATTAAAAAAGAACTTGATCTTAAAAAAGAAGATGTTGCCACAATTGCATCTTGGGATAATATTAATCAAGCAGTCCAACATAAAAAAGGAACCATCTATACAAATTGTGGTCCCCAGAAAATTAAAATATACAAAGATGATCCAATAATTAAACACATAAATAATAAACAAATTGATGATGAACCTTCATGGGCATATGGTTCAAGATACGATAAGTATACATGGGATCATGCCATACACTATCTTAAAAATGTTAAACCACGTTTTATGTTCATATCACTTAATGATTCTGATGGATCGATGCATCATGGTATGTATAAAGAGTATATTAGGTCACTGAATGATTATGATAAACAAATAATGGAATTAGTTGAATTAATAGACACAATGAAAGAGTACAAAAATAAAACAACACTTGTTATCACAACTGATCATGGTAGAGGCGAAACCAATAATAAAGATGAATGGAAAGATCATAGTAGCAAAATACCTGGATCAGAAGATATTTGGATGTATGTTAGAGGACCATATATTAAAAAAAGAGGTTTTATGAAACATATGTATCCAATTGATACCACAATCATATATCCAATAATAGAATACTCAATGGGTTTGACATCCAAAATATCTAAATTACGTGATTTAATATATGTAATAAAAAAAAAATATATCATGCCAATTGTTAATAAATATTATATTGTTGATCCAGAATGGGAAAGAAATATTAAATGAATAATTTATTTATTGTATTCTTGTGGAACACTATTGATGCTATTTATATTTTCTTCAGGGTCTATTCCAGAAAGCAGTGGCTCTTCATCTTCATTTATTTCATTTTCATCTTTTGGATTTCATAATTTGCCATTTTAATAGGATTTAGCTATAAAAATTGATAAACAAATATAAAATAGCAATATTATCATACTAATTTCTTAAACATTATGTGCTTTAGAATATTTTTAATCTATTGCATTAAAATTGTTTACTATCTATCATTAATTTCAACAAGTATAATTACTATATTAGCCTCATTGTATAAAGAGGAAAATGTGACAACATCATTGCTACTTGTTTTCACTACATTGTTTGAGTTCAATCCTATTATCGAAAATTTGGGTCCTATAATGCAACGGCTAGATTATATTAAAAAAGGCATAAGACAAAAATATCGTATCCCAAATGAATTTTATATTACTATTGCATTTCTTTTTGGTATATTTAATGTAAGTGCAATCTTTTTATGGGAACATTATGATGCATCAATTATATCTTTATTTTCAATCTATATCTATTTTTTGAAAACATTAATAACTGGATATAATATATCTTTCTTTAAAAGTATAATAAATGATAATTTTGTAAACCATGATGAGATTATAGATATCAGAACAACACACACCAGAGGCATAATATCATACTATTATAAACCATGTAATATCGAAATTGTTGAACTATCAAAGCAAATAAAAATATATATTAACATACTAATTTTTAGGGCAACTATCATTGTGTTTGGTTTAATCTTATCTACCGTGTCTTTCAAATACTATCCATTTACAATGCATATTATAACTCTAATGGCATTGACATGTTCTCATATCATCGAAGATAAAATTGGTCATATTCATCCATATATTGTTAACCCAAAACGTTATTTGAATAAAGATAAAAATCATATGCAACAAAATTATATGTCAACTATTTGATTTATTTTTAGAATTTTAAATTTAATTTGATTATCAACAGAAAGAAGAATTAAATTAAAATTTATTTATCATATTCCTGTGGAACACTATTATAGCAGGTTTTTTATTTTATTTGACAATCGCATCTAATAGTTTAACATAAAATGGATCAACTGGGTCCAGACCAGCAGATTTTATACCTACCATCTGTTCAAATCGTGTCGCCAAGATTTCTTCTGGATGGAAATAGTAGTGACTTTTGCCAATTTGTGCAAAGAAATCCTCTGTGTCATCTACTGAAATTAGAATCGGATCACTATTTTCATCCAAATCATAAACCCACTCTGATTTTTCTTTTGAGTATTTTACTGCCAAAAGTCTAATATAAAGGCGATTGAAAAATCCGTCTGGTCCTTCTTTGTTGTAGAATATAACTGGTACACCTGTTACTTTCTTACCACTATGTGAAACAGTAATATAAACATCCAATCTTGGAGCATCTGGATTTGTAATTTTTTTATTAGCTAGGCTTGGTGGTAAAACAATCTCATTGCATCTATGAAAGCCAAGATCTTCATACAACTTATATCTCAATTCTGGATTGTTTTGGCTTTGGATATGAAAAAGTTCATGAAGGAAGAAAGATTCAGTGATATTATAAATTGTATTTTGTCCCATAACAATTGTATTTCGTCGGCAATAACCTCTACATTCTCTAATATCTTCAAGACCATTAGTCTTAATCAATTTTATTGGATCTGGAAATTGAAAAATATAATCTTCAAACTGTTTTTCTACTTTCATGAGTACTTTTTTCAATAGTTCTTTCTCATCATCAGTCCATGGACGAACTTGTTTGACAATATATTCCCTAAATTCTTCTTCAGATACATCCCTATCAACATCCATGCGTATTCCTCTTTCAAAGGGTGTCATCTGGCTAATATAGGGATCACTGTCTAATAGAATTTCTTCCGCCTCATCCCCTTCAACAAATTTAAAATTCATCTTATCTGTTAGTTTTGATGCAGTTTGAGTAGCCATATTTTATTAAAATTAACTATTATCAATCAATTTTAATAAATATTTAAATTATCAATTTTTATTAATCCGACATATATCTTTTTATCAATTGGTCTATTAACCAATAGCCATGAAATACAATTGCCATTCCACCCAATAAAGAAATTAGAACATAACCAAAATAATCAATTTTACCGTCATGTTGTCCCTTAAAGCCATAATACAGTAGTGGAATTGCTATAAAAAATACATGTAGTATATAAATCATCATTGTATATTTATCTATTGCTGTATGTGAATGATTATGCATTGTTTATATAATTGGTTTGTAAAAAATATATTTTCAACAAATAAATTTGACAATCGAATCTCTTTAATAAAATCAGCATCTATATCCAAGCATCTCAAATCAGGATTATTTATTATTTAGATGTCCCTCTTTTGCTTTTCCCTGAAAATTTTCTATTTATTATGTATATTATAATACACACTAACTTTCTTATTTAAATAATTAATTATTTCATCTATCTCACCACTATAAACATTCCTACTTTTTGCCATCTTTTTGAATTTCTTAACATATCCATAATAATTACTTCTGGCTTCATCAATTCCTTTACAAATAGGATAATTAGTTGCCAGATTCTTACCACTGCGATTCAAATCTTGTTCAATATCTTCAAAATCATCAGCTATTTGATAAATCAAGCCAAAGTTTCTAGAGATACCCGTCAAATCATTAATATTACTTTTAATATAATCAACACCTCTATCAGCATTAGCAAATACCCAAGAGGTAACAAAANNAAACCAAAGTTCCTAGAGATGTCAGTCAAATTATTAATATCACTTTTTATATAACCTACGCCTCTGTCAGCATTGGCAAATACCCAAGAGGTAACAAAACACATCTCAAATAGACTTGATGTTTTCTTGTGTATCATATCTTCTAATTGATCAGTAATTCTTTTATCCTTAACAGCATTCTTCAAATTATCACCAATTTCTGGAATATTCTTTGGGAAATCCATATCCATATACTGTCCTAAACTCAAATCATTAAGCTTTCCTGATATATAATTTAGTATAAATAAAATGGTATCCTTATCAAAATCAGCTTCGTGGACTATTCTAAATACTAACTGGCAAACATACGTCATCATATACAGTGATATTAAAAGAGCATATGTTTCCCCATATTTAGTATGAATACACGGCTTTCCACGCCTTTCCGTATCTTTATCCATTATATCATCTAATACTAAGGATGTGCAATGAATTATCTCAACTGCGTATGCTAATTTCATTATATGATCTGGAACACTATCACTATTCATCAACTGTTTATAAATAGAAACAATTATAATTGGTCTTAATCGTTTTCCACCTTCTAAACTTTCAAACATAATTTTAGCCATCCGATCACTCATTTTACCACTTTCATTTTCACTAACAATTATATTATCAATATAATTATTTATCTCATCTTGTAGTACTTTTACTTTATTCATATCAACATCTATTTTAATTTTGTTTATGGATTTTTTACATTTGGGTTGCCTATCAAACAATTCCATATATTTAATTATTAAATAATCTTTATTCCAAAATAGATATAGAACAACAACAAAAATAATAAATAATAAATATTCATAATTCATTATATACTTTTAAGAGAAAATATAAATAAAGTGATTTGCGTATTATTATATTATATTATATTATATTATAATGGTTACAAATACGAATAAACAGAGCAAAAATAAAATATATTTTTCATCCAATGAATATTTAACACGAAAGCTAAGACAATATTTAATAAAAAAATTTACCGTATCAAAAGTATGTACTTTTACTAAAACTAATACTCCTGATTTTGGGCATTATTCAAATGCTACTAAATTAGGATGGGGTTTCCACAATGCTCATACTTATAAAATTTGGCTACACTCAATATATAAAAACCAATCATATTATTCTCCAGCTATGGTTGTCAACTATGATTATATTGTTGATAATAAGGATAAAATTAAAGACTTTCTATCTAATGAACGAGCTGTTATAAAATCAAATAAAGGATATGGTGGTAAAAATATGTATCTAGTGAAAACAATTGATGATTGCATAAATATTCTTGAAAATTCGAATAATAGATTTTTACTACAAAAAGAAATAAAGCCAAGTCTATTCAATAATAGAAAATTTGATCTAAGAAAATTCTATTTTGTAGTAAGGTGTGATAATAAATACTATATTTTTACAACTAAACTGGGCTGGTGGAAATTAGCAGTAAAGGAATATAAAAAGGATGGACTAGATGCTGATAATTTTATAACAAACATTAGTTTGAATGAAATATTTGAGGAGGCTAAAGTCAACAAATATGTATATTCATATAATGGTTTTTTAGAAGTATATGAAAAGGATAAAGAAAAGAGGGCCGAATTGGATAAATCAATTCAAACATTTTTGGGAACTAGTGCTATTCCATTAGCTAAACAAATTAAAAAAAGCAATGAAGAGTATTATAAGGAAAAAAAATATAAACCATATGGACAAATAATGTTATTTGGCCCAGATATTATGCTTGATGAAAATAGAAAAATATATTTAATTGAGGCAAATAGCAGTCCAGGATTTTTATATGATGCTAGTAATTTTTTACCAGAGCAACATAAATTAATGGATGAGGTATTTAATTATATCATGATTCCCATACTACAAAGAAAACATATTAATTTAAATACTATCAAGAAGAATTGCAAACATATATTTTTTGATAGAGTTATATAGTATAAATTATTCTTAATTTATATTATAAATGTTTTTGTTATTTGCCATAACAACAATTTTAATTTTTCTATTTTTAATTTTTACAAATTATAAAAAGACAATAATAGAAGATAAATGTGAAGATATTGTATATGATCCTCAAACTCTCGAACGAATACCCATCACAACTGATAGAGGGCATCAACTATTCAAATATAAAATGATCTACTATTTTAATAGATATCTAAGAGAAACAAAGAATGATTGGAATTATGTTCTACCAACTGAATTTAATCAAATGAATAAAGATAAGATTTTTATTTTAGATGTTCGTAAGCCAGAAGATTACAAAAGGGGCCACATTAAAAATTCACTAAACATCTTCTGGTTAGATCTTATGAAACCAGAAAATTTAGAAAAAATACCAAAGGATAAGGAAATTATAATCGTATGTTACGTCGGACATACCGCCAGTCAGGTTTTGGTTTTGCTAAAATTATTAGGGTACAATGCAAGAGTACTTAAATTTGGTATGGGCAAATCACCAACAATGGGCGTACCAGTTGCTGGATGGATTGATTATGGATTTGGGGTAGAAAAATAATCACCAATTGTCAATCAATCCCTTCAAACCCTCAATAAAATCTATTTCAATATTCCATCCTAAGTCTCTTAATTTTTTATTTGATATATAGTATCTCAAATCATTATATGGTCTATCCTCAATATATTCTATATAATCATCATACTTTTTTGTTCCTTTAATCAATTCAATTAGAATCTTTGCAACATCCATAACAGAATATTCCATACCATCATCACAACCAATATTGTATATTTCTCCAATTTTACCTTTCTCTAATATACATTCGAAGGCTTTTGCAACATCATCAACGTGCAAAAATGCTCTAACTGCCTTACCATCCCCTTGTATAGTAACTTTTTTATCTTCATTAAGTAATTTTATGAATCTTGGTATTAATTTTTCTGGATACTGATTTGGACCATACACATTATTGCCACGTGTAATTATAATAGGCATTTTATATGAATGGTTGTACGATTGCGCAATTAATTCAGCACCAGCTTTTGTTGCAGCATAAGGATTAGTTGGGCATAATACCGAATGTTCTGTTTTATGTTTTTCATCTACGGCCAACATAGACTCTCCATAAACTTCATCTGTTGATACATGAATAAATCTTTTTATCTTACCATATTTTCTACAACACTCAAGTAGTGTATGAGTGCCTAAAATATTATCCTTTGTATATGTTATTGATTCTTCAAATGAATTCTGTACATGAGATTGTGCTGCAAAATGAATAATGTGAGTTATTTCATGTGTTTCTAAAATATGATTAACCAAATCACTTGAACATAAATTTCCTTTAACGAAGGTATAATTTTTACTTTCTCTAATATGAGATTTTACATTATTTTCATTAGCACAGTAATACATGGCATCAATATTGATAATATTATATTGACCTTTATCAAAAATATAGTTAATAAAATTAGAACCAATAAAGCCACAACCTCCTGTTATTAACAAATTAATCATTTTTATACTTTATGCTTTATAAAAAAAATTATTTTTTGTAACGATGCAAAATTTGCCTAACCGAATCTTTAATATTCATAACTCTTGGATACAAATTCTCTAATTTCGTTGTATCCAAAAAGTTATTAGACCTTCCTGCTGCTAATATTTTAGCTTGTTCATCAATTGTAAAATTTTTCCAAGTAAACTTTGGATCAACAATTTCTTTGTACATTTCTAAAATCTCATTATGACTAATTAGTCCAGGATTAGTTAAATTTATAGTACCTGTTATATTTTTCTTCATCATATCTATGATAATTGGAATCATATCTGGCAAAACAGTCATTGAATTAGGAATAGAACAAATTTTTTCATATGTTATTATTTTTGTAATAAAATTTCTAGGATGATTCTCTCCAGTTATTGGCATTCTTATTCTTAAATTTAATACACACTCATCAAATAAATGCATTAATCTATCAGTAAAACCTTTCACTGTAGAATAAGACGAGCCAAAAAAGTTGGGTAAAGAATTTTCTGTAAAACCATTTACTTCTTTTCCAAATGGATGTTCTTCATTATATTCAAAAATACATCCTGTTCCAAAATATGTAAAATGTATATTTCTTTCTTTACATAATATTGCAAGTGCCATTGGACTAAACAAATTGTCTCTTACATTATCTAATACTTTCCCAGGCTGTTCTAAGTAATCAATGGTTGAATAAAATTTGCCATTATGAGTACCATATGTTCTCCCAATAAGTGATATAATATTTGTTGGTTTAACTTTATCAATTTCATTAATCAAATCATCAGTATTATCGACTCTACTTGTACCAATTGTATATTTTATGCTATTTTTTTTCAACTCTTCAGTAAATTGTTGTCCAATCCAACCTTTAGAACCATAAACTAAAAAGTGTTTTTCCATATTTATATGTAATATTTATATTATTTTTTATGTATATCTACGCAAAAAAATTTATTAATCAATTATAATAATGGAACTTTTTTGTAATCAACAAGTTCAAATAAATATAAAAGGTGGCTTAACAACAGTATTCATAAAACAGAATCGTAGTACTCCTGGAGTATATACAAAGTATCCTGTTGAAAGGGGAAAAAGTTACCTAATAAATATAACCGGCTATAAATTTTCTAACGGCGATGTTTTATTCTGGGTGTCAACTAAAGATAATCTTAAAAAAATGATATTATCAACTGAGCATAAACTTGGAAATGAATCAACTAATATAGAATACGAATATAAATCAATTAACACAGGTATGTTAAAATTTGGATTATTGTCAGTCAATCCCAAATTAGGAGACAGAATTTATATTACTAAAATTGATATTACAGAAATAGAAAAACTAAAGCCAAGGCAGATTAGAGATAATATTAAAATTTGGATACCAACAGAAAATTTAGATATTAAGTTAAATAAAAAACACTACAGTTATATTACAATAATATCAACATTTAAAAGATTAAATTATCTTAAAAAATGTATTCAATCTTGGAAGAAAACCATTGATAAAAAAAAGAAACATCTGTTAATAGTTGCAAATGATGATATTCAAGGCAGAAAGGATGTTGAAAATATAGTGGATAATCTCAAATTAAAGAATGATACAATTATTATACACAATATGCGAGATGGTGTATGTTATCAAACTGCCATATCTATGTGGTTGTGTTACAATAAGTTTACGTTTAATTTAGGATTTAAGGTTGATGATGATATAATTTTTAATAATTCTGGTTGGGATGAACTTTACAATAGAGCAACCAAAGCTTCCGGTTTTCAACATCTATGTTATTTTTTTAAAAGACCAAATAAAAAATATGTCAGTAGTATTAAAAAAAAGCATATTGCCAGTTATTGCGATGTTTTAAATTCAAATGGATGCTTTTTCACTTTTACGCCAAATATAATTAAAAAAGTGGGATATCCAGATCCAGATAATTTTAAATATAGAGGACATTGGCATTACGACTATTCTATGAGATGTTGTAGGCAGAATTTTAATGATAACAGAAACTTTGCTGATGCAAAAAATAGTGATCAATACATTAAATTGTTGTATAAAGAAACAGATCATATCAGCACATTTTCATTTTTATCCAACAAAGAAAGATCATTTATACGCCGGAAAAAAGAGATTGAAAGAAGATTAAGTTTAATTAATAATAGTAAACGAATATATATTGATTTTAATCCTAAAATACTTAC
>JABAOF010009346.1_pt2 | contig 13322 bp, 14 predicted proteins | sample 7062171 | NCBI WGS metagenome assembly JABAOF01 (sample SAMN14538628, study PRJNA623070) | marine sediment metagenome | biome: marine biome [ENVO:00000428]; feature: marine pelagic biome [ENVO:01000023]; material: deep marine sediment [ENVO:00002113] | place: India: Gulf of Khambhat ...
TGTCCTTGGCCTGTGCAATCGTATCCAGACTGATCTCTCCTTTGAGCTTCAGCTTCTCTTTTATTGTCCGAAGCGCTTCGAGATACTGGCCGGCCATTTCCAAATCTGGCGCAAGCCGATAGGTGTTCCGTTCCGTGGAATCCAGCCTCGCAGAAATGTCAAATCGCCCGCGAGAGAAACTGAGTCGGATCAACTCTTTGATGCGCCCTTCGAGAGGATTGAGTTTTCGGGGAAGTTTCAAAACAATATCACAGAAGCGGTGATTTACCGACCGAACCTCCACCGAAAGGACTCCCAGGGAGGTAGATCCCTCTGCACTGCCGTAGCCGGTCATACTTTCCAAAGTCGTCCTCCCTTGCCTATGATCGTGGGATCCCCCCGGTCTCCTTCTTGAGTTGCAATAGATAGGTCTTTCTGAGGGCGTTGAAAATCTCCTGCATCTCGGACTGCCGATAATCGGGGTAAGTCCACTCTAGGGATCGAAAGCCTCCCTCCCGGAAGATGAGCGTGAGGTCTGCGTAAATCCCATCTCTCAGGTACGGCCGATGGGAATAGGCCTTCGTCGTCGCGAGAATCACGTGTTCCCCACAGACGTATCCGGGATCTATGTTGACCTGACGCTTCTCCTGTCGGGCATATTTCTGTTCAACTTCATTTGTCTGGAGTTTTACCAGTGGAAGCGTATCAGGCGCGATCAGTCTCTGGAAACCCACGATCCGGCGTTTCAGACCTTTTCCCATCTCAGCGGTATAGTAATCGGTAAAGTCAAAAGTCATCCAAGGACTTACAAAATCGGGGGCACCGTAATTCGACTGAATATCGTGGACAACCTCTTCGAACAACGGTTCAGAGGTAAGAATAAGGCTCATCACCAATTTGACCGGCTTCGGGTTTCTCGGTTGTCCCATAGGAGGACAGGCCTTGTCCTGGTTGAATCGCGCGACGGCTGGACCGACTGTTTCTCGGCGCGAGGCAAAGACCTCCTCAAGTGAGATTCAAGAGAATTTGTCCGCACCATCGGCTCGATCAGAGCCCATAGCTCTGACAAAATGGATGAAAAACTCCGTGTTCCCTTTCGCACCCCTCAGGGGGGATTCCATAACCCCCTTGACTTGGAGCCCAATCTCCCCGGCCCATTGTTGAATGCTCTCCACAACCTGGGTGTGCTTTTTCGGATCCCGAACGATCCCCCCCTTCTCCGCCTCTCCCTTTCCGACCTCAAATTGAGGTTTGATAAGGGCTACGATATCACCGCCGTCCTTGATCATCTCACGAAGGCGCCCAAGGAACTTCTTCACCGATATGAAGGACGTGTCGACGACAATGAGGTCCACTGGCTCGCCGATCTCCTGGAATTCGAGGTATCGGATATTCCGACGCTCCAAATTTACAACTCGGGGATTCTGTTGAAGCCGCCAGGCAAGCTGTCCGTAACCGACGTCCACGGCAAAGACCTTCAATGCGCCTCTCTGGAGCAGACAGTCGGTAAACCCCCCGGTCGAGGCTCCCACGTCGATGGCTTTCTTACCGGTCGGATTGATCCCGAACGCCTCGAGGGCTCGCTCCAGTTTCACGCCCCCACGGCTCACAAAAGGGATATCCCCTCCCCTCAGGCGAACCTGCGCATCCACGCTCACCTGAGTCCCCGGCTTTTCAATACGGTCTTCATCCACCAAAACCTTTCCCGCCATGATCAGCGCCTTCGCCCTTTCTCGACTCGGAACTAACCCACGCGCCACGAGAAGCCTGTCCAGTCGCTCCTTCACTCTCATTGAGAGATCTCTTGCAAACCCAAGACAGTGTCTTTCTTTTTCAACCGCTCCTTCCCAGGCAGCCATTCCATAACAAAATTACGAATCCCCTCCCGATCGATCCAGTATCGCTGACGCAACTGGCCCTGTGATCCATGATCCACAAACACATCGGGAATGCCCAGACGCCTCACCTTAACGGTATGAAGTCCCCTCGCCTGGAGGAGTTCTAGAACTGCGCTGCCGAACCCTCCCTCGAGCACGTTCTCCTCCACGGTGATGACCCTTCCAACCTCCGCACTCAGCCCGCAAATCAAATCCTCATCCAGCGGCTTCACAAAGCGCGCGTTCATGACGGCGGCGTGGACCCCTATCTCATGAAGATCCCGAGCCGCCTCCAGACCGGGAAAAACCGTTGATCCCAGGGCCAGAATAACAACATCATCTCCCTCTTTCAAAAGCTCTCCTCTGCCGATTTCTATCTTCTTCAGCCGACGATCTAGCGGCACTCCGTAGCCTCCCCCTCGAGGATATCTGAAAGCGATCGGCGATTCTGCTGCAACGGCGGTCTCCACCATATGCTGGAGTTCGTTCTCGTCTTTTGGAGACATGACGACCATATTCGGGATATGGCGAAGGTAGGAGAGGTCAAAGAGCCCGTGATGCGTTGGGCCATCTTCTCCAACAATTCCTCCCCGATCCAAAGCAAAGACGACGGGAAGGTTTTGAAGACAAACATCATGAACGATCTGATCGTAAGCTCGCTGAAGAAAGGTTGAATAGATCGCTACAACAGGCTTAAAGCCTTCTACAGCGAGACCCGCAGCGAAGGTCACCGCATGTTGTTCCGCGATGCCAATGTCGTAGAAACGGTCCGGAAACTTCTTCGAAAATCCTTCGAGTCCAGTTCCACTCGGCATGGCAGCAGTAATCGCCACAACCCGTTTGTCTCTTTTCGCAATCCGGCACAGTGTCCTCCCAAAAACCTCCGTATAAGTCTTGGTCCCTTCCCGGCTCTTCAGGGCCTGTCCGTTTTTTTGGTCAAAGGCTCCCACACCATGAAAGCGGGCCGGCGCCGATTCGGCCGGACCGAATCCTCTACCCTTTCTGGTCAGGACATGGACCAGAATCGGTCCTTCCATCTCCTTCACGTTCGTGAACACCTCGATGAGATGGTCGAGATGATGGCCATCGATAGGCCCGACGTATTTGAATCCCAATTCTTCAAACAGGACCCCTGGAGTCAGGAAACCTTTGAAGAATTCCTCAGCATGCTTGGCCCAGCGATAGACCGACCCGCCGATTCCGGGTAATGTCCGAAGGAAGGATTTCATTTCATTGCGAAAACGGTTGGCCAGCTCGCCCGTCATGACTCGACTGAGGTAGGAGGCAAGGGCTCCCACATTGCGGGAAATCGACATTTCATTGTCGTTGAGAACCACAATCAGATCTCTGTCGAGCATGCCTGCCTGGTTCAGCCCCTCAAAGGCGAGGCCGGCCGTCATCGATCCATCACCAATGATGGCAATGACCTTGGCCCCCTCGCCTTTTAGCGATTTAGCCTCCGCAATGCCCAGCGCTGAAGAGATGGAAGTCCCAGCATGCCCAGTCCCGAAGACGTCACACACGCTCTCTCCCCTTTTGGGAAAACCGCTGAGTCCTCCGGTTTGTCGGATCATCTGGAACTCTTGCCGCCTTCCCGTGAGAATCTTATGGGCGTAACATTGATGCCCCACATCCCAAACCAAGCTGTCTTGCGGCAGATTGAAGACTCTGTGGAGTGCGACGGTGAGTTCCACGACACCGAGGTTAGACGCGAGATGCCCACCGCATCGAGAGACCACACGAATGATCTCTTCGCGGATCTCTTCCGTCAATTTCGGCAGATCGTCCCGATTCAACGCCTTGAGATCATCGGAACCCTGAATCCGATCTAATAACATTTCTGTGGACACAATCCAGACCTCTCCTTTGACACCGTCGAGCTATTCCCCCTGGTCAGACCCATTTCCCATCTATGACGTTCGTCGAACGAGATAGCGGGCAATCTGGCTCAGAGGTTCAGCCCTCTTCTCAAAGATGGTGAGATGAGAAACCGCTTCGTCGACAAGGTTTTCGGCCAGGCGCTTTGACTCCTCGATTCCAACGACACCCGGATAGGTCGCCTTGTTTCTCGCCTCGTCACTCCCCACCTTTTTCCCGAGTCTCGAGGATTCTCCGATGACGTCAAGTATGTCATCCACAACCTGAAAAACGAGCCCAATCCTCCCGCCGTAACGAGTAAGGGCCTCAAGCTTTTCAGGAGAGCTCCCTCCTAATTTTGCGCCCGTTCTCAGAGCGCCCAGGATCAGGGCCCCGGTCTTGTGGGTATGGATATACTCAACGGTGGGAAGGTCAATATCGCGTCCTTCGGATTCAATGTCGACGACCTGTCCCGCCACCAGCCCACCAGACCCTGCGACTTGGGAGATTTCATAGATAATATCGAGGGCTACCTTTGAATCAAGCGTGTACTCCAATGCACCCCGGCTCATGATTCGAAACGCCTCTGCCAGGAGGGCATCTCCCGCCAGAATGGCCACAGCTTCACCAAAAACCCTGTGCAGCGTCGGCTTACCCCTTCGAAGGTCATCATCGTCCATGGCCGGAAGATCATCGTGAATGAGAGAATAGGTATGAATCAGTTCGAGGGCACAGGCAAAGGGGATGATGACCTCGCCTTTTCCTTCAACAGCGTCGAAAGCCGCCATCGCAAGGATCGGCCGGATACGCTTTCCTCCCCCGAGAACGCTATACCGCATACCTTTGCAGAGGGCGGGCGGATAATCCGTTTCTAGGGGCATGAGCTTCGTCAGAGCGTCATCGATGCGCTTTTTCCTGTCTCGAAGATAGACTTCAATGTCCAAGGATGCTCCTGAATCAGGGGGTTTCTTCGTTCTCCCCTCCTGGTTCGAAAGGCCGCGGTTTGAGGACGCCCTTACTGTTTTTGAGGAGGATCTCGACCTTCTTCTCAGCCTCGTCGAGTCTCTTGCAACAGAGATGGGAAAGGCGAATACCTTCCTCGAATAACTTCAGGGATTCTTCGAGGTCCAGGTCGCCCCCCTCGAGTTTGGATACAATGCCCTCGAGCCGACCGAGTGCCTCTTCGAACTTCTCTTCCGCCATGAGCCCTCTTTTTTCAGTCCATCCGGCCTCAAACGTTCAATATTATACAGGATCTCACTCTACCGTCAAGGAAAGAGCAACAAGTTTCCAGCTCGCCGCAGTCAGTCAAACCAACATGACCAGAGGAGCGTCAATGTCTGCTCGACCTCCTGCAAGCTCGAAATTCGAAACTCTAAATTCGAAACAAATTCGAATACCGAATGACAGAAAACCAAAATACAGTCCCAACCATTCGTATTTGTGATTTCGAGATTGTTTCGTGCTTCGGACTTCGTGCTTCGGGTTTTGTGATCCCTTTTCGGGGATCCATGTCAACCGCTATTTGTGCTTTCACCGAGCGATCTTACCCGAGACTGATCAGCTGTCGCCTTTCGTCTTTTCGACTTTGCAGATCAGGTGTCCCAGGTGGAGTCTCACATCCACCTTGTCACCTTTTTCTACGGTTCTGGAGTCTCTGACGATCTCCATGGACGGTATCCGGTGGACGATGCTATATCCTCGCCGCAGAATATTCAGGGGGCTCATTCCGTCGAGACGGTCCATTGATCTTTCCAGGGATCGCCGTTTCAACCGGAGGTGATTACGCATCGTCATCCCCAGTTTCTCCGTCCATTGGCCGAGGGAATCACGAAACCGGCCTATCTTGGAAGTAGGAGCCCGATAGAAAAAGTTCTTCTCCACGTTGGCAATCCGGGACCATTTGTCATCCAGAATCCTCCGCAAACCCCCTTGAAGCCGGACCATCAGGTCATCCCCTTTCAGCCGCAGATCCACCAGACGCCCTCTCGGAGCCTTCAAATGGTCGTTCACTTTGGCCCACAGTTCACGCCTTCCTTTTAGGATCGTATAGACCCCATGAATGAGTCTGCCGTGGAAACGCTCGACCTGAACCAATAGATCGCCCTTGTTTCTAACGACGATTTCCGCGGCAGCCGATGGGGTCGGGGCCCTGACGTCGGCCGCAAAATCTGAAATGGTGAAGTCCACCTCATGGCCCACCGCCGACACAATTGGCTTCTTAGCCTTCTCGATGGCTCTCGCGACCATCTCCTCATTGAATGCCCATAGATCCTCGAGGGAACCACCCCCCCGGGCTAGGACAATGACATCGACATCCGTATGGCGATCGAGAAAGGTGATTCCTGCGGCAATCTCCTCAGACGCGCCCTCACCTTGCACTCTCGCGGGATAGACCAAGACGCCTAGGTTCTCATACCGCCTCTCCAGAATGGTCAACATATCCCGGATGACGGCTCCAGTCGGGGATGTCACAATTCCAACTCTCTTCGGAAGATGGGGGAGCGGCTTTTTCCGCGATGAATCGAAGAGTCCTTCGGCCTCCAGTCGGCGTTTAAGTTGATCAAAGGCAAGCTGCAGTGCCCCCAGACCCCGCGGTTCCATGAGATCCACGATGATTTGATATTGTCCCCTCTGTTCATAGACACCGATCCTCCCGTGGCAGACAATGCTGAGACCATCTTCCAGTTCAAAGTTGACCAGTCTGGCCTGAGACCTGAAGATCACGGCCTGGATCTGACTCGATTCGTCCTTTAGGGTGAAGTACACATGACCCGATGGGGGAACACGGAGGTTGGAAACCTCGCCTTCGACCCAGATTTCATCAAAGCTCGTCTCCAGGATATCTCTGATCTCTGCCGTAAGCCGGCTGACTGTATAAATCGCTCGGGGAACGAAGTCCATGAAATCTTCCACACCCTTCCTGTCGGTCTTCAATTATAGCAACCAACGACTCAAGGTCAAGCGATCTCATAGAAAGCTGACCCGAGTCTCAAGTGGCTCCTGGCGATAGCAAGATTTGCGGAATCCATGGGCAACCACGCTCACGAGCAAACAAAATACAAAGGGAACCTATCCCAAAAAAGTTGGGAAATCCGAAGCACGAATTTCGAAATCCAAGAGAATATCAAAGCTCAAACTGTCCAATTTCCTAGAGATGTTTAGGTTTACGACCAGCCCCTCGGCCTGAGCGCAGGTCAAAGGCTCAACCAAGTCGATTCTGCTCATTTAATATTTGGATTTGTTTCCCGCTTCAGGGCGGGATATTCAAATTTCGGATTTAAGATGTCGGTTCTCAGGAGACCGTGTGATCGGGTAAATTATGCGAGTTATTACTGAGACACGACACTCGTCTCCTCAATCTCAAGCTATTGACAAAGACGGAGATCTTGCGATATTCTTCACATGCCTTTCTCGGTGACTCCGGAGGGCCTTTTAAAGAACCGGAAATGTACGAAATCAAAATCGAGGACCGTTTTTCTGGCGCCCATCTTATCCGAAATTATCATGGGAAGTGCGAAGCCCTCCATGGCCACAACTGGAAGGTCGAGGTCCTCGTCGCCTCCGAATCTCTGGACGAGGGGGGGATGGTTCTCGACTTTAAGATTCTGAAGGCGTCGACCCGAAAGGTGTTAGAAACACTCGACCACAAGTACCTCAATGAACTACCCGATTTTCTCGAAGTTAACCCTTCTTCTGAAAACATCGCCAGGTATGTTTTTGACAGGCTGAAATCCCTACTTGAGGGGCACAAGGTCGTCCTCAAGAAGGTCACCGCCTGGGAATCGGAGACCGCTTGCGCTTCATATTCAGAGGACAGGAGCCATGATTGATATTCACAGTCAGCTGGACTATCGAAATCAAGAGATCAATAAGGTCGGTGTCAAGAACATCCGCTATCCGATCATCGTGTTGGACAAGGCCAAGGGACTCCAGCACACCGTTGCAAACGTCAACATGTACGTCGATCTCCCCCAACGGTTCAGAGGGACCCACATGAGCCGATTTGTGGAGATCCTGAACAAACACAGGGGCCAGATCGCCATCAAAACGTTTTCGAAAATTCTCCACGAAATGAAAGAGAAACTCAATGCCAAGACGGCCCACCTTGAGGTTGAGTTTCCCTACTTTATTGAGAAGCGGGCCCCTGTGAGTGGAGCGAAGGGTCTCATGGAGTATGTTTGCCGCTTTTGCGGTTCCAGCAATGAGAAAGACGACTTTTACCTGGGCGTGACGATTCCGATGACGACCGTCTGTCCCTGTTCGAAGGAGATCAGTGACTACGGAGCCCACAACCAACGGAGCGTCGTAACTGTTCACGTCAGGTTTAAGAGGTTCATCTGGATCGAGGACATTATCCATATGATCGAGGAATGTGCGAGCTGTGAGGTTTTCTCTATTTTGAAACGACCCGACGAAAAGCTGATAACCGAAAGGGCTTACAATAACCCCATGTTTGTTGAAGATGTCGTCCGGGAAGTCGCCTCCAAGCTCAGTCGCGATTCCAATATCACTTGGTTCACTGTGGAGTCTGAGAACTTCGAATCGATTCACAATCACAATGCCTACGCCTATATTGAGCGAAAAAAAGCCTAACCTCCGGTCTCAAATCCAGTGATCATCGCCTCGAGCCCTTTCAAAGCCCCTGAGAATAATCTGAAAAGGCCTCCAGATCTCTTCTCCATTCGAATCAGCACGCCGAGCGCGACGCCCACCAGACGTACCCGGCTCCAAAACCGAAAAACCCCTGTTCCAAAGTGGAAGGTTTCCCGAGTTTTGGACGACGGACTGCCGACCTGCTGATAGCCCAACTTCTCTTATCCAGTCGGCGTCACTGTCCACGGGCAAACTTACCCCTTGACGTATGTAATTATTTGTATTACAAAGCATATATACCATATCTCGATCGGAAGGACATTGAAGAGCCATCAAAGCGGGCTAACACTCATCGAACTTCTCATTGCAGTCAATATTCTGGCGATTCTCGTCGCCGTCGGTTCAACACTCTATGCGGAGTATAGCGATGAGGCCAGGCTCGTCGAAATCTATTCCGTGTTCCCTCAGATTATCCGTTCCCAGGGGATTTACGCGAGCCAACATAATCGATATTACACGGCGTCAAACCATGATGAAATGCGTATCCACGGTGTGGACCTCTCTGAGGTCCAGTACTTCTCGTATTCAACGTCTCCAGATGATTCTTCTTTTTCGATCAAAGCGCAGGCGACAGATTGGGCGACGGGCGGATGGGTACTCTTTCGCATGCAAACCAGTCCAAAGTGGAGTGCAGACGGCGCCATGATAAAGAGCGAATGGCTCCCCCAGTAGGTGTTTACTCCCTCGCATCAATGACCAGGTTTCTCAGCATCTCCCAGGCTCGGTCGACCTTTTCCTGTTCAATTCGCTCGCGTTCGAGACCCCGGTCATCATTTCCGGCATGGTACAGGGTCGCCCGATCGCCTTGATCGTCCTCGACCTCCCACACTCCGGTGCGAGAATTCCGCTTCCCTTCATTCTCCTGCTGGATCATGAGCTGAATCGTTTCATCGCTCACGCCGGCCTTTTTGAGATATGCGATCTCCTCTGCGGTCAGGCAGAGACCCTGCTGGAGTGGAGCCACAATGAGCCCGATAATCAAAATCGCTCCCCCGACCCCACGATTCGCCCTTTTGGCACAAAAATTGACAAAGGATCGAAGTAGTTGACATAGGGTAGAAAATTCCATGACACTCCCTTTCAGAGACTGGAAAAACCAGTTCATCGGAAAAACTTCACGTGCCCGATTTGGCTTGACCCTGATGGTTTTTCTTTTTCTTTCCGCGTGGGTCGGTTGCGTCCCGCAAAGAGCCATCTCACCGCAAGCTTCCCGTGGATCTCCTTCCTCCGACATCTCAGGAGAGGCCCTTCGCACACAACTCACCGCCCTGAGGGAGGAAAATGAAAAGGCCCAGACCCGAATGGCCGAAAACCGACAAAAGATAGCCTCTCTTGAGCAGGAACTGATCTCTCTCCGCGACGCTATCGACGCGCTCAACGCGCTACACCGATCTTCAGCCGACGACCAAAGCAATCGTGGATGGATTCATGAATCCGAGAAAGGCTTTCCTCCGATGAGTTTGCGGACACCCTCCCCCGACGCGACGAGACTTTATCGCACCGCTTTCGAGGCATATTTTTTCCACGGTGACTATCCCACGGCCATCTCTCGGTTTCAAGAATTTCTCACCACCTTCCCCCCGAATGACCTGACGGATAATGCCCTATACTGGATGGGTGAATCTTACTATGCCCAAGGTGATTTTCAGAGCGCCATTTCGAGCTTTCATAAGCTGGTCGACACCAATCCCTATTCCAACCATGTCCCAGAGGCCTTACTCAAAATCGCCCTTTCGTATAGTGAGCTGAGGAATCCCCAGAAGGCAAGAGAGTTTCTTGTCCGAATCATGGACAGCTATCCGTTCAGTCAAGCCGCAAAATCAGCCAAAACGAAGCTTGATCAACTTGAGTAATGGGTTCCCTTCCTCCGACCTCCCAAATCGAAAGAAGGCGCAAAGGTCAGCGGCCGATCACTTCTGAGCCACTTTCTTTCTCCGATTGCGAATCGACTCCCGCATACGCTTGAACCCGTAATGAACAATCTGCTCACGGTCCATCTCGTCTATCGCTGTATATTTCACGGCGATTTCGAATTCGCCCTTCCCCTTATCCCTCACCCGCGTGATCTCTCCCAAAAAAACCACCGGGGCTGGCGGGGACAAGGGGAGCACAATCCGTATCGCAAGCAACTGTCTCGCCTCTATCCTCTCCCGAACCGTAAATCGGATACCCGACCCACTGATATTGACCGGGATCGCTTCGGGAGGCTGACCATTTTGATCTCGTTCTAGGATGGCGAGGATCCGATCCAACTTCCTGCTCATGTCTGTCAGGAGGGACAGGATTTTTGGATCAAGGGAGTCCTGGGTCACCTCGTCTGCCAAGGTTTCAAACGCGCTTCGACCACTCCCCATCTCTTCTCGTATCCTTAGCAGACATCCTTCAGGATCTGCCTCATAGAGTTCCCTCTTCACGATGCGGTATTGCAGATGCAGAAAAGCGCTCACCCTGACATAGTTCCTCCGGTCAACCTTTCGACAGACGAGAATTGGGAACCGATTCTCCTCAACCACCACACAGGGGAGGTCAAGATCCGAGCCAGCGCTCTGCCCAACGATCGTCACCGCCCTTCCGGCGAAAAAGCCGGGCTGCCATCGATTTTGTGAACCGATCTCGAGGTAGATGAGTCCTTGGTCCTGATCAAAAGAGCGGATGATTCCCAAGAATTCCTTCTCCTCCGGACCGGTTGCAATCCGCAGGGCAATCGACTGTCCCTTTTCGAGTGTCGTGTTCAAAATTCCTCCGTTTCTTTCTCGTTTTACTGATTGCCTGACGATATGAGGGCTACAGGAACAGACATACACAATCCCGATGCATAAGCCGTGCCAGTACACGCTGAGAAGGGGAAAGGCGCCGATGTGGTTTAATCAGCAGTGTCCTCGTCCAGCCTCGAGAGATCCATCTGAAGGAAGGCCTTTACCACTCCCTGATCGAACTGAGAGCCAGCACATCGCTTCAGTTCACCGATGGCTTCTTCTCGGGTTTTGGCAGATCGATAAGGGCGATCCGAGGTCATTGCGTCGAATGAGTCGGCCACGGCAAGTATTCTGGCAAGAAGGGGGATCCCGTCACCTGCCAATCCATCAGGATACCCCTGGCCGTCCCACCGTTCATGATGGTTTCTGACAATCGCCGTTTCAACGGGGAGGAGCCCCAGAGGACGAATGATGTTCTGTCCAACAATCGGATGGGTTTTCACCAGGCTAAATTCGCCCGCTGTGAGCCTGTCCGATTTCTGCAACACCACGTCATGAATGCCAATCTTGCCGATGTCATGGAGAAGGCCTGCAAAGCGGATGCTCTCAATCTCCTCCTTGGTGCATGACATGGCTTTGGCGATCCCCAAGGCAAGATCTGTCACCCTCCGGGAGTGTCTCTGCGTGTAGCGATCTTTCGCCTCCAGGGTCGTCACGAGGCACTGAAGAGTATCAATCAGATTATTGTAGAGCGTCTCATAGAGAAAACTATTCTCAATGTTCAACGCCGCCTTCCTCACCAGAGTCAGCAGCAAAAGGGCTTCTCCCTCATCAAACTGACCCCCATCCGATTTATCGGTCACATTAAGAACACCGAAAGTCTCCCCCCGAATGGTGAGGGGTATGGAGACGTAGGACCCCGTCTTATAGACCCGCTGTTTAGTCTCTAATGATGGCAACCCCTTGTCCTTGACCAGAACTGGTCTTCCGCTTTCCAGCACTCTGCCAGCCACGCCATGTCCCAGGGGAACCCTCGCCGATCCAACGATCTTTTGATTGAGCCCCTTTGCGGCTTTAATCCTCAATTCGTTCGCTTCCCGATCGAGGATCATCAGAGAGGTCCTTTCCGCTCCGGTAATTCTCGAGGCCATATCCACGATCCTCTCGTAGAACCGGTCAACGTCGAGGTCAGTCGTCCCCATCGATTCACTGATTGAATAAAGAATGGAGAGTTCCTTGATTTTGCTCTTCAGCCTGACACCCAGGGATTCATTGGTTTTCTCTGCCGAACCGAGAGTCGCCCTGAGGCCATCCCGACAAGGACCTGCCCGTCCAAAAAGCTGTTTTTCAACCACGTGTTCAATCTGCTGAAACCGAATGGGTTTGGTAATGAAGTCAGCAGCGCCATCCTTCATCGCCTGTATCGCACTATCCACAGAAGGGAATCCCGTGATCATCACGACAGGGAGACTCGAATCATGCCGTTTGATGAGGCTTAGGAGTTCGAGACCATCCATTCCGGGTAGTCGCATGTCGATAAATACCAGATCGAAATCCCCTTCTCTTATCGCGGAGAAGCCTGTTTCACCGTCTCCCGCGCAGTCCACTTGGATTCTACCAATTTCCAGAAGAATCTCTCTCAGAATTTCCCTCACCCCGCTATCATCATCGACGATGAGAATGCGAAACTCTTCTTTCATGTCCTCGGGATCTATCGCCTCTTGATTACCGATTTCAACCATGAATCGCCCTGAAAGCGGTGAACTGATACGTGACGGATCGGTCGAACAAAGCCCTTGGGCAGCAAAGCGCGGCGCTTACACAGAACTCCACAAATTCCAGAGGGTTTTTTTGAACCGGCCGATCAGGCCTGACTTCACAGTTTCTCAAGGATCTTACGCTTGCAACGATCAAATTCGTCCTGGCTGAGAACGCCTTCGTTTCTCAGCTGTCCCAATTTCTCCAATTCGACGAGTACATAGCCCTTGTCTGTGCGCCTTTTCTGCATCGTCAGGGGAAGCGTCGCCCCTGCAACCGATTGAAAATCCAGGGGGGATTCAATGGCATCCATTTCTTTTCTGAGGGATTTACCTTTCCGACTCGGCGCCTCGATCTTTCCTTTCTGGAGACCCCTCATCTTTCGGTAGAGCTGATTGATATTCTGCATCAATCTCTGATTCTCTTTGAGGAGGCGGATTTTCTCGGAGGCATTCTGCACAACGACTTTGATCTCGTCCAACTTGAAAGGCCGGGTAAT
>JABAOF010005284.1_pt7 | contig 13319 bp, 8 predicted proteins | sample 7062171 | NCBI WGS metagenome assembly JABAOF01 (sample SAMN14538628, study PRJNA623070) | marine sediment metagenome | biome: marine biome [ENVO:00000428]; feature: marine pelagic biome [ENVO:01000023]; material: deep marine sediment [ENVO:00002113] | place: India: Gulf of Khambhat ...
AATCGCACGCCTTCGGCGGCCAGCCGGTCAATATTGGGCGTGCTGACCTCCTCCGGATGGTCATAACAGCTTACATCCGCGTATCCCTGGTCGTCTGAAACGATAAGCACAATATTCGGCTTATTCGGAAGCTTTTCAGCCGCAAACCGTTGAGAGGTGCTCGCACAACCAACTATGGTCACCGATGCCGCTCCCAGGCCCACGGCCTTGATAAAGTCGCGACGGTCCAGCTTAGATTCCATAAGAAGAGTCCTCCTCATGCTTTTGTCAAGTACTCAAACCAACAGGCCGGCTCGCTACTTGTTGAGCAGCCACTGATGAATAAATGCTGCGACAAACCATACCGCAAAGCTTGCACAAAGCACAAGCCAGAGTGACAGGTGCTTGCGAAAACACATAAAAGCCACAAGAAAAAACAAAATCGTCGGCACAATNNTCCACATATAGCCAGATGAGAAAGATAAGGCTGGTCAAGGGCATCACCGTAATCAGTCCGGCTAGTGTCGCTCGCTGATACTTGCCTACTATCCAATAGCAGACAACAAGAATGCACACACTTATCAAAAGCTTGATGAGAAATCGCATAAAAGCTCTTAAACAGGCTGATTCTCCGTCGCCACCCAAATTTTCACTTGATAAACCGGATAGTTAAGGGATAGCGATAGTGTTGGCCATTGTTGGCCTTAACCGCCGCAATCAGCAAAAAAACCAAGTCAACAACGCCAACAGCCGCCAGTAAAAACGGGCCGACACAGATAAAGAACAGGGGAATACATATCAGTCCATAGATTGACATCGAAATCTGGAAGTTCACCGCCTCTTTGCCCTGCTCGTCCACGAATGGGAAGTCATCTTTCTTTATCTGCCAGATAATTAACGGCGCGACAATGTTGCCAATGACAGGGATTACTATCGCGGCAAGCCCCGCCAGATGGCAGATCATTGCCCACATACAGGCATCTTTATTGCCTTCTTTGCTCTCCGGAGTCTCTGGAACAGCTACCGGCTGTTCCGTGCTTGCTGGCTGCTCTGTTTGCTCGCCGCCGGCATTTTCTGCAGGTTCCGGGATTTCCTCTTTTTTTGCCATAGTTTAACTCCCTTCAATTAAGTTACTTTTGACCTGACAAATCGACCCCACTTTTAACAAAGGCCCGTTACGCCGTCAAGAGCAAAATCCGGGCTCCTCGGTTTTACGTTTTTGGCTTTTAGTTTCTGGTTTGAGGCAGCCACACTGCCATCTCGCTTTTGCCGCGGTGCGCCCAGGCGTAATATGGAATTGCAACGGCCTCGATATTCTTCAATAACGTTTTTCCTTCTGTTTGGGATTGTTTAAGCTTCCCTTGGCCCTTGATTGTTACGATGCCGCCCAACAAATCACCGCGGGATTCGGGGTGCAATTTTGCATCCGGCGGAAGAACCAAATTTGCTACGCCTTGCGGATTGTCAACTCCCTCAAAACAGTACACGACAGGCCCGCGCTGGACGGCTGTGCGCCCCGCGTTGTCCTTAACCTTCTGATGCGAAACTACTCGGCGTATCGGCATCGGTAAATTCAGCTCTATCGTGTCGTCTTTCTTCCACTTACGACGAATGCAGGCAAAGCCCTTGTCCATATCCAGACCAAACGGCCTGTTGTTGACCTTCAGCGTTACCTTTTCGTTGTTATTGCTCAGATAACGATACAGGTCGCTCGGCACGGGTCTGTTCCGGGCCCAGCCGGGAATGCGAATATAAATGGCGAACTCTCTCGAACGTTCGGGATCAACTGTGATTTTCACCTCTCCATCCCAGGGGTAGCTTGTCTCCTGCTTGAGGCGCACGGTACTGTTATCCATCTTGATTGTAGCGCTGCCGCCGATGAAAAGGTTTACAAACAGGATGTTAGCCTTCTGCGCATAGGCATATCCCGGAAGCGACGGCAGAAAGCGGACAATGTTTGTGGGACAGCAGGCACAATTGAACCAGGGGCTGCGCTGATAGTCGCCGTCACTGGCCAATGGGTTCGGGTAGAAGAACTCATCGCCGCCCAGGGAAATACCCGAAAGAAACCCGTTGTAGATAATTCTTTCCAGTACGTCGATGTACTTCGCATCCTCATGCATTAAGAACATGCGATGGTTCCACATAGCGTTGGCGATAGCGGCGCAGGTCTCACAATAGGCCGTCTTGTTAGGTAACTCGTAATCTTCGCCGAAGGATTCACCGCCGCGCCGGGCCCCGACGCCGCCGGTGATATACAGCTTCCTGGAGACGACATCCTCCCATATCCGGTTTAGCGCTTCGACGTAACCAGCATCACCGGTCAGTGCCGCTACATCTGCCATGCCGGAATATAAATACCCTGCGCGGACGGCGTGGCCGACCGCGGCGTCCTGCTCAACCACTGGCTTATGGTCCTGGCAATACTGGCCGTAAAGCTCACGTCGCTCGGCCCGGCCGCGCTCATCGAGGAAGAACTTGGCAAGCTTGAGGTATTTCTCGTCGCCGGTTACACGATATAACTTCACCAGGCCTATCTCTATTTCCTCGTGGCCCGGCACATCGTGTTTTTTGTCGGGACCGAAAACCGAGTCGATGTAATCGGCAAGCCTGATTGCCACATCGAGAATTTTTCTTTTTCCGGTGGCCTGGTAGTAGGCGACAGCAGCTTCGAAGAAGTGGCCCGCACAGTAAAGCTCATGCTTGCGGCGAACGTCAGTCCAGCGTTTTTCCGGTTGCCGCCGGGGCAGAGAATAGAAGGTGTAAAGATAACCGTCCTCCCACTGGGCCGCTGCAATTTTCTCAATCACGCCGTCTACGTATCTTCCAAGCTGCGGGTCGGGGTGACTTTTCAACGAATAGGCAGCTCCTTCTATCACCTTATAGACATCCGAATCATTAAAGAAGATGCCTTCAAACTCTCCTTCCATCAGGCCGGCCGCCTTTGCGAAGTTGTCGATTCGGCCGGTTTCCTCGCACTTCTTGAAATCGTAAGAAATCGTTACTTGGCGGTTAGTCCAGAGCCGTGGCGCCCAGAACTCATCGGCTATAACAACATCGGTGAACGCAACAGCCTGCAACTGACGCGATTCAGGCATTCGGCAGCCCGCTACAAGTATGGACGAAGCAACAATCGCAGTTGCAAAAACATGATTTCTTAATAATCGAATCTTTTTCATTTTTCCGTTCTCTCTCTGCTGTCCCGGCAGAACTTGCCCATCAGCTCCATGGCTTTGTTCAGACTTTGCGCCGAGCCGTCCATCTTCGCGTAGGCATCGACCAGCTCCAACAATTCCGCAGCTGGCTCAACAAGGCCATAATGGTGCGCAACGTTGACAATGGCCGCATCAAGGCCGTACTCCATAGCTTTTGCGACATAGGCCCTGCAGACGCCGACCCTTCTGCCTGGCAAATCCCGAGCGCAGTTGCTCACCCCAAGCGAGCAGTGCACTCCTTTCATTTCCGGGTCGCTTTTTATCCTCCTTATTGTCTCGAATGCCCGATAGGTATAACCCGGCACATTCGGCTCCATCGGCATATCTATCGCCAGCGGAAATACGGTCGAGTCAAAGAATATCTCGCCGGGCTCAAAGCCGTACTCACCGACCGCCTTTTCAAAAATCTGCCGCGCCAAGGAATATAGCTCATCGACCGAGTGTGAACTGCCCGGCCCAGTAGACGCCTTCTCGCCAACTAAAAGCCCTACGAAAGAATAGTCGAAATCCTTTTTCAGGGGCAATATTTTATCCATCGTATAGACTTTGACAGAGTTTATGAGCGGGGGTTTGACCTGCGCGCCGGTACTATACCACTCCTTTAATCCTGCTATCAAAACATCATCGTTACTGCTGTCGATGCAAACCGGCACACCGCCGCCCCACTGCCGAACGAGCTTGGTGTATTCGACCATCATATCAACAGCGACCTGCGGGTCATCCTCACCAAAGGCATCGAGGTTGACTGCTATATAATCGGCACCTTCGCCGGCCTGTGATTCAATTAAGGCCCTGATGTTATTCAGCGGCTCACTCGGTGTAGAATAGGCATCAGGACCAAGCTCGCTGAGCTGCTTCATAATCCCGCCGGTCTTTGGAATTGAAGCATGGATTGATTCACCAATAATAATAAAAGGATTCTTCATCGTCTGGTCCTTAAACCAACTATCTCGGCCAGCTACTTTTTTTTATAACCTGTTTTTACAGATACTTATATAACCACAACATCTTTTTTAGCACATTATGTTGGCGTGGCGATGGCCGGAAAGTGTGACTCTGTGAGCAGCTTAGCGTTGTGGATAACCTGTTGATAACTCAAAATCCACCCTTTGAGCTGGCTTTCAGCGATGCCGAAAATATCAGCGAAAAATAAATCGCATTTTCTGCCGGCGCCTCTCGGACCGGCCTTAAAAACCACTATTTTTCTCGTAACTCACCTTAAATAAACGATTTACAATCCCGGACAAAATCACTCCTAAAAGTCATTTCCATTTGACCGCCTGTAAGCAAACAGTATGCCCAAATTTCCCAAAATTTGCAATCGCCTCGTGAAAAATTGTGCGGTTCGTGGATAATTCAGCAATATCAGCGTCGGGGGTGCTTTTTGGCCTTGAAGTCTCCGGCGTACGCGGCAGTGAGGTCAAGATACCGCTGCTGGTATTCTAACGATGGTTCGATCTCACTTCCCTCGTGCCACTCATTGAAGCTGGTAATCAGTATCCAGTCCGGGTCGGCTTTAATGGCCTCCTCCCATTGAACACGATAAAGCTCGGTGTCGTAGCGGTCCACCGCAAGGCCGGGTTTACGGATTTTTGTGTCATCGTAGCCGGGAATCACCGTCAGGGTACTGATTTTGTCAGCCTGGTCGGCCAGTTTCACCCATGATTGATACTTCCCAGAGGCCCACTTGCGCACCTCGGCGGGATTCATACCTTTGAGCGAACCGGCGGTGTTGTAAGTGTGAATGCCATCAAAAACACGGGCTGCACCATTGCTAAACTGGTCACCAATTGGCACAACGCCTTCTTTGTGCTTTTTGTTGATGATTTCGATAGCATTTTGCCAGCCCTTCAGCCCAAGTTGCCGCAGAGCACGGCCATACACAAATACCACCGGCTTTCCGTCGACTTTAAGATGAGCGGGATGTTTGCCGTATTTATTCAGAACCTTGATAATATCATCTGCCGCTGTCTGCGGCGTTTGGGGCTCTGGCACCCTCTCGTAATAGATGCACGCGCGCAGTCCGTGACGCAAGCAGCTTGCAAGAATCTTGTCCATAGCCCGGTCCGAGTAACTATCGTGGCCCCACCAGCTTACGATAAACGTATCTATTCGGGCACTCTCAGCCCATCGGCAGTGCTGGTCGAGCAGCTTCGGGTCGTGCGAATCGTAGGCGCCAAGTACCGGATAGTTGGTACTGGCCTCGATGTCTTTGTTGGCAGCATCTATGCGGCGCCAGTGCACCGTCCTGCCGGCACCGCCCGGCCCGTCAGGCGTGCCATACCAAGGGTAATAGAACGTCATAACCCTCCGGGGCACTGTACTCGGCTCCCGACCGGCTCGCTCACCCAACGTGTCGGCTTCCAACTGTGATCCGGCCCGCAATGCCGTCGCCAGAGCAACAATCACAAATAACAGTATCCGCAAGCATCCGTTCTTGTATATTACAGTCATACCTAATCCCCTGCTCTTACCGTACCGGTTAATATTCAACCGCTACCAAGGTTCGCGGTGTTATCTTAGTAAATTTTAGCTTCCCCCGGCTCCAGGAAAGCTCGACATCTCTCTCAGGCGGCAAAACTAATGTCTTTCGTGCCTTGACGGGTTTAGAGAATTCAAGAGAAATATCTACCGGCTCATCGTTGAAATTTTCAACGACCAGACATTGCTCGCCGATTAAGTACAAAGCCACTTTGTTAGGAGCATCAAATCTTATTCCAAATGGCGCCAACAATCTATTGCGGATAGGATTGAGCTGCCTTCGGCTTAACTTAAGCAAGCTCCGGGGATTTCCGTTGACTTTTAAGACTGTCAAATTCTCAGCATCGGTATTAATATTGCTTAACCGTTCGGCCAGCCCATCCGTTATCAGCAAGGGCTTTCCTGCATCAAGCATTTTTTCGAGTTTGCTGGATAGGTCCGGCTCTTTTAGCGCATGCACAGAGAAAAACGCAGCCTCAGCATCAGTGCTAATTTCAGCAACTGGCACAAGGGGCAGTCCTAACATCCCAACGAAATCGAACACGTATTGCTCATCGTAAGCATCACTATTCGGCGGCTTTGGGGCGTGAATACCCTTGATAGGTTTGTTTCTCACCAAACCGGCCAACTCGAACAATCCGGGAATCTCGGCGCGTAATTTCCTGACGTTTGCCGGGCCGGTATTGCGCATAAGTGCCCCGTAACAAAACAGCAACATCTCCTTAGCATCTGCCAGAACCGTCTGGCGGGCCTGCTCTACGTAGGTATCTTCTGTTGTGCCGAGAGGATCGAACCAGCCTCCGCCCGTCTTCAAGCCGCCTATCCCGCCGAGCCAGCGCATTATATAGTAGGCTTCGTACTGAACTTTGCCTCCCCAGCGCTTATCATCATAATCTCGCGTTTCAGTGCCGACCCAGATTTTATCGTAATCGGCTGTTTGCTGCAAAACCTCATACCCGCGATTGTGGAAGTTATCATACCACTGCGGATACTTGATTATGATTTTTGCGGCTGGATTCACAGCTTTTACCGGTTTCAAAATGCGTTCTGTGCTGACCTTTATCATAAGAGGACAACGATAATCAGGCCAGGATTTTCCCCCGCGGCCCACTTGACATTCATCACATTCACAATTGGTAAAAAGGAAGTCATCAATCATAATCTCATCGAATATAGAGGCTGCATACTCGAAAATCTTTTGCAGATTCTCACATGTCTTCCTGTCTGTGTAACAGCCGACATTTCCCCAGCCTGTTGATATTTTGCCAACTCTCGTAGTCGTAATACAACCAGAAACCTCAAATCCCTCTTTCTCGAATCTTGACTTGGCATGCCCCAAGGTTTTTCTACCAACGGTATATCCCCCTCTAAAAGACTCTAAAAAGACATGTGTAACGCCAGTCTTTTTACACCATTCGATTGATTCATTTATGCCTTTCTCTTTAGACAAATAGTCACGCACGTTCTGTGCCGTTAAGAGCGTGGAAATCCTCAAAAGCTCCCTTTTTTCGTTTGCCATCTCCCATAAAGACTGCGACTGACACTTCAAGGCCATTAACAAAACCAATCCGGCAACAATATATTTCATCCGTCCTGGCTTAATCATCTGCTCTACCCATCCTTTTCTAAAGCGGCAATTTTCTCTTTCAGCGAGCGACAGGCCGCTGTCGGGTCGGCGGCTTCAGTTACCGTAGAACAAACTGCAACGCTTGCGGCACCGGCGTTCAAAACATCTTCGACATTATCCAGCGTTATACCCCCGATAGCCACATTAGCGATACCGGTACCGGTGAGCTTCTCTGTCGCCTGACTGACATAGTCCAGGCCGACGGGCTCAGCAGTTGACTTTGTCGCGGTGGCAAAAACAGGGCCCAGGCTCACGTACGTAGGGCGCTGTTCACAGGCATCACGCAACTGCTCGAGCGAATGCGTACTCTTACCGATAATTAACGGTGCCAACTGAAGCTTGCGGGCTTGCTTGATGGGTAAATCATTTTGGCCAAGATGCACGCCATCGGCGCCGGCGGCAACCGCGATATCAGCCCTGTCATTTATTATGCTCAGAACGCCAGTAGATTTGCATATCTGGACAAATTCATCAGCGATAGCAAATAGTTTGTCATCCTCGACGTCTTTTGCCCGAAGTTGAATGCAATCGGCGCCGCCGGCTACGCATCGATGAGTTAAAGAAATAACATCTGCAGGTAAGCTGCTGCTAATAATTACGTATAGTCTAACTCGTTTGAATTTGCCGGCCGGCTCACTGAAAAGAACAATGTCTTTCTCAAGTTCGTAAGCGGAGAAGCGCAGCTTTTCGATCGTCTCAGCAACAGACCGGTCTTGCGTCTGGGTCATCTCAGCGAGCGCTCGTAACGCCTCAGTTAAACGTTTGCAGCCGGCAGTAAAACAATCACTGAGATCGCCGCGCGTAAGATGTTTATCAGCCATTTTGCCAAGACCGACATCGGTGAGCGTATCTCTGCTTGAGATGAGTCGTCCGGCATCGAGCTTGCCGATAGCGGCTGAAAGCTCGTGCCTAAGCTGCTTGGCTCGGCTGGTAAGCGATTCTGAATCCAAAGCGAACCGGCAAAAGTCTTCGATTACGCGACACGCCTCACGGGCACGATTAAAATTAGCATCGATAATTCTGTAAACCGCACGCTCCATAACGGCCTTGATTATACGAGCCAGAGTGGAGATTTAGTAGCTAAATCTAAGCAAAAACATTCGTGTTATAGGAGGATTTACCGGAGGACCTATGATAATTGTATCAAAACAAGCAACGGACTCTTTTTGCGCAAAAAAAATGGAGCCGTCCCTCCTCCGGAACGGCTCCCTGCCTATGTTATACAAAATCAACGCTACCAGTTTTTCAGTAACGGCAATGCTGATTTTGGTGTTTCCTGAAATCGGGCGGCACCATCCTCCTCCTCCTTTGTCAGTGATTAGGATGTTCCGCCCAATATCATGGCCCAACGGGCGAAATAAGATTATATGCAAACAATATGCCAATAATAAGAAATGAAAACAACACGCAGCCTGGAGTTGTGCCTAACTTCTTAGACCCGAAATAGTTGCGTTTACATATACCATTTTAGGCCCGAAAATGGCGAACTGCCGCATTTTAACAACATGTTGTTTTTTGTCAACGCCAATTGTGCCCAATCAACCCATATTTACATATTTATTGTGGCAACGCGTCGGGTGTTACATAGATTCGCCTAATGTTTACAAAAAGCAACGCGACTGTGAAACAAATGAACGACGAAAATAGACATCATAAGTGCATAAAGTACAAACTACTTGGGCTTTTTCTTGTCATATTTAGCAGAGGAAACACGGTTGGTCCAGCGACAAAGCCAGCGGTCAAAGAGCATTTTCCTGCCGGTTCGCTGCTGGTCAAGCCGAAAAATGTTGTCTTTCCGCCACATTATAATCTCATCAGCAACCTTCCGGGCCTGCTGCTCGGGCAGATCTATCCTTTCTAATTCGAGCGGGTCGGTGCTTAGATCATAGACACAGACCGTCTTATCCACCGGGCTGTATATGAACTTATGATTACCTTTTACAAAACCTGCAGGCCCCTCCTGCATCCAGTCGGAAAAATAGACGTTGCGACCATTTGGAATATGGCCGAGCACATTAACCCCGTCAAACCCAACTGCTTTTGTTTCAAAGCCCAACAGGGCCAGCAACGTTGGCGTTAAATCGACAGAGCTGACCGGCTCTGCAACTTTGCCTGCCGGCTCAACCAAAAACGGGGCCCGTAAACAAAAGGGTATACGCAGGACCTCGTCAAAAGCTATCAGTGCGTGGCCGAGCTGGCCGTGCTCGCCAAACGCTTCACCGTGGTCGCCAATAACACAAAGAACGGTTTTATCCACAAGATTAAGATTGGCAAGCTCTACATCCAGCGCTGCTAAGAATTTATCTGTGTAGAAAATCGCCTGTCGATAACGCTCAACCGGCTCCTTAGCTGGCTCGTCAAACCAACTGGGTACTTCATATGGGTCGTGTGCAACTGAGCAAAGAACCGTTAGGAAAAAAGGGCGATCTTCTGCTTTTATCCATTGAGTAATTGGCTTTAACATTGAGAACTCATCACTTGCTAAATAGCCAAGAAAGGTGTTAGGGTCATTCAAATCATCCCTGGCCCAGAATTTATCAAAGCCAAGGTTGTAGACCAGCCCGGGCCGACATTCAAAGTCACCTTTGGCGGATTGAAAAAATGCGGTTCGATAATTCAGATTATCCTTAAGAATAGTGGCAATACTGGAATAGGGCTTGCCGGCGGGGACCGCCTCTGCAATATCTTGAGAGGTAGAAGGGAATCGGCCGGTCAAGAAAGCAAATAACGTTTTTGTTGTATGGGTTAATGAAGAACGTGCATTTTTAAATTCAACCCCCTGCTTAGTTAATTTTGCAAGATATGGTGTTAAATTACTGCCGCTGTCGGCAAGCGACGTATACTGGTATTGAATACCCTCAAGAATAACGAGCACAACATTATGATTAATCTGTCGCGACTTTAGATTAATCTTTAGCTGGTCAAAGGAAGGTATATGACGCTTCGGATTTGGTGGATGTCTGTAATCAGATATAACCAAACTTATAACAGCTCTTAATTGGGAATTATAACGCAGTTCCACGGAGGTAATTTGCCGTGAACTGCTCCCTGCTACCGCGGGGTGAACCATCGCGGGGGGAACGGCAGCAGCAGCAAAAACAATGATAATGCAAATAATGACTCTGATAATAAAGTGTTTGCGGTTGTAAGCTGGTGGCTTTGGTTTTGCTAAAACGGTAAAGAAAAAGGCAAGGGCAATAGCGCTGGGAATAAGTAGAGCTGCAGCTGCTTTCGGCATCTTGACAAGATTAACACCAATGATGGAAAATGTGTTTATTGGCGCCCGGAACAAAGGCAAAAGAACCCTTGGTAGGATTTGCGTTCCTGTTCTTATCAACCAACCAGCGTTCATTACCGACCACGTGCACATGATGGCAGCAATAATGGTGGCTGATCGGACGACCCACGCCCAGGGCCATCGAAAGCAAATAATTGCTATGATAACCTCAATTCCCAACAAAAAAGATATGTCTGCGAAAACCCAACTAAGATATTCATTAAGCAACTCGGAACGATACGAGTGGAATAATTTTACTATAAGGGTGCAGAACAACCCACCAAACATAATGATTGTATAAGCACGCGGGGCTAAAAGTCCATAACATTGACGAATAGGCAAAGACCATGTTCTAACCGAACCGGATTCTGAAAACTTAGAAATCATAGCTCGCCAGGATACTAAAAGCAAAAGCAAACAGCAAGTCAGTTTATTATAAATAAAGTAACACGAATGAAAAAAACGCTGTTTGTAAAATATGATAAATAAAGAATATGATTAATAATAATTTGTAAATAATGTATTATTAGTAATCATTTGATCAGTTAAATTGTTATATTTTCAACAGTCATAATTTATAAAACTATGTTTTGAAGTGAGTTAAATATGTGGTAATAGCTGAAAGTTTAGTGGGATATCTGTTAAAACATATGTGCTTTTTCTCAGCAAAAGTAACACACGGAACTGTTTCTTTCAATCAAGGTGTGAATTTTTATAACATTCAACACGTTTACTAACGGGCTGTTTATTATTACAATAGCAATTAACCTCCACTATAGATCAGGTTTGGTAGGATACAGAACCGGTGTAGGATAAATCTTTGTAAAGTATCTTATGAATTACCTTGGTGCGCAAACTAACACAGTGGCTATATTACTAAGTGAAGTGTGGTTAGGATACTATGGATAGATTAAAAAGGGGAAAAATGAGTAATTCCAGGGCAAGGCTATTTGTTGGTTTTGATGTTGGAAGTAGTTTTTTACATTATGCGGTTCTTAATGAGGCCCAAGAGGTAATATACTCCCCGAACTCTATAATGCACTTTGCTAACCCTATCGTAGCAATAAAAGAAGCATGGTGGGACATAACAAGCAAGTTAGACACAGATAAAATAAAAAACACGGCGTTTACGGGAAGTGGAGCAGGGTCTTTCCCCAAACTTATGAAGGACGTTACTTATGTATACGATAGCGTAGCGATTCCTAAGGGGGCAGAAATATTATGCACGCAGGCACATTATATCTTTCACATGGGGGCGAAGGACTCATACTTTTTCAGCTTAAAAAAGATAAATGGCAAAACGATTATTCAGGAATGGAAAACAGGGACAAAATGCGGCGGCGGTTCTGGTACGTTGATAGAAAAGCAATGTAGAAGACTTTTTGAAGGGGAGATTGGCTGTCCCGAATTGGAAGATGCTACGCTGGCACAGAATGAAAACGAACGGGTAGGCATTACGATAAGAAACAGGAGGAAGTTACAAGCGAGGCTGGAGGAGATGTTTGCTGGCGCCGAAAGAGAAGCGGCAAAATCAGAAGAACCAAGCGAATTTCTGGCAAGATGTGGCGTTGTTATTCAATCTGATTTAATTCATAAGCAAAATGAAGGTGCCAAGAGAGAAGATAACTTAGCAGGACTTTTTAAGACGATTGCAAGAAATTATAAGATTGATGTTCTTGGGGCGAGAGAGCTAAAGGCCACCGGTGATTCTGATGGGGCTATAGCAACTGGAGGCGTTCTGAGTAATGACCTCATAAGAAAGAACCTGGAGGATTTGCTCGGAATTTCGGTAGAAAGGCCGGAGCACTATCATAACATAGCCGCCGTAGGCGCGGCTCTGAAAGGAATAGAAGACAACAACAGCTTTGTTTTTAATCTTGAACAGCTGGATAAAGTTGCAGCTTATAGCAGGGAAAAAAGGCAGTTTGCCCCTGCTCTTTCGGAATGCCTCGGAAGATTGAATGAGAAGAATGAAAAATTAGAAGGAAAAATACCAAAAAGAATAGAAGTAGTATTGGGGATAGACGGAGGCAGTACGACAACAAAGGGGGTCTTGGTTGAGTTAAGAACAGGCAAGCTTCTCGATAAACTTTATATTAAAACTCATGGTCAGCCGGAAGAATCATTAAAACGCGTTGTAAAGTACCTGAGCAGACACAAGGATAAAGTAGTAGTTAAAGGAGTTGGTGCTACTGGTTCTGCGAGAAAATTGTATGAGAAGATTTTGGTCAGCAAGAAAAAAACAGAGGAATTGAGAAAAGGCCGAACGGTAATCACAGATAGAATAACGGACGAAATTACCTGTCATGCTCTTGGCGTGATACATTACAACTCTGACATTGATACTATTTTTGAGATAGGGGGCCAAGACATGAAGTTTACCAGCTTTGCCAAGGACGGAACGGTCAAAGAAGCGAAAATGAATTATAGCTGCCAGGCGGGTTCTGGCCAGACGCTCGAGAATATGGCTGATGTTATAAATTTGAACGTGGAGAATTCCTTGCAGAAAGCTGCGCTGCGGGCGCCGAGGGTTCCAATAATTGACTCAACTTGCGGGGTCTTTATGGAGATGGATGAAAACAGGCTTATCGCGGAAGGTTTCAGCAAGGATGAAATAGCTGCTGCGATAGTAAGAGGAACAGCGGCAAGTTATTATTATAAGTTTGTCGGCGGCTCTGGGCACGTTGGAGAAAAATGCTCTGCCCAGGGAGGACCTCCCTTGGGTAAAGCCTTTCTTGCC
>JABAOF010011755.1_pt3 | contig 13318 bp, 13 predicted proteins | sample 7062171 | NCBI WGS metagenome assembly JABAOF01 (sample SAMN14538628, study PRJNA623070) | marine sediment metagenome | biome: marine biome [ENVO:00000428]; feature: marine pelagic biome [ENVO:01000023]; material: deep marine sediment [ENVO:00002113] | place: India: Gulf of Khambhat ...
GTCGTCAATGAAATGAAGGAGAGAGAAGAATCACCTGCCGGACAAGAAGTCTTCAACCAGATCCTTAAGAATGCTGAGATCGCCAAAGATGAAAAACTGGGACTCTGCCAGGATACTGGACTGGCTGTGTTTTTTGTGGAGCTTGGAGAAGATGTGGAGCTTAAAAAAGACGATAGGTTGGGGAGCTTGCGGGAAGCCATCACTGAAGGCACCAAGGCAGGCTATGAGGAAGGATACCTCAGAAAATCTGTAGTCGAAGATCCCATAAGGAGAAAGAATACCGGAGATAACACTCCAGCCTTTATTCACTGGGAGCTCGTTCCTGGAGATGCTTTCAAAGTGACTTTTATAGCCAAGGGTGGAGGAGCGGAAAACATGAGCGCGGTGCGGATGTTCGCTCCAGCAGCAGGAATGGAAGGCATCGAAGATTTTGTAGTGGAAACTGCGGATAAAGGCGGCTCGAATCCCTGCCCTCCCATTGTGGTTGGCGTTGGGGTAGGAGGAAATTTCGAGTATTCTGCTCTGCTGGCTAAAAAAGCTCTCTTGAGGAGGCCTTTGGGCTCCCACAATCCTGACCCCTTCTATGCAGACATGGAAAAGAGGCTTCTAGAAAGGATAAACAACCTCGGAATCGGGCCTCAGGGAATGGGTGGCAGGATCACGGCTCTTGCTGTTCAGGTGGAAGCTTCTCCCTGCCATATCGCCTCGATGCCAGCCGCTGTCAACATCCAGTGCCATTCCCACCGCGTGATAAGCTTTGAGCTTTGAGAAATGGTAGAGATCAGGTTCCATGGAAGGGGTGGCCAGGGAACAGTCGTCGCCTCTAAGATCCTGGCTGATGCCCTCACTAAGGAAGGAAATTACGTCCAGGCTTATCCTGAGTTCGGGGTGGAAAGGCGAGGCGCTCCGGTTTTTGCCTTTATCCGTATAGATGATAAGCCTATTTATGATAAAAGCCGTATATACACACCTGACCATGTCGTAGTCGTTGACCCAACGCTTGTAGAAGCCATCGACGTTACAGAAGGACTGAAAGATGGAGGCTGGATCATCATCAACAGCCCGAAAAAACCTGCAGAGTTCAAATATCCGAATAAATATAAAGTGGCCACCATCAATGCCAATCAAATTGCAGTCAAACATAGAGTCGGAACCCGAACTGCTCCCATTGTTAATACTGCTATCGTGGGAGCTGTGGTCAAGATACTGAAGCTGGCCAAAATCGAGTCAGTGCTGGATGCAGTAAGAGAAGGTGTTCCCCTAAAGCCAAAAGAGAACGCAGCCGCCGCTAAAGAAGCGTTCGATAAGGCTTGACAAGGGATGAGATTGCTTCAGCTCTTCGAACTTGTCAATGACCTATAATTCGCACCCAATAACTGCATTATAATTTTAGGAGATTACGCGCTGCGCTGGCAATGACAATTTATCGTATGAGATTGCCCCGTCGCTGCGCTCCCCGCAATGAAAAATGATTTGCTCGCAATGACTATAATATAGATTTTATGGTAAAATAGTCGGTGATAAAAGCTTATTCCCTTTGTCCCTGCTTTCCAGATAATCTTCAGTTAAGTTTTTACCATATTTACTATGCTTTCAATTTTATTATCACTTTAATTCTAATATCATTTCTATCTCTAAAGAGAGAGTAAGATGAAAAATAAAAAAACAGTCAAAAAAGTCATACTCAAATCAGAAAAGGAATGGCCTCTGATGCCCATGTCTGTAGGCTCTATGCTTTACAACAAGACAGGAGCCTGGAGAAACATCAAGCCCATCCTCGAGCTGGAAAACTGTATCCAGTGCGGCATCTGCTGGAAATTCTGTCCTGATGTGGCGATCTACATCGAAGATGAATGGCCGGTTATCGATTATGATTACTGTAAAGGATGCGGTATATGCGCAGAGGAATGTCCCAAGGATTGCATCGCCATGGTGGAGGAGGAGAAATGAAAAAAGTCATCATGGGAAATCATGCCCTTTCTTACGGGGGGATGCTCGGCCGGGCTCAGGTGATCGCCGCCTACCCTATCACTCCTCAAACCCAGGTGGTGGAGCTCCTCTCGGAAATGTGTGCTGACAAGGTTCTGGATGCCAAGTTCATCAAGGTCGAATCCGAGCATTCGGCTATGGCTGCCTGTATAGGAGCTTCGCTGGCTGGAGCAAGAACGTATACAGCCACTTCGGCCCAGGGACTTGCGCTCATGCATGAACTCCTTCATTGGGCTTCGGGGGCGAGACTGCCAGTTGTCATGGGAAACATCAACCGGGCTATGGCCCCAGGCTGGAGCATCTGGTCAGACCAGAACGACAGCCTCTCTCAAAGAGATACAGGGTGGATCCAGTTCTATTGTGCCAGCAATCAGGAAGTGCTGGACACGGTTATCCAGGCTTTCAAAGTCTCGGAAAAACTCCTCATTCCTAGTATGGTTGTCCTTGATGCCTTCTCCCTTTCCCACACCTACGAGGTAGTGGATATCCCAGAGCAGAAAAGGATCGATGAGTATCTGCCTCCCTTTAGGCCGCCCATTCGACTGACTCCCGATGAGCCGCATGCTTTTGGTGGTATCACCTTTCCTGAACATTATTATGAGCTGCGCTACAAGCTCCAGAAAGACATGGAAAAAGTCCCGGCTTTGATCGAAGAAACCGGGAAAGAGTACGAGAAGATGTTCGGCCGCTATCTGGGTCAGGTGGAAGCGCACCTCTGCGATGATGCAGACTTGATCCTCATCACCTCTGGAACGATGGGCCATACGGCAAGAGTTGCTGTGGATGAGCTTCGCCAGGAAGGCATTAAAGCTGGAAATTTGAGGATCAAAGTGTTTAGACCCTTCCCTTTTGAAACAGTCCTTACGATGGTTAAAGGAGCAAAGAAGGTGGCGGTGGTTGACCGCAATATCTCTTACGGGCATCACGGTATTTTCTACCAGGAAGTCAAATCCGCTCTTTACGGAGAGAGCAACGGCCTGCCTCTTTTTGGCTTTATCACAGGCCTGGGAGGACGGGACATCACTCCCTCCACTTTCAAAGAAATCGCCCAGTATGCTCTGGAGAGGGATAAGCCAGAGGAAAGAATCGTGTGGATAGGAGTGAATAAATGAAAAAAGAAAAAAAGATGAAAATCTCACTCCCTGAGCAGGAATTGATGAATAGCGGCCACATGGCCTGCCAGGGCTGCGGGGCAACTCTGGCCATGAGGTATGCCTTGAAGGCTTTGGGGCCGAAAACAGCGCTCTGTATCCCAGCCTGCTGCTGGTCGGTCATAGACGGCCCTTTCCCCCATACCTCCCTTGAGGTTCCCATCTTTCATTGTGCTTTTGAGACAGCGGCTTCTTCGGCCGCTGGTTTGAAGGCTGGCCTGGAAATGGTGGGAGATACAGAAACTACGGTAGTAGCCTGGGCTGGAGACGGAGGAACCTTTGACATCGGCATCCAGGCTCTTTCCGGTACAGCCGAGCGTAACGATGATATCCTCTATATCTGCTATGACAACGAAGCCTACATGAACACCGGAATCCAGAGAAGCTCTGCCACCCCTTACGGAGCATGGACGACTACAACTCCTGTTAAGCATTTCAAAGATCGGCCGAAAAAAGACATGGTGGCAATAATGGCTGCTCATCATATCCCTTATGTGGCCACGGCCAGCATCGGCTATCCTGAGGATCTGGTGAAGAAGGTCAAGAAGGCCAAAGAGATAAGGGGGACGAAGTTCCTTCATATCTATGCTCCCTGTCCTACGGGTTGGAAGTGCCGTCCAGAAGACACGATCAAGCTTTCGCGGATGGTGGTCCAGAACGCCGTATTTCCCCTGTATGAGATCGAAGACAGCGATAAATACACTCTGAATATCAAGCCGAGTGTGAAGAAGCCCATCGATGAATACCTGCAGATCCAAGGGAGATTCCGCCACCTCACGGATGAAGAGGTCAACTTTATGCAGAAAGAGGTGGACCGGAAATGGGAAAAACTCCTCTCCCGGATAAATGGGGGTCAGACCAAGCCATCTTCTTTAATATCAAAGACATAACCTCAGTTTTGGCTTATTTTTTGCTCTTAAACCGCTGTTTTCATAGGCAAAAACAGCACTCTAAGCAATTCACTCTTGTTCTTTTAAACTGATGTTTTTGACCCCAAAATTGCGGATCTAAGGCCTAAATTGGCACAAAAAAGAGAGTTTATTCCTTTAAAATCAATCCACTAGCTTGGCCTGACCCCATTTTTAGGAGTAAAGGATTCCGAGTATTTAGACCCTGTTACTCGTTTACTCGGTAGAATTCAATTCGATAGACAGCTATATCGGCCTTGAAAGCCTTATGTGCGGCGACAATCGCTACCCTCTTCAATTTGTTGGACTTTAGTTTGGTCTTAAGGCTTTCTGGCTTAAAATCTGTAAAGGGTATTCTGATTTCCTGCCACTGACTATCGGCAAAAAATGAAGCCTCATAATACTGCCAGGGCAGCCAGGTGCTGCTTGACCTCAGATGGACGTAGTAGGTCTCACCGTTCCCCCGGACCCAGAGACGAACTCCCGAAAACTGGCTGGCATTAAAGGGACGACCGCCTTTATTTAAAGGCAGGGCAACTTGAACGAAGCCTCCTCTGTTTTCCAATGATACATCGCCCTGCAGACGAAGGCACCGATGTCCTTCAATAACTTCGAAAGTATGGAAGGCAGTTGATTCTCCTCCCATAACCTGATCCGTATACTGTTTCCATTTCGTACCTAATAGAGAAACTCCATCTTCCTTTGAAAAATCTTCGATCAAGAACAAAGTGAGTGATTCCATATCATTCTCCTCAATGTAAATCCCCTGTTGAGCATCTAATTTATTGAAGACGGTCAATAAGCAAAGTAGAATAAACAAGATTAAGGAGCTTCTCCCAAAAACTTTCAGCTTTAGATTTTTTTCCATGATTGACCTCAAGCTTGGCATTTTAAAATATTGGGCTGTGATTTATCATTATCGCCGAAAAATCGATAAAAGTCTATAATTTATATATTTTATATAGAATTTTAATCAAACTGTTTAAGTAACCGGGGGGAGCCAATCTATCTCCTTTAATATCAAAGGCATAACCTCAATTCTGGCTTATTTTCTAACTGAAAATCACTGTTTTGATAGGCAGAAACAGCACTTTAAGAAATTCACTCTTGCTCTCTTAAAATGATGTTTTTGACCTCAAAATCGTGGTTCTAAGGTCAAAATTAGGCTAAAAAAGAGAGTTTATTCCTTTAAAATCAATCGACTGGCTTGGTCTGACCCCCATTTTTCCCATTTTTAGAAAAAGAAAAGGATTGAAACAAAAGCGTGATTAAATTATAATTACTATCTCCTTAATAAACATTATCACAGTCTAGGAATAACCTTAACGGAGAAGACAATGAAGAAAAGTGCTTTATTCATATTTTCTTTGATATTGATTTTTCTTTCCTGTGCAGAATCAGGGATCACAGAGAATCCTGGTAAGGAATATCCTACTGCTCCTGGGTTCACTCTCCAGGATCTTTATGGAAACGAAATTTCACTCTCAGACTATGAGGGCAAAGTCGTTTTCTTGAATTTCTGGGCAACCTGGTGCGGCCCCTGCAGAAAGGAAATTCCAGGCTTTTTGGAAATATACGACCAATACAAGAGCAAAGGAATGGAAATCATCGGTGTTTCGGTAGACAAAACTGGCCCTGCTTCTGTTCTTAATTTTTCCAGGCAATACAAGATTAGTTATCCAGTCGTTATGAGCACTCAAAAATTGGAGCGCGATTATCGGCCAGGACAATTTATTCCTACCACCTTCATCATCGATAAAAAAGGTCAGATCAGACATAAGCATGTCGGCTACATGGATAAGAGAACTCTCAAGAATTATTTTCTTGAGATTGACGCTGAAGGATAATTAGTTACACATGCCTGGCACTGAAAATATATCTATATTTGTTGCTTTTTCCGCGGGTCTTATCTCCTTCCTTGCGCCCTGTATTCTTCCCCTCATTCCCTCCTACATGGCTTTTATAACCGGAGTTTCGATCGAACAGCTATCTTCGCAGGAAAGCTTGAAGCCAATGCGGAAAAAGGTTGCCCTCAACGTCATCGCTTTCATCCTTGGCTTTTCTCTGATCTTTATCGCCCTTGGAGCATCGGCATCTTTCCTCGGAAAATTTCTGGCAGAAAACATCAGGTGGCTGGAAATTGTTGGAGGCTCAATCGTTATCATCCTGGGCCTCCATTTCATAGGTATTTTACGAGTGGGATTCCTGGACAGAGAAAAATCCATTCGTCTCAAGAAGAAGCCTCTCGGTTATCTAGGAACAGGACTGGTGGGTATGGCTTTCGGAGCAGGATGGACTCCCTGCGTGGGTCCCATCCTGGGAGGGATTCTCACCATGGCTGCCACCACCCAAAATCTCTTCAAAGGCATCCTCCTGCTTGTCTTCTATTCCTTAGGCCTGGGGATCCCCTTCTTCATCGCTGGCATGATCCTGCATAAGTTTTTTGAGTATTTCAAAGTCATCAGGAAATACTTCAAAGCCATCAAGATCGCAGGCGGTGTGCTCTTATTGGCCGTGGGAGTCCTGCTTATTCTTGGCTATTTTTCTGCGATTTCAGGATTTCTGGCCAGGTAAGTAGGATTGGGGATAATTCCTTCGCTCAGCTTGTAAGGACGATTTCATGCCATGAAATTGTTTCGGCAATTCATGCCTCGCAATGACAATTTATTATTAGCCGGCCGTAGCGTAGTGATAGATATAGGGAGGAAGAAAAAGAAGATTATTGGGAGAGACTCTGGATTTGCTCTTTTAGATCCTTAATAGTCTTGTCTATTTTGTCTATTTGAGTGTAAAAAGCATTAATCGCCTTGTCTTTTACTCTGACCTCATTCATCTTTTTCCCCAGGTTTTCAAAGTGTACCAGCTTGCGTTTTTCGATATCTTGATTTTTGTTCTTGATATGTTCCTGTTTCCGTTGCAGCTTTTTTATGTCTCTCTCGAATCTCTGGTTTGTTCTTTTTTCCTCTTCTTTCAACGCTCTTATTTTCCGTTCAAAAGCTTCGACAGTTTTATTGTCCTCTTTTCTGTCTTTGTCTAATTTGGCTCTCTCTTCCACCAAGGGCTGCATTTTCTGCTCAAGATCTTCTTTCGTCTTGGTCGTTTCTCTTATTTTCTTCTTTAACTCATCTTTCTTAACATTCTTGTCAATCTCAGAAAGCTTGGTGTTCGTGTCTAGTTTATGACTCTTCCTTTCATAATTTCTAAGGTCTCGTTCTGCTTTAGTTATCTCTTTTTTCATATTCTTCAGTTCTTTTTCGGTTTGTTTTTCCTTTTCTTTTATCTTGACCATATTATCTTGATGGGGCTTCATGCCTTCTTCTTGTTCCTTGATCTGAGCTTCCTGATTTTGCTTGTATTCTGAATATTCTTTCTCGAGCCTTTTAATATCAGAAGAGTGCTTAGCAATTTCTTTCTTGTTGAGAAACTTCTTTTTTTCCAAGGCGCTAATCTCTGTGCTTATCCTTTTCGTTTGCAGGTGGCTGATCCCCGCTTCCCAGGTTTTATTTCCCAGTTCTTTAAAAAGCTCTATCTTGTTCTGATTTTCCTTTTTGATCTTGACCTGGAGTCTCATCCGAGCAATTCTTCTTCTTGCGCCGAAGAAAAAGGAATTGATCCTCTGTCTAAGATCTTTATCCCGTAGGAATATGAAAAGAAGCAGAAGAAGAATGACGCAGAGTAGAAGCCAGAAAATCCAATAAGGAAGACCTTCTCTAGTGATCTCGGAGGGTTGCTGTAAAGAAGAGACAAGGTTATTAAAAAAGGCTTTCATGTGTTACCCTGTCCTTCCTCTTGATCTAAATGTAACTATCTTTTATATCCTTTAAACCCTTTTGTCAATAGTAAAATTATAGGGGGTCAGACCAAACTATCTGATTTATTTTTAATAAGATAGGTTAATATTATGGCCTTTTTTTCCTCTTAGACTGGCTTTTTTGCCCATGAAATTGCCGCTTTAAGCGGGATCTGATTCTCCTGCCTTCTATCTCTTATAATCTAAACTATTACCCCCCTAGTTTGCTATCCAATCCTATTAGTCTTAAAAGCTCATTTTTGGCCCCAAAATAGCGGCTCTAAGGCTTGATTTGATTAGAATATTGCACTTAACTTCTTCAAAATAAATTAATTGCTGTGGTCTGACCCCAATTTACCAATTTACCAGCAGTCACATTAGAAATTAAGGATGGACCACTCGATGAGATAAAGAGCAGCGGGAAGATTATCTTCAAAAATGGAGCTGATCTCAAGCTCTGCGTTAAAGAAGCCACCCTGAAGCGCATCTATCGGTGGAAGTTCAAACGTGTAGGAAGGAATTCCGTAAGTGCCAAAAGCCCAATCCGTTGTATCGCCGTTGGTCAAATAAAGTGACTCCCCTGCCTGGCCGTACTGGTATATGTTTCCTTTTACAGCCTCCATGCGTTCAGACATTTCTGCTGCTATCTCCTCCAGCAACTCATCTTTTGGAGCGGGATTACTGGTATATCCCCAGGGATAAAGAATGACCTGCCCATGGCTGTGGTAGGTGATCAGAGCTTGAATGCTTCTCTGCTGAAAGAAATCACGCACAGCCTGAGTCTCAGGCTCAGAAAAGGCTGCTGAACCTCGATAGGTATTCGAAAAAGGATTGGAACTCGAGCCTTCATTATCGAATCCCCAGTTGTAACTGTAGTTTCGATTGAGATCTATTCCATAGCTTCCGCCGCCGTTGTCTCGCCTGTTTTTCCGCCAGTAGCGGTAAAAATGAATCGAATACTCCAGACCGTCAGGGTTAAGCAGAGGAACAACCCAGATCTCGCTCCTGTTAACAAGGCTCTTTATCGCTGGGTCGCTTTCATAATTCTCGACTAAATATTTTGCCAGCAGATAGGGAATTTCCACTGAGATCCATTCTCGCGCATGATGACAGCCCACAAAAAACACTTCAGCCTCAGCCTCATCAAGGTCAACATTATCGCTTATTTTTAAAGCGTAGATGTTTCTTCCCTCTAAACTGCTACCAATAGCAAAGACCTTGGCCAGCTGGGGATAAGCTGCCTCTAAAGCCATCAGATCTGCCTCTATCTCCAGGTAGGAGTGGTAGGCTCCGTTTATTCCGGCCTGCATGATAATATCGCTCTGCCTGTAGGGATAAAAATTTTCGGTCTCCATCACATAGGGAATCCCTTCTTTCTGAAGCTGATAAAGGTCGTTCAATCCGCAGAGGAAATACAAGCGGTTCGACCATTCCAGAAGCAGATCTAGCTCCATTTTTTTGAGCTTCTGAACGATATCCTGGTTCTTCTCTACACTGATGATATCGGTGTCAGAATAGGTCTGGGATCCTAAAGGGAGAAATATGAAAAAGAGAACTAGAAAGAAACACAGGACATTTTTCATTTTCATCCTCATCATTGTTAACGCTAAAACAGGTAACTTAGAGTAAAAGCAACCTTGTTGGCTGAGAGCGAATCTTCAGAGCCTCTCTCCTGCCCGATGATGAAGGCCGCGTCGAAAACAATTCTTTTCCAGCGAATACCGCTTCCAAACGTGAAATAGAGATAGGATGAGCTCGGCTCTTTCATGGGCTGAGGGTCATAGATGAACCCAACTCTCCAGGGAACGTAAAAAACTTGATTGAAAAGCACATGAGAGCTTTCGTATTCAGCCCCTACCCCAATCTTTATGACATCTTTAAAGTCTCTCTGCAAGGGTTCTTCGAAATAATCCACTTTGTAACTGGACCAATCGTAAAAAACAATGTCAGACATCATCCTTAGACCATCAGAGACCTCGAAGCTTGCTCCCAATCCTATAACAAGAGGCTGGTAGTATTCATCATTAGAGGTGGCCTCGATTCTGATATCTGTATCTCCTGCCGGAGAATTATATCCTAGGCTGCTCTGGCTTTTTGATTTCTTTGTAAAAGGCGTTCGGAAAACTGCTCCCACCCGGAACTTATCCGTTAGATCCAGGGAGAGGCCTCCATTGAAATAATATCCCCTGTACTCCTGGGATTTATTGTCGGTTATGGTTATTCTGTCCACAATCCATTCTTCAACAATGTTCCTGTCGAGTTGGCCGTAGACGTAGTTGAAGCCGAAGCCGATGGAAAGGCCTTTGAAAAGCCGGCGGGAAAGAGAGAAATTTATGTTATCCAGCTTCCCCTTTTGTTCTAGGTCTATGGAATAGTATGTTGTGCCTCCGGACATATATTGATATTCTGCTGGCGGCCGGCTGTAGACTTCAAGCAGAGACCAGCTGACAGCCAAAGCCCAACCGTCGAAGCGCACGGAAGTTCCTATAAAATCAATAACATAGAACTGATGAGGGAAGTTTTCCTCGCTGAACAGCACTCCGGTGTTGACAATAGAATACTTGTAGAATAAAGCTTTGCTGGATTGGTAGCTCAGCGTAAAAGCGGCTTTGGGGAGTTTGAGGAGAAGGGCTGGGTTGGAGAGGGCAACCGAGCAATCCGAAGCCAGGGTGAATTGGGTCTCGCCCCTGGCAAGGGAGGAGGCTGTTTTCACTCCAAAGGTGTTCCAGGTTCTGAAAGGCGCTTCATCCTCGTATTGCCCGATGACAAGCTGTGACCAGGAGGGGGAGGGAAAAAAGAGAAGAAGAGTGAGAATTAGCAAAGAGAGAAATAAGACAGTTCGCTTGTTCATTTTTTATGACCACTGATTTTACAAAGCTTTTCTTGTAATTGCAAATTGAAAATGATTGTGCTATAAAGTATGATTTTCAAGAATATTGTCATGGCCAAGAACAAAAGGAGAATAAAGATAAGGAGCCTAGGTTTCTATGCTCCAGAGAAGGTTTTAACCAATCTCGACCTCGAAAAAATGGTCGATACATCTGATGAGTGGATCGTTACCCGAACTGGGATCAGGAAAAGGAGGATCGCCTCCGAAGAAGAAGCCACTTCTGACCTAGCTGTGGAAGCCTCCAAGCAAGCCCTGGAAAACGGACGATTAAAGGTCAAGGACATTGACCTGATTATCCTGGCCACCTCTACGCCAGACACGATTTTCCCCTCCACCGCCTGCTGGGCCCAGAAAGGCCTAGGGACAGACCATGTACCTGCCTTCGATGTCTCTGCTGGCTGTACAGGTTTTCTCTACGGCATGATCATGGCCGAGGGCATGATCCTAAATGGGACTGTGAATCGAATACTGCTCATCGGAGCAGAGCTCCTCACCAAGGTCGTAAACTGGAAAGACCGCAACACCTGTGTCCTGTTCGGGGATGCGGCCGGAGCCGCCGTTATCGAAGAAAGTGATGATGAATCGGGTATGCTTTCCTACTATTGGAAAGCTGATGGGAATCTCGGTAATCTCCTTTCCATTCCAGGAGGAGGGACAAGAATGCCTACGTCTCCTCGCACAGTAGCCCAGGAACTTCATTATCTTCAAATGAAAGGCAATGAAGTCTTCAAGCACGCTGTGAAAAGAATGGGCGAGGCAGCTCTGGAATCTCTGAAGCTCGCTGGATTGAAGCGGGAGGATATAGACCATTTTATTCCCCACCAGGCCAACACAAGGATCATCGAAGCCACGGGAAAACGCCTCAACATCCCTCCCGAAAAAGTCTATACAAATATCGACAGGTACGGCAATGTCTCAGTAGCCTCCATTCCTATAAGCCTTCAAGAGCTGAACCAGGAAAGAAAGCTCAAAAAAGGAAACATCATTCTCATGGATGCCTTTGGAGCCGGCTTTACCTGGGCAGCCGTCACCTACCGCTGGTAATACTAAAGGGGGGTCGGGCCAAGCTAATTAATTTATTTTCAATAAATTAATCCCTCTTTACGCATAAAAAAACGTCTTAAATGAGCATTTTTGGGGCCAAAAACGTCTATCTAAGAGTAGAAGGAATCTATGGCAAGAGCAAAACGACATTATATACCGGGACTAGTTTGGCATATAACTCACCGCTGCCACAAGAAGGAATTTCTCCTCAAATTTTCTAAAGATAAGCGGCGATGGTTAGCATGGCTATTTCAAGCAAAAAAGCGTTTCGGGCTACGAATCTTGGATTATATTGTGACATCAAATCATATACATCTCCTCGTAGTCGATGATGGAAGGCGAAATGTTATCCCGAGATCAATACATTTAATCGCTAGCAGGACAGGCCAAGAATACAATCAAAGAAAAAAGCGAACAGGTGCGTTTTGGGAAGATCGATATCATGCCACTGCAGTGGAGAAAGGTTCGCATTTGATTCAGTGCATCGTGTACATTGATATGAATATGGTTCGGGCCGGAGTTGTAAATCATCCTGCAGAATGGCCTTTCAGTGGATATAACGAAATACAAGATACTCGCCAAAGGTATTCTATAATTGACTACAAACGCTTGATGAACTTGTTACATATTGAAAACATTAGAGATCTTAAGAGCTTTCACAGCAAATGGATTATAAAATCGATTGAAGCCGAAAATTTTGAACGGGAAAGCAAATGGACAGAGAGTATTGCTGTTGGAAGCAAATCTTTTATAGATTACACAAAAGAACAACTTGGTAATAAGGCAAGGGGTAGGGAAACAATAGAGAATGCAGGAACTTGTGAGCTTAGAGAAGGGAAAGTCTCTTACAGTGATGTTTTTGCCCATAAAAACAGCGGTTTAAGGGCAAAAAACATGTATAAATGGGACCTTTCTCATTGATATTAAAATAGATAGCTTGGCCCGACCCCATATGATAAAATAGGGGGATGAAGAAGCCGAAGATTTTAGTTCACATATGCTGTGCTCCTGATGCCCTATATGTCATGGGTCTTCTGCAGGAAAATTACGAGCCGAGCGGCTATTTCTTCAACCCGAACATCCACCCCTCGAAAGAGTACCAACTAAGGCTCGAGGAAACAAAAAAAGTGGCCCGAACCTTAAATTTCAAGCTCATCGAGGAAATCTATGAAGATAGCCGCTGGCATGCGATGACACATAAATTCAAGGATGAGCCAGAAAAAGGAAGAAGATGCGATATCTGTTATGCGATGAGATTGGAGAAAACAGCCCGCAAAGCTTCTGAACTTGGCTTTGAGAAATTCGCCACGGTGATGAGCCTCAGTCCCTGGAAAAAAGCAGACGTCCTCAACAGAATAGGAAAAATGTTTGCTCGCCGATTTGGGATTGATTTTCTGGAAGCTGACTTCAAGAAGAAGGATGGTTTCAAGAAAAGCATTGAGATGAGCAGGCATCACCACCTCTACCGCCAGCACTACTGCGGATGTCTGTACAGCCAGCAGGAGAGCCAAGAAAAGGAAAAAGCAAAAAGAGCGAAATAGGGAGG
>JABAOF010060397.1_pt1 | contig 13316 bp, 10 predicted proteins | sample 7062171 | NCBI WGS metagenome assembly JABAOF01 (sample SAMN14538628, study PRJNA623070) | marine sediment metagenome | biome: marine biome [ENVO:00000428]; feature: marine pelagic biome [ENVO:01000023]; material: deep marine sediment [ENVO:00002113] | place: India: Gulf of Khambhat ...
AGTTGATGGAATGCTTATTCGACCAGGAGATATCGGTGCTGATACTCCTATTACGATTAATGATCTATCAAGGATGGTGGCCAATGCGCTTGGTCAGCAAGCGAATGTGGAATACCTCCCCGCCCGCAATGAGGTAATGCACAGCTTTGCAAATCACGATAAAGCTAAGAAGGTGTTTGGATCGGTGCCTTCTGTTTCGCTTGATGAGGGAATACACCGAATGGCTGCCTGGGCGATGAGAGTTGGGATGAGGGAGAGTCAGGGTTTTCAGCACGTAGAGCTGCGGAGAGGCCTACCACCGAGTTGGGCAGAACTGGAGAAATGATTGTTGATCTTGACCCCGCATGATGTAGGTCTTAGGAGGGGCGCAATTGAGCCAAACAACGTTGGTTAGGTGTGGTGGTAAAAAAACAAGCTGGTGGATTGGAGATAAAGATATAAGCGATTACTGTGCTAATGACTATTCTAGGGAGAAGCAAGGCTCTGTTTTCGAGATCGTTTGCCCTATCCACTCTTGTTGGAAATCGTGAGTAATCGATTTTATGTTCAAGATAGCTGACCTTTGCCCGTATTGGACAAATCCTCCAACAGGTGGAGGTCCCGTCCGGGTCCATAATATTAATCAGATAGTGGGAAGGAGTTTCCAAGTCACTCAATTCTCAGCTCGGCCCACTATGAGCCACTTGGCGGAAGAGAAATCTAGGGTATTTGGATCACGCGAGATAGAGGTAACGGAGTCCTATATTGAATATCAGTATTTTCATCCATTATTGTTAGGAATTAGCTATCTGCTTTATAAGGCTGGCTATCATTCCGATATTCTATTATCGCCAATTCTTAGGAGGATCTCTCCAAATAAGCTTCTCCGTCTCATAAGCAATTCTGAAATCATCCAAGTAGAGCATCCTTGGCTGATTGAGATTGCCCTACAACATGCGAATGGGCGACCTGTCATCTACGTTGCTCATAATGTGGAAGCATTGCTCTGGCAGAGGAAATCCGAACCTTTGGACCGTCTTTTTTCACGATTGGCTGACCGAGTTCGTAAGCTCGAACGTATATCTGTACAAAACGCGGATGCAGTAGTCGTTATGTCAGGGGTAGACGCTCAGATGCTGGAGGAGATCTACGGAATTGGTACTGATATTGTTCAAATAATTCCGAATGGTGTTGATTTAGAACTTTATCAACCGGTATCGCGAGCATTAAAGGAAAGTGCACGCACGCGTCTTGGATTGGGGGACCGGATGATAATTATTTTCACCGGAACTGAACACTACCCAAATAGAGAAGCCCTTGGTTTTATTCAACAATTACAAGCAGAGATTGGGCCAAGACTCAATGTCATGTTCCTTGTAGTGGGTAGCGTTGGGGGAAGTACTGCGAGTACAGAATACCTAAAAGTAGTAGGACACGTTAAGGACATCACGGAATTTTTAGCCGCCGCAGATATTGCCATATGCCCATTGGTCAGAGGGAGTGGTACCAGTCTAAAGGTTGTGGAATATCTAGCTTGTGGGCTTCCAACAATAGCGACTCCGATAGCAACACGGGGTTTAGATCTCCGAGATGGTATCGACGTGCTAGAAGGATCTATTGATGAATTTCCAAAAATGATTGAGGTAGCTGTACAAGATCGGGAAGTGAGACGGAAGCTATCAACCAACGGACGAGAAAAAGTCGAGCGAGAATACGACTGGGAGAAACTGGCAGCACGTATGATCGAGGTTTACGAGGCAGTTGTTAGATGAGAATCTGCCTGATTGGTGATGATACACCTCCGTTGGACGAAGGCATGAAGAATACTACATATGCCTTGGTGAAGTTCCTGGATCGCCATGCCGACGTAATTCGATTGAGCCCGCTTAGAGCCCATACCCGTTCGTTCTGGGAAGAGATGAGGCAATTTGGACCGGACGTTGTCCATTATATCCCCGGGCCATCCATATGGAGCTTTGTGCTTTTATCGCTCTCTAAGCGCTTTACGAATGCGGCCTCTGTCATGTCTCTTACACATCCTTCAAAGTTTCTGCCGAGGAGTTTAGTACGCCATTTTTTAAGACCAGATCTCGTCATCGCTCAATCTCAGGTAACCGGGCAAGCATTCATGGAAGCGGGCTGTCGGGTGAGTTTCTTGCCAAACGGAGTTGACACTGAATTGTTTAGACCAGTTACAGATCAAGAGAAGAGAAACTTGCGTACTAAATATGCACTACCAAAAGAAAGCTTTATTGTTCTTCACGTTGGAAACGCACGACGTTCAAGACACCTTAAGGTGCTTACAGACCTTCAGTCTGAAAGCTGCCAGGTTCTAGTGGTTTGTAGTTCTACTATCGGTGGAGATAGGGATGTAATTTCCTTACTCGGTGAGGTTGGATGTATATTGATTGACAATTATGTTGACTCAATACAAGAGATTTATGCCTTATCTGATTGCTACGTCTTCCCCACCGCGTCAGGGACAGGTGCCATCGAGTTCCCTTTATCTGTACTTGAAGCAATGGCCAGCAACCTTCCAATTGTGGCAAGAAGATTCGGTGGGTTACCCATATCGCTTCGAGAAGGGAAAGGTTTTTATTTTGTAGATTCTGACCAAGAACTGAGGGAGACGGTAAAAAACATCCTCCGGGATACTCAATTGGTTGATACACGGTCGATGGCCCTGACCCATGACTGGAGAGTTATAGTATCGAAACTCGTGAAGCTGTATCAAGGTTTGATAACACTAGGATAAAGAATGCGCATCCTTCCTCCTTGGCTTGATCTTGATAATGATCTGGCATGCCCGACATGCCAGGGTAGTGTCCATGAAATTCAAAACGGCCTTGTCTGTGGAAGCTGTGGAGTTGAGTATTTTATCTATGATGATATTCTTTACTTCATAGATCCGAGCCGCTTAACTGATTTTGAAATAGAGGAAAGCATATTTCACTCTAATGTGGCGGACAAAGCCGATGCAGTGCACGGGCAATCTACACTCCGAGCCCGTATCCTCCATGATGGATTCTTACACCCTTTCATAAGAATGCCCAAAAATAGTCGGATCCTTGACATTGCGGTTGGATCGGGGGTGGACTTGGTCCGGCTTGTACAATTAGGACAAAATGTAGTTGGTGTGGATATCTCACCTGGAATGATTAAATTCGCAAAGAAAAAGGTCGAAGCACTTGGCTTGTCGGGCAAGATATTCTTATGTGTGTCTGATGCCTTGAATTTGCCGTTCAGAGATGCGAGATTTGATGGAGCATACATGTGTGCAGCGCTCCACCATATGAGAAGACCTTCAAAAGCAATGAAAGAATTAGCGCGTGTGACACTGGAAGATGGATATGTTTCTGTTGGATCTGAACCCAATGCCTGGCTTTACAAATTTCGTTTTCTAAAGCACTCAAGACTTGGGCATAGGATAATGCGGTTCTTTCGCGATGACTATACCATTGGTGAACAACCTCCAGGAGATAGAGAGACGCCAGGATGGACACGCAAAGAATTGATCCATCTTATGGAGAATTCAGGGCTTGAGGTTATTCGTATCGAACCTGTTTGGTACCTTAATGGGATTGCTAGTTTGTTGGGTTTTAATACCCTGTCGAGCAGGCTTGAGGAGCTCATATCCATGGCAGATAAGATAATTGGACATTTGCCGCTGTTAAAGAACTATTCATTCAAATGGAACGTGATTGCTCACAAAGCAAACGCATCGTCACTGAAATGACACTTACATCGGGTTGGTTGATGTCCTTTTCTGGGATTGATGGATCAGGCAAGACTTCACTTATCCGTCATATTCGTGACTGGATGTTGACGGAACATGGATTAGACAGTCAATATATGTGGTGCAAGTTTGGTGCACATCCCGCCTCGAAGTTTAGGACGTGGCGCGTAATGAAACAAGTAACACGCCAGGGTATAGATAAACGTAATTCATTTGTATTAAGTTCAACCCTAGGGCGGATTTATGGCTATGGTCTCCTAGCCATTCACCTGGCCCAACTAAGGCTTGTGATTCGACAATCAATCCTTCGAGGAAACATATTGGTGTGTGATCGTTATATATTTGATACTGTTGTTGACTTGCAGCAGAATATGGATTTCCAATATGAACAAGCGAAGAATCTGCTTAGTCCCAGTTGGATCCCCGTTCCACGCATGAAATTTTTATTAGACCTACCACCTCATGTCGCGATCCGAAGGATACATGATATTGCAGGAACAGAGTATCTAAAGGAGCGGCAAAGACTTTATTTAGAGCTTGCTGATGACTTAGGGTTAACAGTTGTAAATGCCAATCAGCCTTTCGATCAGGTGTGTGTTGAAGTAATCAATTTGATTTCTCAAAATCTGAAGAGCTATGACGCCGAGAGCTTTGATGTCTAGATTGATATTTATTGGCATCGACGCACTCGATGCCGAGCAGGTTGAAAAATACTCGTCTTACCTACCGAACATCATGCGGCTTCGGCAATCAGGGTATTACGCAAAGCTGAGTTCCACATGGCCCCCTGATTCTGATACAGCTTGGGCTTCGATTTATACAGGATTGAATCCGGCACGTCATGGAATTTTTAAATTCGTTGATCCTCTTGAAAAAAGCATGTCCTACTCAATGGAGGAGCCGGACAACTCTGCGATAAAGGGACGCACATTTTGGGATATAGCTGGTGATGCGGACAAGCGTGTTTGTGTTCTTTTCCCTCATATCGGATACCCCTCATGGCCAGTAAATGGGGTAATGATTAGCCGTGCAAGTACAACCGAAGATATTTCAATTCATCCATTAAATTTGGGTTATGGTAATTACTTAACGGGGCTCAATAGTGTAAAAGGACTGGTGGGGCGAAATCCGGAGAGATACCTGAAGGCAACTCAAACTATGGTCAATCGACAACTTGAGCTGAACCTTCAACTATTTGAAAGAGAAGATTGGGATTTATTCTTCACCTACTGGTCAGCACTTGATCTAATTCAGCATCAATTCTGGAATTATTGTGACCCCAGTGATCCAACTTATCGATCCGACAATAATTTTCGATCTGTCATCCGTGATTTCTATATTCTCCACGACAAAGTGGTTGGAGCCCTTATGGAGAGGATCGATTCCAATACGACACTCTTGTTGATGAGTGATCATGGTCATGGAATGCGCCCAGTGAAACTTTTTAATATTAACCGATTGTTGAGGGAGCATGGTCTTCTGGTCCTTCGCGAGGGCGGGCTAGAGACTATGGCGAATATCTTAAGGACCGTCAAGAAGAACGCCATGGACCTTGTTACTCGTCACAATCTCGGCGATCTTGCCTCAAGGACATTGAAATTTGCTCCCTGGATGAAGAGGGCTTACATTTCGAGTAATGAGATAGATCTGGATAATACCGTCGCATATATTACGGACATGTCTGGCATAAAAGCTTATTCGTATGGTGGGATACAGATTGTAAAAAAGAACCTACTCGGCCGATCGTACAGCGAATGTTGCGAAGAAATAATTAAGCTGATGTTGGAGGTACAGAATCCGGACGGAGGCGATCGGAGAGTTGTGCGATGGATTCGACATCGCGACGAGCTCTACACAGGCCCGTATATTGAGGAGTACCCTGATCTTGTGTTTGAATTGGAACCTGATTATGGAGCCGGCTGGGATGCATCTGGACATCTATTTACGGTGAGCCCATCACATACGCTATATCCTGGGAGTCATTTAGGAAGAAATGCAATTTTTTTGCTGTATGGACCCCGCACTAACGATATTCAGATTACGCCAAATTCACTGATGGATATTGCACCCACAGTATTGAATATCTTAGGCTTAGTTTCACCGGCAGGGCTGGACGGAGTAAGCATATTTGGGAAATCGAAGAGTCACTAAGAAGACAGATAGATTGAAGAGGGAGGACGTAAGATAGGGCATATTTGGATTTGTGCTCACCATCTTGGATGAGGTTTGTTCTGAAGCCTAGGTAGAACGTGGAATGACTACAAAAGATGTTAAACAATTCCGAGTTGCAATATTGGTATTCCCATTCGCTGCAGAGAATCTCTTTGTATTTGCAGCAAAGTTGGCGAAGGTAATCTCAGAAGTCTCGAGTAAGACGGTCATTGTCAGTGGGGGTATTCCTGATAACATCCATTTTGGAACTCATGTTGAGGTGCATGACATTGGTATACGGCTTCATTACGTAAAAGATAGATCACCGAAGTTATATTCAATTGCAGTATGGTTAGCGAAAGCTATGATTGTGCAAATTCGCTTTGCACAATTGGTATTTCGACTTCGTAATGACATTGACATTTTTTTCTTCTCAATGGGTTGTTACTATCTACTCCCCATCATTGCAGCAAGATTACTAAGGAAGAAAACCCTCAGCGCGTCGATGGGGCTGTATTCGGTAAAGGCGAGGATCAATTATGGTCACTTCATTGCATGGGTCGTTAGCGTGCTTTCAAGGCTTAGTTTCGCTCTATCACATAGGATTGTAGTAGAGAGCATGAGATTGGCAGAATCAAAGGATCTCAAAGGTTTCCGAGAAAAGATCTGTTTGGGATCTCTTTTCCTTGAAAACCTAGATCAGTTCAGCTTGTTCGTTCCTGCGTACATGCGAGATAAAGTGATTGGTTTCGTTGGAAGATTGGTCCCGGAGAAGGGGATTGCAGAGTTCGTCCAAACTATTCCACTCGTGGCTTCTGCTCAACCCGATGCGCGATTCATGATCATAGGAACAGGAATTATGGATAGGGAAATTGATGAAGCCATCGCACATCTGCCTACTGCCCAGAAAGTGACACGCATAAAGTGGGTTGAACACGGTCGTATTAATGAGTTACTTGGACAGATGAGGTTACTTATTGTGCCCTCTTTTGAGGAGGGATTACCAAACATCATCCTGGAAGCGATGGGAGTCGGTACACCCGTTCTAGCCTCACCAGTAGGTGGGATTCCCGATTTGATATCAGACAGGATTACTGGTTTTATTCTTAATTCCACAACACCCCGGGGCATGGCTGAAAAAATATCAAGCCTGTTGGACGACCCAATACTTGATCAGATCGCCACATCTGCGAGGTCTCTAGTTGAAAGACATTACACCATCCAGGCGTCTGCGGCACGCTACCAAGCCTTACTTAATGAACTGGTTGAGAATTCGTGAGCAATAGAAATTGCTTCTGGAATGGAGGGGTGAAATATCTACTCTCCAGAGCAAGTCTTATTGGGGGCTGTTTGTGCTTTACCTGTGCCCTTTTTATTGCGTCTGCTTACATTGGCGTAGGAACATATGAGGTAAGCATCTACCAAGAATACCCAGTGGAATTCTGGTTATTCTTGATTTTTACACTCTTTTTCGCCATAGTCTCTGCAGGATTCAGTCTGAGTTGCCGGGACGATCAATATGGTTGGGTGGCTGGTTTTCTCCTCCTCGCTGCATCCAATCTGTTCTTAATATTCCTGCCATATCTCAGAGATTATGCATTTAAAAGCCACTGGGATGACATCAACCATTTTAGTTACACCCTAAACATAATTCAGACTGGAAGTCCTCATCCAGACAATTTCTACCCTGTTTCCCACCTTCTGGTGTCTATGATTCAATTGATGTCGGGCACCAAACTTCGGGACATACTGCTTTTATTCCCGGCGCTCTTCTACATTATCTACTTAGCAAATACCGCTTTTCTTGCTTGGACCATAGGACGCGGCCCCAAGGTTCGCGGGGTGATGATGCTTTTCGCGACCTCCCTCCCATACTACTTCTTTGGCGTGATGTTCTATCCCACTCAGTTTTCGGTATATATGATCCCCTTATTTATTGCTTGGCTCCTGCGTAGTCGTGGCGAAGAAAGAGGTCTGGCAAACACAATTCCTTTCCTCTTGCTTCTATTCTTCCTTCCATTTCTTCATCCATGGGCAGTATTGTCTGTGGCGATATTAGCATTTGCCTTCGGCTTGACAGCAGCTTTAACCCGCTGGGGCAACCGACAGGCTTCATTGAATACCCAAATAAAAATAAACTATTGGACCCCTCTCATAACTATTATGGTTACCTGGTTAACTTGGTTCATGTCATTTCAGTTATTTGGTAAAGCTTTGAGCCGCATTATCAATTCCTTCATGGAGGGAATAGGTGGCCCAGAGGCACTGTCTCGTTATATTTCTGTTGTTGAGCGCACCAACCTTGAAATTGAGCGAATTGCTTCAATAGTTTTACATACTTATGGGGCAAATTTTGTGTACGCTGTGATCGTTATATTCATTGTCGCCAGGGTCGTAATGTCCCTGATAAGGCGAAAACGTGCACTGAATATACAATTAGTATCCCTCTCGTTGTTCTGTATCGTGTTTCTTGGCCTCTCCCTGGTATCTTTGTTCAGGGACCTTATTAGCGGGAATCCACTGCGTTTCGCGAACTTCGTGGCAGGTATGGTCCCAATCATGCTCATTGCCATTAATCTTGATGGACCTTCAGGTGATAAGCAAAGATATCGACCGACTAGAATGCGATCGTATACGATCACATTGTTGATGGTTCTGCTATTCGTGGCAGCCACACTCGGGATTTTTGGATCTTATCCATCCCCGTTTACAGGTCAGGCGAATTACGCTGTTAGCTATGCCGAAGAAGCGGGACTTGTTTTTCTGCTCAATAAGGCCTACGCTGTTTCCGGTAACATTTACAGTCCTTTTGGTCTTAGCTTCCTTCCTTCTTCGGTTTTAGGAACTGATGAACTCAATGAATTACGTGCCTCTTCTCCTGGTTGGTGGATAAGGCCAGCGCCAGCACATCTTGGTTATGCGTCCTTGGATGCCGGAGTCGTGGATTTTGAAGATCCGAGTTTCCTGCTAATTACTGCCTTTGAAAGAGGATACTACTCTGAGGTTTGGCCAGAAAGAGGGCAATTTACCGAGAAAGATTTTGAATTGCTGAATTATGACTTTCGCTGGAATGCCGTTTACACATCAGGAGATCTTGTGATCCATAAGTGGCGGTGATAGAAGCGTCAAGTTCCGGTCTACCTTGAAACGAAGAACACGTAGGCTTACTTTGAAAGGGTAATAGCCTATGCAGGGTCAGCTCACCGATAAGGAATACTGGAATCGGGTTTGGCGTCGAAAGGGTCATGTTCGGAAGATCACGCCGAGCGATGCAAGATATGGGGAGAAAGGGGAATTCCTTGGAGTAGTAAGGCGTTATATAGGTGAGTTTAGAGATTTGAGAGTTATTGAGCTTGGTGGAGCTTGCTCATATCATGCTCTTGCTCTTGCGAAATGGTGGAACGCAAAGGTTGTTATTGTAGATTATTCACCGATTGGCTTGTCTATCACCGAGAAGGTATTTAAGTTGAATGATTGTGAAGTTGAAATAATGCTTGGAGATTTTTTCGACCTGCAGATCAGGTGTGAATTCGACTTTGTGATGCATTTCGGGGTTCTCGAGCATTTCCTAGAAATAAAACCACTTCTGAAAGTCTGTTCTAGCCTACTCAGACCAAATGGAAAACTTCTTTTCGGAATGCCCAATACTGAGGCAATGGGCTCTCACCTTTGGCGGCGCTGGTCTCCAAATGATTGGGATAAGCATATCCATCATTCGAATGAGGATATACAAAAGGCTTGTGAAGTTACTGGTTTAGATATTTCTAGGTGCTTCCACTTCGGACCACCTATGCTTCAGATGAGTCAATGGGAGCATAAAGGATTCGGCCCTACCTTGGTAACGAATGCACAGCGTTGTATCAATCTTATCTGGAGGTTGCGGTTCTTGCGCACGGTTGGGCATAGGCGTCTCTCAATGTACCGTGGGTTTGTAGCGATGAAAAACTGAATGGAAGGTACGATAACAAAGGTGTGAGAATGAATTCGAGATATCCAGATCGCCGAAGGAGGTAATGTATGAAAAAGACCTCCAAACAATACATTGACCTAGTTGTCATTGGTATCTTGAGCTCTGTATTGGTTGCTATTCTGCAACTTATTGGCGATTCCACGGGGCGAATGATTGCGACCGTAGGATTGCTCTTTTTCATCCCAGGATATGTTTTGTTGATAGCACTTCAGTCATCGTCGAGTCCAACTAGCCACCTTGAGGTATTTCTTGCCAGCCCAGGTGTAAGTGTTATCATCGTGGGCTTACTTGGGTTGTTACTAGGAACCCTTTTCGGATTGACGAGATTGGGAGTGGTATTACTAATATATGGTTGGATCGCTGTGGTGCTAATTATTGCCACTCTGCGGCGAGTTCGAAGAAAGTCTTCGGATTCACCCGAACCGATGTTTGAGAACATCATCCAACAGCGAGATCGAATTGGAAAAGCGAAACGTTGGTTGAACGTGTCACTAGGTATTTCATTGCTGTTGATGGGGGTCGCTTGCTGGCGTTTATTTGCTATTACTAGCCGGAGCCATCCTCAATATACAGAATTTTTCATTTTTGATGACAAAGGAGGCATCGACGATTTTCCCCGTAGCGTTAGAGTTGGGGATGACGCCAGATTGAGTATGGGTCTTATCAACCACGAAAGTGAAAGAGCCCAATACTACATCATGATTTGTGTTGATAATCTGGAGTGTGATTCAATACGAGATATCTTGTTAGAAGATAATGAGCAATGGCAAACGGATCTCGAAATAACTGCGCTCGATAAAGTCGGGTATTCAAGGATTGCTTTTTCCCTTTATAAGGAAGACGCAGACATCCCTTATCGGGAACTTCATATCTGGATGGATGTTGTTGAGTAGTGCCACTTCCTCTCGGCTAGTTGCGGCAGGGAACTTGCTCATCACTGCCCTTGCCGAATCCCTCACTGTGTTTGCCGACGCGCGCTACGGGTTTTGGATCCACTTGATCCTCTTTACGGTGATGGTCTTCCTGGGCATGATGGACCGCAGCCGACCGCAGTCCCGGTTATGGCTCACCTTGGCCTTGGCCCCGCTGATCCGCATGGTCAGCCTGGCCACACCGCTGGCCGGTTTTCGCCTCTTGTACTGGTACCTGCTGACCGGCGTGCCGATGAATCCCGTCGCTGCCATTGAACTCACGCCGGGAGATACATGGGATCTTGATTATGCTTTTCCATTGTCCAAAGCGGGAGATGACGGTAGAGTGGTATTCGAATTATATAGAGCCGGAGAGGAGAGTTTGTATCGATGATTGGAGTTAATCGTGAATACCTAGGAACCAAAACCTTGACCATGTTCTACTTTGAACGTGGGGTATTTCTGAGCTGTACGCAATAACCGTAAATGGATTGGAATTTCATGTGTGAATATGGTTTCCGTGATCACAACCGATTCCACGAATTGTGATTCAATCAAGGGAAAGGGGTTTTGGCAATATGGATTATTGGATAAAGGCCTGTTTTGATAGAAAATCGGGAGAAGAGCTTTCCTAACAGAGACGCGGACAACATTTTGATCATTGAGCATTTTAAAGAATTCATTGCGAAGAGCTTGAGCCTGACTAGACGTATGATCCGAAGAGATCTTAAGATCTTTTCGGATATCATCGGCGAGGCCAATATCACGGTCGATGTTGGCAGTGGTCGCGAATTGCAATACGAGGATATCTTCAGGACAAGCAGAATTATTGGTTTGGATCTGTATCGACCAAGTCAGGTACAAGGAGACGCTTCAGCCCTCCCTTTCAAATCTCGTTGCATCGATACCGTAATATGTACAGAAGTATTAGAGCATCTGGACGAAGCCAATGCTGCACTGAGTGAAATTTACCGAGTCCTCACACATGATGGATATCTGATTGTGACCGTACCTTTTCTATTGGGAGTACATGATATAGTTGATTATCATCGGTGGACAGAAACAGGGTTGGAGAATTTACTTGTTCGTGCAGGATTTTCAATAATCTCATTTAGGAAACGAGGCGGAATATTCAGCGCTATTGGACAAACGATCTCGCGAGTCCCGCAACAGGTTCTTGGGTTGCCTAGCCAGCAACGATCTTGGATTTCAAGAATCCTTTACTTACTATTTTTAATACCTTCTCTGGTCATGCCATGGATTATGTTCCCTTTCGATTATCTGGATCGACAGAAACACTTCGTAATGGGATACAACGTGCTTTGCAAAAAGAGGTAGGATCAAAGAAAATGCTCTTGAGTTAGTTCTTTAATGTGCCCATCGCTGTGCTGTTGCGGACATGGTAGAGTCCCTTGACTTCACATAGCAAGAACAGCCGAAAAAGAGACGTAAATTCTCAAATCATTCTTCTCTCAATTGCTGCTTGGATTATCGCGGCTGAAGCCGTAACGACCTTCCATTCCCCGACACAGGGTATGTGGCTATATGCTTCCCTCTTAATCCTTCTCGTTGTTATAACCTTCATCGAAAAGAGCAGACCCGTTGCGCGTACCTGGTTGTGCCTGGCATTTGTGCCTCTGATACGCGTGATCAGCTTGTCCATGCCTCTATCCGGCTTTCGCTTGATCCACTGGTATCTGCTTACAGGACTTCCCATTCTTCTCGCCGCATTTGCGAGCGTACGCTATTTTCGCCTGCCGCGCGAACGTTTCGGCCTCCAGGTAAACTGGTCGCCAAGCCAATGGCTCGTGGGCCTGACCGGACTCGGCTTAGGCTACGTGGAATACCTCATCCTGCGTCCGCAACCGCTGGTGTCGGAAGTATCCTTCTTGACCGTCCTGGAAGCGCTGCTCATCTTGGTCATCTTCACCGGATTGGCCGAGGAGGTCATCTTCCGCGGGCTTATGCAGCACGCCACAGAGCGGGTGTTCGGTGGTGCCGGCGTGGTGTACGTGGCGTTTATCTTCACCGTGATGCACTTGGGCTATCATTCCCTCGCCGATCTGATCTTCGTCTTCGTCGTCGCGCTCTATTTCGGATATTACGTGCGACGGACTCGGTCCATCCTGGGCGTCACCCTGGCGCACGGCTTGACAAACATTGCTCTATTCCTGATCTTCCCATTTGTGCTTGCTAGTTCGCCGTCTAGCGGGGATGACGTTCAGATGGGTGTGCTCTCGCCTCCTCTCCCAACCCCAACTGTCACGCCGACGCCTTTCCGTCCCTATACACCCACCCCGTTCCTCCCTGACCGACCCACGCCCATCGAATCTGTCACGCCCTCCCCTGAGGCGAGCCTGCAGTTTGACACACAGGCGGTCAGTTTCTTGGAAGGTAATACGATTAGGACACCTGCGTTGGCCACTCGGGCGTTGAACTTGGGGGTGCAATATGTTGGCTGTGGGGATGGCACCCCAGCGTACGCAGGGTGGTCGGGGCGAAGATCCTTGGCGCGTAATAGCGGTCCTCAGTTGATCTTTGCTATGCGTACCCCTGTACACCCCCCTAG
>JABAOF010020642.1_pt1 | contig 13309 bp, 15 predicted proteins | sample 7062171 | NCBI WGS metagenome assembly JABAOF01 (sample SAMN14538628, study PRJNA623070) | marine sediment metagenome | biome: marine biome [ENVO:00000428]; feature: marine pelagic biome [ENVO:01000023]; material: deep marine sediment [ENVO:00002113] | place: India: Gulf of Khambhat ...
CCGAGATGTCATTGGTCCTGGTGGTAAAGTAATTAATAAAATTATTGCTGAAACTGGAGTGGAGATTGATATTGAACCAGATGGAAAGGTTTATATTTGCGCTACCGATGCCGCTATGGGACAAAAAGCCAGAGATTGGATTGATTCTTTAACAAAAGAGGTACAGGTAGGAGAAATTTATCAAGGAAAAGTGACCCGAACCACTGATTTTGGGGCTTTTGTGGAAATTCTTCCTGGACAAGAAGGTTTGGTTCACATTTCGCAACTGGCTGATTTCAGAGTCAATCGCACTGAAGATGTAGTTAAAGTTGGAGATATTATTCCTGTCAAAGTAATTGAAATTGACAATTTAGGCCGTATCAATTTATCACTAAAAGCAGCTAAGAATAATCTAAAGTAAAATATCTATTTGAGGAATATAAAAATTGTAATTAACTTTTAATTAATAAAGATAACTAAAGCTTCTGATTGTAGCTTTACTATTACTGGATTTTTATTAATTGATTAAGTTTCGCCGAGGCGAAACATGAAAAAACCAAAAAGTTAAAGATTAGCTTTGGTTAGAAAAATTAACCATTTTTAATTATTGATATTTAAATAAAATAGGATATCGATTTTATTAGGAGAAAAAATGAAACTAAGACCAACTTTTAAACAAGAAAATTTAAAAATTATCCCCTTGGGGGGATGTAATGAAATTGGGAAAAATATGACCGTTCTTGAATACCAAAATGATATTATTATAGTTGACTGCGGTCTAATGTTTCCTCAAGATGAAATGTTAGGAATTGATTTTGTTATTCCCGACATTACTTATTTAGAACAAAATAAAAATAAAATTAGAGGAATTTTAATTACCCATGGGCATGAAGATCATATTGGAGGACTTCCCTACATTTTACCTAAAATTTCACCCCCTTTATATGCCACTAAATTAACCAAGGGTCTGATTGAAGTAAAACTCTCTGAATTTAGTTTAAGGAAACCTCAAATTAATACAATTCGCGCTGGTGATGTTTTAAATTTAGGCAACTTTAAAATTGAATTTTTTCATGTCACCCATTCAATTCCTGATTGTGTCGGATTGGCAATTTACACTCCAGTTGGTTTAGTAGTTCATACAGCTGATTTTAAATTTGATTACACTCCGGTAAATGAGAAGCCAACAGATTTTGATAGACTGGCAGAATATGGCCAACAAAATGTCTTAGTAGCTTTGTCAGACAGCACTAATGTCGAAGTTGAGGGCTACACTCCTTCAGAAAAAACTTTGGGTCAAACTTTTAATAATATTTTTGAAAATGCCGAAGGCCGAATTATTGTTACCTCTTTTGCTTCTTTGATTAACCGAATTCAGCAAGTGGTTAATGCTGCAGTTCGATATCATCGGAAAGTAGCTATTTCTGGAAGAAGTATGCTCAACAACATTAATATTGCGATGAAAATGGGATATCTTGCCATTCCTCGTGATACTTTAATTGATATTAAAGAAATCAAAAAATATCCTGATAATAAAATCGCAATTTTATGTACTGGCAGCCAAGGAGAAGAAATGTCCGCCCTAGTAAGAATGGCTTCTGGTGATCACAAGCAAATTAAAATTAAAAAGGGTGATACTGTAGTAATTTCCGCCTCCCCTATCCCTGGAAATGAAAGATCAATTTCTAATACTATAAATGATCTTTTTAAAGAAGGAGCTAATGTTATTTATGGGAAAAAAGTTGATATTCATGTTTCAGGACATGCCAGCCAAGAAGAATTAAAAATGATGCTTAATCTTCTTGCTCCTAAATTTTTCATTCCTGTCCATGGAGAGTACCGTCATCTTCATCTTCATGGTGAATTAGCGAAATCAGTGGGAATTAAAAAAGAAAATATTATAATTGCCGAAGATGGTAATGTCTTGGAATTCGGTCCTAATTTCGGCCAAAAGACAACCAAAAAAGTTCCTGCTTCTTATGTCATGGTGGATGGTTTAGGCGTTGGTGATGTTGGAAATATTGTTTTACGTGATCGTCACGTAATGGCCAAAGATGGTATTTTTGTAGTTATTATGACAATTGATAAAGCAACAGGGAAAATGATTACTTCACCAGACATCATTTCCCGAGGTTTTGTTTATATGAGGGAGTCAGAAGATCTAATTAGAAGAACAAGAGAAGAAGTAAAAAACTCCTTGGAAGTCAGAAACGGTCAATATCCAGCCAATTGGACTTTTATTAAAAACAAAATCAGAGATGATATTTCTGAATTTCTGTACAATCAAACTAAAAGACGACCAATGGTTCTGCCAGTAATAATTGAGGTTTAAACGCAAAAGACGCAAAAAGATAACCCGAAGAACATAAAGAATTGATGCGAAAATGACATGAAACGCAAAAATATTTTTAAAACCTAAGCTTAGTGATATAATAAACGTAGTTTATTTCAAAGTTCTGTTGGAAACAGGTTTTATAATAAATTAAGAAAATAATTTTATTATTTTTTATTTGTATTTTTAATTTTTATTGTATGCCTCGAAGAAGAAAATATCGTAAAAAAAATACCACTTATTGGTCAAGAAAACCAAAATATTATAGAGCTTTTTGGGAATCTTTTTGGGACCTAAATCCAGATACTGCCAGAGAAGTTTTAGCTTTTGTTTTTTTGGCAATAGCTATAATTACGCTTTTAGCAATCTTTAAATTAGCTGGCAATTTAGGTAATTTTTGGTATGGATTACTGCGATTAGTAGTGGGTTTAAGTACCATTTTTATTCCATTACTTTTAGGTTGGATTAGTATTGCTCTTTTTTATCCTGAAAAATATAAAATTGAAGTTGTCAATTTTTTAGGGTTAATCTTGTTTTTAACTTCGTTTTCTGGAATTTTTCATTTATTTATTCCTCAAAATGAAGCTTGGGAAATTGCCAAAGCTGGTAGTGGCGGAGGGTATCTCGGATTTTGGGTGGCTTTGGTTTTAAAGCCCGTTTTAAATGTCGGCGCCTCTTTAGTCGTTCTGATTATTCTTCTTTTAATCTCAATTTTGGTTATTTTTAATACCTCTTTTTCATCTTTAAAAAGAAAAGTTAAACCCCGAGCGGAGAAAGCAGCCCGTTTAATTAAAAAACCAATTCACATCAATCAACCCAAAGCTTCTCAAGCTAAAACTCAAACTCCTCTAATTGGGGAACTTCAAAAAATTAAAGAATTTGACTTGAAAAATCTCCCTTCTTTAGAACTGCTTGATGATACAATTTCTGTGGCCGACAGCGGTGATATCAGAAGAAACGCTGATATTATTAAAAAAACTTTAAGTCATTTTGGAATTGAAGTGGAAATGACTGATGTCAATGTTGGACCAACAGTCACTCAATACACCTTAAAACCAAATGAAGGCGTTAAGCTTAATAAAATTACGGCTTTAAATAATGATTTAGCACTGGCTTTGGCAGCTCATCCCATTAGAATCGAGGCACCAATACCAGGAAAATCCCTTGTGGGAATCGAAGTTCCCAATAAAGTAAAAGCAATTGTCAGGTTGCGTGAAGTTTTAGAGTCATCTTTATTTTTTGACTCGAAATCTCCTTTAATTTTTGCTTTAGGTAAAGATGTTGCTGGAATTCCTCTTACAGCCGATTTAGATAAAATGCCTCATCTTCTTATTGCCGGAGCTACTGGTTCTGGGAAAAGTATTTGTATTAACTCAATAATTTTAAGTCTTTTATATAAAAACAATCCCTCAAATTTAAGAGTTATTTTGATTGACCCTAAAAGAGTGGAATTAACAAACTATAATGGCATTCCTCATCTTCTTACTCCAGTAGTTACTGAACCAGAAAAAACTATTTCGGCTCTAAAATGGGTGGTTTTAGAAATGGAACGTCGTTATAAATTATTTGAAGCAAACTTAAAAAGGGATATCATAAGTTATAATAAAACTCCTGGATTTGAAAAACTACCTTACTTGGTCACAATAATTGATGAATTAGCCGATTTAATGGCTTTAGCGCCCCAAGAAGTCGAGCATGCCATTGTCCGACTTTCCCAAATGGCTCGAGCTACTGGAATTCATTTAGTAATTGCCACCCAACGCCCTTCTGTTGATGTGATTACTGGCTTAATTAAAGCCAATATCACTAATAGAATCGCTTTTGCTACTGCCAGCCAAGTAGATTCCCGAACTATCTTAGACATGGCCGGAGCAGAGAAGCTTTTAGGTTTAGGAGACATGCTTTATCTGGCTGGTGATATATCTAAACCCAAGCGAATTCAAGGTAGTTTTGTTTCTGAAAAAGAAATTAAAAACGTAGTTGGGTTCTGGAAAGAACAAGGCGAACCTCAATATGATGAAAAAGTTCTCACCATCCCCACCAAATCAACAGTTTTTGGAGAAATTCCTGATGATGAATTGTTTTCTGAAGCCGCAGAAGTAGTCTTCCAATCAGGAAAGGCTTCTGCATCACTTCTGCAGCGCCGACTTAGAATTGGTTATGCTCGAGCAGCCAGACTTTTGGACCTTTTAGAAGAAAGAGGTGTTGTAGGTCCAGCTGATGGTGCTAAACCTAGGGAAATCTTAATTAATGACCTTTCTGAAATAGAAGAATTAGAAGAAAATGAAGAATAATACTAAAAATCCTAAATCCTAATTTCCAGAGCTAAGCTCAGCTTTGTAAATCCTAAATAAATCCCAAATTCTAATTCTCAAAATCCCAAACAAATAAAGTTTAAATGCTTGAATTTTGGTCATTTGACATTTTTTAGAATTTAGTGCTTACAATTTTACATTTTTGATTTGTATTTTGATTTTTAATATTTAATTTTTGAATTTTTATGATTCCCACTTTTAAACTCAAAAAACTAACGACTCCTCATAATCTAGGTCAAAGATTAAAAAAAGCCCGAAAAAAGAAAGGGTTTGATATTAAATATGTAGAAGGTATAACTAAGATTAAATCTAAATATCTTTCAGCTTTAGAAGAAGGAAATTATGATGCTTTGCCAGCTGATGTTTATGTTAAAGGCTTCCTTCGAAATTACGCTCAAGTTTTAGGACTGAATTATAAAGACATTCTGCAGCTTTACAAAAAGGAAAGGGAAATAAGAAATCATCTTGAAAAAGCTGAAACAACTCATATTCCCAAACCAATAAAATCGCCCAAAATTATCATTACTCCGAAAACTATTTTTATTGTTTTAATTACTATTGGATTTCTTTTAGCTGGAGGTTATATTTGGTACCAATTCTCTAGTTTTGCCTTACCTCCTAATCTAACAATTAATTATCCTTCTGATAATATTTCTGTCAAAGCTGAAACAATCTCTATTGAAGGAAAAACTGATCCTGGCTCTGAATTAACTATCAATGATAAATTAATAAAACTTGAAGATGACGGCAGTTTCACAATTTTATTTCCTCTCGAACGAGGAATTTTAGCAACAATAAAAATTGCCGCCAAAAATAGATTAGGTAAAGAAACAGTTGTTGTAAGAAAAGTTCTTTCAGAACTACCACCGCTGGCTACCACCTCACCTTCAACTTCTTCTCAACCAAAAACCACAAGTAAAATTGAATTAACTATTAAAATTGGACCGAATCCGGCCTGGATAACGCTTCAAATTGATGGCAAAGAAGCTTACAAGGGAACAATGTATCCAGGTATCATCCAGAATTTTGAAGCTCAAGAAAAAATTAATCTCACAACCGGAAATGCAGGCAGTACCAAGGTTATCTTTAATGAAAAAGATTTAGGGGCTTTAGGTAAAGAAGGTGAAGTCTTAAAAAAACAGTTTGATTTAAGCACAAAATAAGAAATTAATAATAATTAAAGGAGGAAAATTATGTCGGATGAAAAAGAAGCAAGAAAAAAGGCGGTTGAACTGGCTTTAACCCAAATTGAAAAGCAATTTGGCAAGGGCGCGATTATGAAATTAGGAGAAGTTAAAGCAGCTCCAGTTGAAGCAATTCCCACTGGTTCTTTGTCTTTGGATTTAGCTTTAGGGGTAGGAGGATTACCCCGGGGCAGAGTGGTGGAAATCTTTGGACCTGAAGCTTCAGGAAAAACTACCTTGGCACTTCATGTTTTAGCTTCAACCCAAAAAAAAGGCGGAACTGCCGCTTTTATTGACGCTGAACATGCCTTTGATCCGGAGTACGCTAAAATTATTGGTGTAAACCTGGATGATTTATTAATCTCCCAACCCGACACCGGAGAACAAGCTTTAGAAATTGCTGAAACTCTGGTTCGTTCTAATGCAGTTGATGTGGTGGTTATTGATTCAGTGGCCGCCCTAACTCCAAAAGCGGAAATTGAAGGAGAAATGGGTGATGCCCACTTGGGACTTCAGGCAAGATTAATGTCGCAGGCACTTAGAAAATTAACTGGAGCTGTTTCCAAGTCAAAAACAACCATTATTTTTATTAATCAGATTAGAATGAAAATTGGGGTGATGTTTGGCAATCCAGAAACTACCCCCGGTGGAGTAGCTTTGAAATTCTATTCTTCAGTCCGACTTGATATCAGAAGAATCGGCCAAATCACCGAAGGAGACCAGGTTATTGGAAACAGGGTTCGAGTGAAGGTAGTTAAAAACAAGGTTGCTCCCCCGTTTAAGTCAACTGAATTTGATTTAATGTACAATGAAGGGATTTCACATGAAGGAGATTTAATTGATACGGGAGTGAAATACGGTTTAGTTGATAAATCTGGCGCCTGGTATGAATATGCTGAAAAAAAGATCGGTCAAGGAAAAGAAGCAGCCAAGCAATACTTAAGAGATCATGGGAAAATTTCTGCTGAACTTGAAACTAAAATTCGTAAAAAAGCCCAAGAAGAAAAAGAAAGTTCTCTCAAAGTCGAAAAAGATAAAGAAGAGTCAGAAAAAACAGGTGAATCAAAAACTTTGCTTTAAAATTTTAAAAAGAAAATAAATCCTGGTTTATGCCAGGATTTTATATCGAGGATATTATGGGAGAAATCACTGATATTAAACCTCAAAGACGAAAGGGCCGTTTTAATATTTATGTTGATTTTGAATTTGCTTGTGGTTTATCTGAAAATACCATTGTCGAAGAAGGACTTAAAATTGGACAGCCATTAACCTCAAAAGAAATTGAAGAATTGCAAATTAAAGATCAGTACTCCCAAGCTACAGACTACGCTTTGCGATTTTTAAGTTTTAGACCTAGATCAGAAAAAGAAGTTAAAGAAAAATTAAAAAAGAAAAAGTTTGACGAGTTTGTAATTTCAAAAGTAATTTTAAAATTACAAGATTCGGAATATCTTGATGATGAAGAATTTGCCAAAATGTGGGTTTTAGACCGAAAATCAGTAAAACCAGAAGGAAGTTATTTATTAAAAAAAGAACTCCAGCAAAAAGGAGTGGCAAAAGAGATTATAGAAAAAGTTTTAGCAGAAAATTTCACTCACAAAGAAGAGTTTAATTTGGCATTAAAAGTCGCTCAAAAGAAAAAGAAGACCCTAAAAGGTCTTTCTCGGCTTGAATTTGAGCAAAAAATCACCGCCGCTTTAGCGCGCCGCGGCTTCAGATGGGAAATAATNNTAATCAAATTAGGTAGCAATTTCTCTAATCATTTTTGCTTCTTTTACTCTTTCTTTTTGAATCACATCATTTTCGACAATAATCGCTTTGGCGGTTATTTTTATAATTTTATCAGCAGGAACAATAATTTCTCCTTTAAATAGGTCTTGTAAGATATTGGTTTTTACATATAATTTTGCTAAATAGAAGGTGGGAAATTCAATTAAAAAATCATCAACCTTTCCGACATAAACTTGGGATTTGGTAATTACTTTGTTACCAATAATTTTAATTTTTTGCTTTAAGATTTCATTAACTCTAACAATTTCTTCAGGCTCAACTGCAGCTTCTTCAGAAGAAACTACTACCAATCCTGGCACAAACTCATAAATATCGGAAGCAGAGATAATTTTCATTTTAGTAAAAGGGGTCTTCTTCTTAGCAACAAGGGCTAAAATTTTTCCAGAATCTGGCTGGACTATAAAATCCTCCACTTTGCCAATTCTTCGGCCAGTAGTAGCGGCAATTATTGGAGTTTGAATTAAAAGACTGACTTCTTTGAACATAATTACATAAGATTAAAGATTAAAAACACAGACGTAAAGATGTAAAAATTTTTGTATTTTTGATTTGTATTTTTAACCTTTGGTCTTTAATCTTTGGTTTTTATAATCGAATATTTATGAAAAGAATACTTTTACATACTTGTTGTGCTCCTTGTGCTATTTACGTAACCGAGAAACTAAAGGAAAATAGTTTCAAAGTTACTAATTTTTATTATAATCCCAATATTCATCCAAAATTTGAGTATAGAAAAAGATTTANNGACCTTTAGAATTTCAAGATTTCTGATTTCATTATATCATACATAATACCTAAAAAATTAAGGTCATCCCTGGTTAAAACGATGCAATGCATCACCAAAGATGACCTCTTTTATTAAATCTTATTTATTGATTAGTTTTTTGGGCAAGAAATTATCTTCCTTTTCCTACTTCTGTATTAATAGGGACTCCTTCTTTACAAAGCGGACATTCATTTGGTGTCCAAGCATCCATTTTGATATTAGCCAAGGCGAAAAGTTCTGGAACGCCGATATCTTCAGCTTTCACGCCGCCTCGATTACAAAGAACACCAAGTCCGATTACTTCTCCATTAAGCTTCTTAACTGCATCCACAACTCTTTTAGCAGAACCACCAGTGGTTAAAATATCTTCCACTACTAGTACTCTTTTGCCAGGAATTAATTTATCATAACCACGACGGAATACCCGAATCTTTTCACCATCTTTTATTTCTTCTTCGGCGTAAACTGCTAACACGCCTGATTTCGCATAAGGACCCATATAGTAAGCTACCCATTGAGCTAATCCAACTCCTCCAATTGCTGGAGCGGCTACCACTTCAATATTTTCTCCCAGAAAATGGTTCCCAATTTCTCTACAAAGAACTAGGGTAAATTGAGTATAAGGATAGATGGCATCCTTGTTAATGTATGCTGACCCATGTTTGCCAGAAGTATAAACAATATGGCTATTTTGAATAATTGCTCCTGTTTTTTCAAAAATCTCCAAAACTTCTTTTTCAGTCACCTAAAATCACTCCCTCTTCTTTTTTTACCAAGTTGGCAAAGATGCTCTTGTTTTCGCTAATTTTTTACTGCGGTCTCGACGGCCTGCCTTAATTTCTTGAGTTATTCTAACCACTGCTTCAGCAGAATTTTTGGCTTTAGTGATGGAACTTCCGATAACTAAAAAGTCAGCACCATTTAAAATAGCATTGTATGGTGTGTCCAATCTTTTTTGGTCTTGAACATCATCACCAGCTNNATAGAAAAAGATTTAAAAACTTTCAAACTTTTGCCAAAATTAATAATTTGGAGTATATTGAAGGTAGGTATGAACCCGAAAAATATTTTGAAAAAATAAAAGGATATGAAGAAAATAAAGAAAAAAGATGTCCTTTATGTTATGAACTTAGGTTAGAGGAAACAGTAAAATTAGCAAAACAAAAAGAAATTCCTTATTTTACGACCACTCTTTTAATAAGTCCTTATCAAAAACAAGCTCAAATAGCCGAAATTGGCAAAAATTTAGCTAAGAAATATAATACAAAGTTTTATTTTGAGGACTTTACAACTGGTTTTACCGAAAGCCAAAAGAAGGCCAAAGAGTTAGAATTATATCGTCAAAAATATTGCGGCTGTATTTTTAGTAAAAATAATAAATAAATTAAATTATGATAATTTTTTTAGCACTTTATCTTATTTTTCTAATAATTTTTGTAATCCTTAGTTATTTTGCTATTTACCATGCTCGAAGATTTGGTTTTGTAGGTGATGCTACAAAAGTAGCGGTTGATATTTATTTGATTGTATCAGCAATCATTATTATTTCTTCTTTTGTCCTAATTTTGGGATGCGATTGGAGTGGGAGCTTGAAAGATATTTTTAATCTCCCTTTTTAAAATTTCTAACAAACCTTCGGTTTGGTATATCACGAAGTGCTATAACTTAAAATAAGAGAAAGAACATGAGGGATAAAATTTTAGAAACAATTGGCCAAGAAGGAGATGAGAAGGTTATTTTAATTCTAAGAAGGCATAAAATTGTATTTTTACTCCCAACTTTAGGGTTCGTCTTTTTATTTATCTTAGGGATTATTTCGTTGGTTTTTTTAATAAATAGTGTTCCTGTTAGCACGAAATCTCCTTTTTTGAATTTTATGGTAATTATTGGGAGTAGTTATTTTCTTTCTTTAATTTTAGTATTCTTTATTTATTGGCTTGATTTTTATTTTGATGTTTCTGTAATTACTAATACAAGAATAATTGATATCGACCAGCACGGACTTTTTTATCGGGATATTGCTAAGCTTAACTTAAAACAGATTCAAGATGTAAACGTGGTTATGAAAGGTATTTTTGAGACTTTTTTTAATTTTGGGGATGTTCATGTTCAAACTGCTGGGACTCAAAGAAATTTTGACTTGAATAAAGTTCCGAATCCTCAAGAAGTCGCCAAAAAAATTTTAGATTTACACGAAGAATTAATTCACCAACCTTAAAAGAATCAATATGGTAAGATATCAAGTTTTAGAACATACAGCTGACTTGGCCATTAAAGCTTCTGGAAAAACTTTAGAGAAGCTTTTTTCAAACCTTGCTTATGGTCTTTGTGAAGTCATGTCAGGAAAAAGATTATTAGAGTTTGAACCTGAAATCACCAGAAAAATTGAGGTATCTGGTGAAGATAAAGAAGTTTTAGTTATTAACTTTTTAAATGAAATCTTGTATCTTTCCGACATCCATTCAGAAATTTATTTAGATTTTAGTATCAAAATCAAAAATAAAACTTTGGAATGTGAAGTTAAAGGTATTAAACTCCCCAAATCCCTTGAAGTTNNCCTTTCATGATTTAAAAATTAAAAAAGAAAACTCAAATTATGAAACCACAATAATTTTTGATATTTAAAGTATACAACCTAAAATGAACAAAATTAGTTTCAAGGTTCTCGAGCCAAGTGAGAGGTCCTTATAACAAAACTTTATTTTGTTTCAAGATTCTCGAACGGAGTGAGGGGTTCTTATGGAAAAGAAAGATTTTAAAAAAATTAAGGAATATGTCTTTGAAATTCCTAAAAGCTATAGAGCTGATATGCGAGTTCCGGCTCGCTTTTTTTCTTCAGAGAAACTTTTAGAATCAATATTACGCGATCGATCTCTTACTCAATTGGTTAATTCAGCGAGTTTACCAGGAGTTGTAAAATATGCTTTAGCAATGCCTGATATTCATGAAGNNTGGAGTGATTTCCCCGGGCGGAGTGGGATATGATATCAATTGCGGCACTCGACTTTTAGCTTCTCATCTTAATGTTGAAGAAGTAAAACCTTATTTAGAAGATTTAGCCAATGCTCTTTTTTATAATATTCCAAGTGGAGTGGGGGTTTCTGGGAAAATTAGACTTACACCACATGATATGGGAGAAGTTTTAGAAAAAGGAGCTAAGTGGGCTTTTAAAAAAGGATATGGAATAAAGGAGGATTTAGAGCATTGCGAGGAAAATGGGGGCATGGGAGGTGCTAATTCTGATGCCGTTTCAGAAAGAGCAAAACATAGAGGTAAAGATGGTCTCGGCACTTTAGGTTCAGGGAATCATTTTTTGGAAATTCAAAGAGTAGATGAGATTTTTAACCAAAAAGCCGCTTCAAATTTTGGATTATTTCCTGGACAACTGACAATTTTAATTCATTCTGGTTCTCGAGGTTTAGGTCACCAAGTTTGTAGTGATTACGTAGCTTTTCTGCGGCAGGCAAGTCTGAAATATAGGATTAAACTTGCTGACCCGGAATTGGTTTCTGTTCCTTTGAGTAGTCCAGAAGGAAGGCAATATCTTTCTGCAATGAGAGCTGCTGCCAATTTTGCTTGGGCCAATCGACATTGTCTAGCTCATTTAGTTAGAGAAGTTTTTAAAAATATACTTTCCGGGAAAATTAGAAATTTAGACCTTTTTACTGTTTATGATGTGGCCCATAACATTGCCAAAATTGAAAAATATAAAGTTAATGACAAAGAAATTGAGGTTTGTGTTCACAGAAAGGGAGCCACTCGTTCTTTTGGACCAAATTCAAAAGAGATACCGGCCGATTACCAAAAAATTGGCCAACCAGTACTCATTCCTGGTTCCATGGGGACTGCTTCCTATGTTTTGGTAGGGACTAATAAGGCTGCCGAAGAAACTTTTGGTTCCACTTGTCATGGAGCAGGAAGAGTAATGAGTCGTAAAGCGGCCAAACGCCAAATTTGGGGCGAGCAACTTGAAAAAGAATTAATTAAATCTGGAATTATTCCTAAAACTAAATCAAAACCCGGTTTAGCTGAAGAAGCACCCCAGGCCTATAAAGATATTGAAGAAGTGGTAAAAGTGGTAGACAAAGTAGGAATTGCCAAAAAAGTGGCGCGGCTTAAACCCTTGGCTGTAATTAAAGGATAAGAATAGACTTAAGGCTTGAGATTTGAGATCCGATAAGATTTAGATATTTGTCATTGCGAGGACCCTGCACATAACTTATGTGCGGGGGACGAAGCAGTCTCTTTAGTATATTAATTAACTATTAGATTGCTTCGCTTTGATCACAATGACGGCGCGTTAATCCTTACAAAGTTATAAAATTTCATTAAAATCCGCCGATTGGCGGATTTTTTTAATTATTAACTATTTTCTCTTTATAATTATTCTTAATAAGGCGCGAAAGGATTTTGACGGCCATAGCCACCTTCATAAGGACTGATTGACTGGCCATAATGAATTCTTTTATTGAGGTCATCAATAATACTTTGGTCAATTTTAATTTTAGTTTCAGATGGAGTTTCTGAAATTTCTTTATTTAAATTTGAATAGTAATTATAAATCCAAAATCCGCCAAAAAAAAGACCAGTAATAATGATTAAAACAGCAATAATAATTCCTAATTTTTTGTAATTTACAGGAACTTCTTTCTTTTTTTCAGAGGTTTTATCAGGACTTTTTTTATCTATTTGAAAAGACTGATTTTCTTTTTCAATTTGAGGTGTTAAATTTTGTTCCAAAACCATATTTCTCCCAAAAAACTAAATTGTAAGAAAATAAGATTTCATTTTCCCTTTATTGTTTTAAGTAAACTTTAGCTTGGATAGTAGTTTCTATTTTGTTAGCTTCAGTTAATTTTACTCCCAATTCACTGATTTTTACGATTCGAGAAAGATTTTCAATTCCTCCCAAAAATCCTAAAAGATTACTATAACCACCATT
>JABAOF010001243.1_pt3 | contig 13308 bp, 16 predicted proteins | sample 7062171 | NCBI WGS metagenome assembly JABAOF01 (sample SAMN14538628, study PRJNA623070) | marine sediment metagenome | biome: marine biome [ENVO:00000428]; feature: marine pelagic biome [ENVO:01000023]; material: deep marine sediment [ENVO:00002113] | place: India: Gulf of Khambhat ...
GTCGGCCCCAATGGCGAAACTTTATTCTGCACGATATTGCAGAGTGGTCAGACCTACTGCACGGTCCAGCAGCCATGATAACTCGTAATATCTATTTAGGACCACGCTGCGTCGAAAAGCTCGAAGATTTACAGGGCGAGGATACACTGGAAGAATGGCTTCGTGCCTTGGCCGAAGCACGACAACTAGAGCTCCTTGGCTGCATGACCCGTCTCGACACCCGCTACACTGACGTGCCAGAATTGGCAGGCGTGACAGTGCTCCGTGTGACACTGGAAGGTTCAGAAGAGCAGGTCGAACAGTTCTGTAGGGAACTGCTACACTTGGTGATGTAGCAGCGACCATGTGGTGTAGCAGGAGGAGCGCGTCGTAAGTGCTTGAAAGACCTACCGTTCGGTGTCGTCTACTACATTGCTACATCTGCTACATCTAGATATTAAATAAGTGTGTCTTTAATGTAATGAGTGTAATCGTCATAAAAGGGTCTAAAATAAATGAAATAGGCAGCAATGTAGCGGATGTAGCTCATGTAGCACTGCGGCCCTTGGCGACGACGATCCACAAAAATATGTCCCATCCCCATCCCGGAGGATAGAATGATAGAATAGACGATCGCGATCGTCGGTACTCTTGACGATCTGTTCAAACGGCTATAGGAGGACGACGATCGCGATCGTCTCGGGCGGGCACAAAAAATCGGGGCGGCCTGCTCGCGCAGGCCGCCCCTGGTCGGTCAGCTAAACCGCACCCACTTCCTCCGCACGGCGTAGGCCACAAACTTGTGTCCGTCGCCAGCGGTTATCGGGCCGTCCTTGCGGTTAATCTCCGCGTAGGTCATCCCCTTGTCAATGGCTGCCTTTAGCTGGTCCATCTGCTGTTGCGTGTGCTCCACGCGTCCCTTAAACTCCTTGCATCCCTTGTAGGTCAGCGTGCGCTTGTCCTGCTTCGGGGTGGCTTCGGTTTTGGCTTTGGCTGTCATTAGCTTGTCCTCTGTGTTGGGTTGGCTTGTCCAGGCGGGTTAGCGGTTCCCCTGGCTTGTTCAGCTTGGCAGGGCGTTTCCCCTTTCCTAAGCTATGGTATCATTATAGGCGCACTCTCATCAAAATGCAAGCATTTTCGTTATAACATTTTCGCCCCAATCACCCCTGTTTCATAACATCTGGTTATAAAACTTCAGGTTGTATTCAGCCGTGTTGGCACGAGGATTGCATGGCCCCATGTTGCAGCGCACAAGGGACCAGGGCTGCCGGCGACCTACCCCCGGACGACGACCGGGGGGAGTGCCCACCCAAAACTTTTACTTTCACCTTTACCCGACATCCGGAGATAAAGTTCAATTTTCATGAAATCAGGGATTGCATATATGCGCTTATGAGCGTATAAAGGAGCACATGCCGTCGAAGTCCTCAAAGCAGCGACGTTTCATGCGTGCAGCGGCACACGATCCCGAATTTGCCAGACGTAACGAGATACCACAGGGTGTCGCGCGAGAATTTGTGCGTGAGGACCAGAAACGACGTCAACGATTAAAGGCGGAGGCAGTACGAAATGGCTAAGATAAACCCTTACGCGGAGAATACTCCGGGCGCAGCTCTAGAGGCGATGTATAACGCATGTGGAACGTGCGCCTACGCATGTGATCACCGGATGATGCTCCAATGCTGCCATCCAGACCGAGCCAACATCATGGTTCGTGATATTCAGGGCAGGCCGGAGGTGGACGAGGAGTTTCCACTACAAAGCGTCTCCAACTACTGCGTGGAATCGAACTGGTGGTGCTCAAAATACGAGTCCGTGGGGTTCGACAACAGCCCAGGCGAGTACAAGAAAAAGAAAACGAGCGCGGGAGCCGTCGGTGGGGCGACAGCAGGAAATCCGCATCCGGGCAACTACGGTGCCAAGCGAATGGAGAAAGACTGGCACAATCCACGTCCTTCAAAGTGACGTGACAGACATCGGCTCAGACATATTTCTCCAAAATTCCGGAGACGGTACACGGAGACAGATCCGGTCTATTGGCGATGGCTCCCCTGCCAGCGGAAAAGGGATTGAAATGCGAAAATTGGGCCTGACGCGACGGCGTGCAGCCGGGTTGTCTGATATTCCGTCCCAGGCCGACGGGCGCAGCAGTAAAAAGAAGGGAAAAAAGAAGGGGCCATGAGCGACGAAACCAAAATTACGGAATTTTTGACTCCTGAAGAGTTCGAGGAGCAGCAAAAGCTCGAGCAGGAGTTGAACCAGATTGCAGAAGTCCCCAAAACCAGCAAAACGCTGAAATTTACGCGCTCGACGAAGGTTACGCGGCAAGACGTCGTAAATGCCTTCACAAATGCGTTCCAAATGATCGGTGGGGTTGACCGCCTCGCCCTGTGGGCGGATTCCAACCCTGGTGAGTTCTACAAACTGTTCGGCAAGCTCATGCCGCCCTCTGCAAGCGATATTCTTGACGGCAACCGCGAGTTTATCGTGCGGCACGTTCTGCCACAGCCGAATATTGAGACAGGGCCAAAGCAAGAAATTGTTGACGCTGACTTTGAAGAGGTAAAGCACTAATGGACGAAACACCGATGGAAGAGTGGGAGCTGCGCCGCCCAGACGGGAAATGGAACTGTCCAGTCCACGGTGTAGTGGAAGGGCGCTATGTTCACCAAGCCGCGATGGCTGGTGACGGAGCCCCGGATTGGCGCTGCGGACAATGCTACAAGGAAGCCGTACTGAAGGCGTTCTGTCAGCCTGTAACTAACATTCCGCCCCCGTAATGCCCGAAGTATCTGTACCTTATGAGCCGCGCACTCAATTCATGCCGCTGCACACGAGAAAGCAGCGATGGGCTGTCTGCGTTGCTCACCGACGTTGCGGCAAGACTGTTGCGACCCTTAACGACCTCATTTCTATGGCGCTATACTCTGAAAAAGAGCGCGCCCGGTACGGATACATCGCCCCATTCTATTCCCAGGCTAAACAGATTGCCTGGGATTACCTCGTTCATTATACGAGTGCTGTGGCTGTCAAAGTTTCTGTTTCCAGTCTTAGCGTTGATTTATTCAACGGTGCTCGCATTACTCTTTACGGTGCTGACAATCCTGACAGCTTTCGCGGGCTATACTTTGACGGCGTGGTCATTGATGAGTATGGCGATTGTAAGCCTAATCTATGGACCGAAATTATTCGCCCAGCTCTCTCAGACCGGAGAGGGTGGGCGACTTTTATCGGCACTCCAAACGGACTTAACCACTTCTATGATATTTGGGAGTTTGCCAAGGCGCACCCCGATGACTGGTTCACGCTCCGCCTACCACAGTCCATTACCGGAATCTTAGATGAAGATGAGGTCGCAGAGATGCGATCTCTAATGGAAGACGATGAGTTTGACCAAGAAATTGAATGCTCTTTCATGGCCGCGACGCGTGGCGCGTTTTACTCCAGCGAGCTTAAAAGGGCGAATATCGGGAGTTACCCCCTTGATCCTAGTAGACCCAGCAACTACGTCTTCGACTTGGGGTACACCGATTCCACGGCCATCTGGCGTTGGACAGAATTCAAGGATGCCATTGAGGTAAACCTGTCCTATGAGCAAGATAACCGGTCAATACAGTATTATATTGATTGGCTCCACGCTCAGCGGTCGGCCGGTCTTACGATTGGAGATGTGTGGCTGCCTCACGACGCAAAAGCCAAGACACTCCAAACTGGTAGAAGTATCGTTGAACAATTCCTCAGTGGTGGGATACGGCCTAAAATTGTCCCGAAACTCGATTTGTTGGACGGAATTCAAGCAGCCAGAATGTTATTTCCATCCTTATTCTTCGACGAACAAGGCTGCAAGGATGGATTACTGGCTCTCAGGTCATATAGAAGAATTTGGAATGCAGAAAGAGGCGAATATAGCGCAAAGCCCCTGCATGACTGGTCGTCAAACTTTGCGGACTCTTTTCGGTATATGTGCCTCGTGGCTAAGTGCAGGGAAGATAACCTCCCGGCTGCACCTCGCCCGTATGCGCGCGAAATCAATTATGGGTTCTGCTTAGATGATTTATGGCAGACTAGAAACGTGAATGATAGCTGGCACTGATGGCAAGACCATTTAGAAATCTGCCTTTGCCCAGACCACTTTTCTGTGAGGAGGTTGTAAATAGAATAAAGGCAATTGAAGACGTCTTGGCGCTTCTTGGTGGTGCAGAGTTCGTATATAGGAATAATACGGCTGAAGAAAATCCAGGAGCAGGTAACTTCCGCTTAGACAATGCTTTGAAAGGATTGTCAACTGCCACATTCATAAGTATAATCACAGCAGGTGGCCAAGATGTTGAAGAAGTTTACGAGGAATTGGATATTGGAGACCATTTGATATTCATCCAAGTAGACGATCGTAGCCGAAACTTCAGCGCCACCATAACCGGGATAACTGACAACGCCACTTGGTTTGATATTGAATATACGGTTGATGTAGATAATGGACTTGAATTTCAAAACAACCGTGCAGTTCAAGTTGTGATCGTTAAACAGTAGGAATTATCATGGCTAACGAACGATTACTTTCAGAGGCGTTACGTCAACAGCCGACCCCTGAAATGCTTGGTACTGGAGCTGCTTCCGCAGCCGGGACAGCCGTCGGCAAGAAAGGTTCGGCATATAAGATGTACGCTGCCGAGAAAATGGCGATGGGCGAAACGCCTATGTCGTATGAAGAGTGGCTAAAGGGGCAGTAGCATGGTCGGTCAAGCTGGCACCAACATGGTAATGGGAATGACGGAGCAAAGCTCCGTTTCTGCGGCAGACTCACGCCCAAACGATGACCGCCAGCCCATGACCTACGGGGAAGACCTTGGGCTTCCCAAGTACGACATTGGTTATTGGAAAGACCAAATTCATATTGCCGCCAAAGAACTCCAAAAATTCCACGAGCGCGGGCGTAAGACGCAACGCCGCTATTTGGATGAACGTGAGGCCAATGATGAGCTCAGCAGAAAGTTCAATTTGTTTTGGGCCAATACGGGAGTCCTACGTTCAGCATTATATGCCAATCCGCCCGAGCCTACGGTTAGAAGGCAGTGGGACGACTATAAAGATGACATTGGCCGGGTGGCCGCCGAAATGCTTGAGCGTCTACTCAAGCTCGGCTTGCAACGTCCTCGGGGTGATATGGACGTTGCGTTCTCGTACGCTACAGAAGATCGCCTTGTCCCAGGGCTAGGGCAGGTCTGGCTGAGATACGACGTAAAGACGCAGCGCCAGATTGTTCCCGGCACCCCCGTGGAATACGAGCAAATCGTCGACGAAAACGTCGTTACAGATTACATCTACTGGGAGGATTTCCTTTGGAGCCCTGCCAGGATTTGGGAAGAGGTTCGTTGGGTTGCCCGCCTCGCGCATATGACCAAGGAGCAGGTTACTAAGCGATTCGGTCCAAATGTCGCCAATGTGTTGAACTATACGGACAAGTTCGAGAATGTAGACCGCGTGGGGGCGCAGGACAATACTCCGCAGCGTCGCCCTGAGGCGACTGTCGACGTTTGGGAAGTTTGGAACAAACCCAACCGGAAAGTCTACTGGGTTTCCATGGTAGATGGTGACCGCCTGCTTGATGTTAAGGATGACCCATTGGAGCTGGAGGGGTTCTTCCCTTGCCCGAAGCCATTGGTCGGAACCAACAGCACGAGCAATATGACTCCGCGCCCTGACTACTACATGGCGAAGGATCAATATGAAGAAATTGACACCCTTAACACTCGTATCAACTGGCTCATCAAAGCGTGTAAAGCCGCAGGAGTCTACGATAAGAATGCTGAGGGTATCCAAAGGCTTTTTGAGCAGGGAACAGAAAATTCTCTCATACCTGTGGACAACTGGGCAATGTTCGCCGAAAGGGGTGGTGTCCAGGGCCAAATTGATTGGATCCCTATCGAGCAGATTGTCAAAACTGTCGAGACTCTAAGCAGCTACAGGGATCAGTTTATCCAGCAGCTTTACGAACTCACGGGCATAAGCGACATCATGCGTGGTGAGACTAATGCGCGTGAGACACTGGGTGCTCAGCAATTGAAAGCCCAGTATGGCAGTGTTCGGCTTCAGTTTTATCAAGGGCAAATCGCTGAATTTGTTTGCGAAGCCATGCGAATAAAAGCCGAGATAATCTCAAAGCATTGGCAGCCTGAGACAATGGTAAAAAAGAGCTTGATACAGATGCTGCCGTCTGTAGACCACCCGCTTATCCCGAAAGCCGTACAGATGATTCAGAACACGCCCGTCGCAGCCTACCACCTCGAGGTTGAAGCCGACACCATGTCTATTCCTGACTACGCCATAGAGCGTGCCAGCAGGATGGAGTATGTCACGGCAATGGGGCAGCTCGTCAGCCAGAGCTGGCAAGCAATCGAAGCCGAGCCGAGGTTCGCCCCCCTCATCTTGCAGACCCTCCAATGGGCTGCGGCTGGCTTCAAGAACGGGCGTTATCTGGAAGGTGTGCTTGATCAAGCTGTGGAGGCCACCGTCCAAGAGATGAATCGTAGAGCACAGCAGCCTCCGTCGCCTCCGCCTGAAGTTCTTGAGGCGCAGGCCGATATTCAGCGTGAAAATCAGGAAGCGCAGGCTGAAATGCAGCGTGATTGGGCTAAGACCCAGAACGAAATTCAGCAGGATAACCTGGATGCGGCCAACGAACGTCGCATTGCTTGGCTGAAGGGGCGCACTGACGCAGAAATTAAGAGGATGATAGCTCGTGCGACGTAGATACATCCAGCGTATAGATAAGGAAACGGGCAAGTCCTATCTTGAGGAAGTCCCCCTTAACTACTATGCTCAGCGCAGAAACTTGAGTGACACAGATGCACTTATTAGTGAAAAACACTATGACGGGATGCGAGCAACGGATGGAACTGACATTTCCACACGTGCGAAGCACCGTGAGTACATGCGCCGGAATAACCTCACAACGATTGACGATTTTAAAGAAGAATGGGCAAACGCGCCGCGCAAGCGAGAACTTGAGCAACAGAAAGAACGGCGTGAATCCGTAGAAAGAGCAATCCACCAGCTAGAAGGACCACCATAATGCCTGAACCATCCTTAAAAGAGAGTCTGGAGGCCGCCTATGATGGCGAAACTCAAAGCAGCGTGGGAGTGGACGAAACGTCTCCCGAGCCGACTGTGGAAGTGGCTGAAGAGCCTGTGGCCGTGGCGCAAGAAGAGCCCGTGCCCACCGAAGAGCCCGAGGCCGGGGGAGGAGAGGCCCCCAGCGATGACGGCACCGATTACCAAGAAAAAGTCCAAGAAAGCGTCGGCGAACCGCACGAAGAGGAAGCCCCCGTCCAAGCGGCAGGGCTCCGACCCCCCTACGGGTGGAAGCCCGCAATAAGGGAGGAATATTGGAACGAGCTTCCGGAAGCCGTACAGCGCGAGGTACTTCGTAGAGAAGTAGACATCGCCAAGGGCATGGAAATCGCAGCGGAAGCTCGGCGGTTTAAGGAAGAATTTGAACGGCATGTGGAGCCGTACAAGGCTGAAATCGCCAGCCGAGGCGTTACTGCAATGGACGCCTTTGACAATTATCTTTCTACTGCGTACAAGCTCCGCCACGCTCCCCCTCAAGAAAAGGCTGCCCTCGTAGGTGGGTTAATCCATCAGTACGGTATTGACATCGGCATGTTGGATCAAGTGCTTACGCAACAGATTGAAACAGGAGGAGTTCCTGGTGGAGCTCCCCAGGGAGATCCAAACATTAACGCTGCCGTTCAGCAGGCAATGGCTCCGTTCAACCAATTCATGCAGCAGTACCAGAACCAGCAGCTTCAATCTGCAGAGCAGACTCAGCATGAAGTGCAGGAAGAGGTACGGGTTTTCAGAGAAAACCCAACAAACGAATTTTACGAAGATGTCCGTGAAGACATGGCGAATCTATTGGAAGCCGCGTCAATGCGAAACCAAGTCATGACTTTACAAGAGGCATACGACCGTGCTATTTTGTTACGACCTGACATAGCTGAGATCGTCGCACAGCGCAAGCTCCAAACGCAGGCGCAAGCGAGGGACAAAGCTGCGAAGGCTGCTCAGGCGAAAGCCGTAGGTGTGGTGGGGACTTCCCCTGATACAGTAGGGCGTTCAGCTCAACCACAAAGTCTGCGGGGCGCTATAGAAGCAGCCATCGACTCAACAGGTCTTGAGTAGTCTCCCAGCTTTGGGGAGACCCTAGAGCAAACGCGGGCCACTTATCTCGCAGCCCACTAGGGGAAATCCGGAGCAGGTAATAGGTTCACCTATGAGGAGAATACTCAGTGACATTCCCAAACGTATCCGATATCGTCGCTACGACCATCGAAAGTCGTACGCGACAAATTGCGGATAACGTAACCAAGAACAACGCGCTGCTTGCGCGTCTCGAGCAGAGGGGCAACGTGAAGCCCTTCGGTGGCGGTTCCGTTATCTACCAGGAACTGAGCTTCGCCGAGAACGGGAATGTCGGCTGGTACAGCGGATATGACCTCCTGCCTGTCGCAGCGCAGGACGTGATTTCCGCCGCAGAGTATGCGATCAAGCAGCTCGCCTGTCCAGTCGTCATGTCCGGTCTGGAGATGCTCCAGAACAACGGCCGCGAGCGTATGATCGACCTGATGGAAGGTCGTATCAGCGTGGCAGAGTCCACAATGGCCAATACCCTCGCGGACGGCATCTACTCCGACGGCACCGGCGACGGTGGTAAGGAGATCGGTGGCCTCGACATCGCCATTCCCACGGATCCAACTGTGGGAACCTACGGCGGTATCGATCGGGCAGCGTTCCCCTTCTGGCGTTCGCAGGCGTTCGACTCCGCAACGGTCAACGGCGCTGCTCTCACGGCTGCCAACGTCCAGAACCTGATGAATCAGGCATGGGCGAGCTTAGTGCGTGGCAGTGACCGCCCTGACCTCATTCCCATGGACAGCACGTTCTGGAACTACTACGTCAGCAGCCTCCAGAGCTTGCAGCGTTTCAACGGTACTGAGGTCGGCAAGCTCGGCTTCCCGACTATCAAGTACATGGATGCGGACTGCGTCCTCGACGGTGGCATCGGCGGGTTCGCGCCCACCGAGACAGCGTTCATGCTCAACACCAAGTACATCTTCCTGCGGCCTCACCGCGACAGGAACATGGTACCATTGATGCCGAGCAGACGCTACGCCATCAACCAGGATGCCGAAGTGCAGATCCTTGCGTGGGCCGGAAACCTCACCACCTCCGGCTCCGAGTTCCAGGGTCGCCTCTTCGACACAACGCCGTAATCTTCCCAGGTGGTGGGTTGCTTCGGGCGGGGTTCGCCCCGCCCATTTTTTCAACCGGGAGGTTAAATGACTTTTCCAACTGCACGAAACGGGGCATTCTTCGACCCAGATCCGTCGCAGACGAACAACGGCGCGGTGGACGACAACGGTGGTGGCGCGTGCGTCGGCATCGGTATCGGTTCCAAGCAAGTGTTCGATGCGCCAGATTTCGGGCCGTATCCCATGCCCTGGACCGCACCCAATGATGTGACCTGCTTGCAGCGTCGCATCGGAGAAGACGCGGGAGCGGTAGGCGGCCCCTCCATCGAGGGGCAAGATGTGGAGTTCCAACCAAGTGACCTGGAATTCGTGATTGCCGATGCGGTAATCGCGCCCGATGCGGTGGTCACGCCCAGTACGTACATCAATCGTACGGGGCAGACCATCCAGGCGGGCCAGGGCGTCTGGGCAGTCGCTCCGTAACATGGCTCTCGTTCAACGGGAAATTTCCCGTACCCAAGAAAACGGCCTCTGTGTCGTCAGCATTGAGTTTGACGACACAGATGGCCGTATTCAACGTGTGTTTATGCGAGGTAGCATTAACGGTCGTTCAGTAGTAACGGTCAGAGGTGGTACTGATTCTCGTTCTGATGGCTTAAAAGGTCAACCAGAAGTGGTTATAGATCTTCTTCTAGACAATATCTTTATGGTAGACGAGGCTGGTGTCTGGAAGAGACCTTCTTGGCTAGGAGTAGGCATGGATAATCTTGAGCCAAATCCTGCCCCTGCCCGAGTAACAGAGCGGCGTGGTCGTACCAAGCCTAGCGGTGAGGTCAGGGAGCGCACTAGGTGACTATTTCAGTCGGTACGCCTACTGTTGATACCGATAATGGTGTCAGCTCTGTAACATTTTCTCATACTACTGTAGCTGGAAAAGGACACCATCTCCTTGTTGGTGTTTCCTTCAATAACGACAATTTTGAAACCATCACTGGCATCACCTTCAACGGTGTTGCTCTTAGTCTTGTTGTAGCGCACGACCGTGACGATGATTCTCGTTGCGAGTTGTGGCGGTTGAAAGACCCATTTGTCGGTACTGCAAATGTAGTCGTTACTCTCAGTGCTACGTTGACTGCTACGGCGGGCATCGTTAGTGGCGCTTTTGACGTTTACGAAGTTGATTCTGTAACGCCAGTTGGATCTACGGCTACAAATGACGGTGACTCTGTTCTTAACACTGTTACTGTTCCCTCCAACACTGGTGAGTTAGTGTTTGATGTTGCCGGATGTGAAAACGAACCAGTGCCTTGGACAGCAGGGGCAGGACAAACAGTTCTTTGGAATACCGACGCAGGTACAGATCCTAAATTAGAAGGGGCGGGCGCGAGCTATAAAGCAGGAGCAAGCCCTAATGTCGCAATGGAGTGGACTCACCCTACTGATAAATGGGTCAGTATCGGTGCCAGTGTACGCCCGTCGGTAGCCCCGATAGTGGATGCAGGAGGGCCGTATAGTGGTAATGTCAACACGGCAATTTCACTCAACGCTACCGTAACTCCGGGCACTGACCTATCGCCTACATTTTTGTGGACGATTGACTCAGGGCCTGGTAGTGGTGTTTTCACACCTTCAGCCACTGTAGAAGACCCTAGTTTTACTCCTGATACTGTAGGCGCATACACGCTAAGACTCACGGTAAGCACTGAAGACGCACCTGACGTCTTTGACACCGCTAGTCTTGATAGTCAAGCTGCGTCAGTTCCGCCCACGGTGGATGCAGGTGGTCCTTACGCAGGCCCCTCAGGTTCCCCCACGCCACTCAATGCTACGGTGACTCCAGGTAGTGACCCAACTCCAGCGTTACTGTGGACAATTGATTCAGGGGGCACAGGTACATTCTTACCGAGTGCTACTGTTGAAGACCCCACTTTTACACCGACTTTTCCAACGGTGGGTCCGTACACTCTCAGGCTTACCGTTACACCGAGCGATACTGCTCCTGTCTTTGATACTGCTAGTTTTGATAGTCAAGCTGTTGCTCCTGTGGTTGATGCTGGAGGTCCTTATTCAGGCACAGTAGACACGCTTATTCCACTTGACGCCACGGTGACTCCTGGCACTGACCCAGCGCCCACTCTTCTGTGGACTATTGACTCAGGCCCAGGTACAGGGGTATTTTCTGACCCAGCAATTGAAGACCCCACATTTACACCTGACCTCACAGGCACGTATACGCTTCGGTTGACTGCAACGCCTAGTGACGGTCCCGCGGTCTTTGATACCTCCAGTTTAGAAAGCGAAGGGTTTGTCCCAGTTGCACCCCAGAATCTTGTGGGGATAAAGACTGACCGCATAGGGCGTCCCATCTGCGCTTTCTTGGGAATAAACGACCCGCTTCCTGCTGGTGCTGTTATTCTAGCTGGTGACGCTCTGGCATTTGACGGTACTCTATTAGTGGCCCTTGATGACGGGCTTGCTCCCCGCACTATGGTCAACGGTCTTCCGCACACCATGGATGGTAAGCGCATCGTCACAGAAAACCCTGGCGATACCGTTCTTAACGGATGGCGGCTACAGAGCGAGCCATTGGCTCAATGCATCAATGACGGCCCGCCCCCTGCGACACCATTCTACAATAAAGGTTTCGCCATTGATGGCGATGCTCTGTTATTTGTAGTAGATGGAGGGCCAGCACCAACTCCAACAGATCCAGTTCTAATTTTGACGCTGGGCGGTACTGGCAACGATTTTAGTGATTCTAACGCAGTAGATTCTTCAGGTAATTGGCTGACTGGTTCTACTGAAAATAGTCAGGGTGCGGGGCTAAATGATATTCATATTGCAAAATATGATAATGCTGGAACCTTGCTTTGGCAGAGAGCGATTGGCAGTTCGAGCAATGATTCTGTTGGCGGTTTGACGGCAGATGCATCGGACAATGTGATTGTAACAGGGATCACTTTTACTCCAAGCCCGAACTTTAATGATGCGTTTATCGCTAAATTCAATAGTGCAGGTACTCTTCAGTGGCAGCGCGTTCTACAAACAAGTGGAACTCAAAACTACATTGATTGTGTCACAGATGCCGCTGGTAATATCTATGCGACAGGGCGTGATCTAACTTTTGATGGCGCGTTAGCAGTCAAGTACAATAGTGCCGGTGCTCTTCAATTTCAACGTCAATTGAATGGCACGAATCAAACTACAGGACAGGGAATCGCGCTGGACAGCACGGGAGCCAACTTCGTTATCGTTGGGGACTATACGGTCGGCGGTACGCAAGGGTGTTTCATAGCGAAATACAATAGTTCTGGTGTTCTGCAATGGGAGCGAACACTAAGCGGTGCTGGAAACGAAGAACTAGTTGGTGTAGCGATTGATTCGTCCGATAATATCTATGTTGTTGGTGAGACAACGAGCGTAGATACTTCGGACGATTGCCTGATAGCGAAATATAATAGTGCGGGCGTGCTTCAGTGGCAGCGAGCAATTGGCGCTCCATCCCCAACGACAAACGGTGGGAGAAACATCGCGCTGGATGCTGCTGGGAATGTGTATGTTAATTTCGCCGTACTTGGTAGTTCTGGTGCAGCATTCGCAAAATACGACCCCGCAGGGAATCTTCAATGGCAAACGGCCTTTGGTGGTTCAGGTGTCAGTGCAGGGGATCGCGGCAGTATGTTCCACGATGGTGCTGGAAACATTGTCTGGTCAGGGGCTACAAGTCTGGCAGGTGCGGGAAGCAATGATATTATGACTGTGCGCTTGCCTGATGACGGTTCAGGATTGGGCACCTACGGTCCAATCAACTACGTTGCCGGAACGTTTGTTGAAAAAGTCGCAGCTTTGACCGACGCTGCTGGCACAGCGGTAGATAATCTTTCAACACTTAACGATGCCGCCGCATCAAATACGGTGACTATTACCACGCTCACACCTGGCACAATCCCTTGACCAAGCTCATCATAGTTGGAGCTCCGGGCAAAACTACCCTGCCCCCTCCGTTTCCAAGCGGCCTCCAGCATTGGTGGGATTTTACTGACGCCAGTCAAGTATTCCAAGACGTTGGGGGCAT
>JABAOF010008931.1_pt1 | contig 13307 bp, 5 predicted proteins | sample 7062171 | NCBI WGS metagenome assembly JABAOF01 (sample SAMN14538628, study PRJNA623070) | marine sediment metagenome | biome: marine biome [ENVO:00000428]; feature: marine pelagic biome [ENVO:01000023]; material: deep marine sediment [ENVO:00002113] | place: India: Gulf of Khambhat ...
CAGCATATTGGCCTGGGACCTTTTCAACTTCCTGGAACTGGAACCGCTTAAAATGAAAAAACATCGGGCATCTGACTCCAACAGGAAATGAACTTCATCCAGCAAAGGTGGAATCTTTTGGACTTCATCGATAATAATATGGGAAAGGTTTTTCGATTTTAATGCCGCAGCGACTTCATTCCTGAAGATCTCCGGCCGGCTTAACAGCTTTCGGTAAACATCGCTTTTCAGCAGATCATAATAGAGGGTTTGTTCCGGAGAAAATTCCCTTTTTAAGAGAGTGCTTTTCCCGGTTTGCCGCGGACCAAACAAAAAGAAATCTTTATTTTTCGGCAGCTTTATTGTCCTTTCTATAAACATATGCGCATTTTATGTCGAAATTTTTAAAAAGTCAAAAAAATAATTTACCTGGCACTTAATACAGAAAAAGGTGCCAGCCAGGAAAGAATCCTTTTATACTTGCAATCCGGTGTCAATTATGGTAATTATAAATAAAAGGAATAGGAATGAAAAAAACGAAAAACTTTAAGAAAGAAGCATCTAAAAAAAATCGAAATTTTCCATCAAGAAAAATTTCAGAAACACTCATTGACTTTGCAAAGCCATTTATCGATATGGTGGATGAAAATACTACTCAAGACCAACTGGAAACCGGATTTAAAATCGCCATTACAGTTTGGAATGCAGTAGTTGTTGAAGAAGTGAAGAAAGACCCGACATATCTTGAACAGCTTCGGACTAATGTCCTAGAAATGGGTGAGAACTGGTATTATGGGTATGCAATGATTGAGTCGCTCATTTCCAGGAAAAAAGAATTCTTTGCCGATGACTTACGAGCAATAGGGAATTTCTCAATTACATACAACGAGGGATATCTTCATGTCAAGGCGGAAGCAAGAGGAATCGCTGGAATATGAAGCCACCCGCCGAAGGCGTTTATTTGCCTGAAGTGCACCTCCACCTGCACCGGTCACCGTTTCTTACAATGAATCCATGACCTCACGGGACTTTTCTTTGCCCAGTTGGTCATAGAAAGATTGCAATTGGGCCTGGGCTCTGGGAAGGAAATGGGGAGCATATTCCTCTGCAAAGGAGATGGCGGAAAAGGGAAAAAGGGGACAAGCAAGAAGTATTTTCTCCTGGATTCACCACCTATTTTTTTTAGCCGCGAAGACATGGTGAAGCATGAAGGGACACGAAGAAAAAATGGACATCAATTCGATCGTAGGGGTTTGATTTAGAGCCAGTCCGGTTTAAAAAAAACTATGGTCGCCCTCGAAGAGTTCTTCCCTGATTTCTTCCTTTTCCTCTTCGCTCATCGTGTCATCGCGGCGAATTTTGTTGTATTCATGCATTTTATGAAAAAGTTCGTCTTTTAAACCATCGATATCTTTTATGAATTTAACGTATTGACCGGATTCTATCAGCTTAAGTTCGCGTAAAAAATCGTAAAAGTGGGTTAATGATCGATAAACATCATCCAGTATTTCATCGTCCACATCGCCGAATTTAAATATAAATTTGTGCATGAAATACTTAAAATCTACATGGATAAGATCGATATCCTCATACAGGAAGATTTCATTCATGGTTATCTTATCTACAAATCCCATGAAAATCTTGATTGTTTGCATTATATCCTGGATAACATGAGGGGGGAATTTTGCATTTTTCATGTGATAGATTTTAAAAGCATCCAGCCTATCGATGTTATACTCCCGGCACAAATTTACTACCTTGTCCGTCTCCTCTTTTTCTGAAAGGGCATTGAGTTTTTCCATATCAACCGGGCGCAGCAGGTAATCGAAGAAGGTCAGATTCTTTTTGGCGATATATTTTAATATTTTTAAATTTCCCCAGGCAATCTCATTATTCTTGTTTAATTCAAGGGATTTTTTAATGTATATTTCTGCTTCTTCATAATTTCCCATGATTAAATGAGTCCAACCCAGGTTGCTTAAGAAGTCGCTATTTTTCGGTTCCATATCCAGCGCTTTTTTGTGCAATTCAAGCGCTTCGTTTTGGTCTCCATCGGGCAACTGGAGGACACAATAGGCAAGATCATCATATAAGTCAGCTTTACCAGGAAATAACCGGGCTGCTTTTTCCAGGTATTTTTTTGCCAAATCGAATCTTAAAAGCTTTTCTAGTTGTTCCACAGCGTTTGAGATGCTTTCATAGAGTTCCTCTTTTTCTTTAAGCACAGCTTCCATCCATTCAAACCCTTTTTCAATAAATTTCTCCCCTTCAAGGGTATTCCCGGTACTTAACATATATCCACCCCGTTGAAACAAAGCGGGAAAATATCCGGGGCATCTTTTCAGGATTTCTTCCATATACCCATCGATTTCGGATGGAGATGGATTCATGCCTCCCAATGGGAATAAGGTTTGAGCATACAGCCCGGAGTGTATCCACTCCGCCTCTTTCCATGCACTTGTATCCATGATATCTTTAACTTTTTTAACATTCGCTTCTTTTGATTTTTCCTTTTTGTTGCTTTTCTGTCTCTTTTTTCTTGCTTCCATTTGGTACTCCTGTCTATAAAAATCCATTACGAGCAAATATAACACGATTATTTGATAAATGCAACTTTTTATAACAACTTCAGCAATTCTATTTTTGCCACAGAGAGCACAGAGGTCACAGAGTCTTTTTGCTTTTTAGCCACGAAGTTACACGAAGAAACACAAAGGAAATTTTTTAAATTTTTTTGCCTGGCGGCTTATTTCTAAAAGGGTTAATGAGGAATAATGCCGGTTTAAGTCAATGACTCAGAGATTCCCTGGGTCATGATCCGGACTTGAGAATATGACTCAGAGAATCTCTGGGTAACGATCCGGATCCGAAAATATGACTCAGAAATTCTCTGGGTGATTAAGAGAAAAGGGCCGGAATAATTTACCCGGTACTTAATACACCTGCACCGGTCACCGTTTCTTACAATGAATCCAGGACCTCACGGGACTTTTCTTCTCCCAGTTGGTCATAGAACGATTGCAATTGGGCCTGAGCTCTGGGAAGGAAATGGGGGGCATATTCTTCGGCAAAGGAGATGGCGGAGATGATGTGGATAAAGGCATCCGGGTACTTTTTTGTTTTGAAATACATAAGGCTCTTTTGCCCCAAGACAAAAATCATGCCCTCGAAATTATTCGTTTCTTTTGCCAGATTGAAACTTTTATCATACCAGTACAGGGCGGTTTTATACACTTGTTTGTTTTCATACGTTTTGCCCATTTGTTGATACGTGTTAGCCAGGCCTTTCTTATCGCCGATCCTTTCCTTTATCTCAGCACTTTTTTCATACCATTTGATAGCCTTCTCATAATCCTGTTGAAGATCATAAGTCATGCCCAACTGGTGATACGTGTCAGTCAGTCCTTTTTTATCGCCGATCTCTTCCTTTATATCAGCACTTCTTTGATACCATTTAATAGCTGCCTCATAATCCTTTATTTTTTGATTGGTTATCCCAATTTGGTGATACGTGTTAGCCAGTCCTTTCTTATCGTCGATCCCTACATATATCACCGCACTTTTTTGATACCATTTGATGGCCGACTTATAATCCTGTTTAGCATCATACGTGATGCCCATGTTGAGATACGTTTGAGCCAGTCCTTTCTTATCGCCGAACTCTTCCTTTATATCAGCACTTTTTTGATACCATTTGATTGCCGCATCATAATCCTGTTTAGCATTATAAGTGATGCCCAACTGGTGATACGTTTGAGCCAGTCCTTTCTTATCTCCGAGCTCTTCCGTGATATCAGCACTTTTTTGATACCAATTGATGGCCGCCTCATAATGCTGTTGGTGACTATACGTCATGCCCAACTGGTGATAAGTTTTTCCCAGTCCTTTCTTATCTCCAACCTCTTCAAAAATCGCCGCACTTTTTTGATACCATTTGATGGCCGCCTCGTAATCCTGTTGATGATCATACGTAATGCCCATTTGGTGATACGTTGGTCCCAGTCCTTTCTTATCTCCAATCTCTTCAAAAACCGCCGCACTTTTTTGATACCATTTGATGGCCGTCTCATAATTCTGTTTAGAATCATACGTGATTCCCATGTGCTGAAAAATCGCTGCTTTATGTTTTTTGGAGTCCACCCGCTCCAGCAGCGATAAATACAACTCCAAACTCCGGTCAAATTTGTATAATTCTTCCGATATCCTGGCCAGCATGAGATCCACTTCAATCCCGGGATTCTTCATCCGCTGTTTTAGCGTGGTAAGAACATGTTCGAGAAACAGGGTGCTTCCAGTATTCAATAAATGCTCAAAGAAGTCCATGCTGACAACCTGGACCTTTTTATAATTCCGGGCCTCCAGGTAGTGATAGATAACGACCTTTATCAATCGATCCGGGATATGAGACCCATTGATCAAAAGGAACTTGCGGCGGGCTTGAAGAGAAGGTTCCAGGGTGAGAACATCTTTAAGAACCTGGAAATAATAATCAGCCGTTACCTGGTGTATTTTTTTTATGTCCCTCTTGTGGTAGGTGGCTTCATAGGTTTCAATAAAGTAGCGGGTGATAATGTCCGGGATAAAGTAAAGGGACGCGGAAATCTCTTTTTGGAAAAAGGGAAGCTGCAAAAGGGGGTCAACTTGTTTTGAAGGAAGAAATTTATCAATCAAGCCCCGGTCAAAGGGCAGGAAAGTAAAAGATAAAGAAAATAAAGCCTTTCGTTCCGGCTCTTGCAGGTTTTTTTCAATGTATTGAAAAACCTTTCGAATCTTTTCCCCGCCCACGGCACGGGTAAGGTTTTCAAAATCCGGGTCTTCGATTTCATCAGTGGTAACCGCGGGATTGGCCATCAACTGGATGAGCAGGGGATAACCTCCGCAGTGCCGGACCAGGGCAGACAGTTTCCCCCGGTTGATATCCGGTGTCGCTTCCCTGGCAATTTCCCCGACACTGTCCTGGTCTTTGGATTCGATGGGTTCCAACCGGATTTCGCATTTTAATGCCGGTGTCGTTTCAAACACCGGGCATTGAAATCCATCACGGGTTCCTACGGTCAATCGTATGCCTGAAGAGGCATTTATCACGGCCTCTACCAGGTCCTGGAAATCGCTGTTTTTGAAACGGAATTTCCCGTCTTGATCACGTTCTAGGAGCTGCTCCAGGTTTTCCAGCACCAACAGCATGTGCTGCCGCTCCACTGTGCTGGCAATCATTTTGATTATGTCCGGCACCGAATAATTACCGATCCCCCTTGCCAATACCTGCTGCAAACTGTCATCCTCCTGCCGGGTTAAGAATTCATTGAATTCCTGGAAGAAACGGTGAATGTCATAACCTTTGTCAACGGTTTCAGTGCGAAACTCTTTGACAAAGAAGCCGGCATAGTCCGAGTAAAGGTCCCGGATCAGCCGGTAAATAAAAGCGGATTTACCGATTCCCCCAATACCGTTGACAATTAAAATGCGGTAGTTGGGATTTTGCAGGGCTTTTTTTGCCCGGCGAAGCTGGTCTCCCCTGCCGTAGCAACCGGTGGTATGATTTTTTAAGTTTCCCAGGAATTCAAATTTATGATATAAACGCGCCTGCTCTTCCACTGCCTTCGGCCATTGAAAGTCATCAACGTCCAACGGCATGTAAATAACCGGGATAAAGGCATTGGCCCATACCAGTGGATGGGGGTCGAAAGAAATTTTGTTTAGAGAAAGCGTATAAGCGTCTAAGAGAGAGTGGTCCGGGGATTGGAAAAGAGTAAGGTAAAACTCCTGTACCAGGATTTCAGCGGCTTTGTCAGTCAGGGGACGCGACATGCCCACCACTACGGGGATGCCTATTTTGCGCAGCTCCCGCACCGTGGAGCTGTATTGGTTGTCCGGGGTTTCGGCCCCGGTGAGGCAGGAGGTGAGGAAAAAGAGTTTGATGGAGCCTCCGGTAAACAGGGAAGCGAATTTTTCGCAGGAGACCGTTTCCCGGCCTTCGTCTTCGCTTTCCAGCAATATGCCTTTCTCAAACCCATGGCCCAGGAAATGAACCGCATCGAAACGGTGCTTGCGCAGCTTAGCCGTGATATTGGCATGGGTGGCGATATCGATAACATCGATTTCCAATTTTCCTTCGTACACCAATGGGTCCAGGGTTTTATAGAAAATGCGCTTCTCCCTCTCCACGTTGATTTTTTGAGACTGAGCCAGCCCCGGGGGACTGGATATAATCACCAGCAGCTTGAAAGGGAAAGCAATGGCAGCCACTTTGATGACAGGTGCATGCGCATAGCTGCGTATCACCGGGATACGTTGGCTAATGGACAAAAAATGATACCGGTCCGAATACAGGATTTCAAAAGGAAGGACTTCGAATATTTGCCGGTGCGGCGAATCATCCATGTCTACGGCAGTGTCCACGTAAATGCGTTTTAATCCTTTTGCAATCCATTCATCTTTTAGAAAAAGTTCAAAAAGCTGCTTTCCCAGGCGTTTGAACTCTTTTTCGCAGGAAATGGCTTTCCCTGTTTTGTTATAGTGGCGGTCCTGCTTTTCCAGGAGTTCAAGATATTCGCTGCCTATGTTTCTCAACGCTTCCAGGTCCATCTCTTTTTTAACGGTCTCTCCTTTGAATTCGCTTTTTAAAAAGAATTTTTTCTTTTCCCGGTAAAAGGAGAGGAAACAGTAACGGGTGCGGCGCAGCAAAGAATCCGGGAACAGCCCCGGGTAAGAATGAACCAATTTTTCAATAATGCCCTTTTTTTCCAGGAGTGCGGTATATTCCCGGAACGCTTCCCAGTCTTTTTCATCCAGTTCCGGTGAATCGATGATCTCCTGCCGCGCCTCCGGGGAAAGAGATTGAAAATATCCCAGGGAGGCAACCACCGAGTATTTATCCAGCACACTGTATATGGGCAGCTCGCCGGTTTCCATATCACGGGCCAGGGAAAAATGATATTTCCTGTCGCCGCTGATTTCTTTAATATCGGAAATCACCTGGTTGATGATCCCTTTAATTCGTTTTTCATAGGCCATTTGCCTTATCTCTTACCTGTCGGTGGTTTGTTGTTTCAGGGCTTCCCAGTATAAGGGGTTGATCCGGTAAACTCCCGGTTCATGGGGTATTTCCCAGAGGACTTCTCCTACCAACGGTGTCCTGGATAATTCCAGGCTGCTGCCGAATTCATTTCGCTTGATCATGTTTAAGTCCTCTTTTACTTTTTCTTCGAGGAGATGTTTTAAACCGGTAATGGAAGCACGTATCCCGTTTTCCAGTTCCTCGATTTCCTTATTGCAGTAAGCGAATATGTCTTTTAATCCTTTGAGTTTGATTTTTCCCCTTTCCACGTATAATTTATCCAGGGCATCGAGGAATCGACCGGGGAATCCCTTGAATATTTTCGCCAATTCACCGGCGGTCCGGGGGGAAAGAAATTGAACCGCAAACATATCGCACCGGCGTTTGTACAGTTCTTTCAAATCCGAATTTTCCAGCGGTCTCAGCAGGCTAATGCGCCGGAAAAATTTTTCCTTATTCATATTATAAAATGCTTCGCCAATGCTGGCAAAAACCAACAGGTTGGGATTCCGTGAAGATAATTTTTTTAAATAATAGATCAACTCCGATATCATGCGATTATTTTCTTCCGGGTCAGAGGAAATCCGGTCCAGGTCATCAATGTACAGCAGTAACGGTTTTTCTCCCATAAGTAGGGAATAACCGCGGGTAAAATCATCGATCATATTCATTAATCCTTGTTCGTCGGGTTTGTTGTAAACCTCGGTTCGGGTTTCGGTTTCGGTTTTTTGTTTTGCTTTTTCCCTTTCCGTGCCCATGAGGGTTTTTAAGGTGAGAGCCGCTTTTATAAAGAGCTTGATCCCGGTTTCGATTTTTCCTTCGACATTGGCCTGTACCTTTGACTTCAATGTTTCTCCCTTTGCCACCGAAACCTCCCGTGTAATCGAATCCACTGCCGCGAAAAGCAGCTCATCAAAATGGGCGATATCTTCAAGAATACATTGGTAAAACAATTTCAAGGTTTCGTTTTTCTCATAAACCCCCGGGGGGATATTTTTGATTTTCCCGGTAACCAGTCTATAGAGTTCTATCAACAAGTTTGACAATTGTTCCGCCCGGTTAGCTTTAATCAAAATGTATTCGCTGGATTTTTCCCTTTCAAGATCGGAAAGCGCTTTATAACAGAGATGGGATTTCCCTATCCTGGGCTGACCGATAACCGCCCCGATACTTTCATCGATCTTCTCCGAAAGCAGCCAATCCTTTAAAAATAAAAGTTCTTCGTCCCGGTTGATAAATAAGTCGATATGACTTTGATTCTTGATATCAGGTGTATTAGAATAGAACGGATTCATTGTGGTTTCCCTTTAAAAATTTTTTTATATGCATACCTATAGAATATAAATAAAACCGCCAGATGTCAAGTCCTGTCAACCGCAATATGATATTTTAGAAAAACAGGACATAGAAAAAGGAGACAGAAAAAAGGACAACTAACCTGGTATTAAAGAAATCCCGAATATATCAAACCAGGAACCTTTCTATATGATTATCAGGCAGGGAAAACTTTTCTTCTTTCTTTTTTCAATAAGCAATATAGAAAAGAACCGCCCAATTAAATAAGATTGAAAAAAAAACTACTTTCATATAAAATTAGATTTAGCAAATATAAGTGTGTGTAAGATGAATGATAATAAAGTAAAGAAGTATCCATTAAGACATCTGTCAATTCGTGTCCCGTGGCATGACCGTGGATGGGATGGAACAGTATGCAAATCACCGGAGAAAAATAGCGCATGCCTAAAGTTGACCAGGATTTCAAAAAACAAAGATGAAGAGGCTGAAGTCAAGATAGCTGGAAAATCCATAAAAGAACTTGATCAGAATTTGTGGCCTTGTTGTATACCAGAGAGATCAGCTTTTATGTCTTCTTTTTATTTTATAAGGGATGTTGAACACCCTTATCATAAATCATCCCCGACAACACATGGGCATATTCAAAGAACTCCAGTCCGTCACCCTGCATATTCAGCAGCTACAGTCCCCTTTAGATGGATGTTTAAAGAATCCTTTAAAGAGTTCAGTTTAGAATATGGTTTAAATTTGGATACAGCTCGTGAGCCGGATTTAAAGTTTAAAACTCCCTGGGTACAGGACCATCAAAATCAAAGAGAATTACTAAATTGTTTTTTCAACCATATTAAACCCGAATCCTCACTTTGCTTTTTCTATGCAAAACAGGTACCCTTTGTTGAAGATTCACGACGTGTACTAATAGGAGTTGGACGTGTATTACATATAGGTGACATTTCAGAATATTCATATTCTAAAGAAAGTGAATTCCGCTCTGTGATATGGGAACGAATGATTCAGCATTCAATAAGACCTGAATTTAATGATGGATTTTTGTTACCATACCATAAGGCAATTAAACATGCTCAGGATAATCCTGACTTTGATCCCTCTATAATAGCAGCCTTTGCACCCCAGGATCATTGGTTAGAATTTTCCTATGCTGCTGAACATGTATCACATGACGGAGCAATTTCATCCTTACTTTCATGTGCTGCTTCTCTCAATAATGCAAAAAAATATTTACCTGGTCAATGGGATAAGTGTCTTAGATGGATCAATGATCGTCTAGGAGAAATATGGAAAATGAGAGGGCCGTGCCCGGGGCTTGGATCTGCTCTTTGCGCTTTTGGTATTGAACAGGGAACTTTTATTGCCAGGGAAATAGAAGCAAAACTAGAAGAGAATGTTGATCCATGGCCTGTTATAGATCAGATACTGACAGAAACAACCGATATTTTGAGCATGGAAACTTCCAAAACAATAGGCACAACAATAAGGAAAACATGGGCTAAATTACCTCAAGAAAGAAAATCACTATTAAAACTAATAAGCAGGTTCGAATTAAGTCCAGCTCAAGCCAGGTTACTCTATGTACAGGAAGAACGAGAAAAAGCACAAATCCAACACACGGACAGCCAAATACTGGAAAATCCTTATCTTATATATGAGCTTACCAGGTTAACTACCGATCCTATTAGTATCTGGACAGTCGATCGAGGGGTTTTCCCAGAAAAAATTGTTAGAGAAAAACACCCTCTACCATCGCCGTCTGAGCTAGATACAGGGTTAGATGTTCGTCGTGTTAGGGCTTTGGTAGTTGATGTCTTAGAAAGATCTGCTGATAATGGTAACACTCTACTTTCCAGGAAAGACATCATTCTTATAATCCGTAATCTCGAGCTTCAACCTTCATGTGACGTGACCGGAGACATAATGGAAGTAGCAGAGGAAATTTTCCCTGGTGTTGTCGAACGAATATTATTTAACGATGGAAATCCCGCTTATCAATTGTTAAGATTAGCTCAAGTTGGTGATGTCATAAGAAATGCTGTTTTAAAAAGAAAAGATGGAAAGCGCCATATTGTAAATGAGAACTGGGAGCAATTTCTCAACTCTAAACTAGATCCCACCGAACCAGGAGATATGAAACAGGAAAAACGGGCTAGAATCGAGAAGGCTGCTGCTTTAAAAGAATTGTCGGAATCTCGTATTTCCGTTCTAATTGGACCTGCGGGAACAGGAAAAACAACTCTCCTATCTATACTATGCAGCCAGAAAGACATTGCCGAAGGAGAAGTATTACTCCTTGCCCCAACCGGAAAAGCGCGTGTCCGCATGCAAGAGGAGACAAATCGGAGAGGACTGGATATTAAAGGATTAACTATAGCTCAATTTCTTGGGAAAAGTAATCGGTATGATTATAAAACCGGGATTTATAGGTTATCCGATATCAAGGCTGAGGTAGGAGAAGATACTGTAATTATAGATGAAGCTTCCATGCTTACTGAAGAAATGCTTGGAGCGTTATTGCAGGCTTTGAGAGGCGTTAAAAGAATAATAATGGTTGGTGACCCTAGACAATTACCGCCAATTGGAACAGGACGACCTTTTGTTGATGTGGTATCGGAACTTTCTCCTGAGAATGTCCAGGGAATTTTCCCCAGAATAAGTAAAGGATATGCTGAATTAACTGTTAGACGTAGACAAGAAGGGAAAGACAGAGAAGATATACAACTGGCAGAATGGTTTAGTGGGAATCCTATCTCACCTGGAGATGATGATATTTTTGATAAGATTATAAAAGATGATAGTTCTGATTATGTTAGATTTGCACGTTGGGAGACACCGGAAGAATTCCAGAATATATTTTTAAATACTCTTGTTTCTGAACTAAATCTCGATGGACCGGAAGATGTTATTGGTTTTGAAAAAATGATCGGAGCGAAGATTAAAGATGGCTATGGTTATTTCAACGTTGGCGCTGCATCAAATGCTGAAAATTGGCAAGTATTAAGCCCAACCAGGGGAAATGCACATGGTGTGATATCAATCAATCGGCGTATTCATAAGAAATTTAGATCTAAAACTATAGAATTTGCTCAGAGTAATAAGTACAGAAAAATTCCAAAGCCAATGGGAGGAGAACAAATTATTTATGGAGACAAAGTCATCAATATTACAAACCATAAAAGGGACAATGTATTTCCTCAGGAGGGTGCAGCGAGGTATATTGCAAATGGTGAGATTGGAATTGTTGTCGGTCAATTTAAGACACCGAAAATGAGAAGCGCTCCATGGTTGATGAAAGTTGAGTTTTCATCCCAACCAGGGTATCAATACGATTTCAGAGAGTCCGATTTTGATGAAGAATCAGAGCCTAAACTGGAGCTATCCTATGCTTTAACCATACATAAAGCACAAGGGAGCGAATTTGATATAGTTATACTCGTTATTCCGAATCCATGTCATTTGCTTTCAAGAGAAATGATTTATACAGCTTTAACACGACAACGTAATCGAATTATTATTCTTCATCAAGGAAGTATCGGTGAATTAAGGAAATTTGCATCTGATGCTTATTCTGAAACCGCTGCACGACAAACCAATCTGTTTAAGGCACCTGAGATTGTTAAAATAGAAGGGAAGCTTTTTGAAAACAGTCTTATACATGTTACTAGTAAAGGTGAATTTGTAAGGTCAAAATCGGAAGTTATCATTGCTGATCGCCTATCTGACCTGGGGGTTGAATATGTTTACGAAAAAGAGCTAACGATTGATGGAGTATCAAAGTTTCCTGACTTCACAATTGAAGATGTTGAAACAGGTAGAACTTTTTACTGGGAACACTGTGGCATGATGCAAGTGCCTGAGTATCGAAGCCGATGGGAAAAGAAATTGGAATGGTACAAAGAGCATGGGATAATCCCACATGATAAAGGGGAAAGAGGCACGTTGATCATAACCACAGATACTGAGGAGGGAGGCATTTCATCTCAGGAGATTGAGCGTGTTATAAAAACTGTTATTTTAGATGAATAGATAAGATATTAATCTTTTTAAAACTTTAAGCTTTTTTGGAAGGTTCAGAACGGAGTTTAGAATCACCATCATTAGAAAAAAAGGAATGGAGTTATGCTTCGCTGCATATCAAATCGAGCGCTTCCTGCCACGGTAAGACCGCAACATCGTTTATTACCTGCGCCCGTTCAACCCGGCAGGCTAATATTAATTGCGCATCTGCTGCTTTCTCCTTAAAGGATTTTAAACCCCTTAACATAACGGAAGAAGGATTGGCAGTGGCTTTTATTTCTATGGCAATGATCTTTTTTGCCGGAGTCGCAATAATACAGTCTACTTCTGCTCCCCTTTCCGTCCTGTAGAAAGATAAATCCAGGTCTAAGCGACGATAATGATTAAGCCGGATGATTTCCAATAAAAAAAAATGTTCAAAGGCTTTCCCGAATTCATAGCTGTTTTCCTGCACATCAACTCGTAAGCGATTGGTAAGGGTGGTTACGATTCCAGGGTCAAAAAAATAAAACTTAGGGTGTTGGACCATTCGTTTTCGCAGTGATTTTTTGTAAGGCAGAAGAAAAAATCCCAGTAACGTGTCTTCCAATATTTTATAATATTCTCTGACAGTATGAAGGGAAACCCCACTTTCCCTGGCTATATTTGAATAATTTACCAATTCACCGTTTTGATGAGCGGCAATGGGGAGAAACCTTAAAAAACCACTGAGGTTCCTGATATTGGCTTCAATTTCTACTTCTTCTTTGATGTACGTATCCACATATGAACGAAGCGTTTCGCTTTTTTCATACTCATCGGCGCTTAAACAAATAACAGGCAGCGTCCCGTATTTTAAGGCGGAACTCAAATCAAAGTCATCCCGCAATTCCATCGATGAGAAAGGATAAAGCTGGAATGTCCAGGCCCTTCCTGCCAGCATATTGGCCTGGGACCTTTTCAACTT
>JABAOF010020496.1_pt1 | contig 13306 bp, 8 predicted proteins | sample 7062171 | NCBI WGS metagenome assembly JABAOF01 (sample SAMN14538628, study PRJNA623070) | marine sediment metagenome | biome: marine biome [ENVO:00000428]; feature: marine pelagic biome [ENVO:01000023]; material: deep marine sediment [ENVO:00002113] | place: India: Gulf of Khambhat ...
TCTGCTCTTGACTCTTACTTCGGAAGATGGAGCTCAAGGTCAAGGGGTCAAGTCTTTTTTTGAATAGAACTCGAGTGGATCATCTTCATGATCTGTTCGGTACGTTGGCGTAGCGCCTTGTCCGATTTGAGCTGCTTTGCAACGATACTACACGCCGCCCCGACGCTCCCTTAACTCCCCATTCTCTCGAATACCATACCCAACAGAATTAGTAAAAAAAGACTTGACCCCTTACCGCCCTTACCGATTGATCTAGGAAAAGGTCTCTCGTTCCACCTCCACTATTGACTCCATGTTGTCAGATTTGACTTCCTTGCCTCACTCTTTTCTTCCGGACTCATTTTCCAGTTATAGTTGTAAATGGAACCTTCCCATTCGCCATACATTGGATTGGGAAGCACAATGAATTTCCTGCCGAACTCTTCCTTAAGCCCATCCACAGCAGCGAGCCTTTCATCGACTCCTTTCTTCCTAAAAATGCTATCAAAATCGTTTAGATTGTCGCCCATCAATAGGACGATCCTGTTATTCTCTCGGACCTTCTGCCTTCTCGGTTCCTTATCTCCTGTGTCCTCTCTTAACAAAACATGCGTGTCAATGACTTGAGGAAAACCCAAGGCTTTCAAGTTTTTCATAGTGGGTTCTTTAAAGCGGGCTTTCCTGTTCGAGACATAGAACACGTCTGCTCCCTTTTCAACGACGTAATTCAAGAACTCAACGGCCCCGGGAAGGGCTTCAGCCCTTGCATCATTTATCCATTCACCCCAACCGGTGGGATAACCGTGATCTTGGCCAATGATCCCGGCTTCATACGGGCTATTGTCTAGAACGGTCTCATCAATATCTACAACAACAGCCCTCTTCTTACCGAAAGTTCCTTTCTCAAGATCAATATCAAATATCAACCTCGCCATATTAAACGCCTGATAGGAAATCGCCCGCCTTTCTGCTGATTTCTGATACCATAGGGTCCCCATCACCAGTTGTTCATTTAAATCTCGGAGGGTGTAGCTCTGGGTTTCCGCATTCGTGTGTCCGGACTTGGTCGGAAATATCATTGCCAGCAATATGGTCAAACAAACGGTTTTCAGGATTTTTTTTCTCATTTTGAACCCCCCCTTTTCTGGTTTCGATTATTGAAAGCCGAAAACTCCTCAAAGTCAATAGGATTTCGTACACAAAACCTAACGTCATATTCGCGGAAGGGCGATTTACAAGGGCCGGGGGTGAATTGCCCCATCTAACTCTCGACGCTAAACAGAAGATCTCAGACCTCAGGCGAGCGAACACCTCTGTGAGGCTGCCCTCTGTCAAGCTCCTAATAGAAAACTCACGAGGGTCTCCCTCAAATGCCCTTTCTCGACCCCTTGAAAGTAAATTTGGAGGCAGTCTAACCTTAGCGGAGCCCTAAGCGAATGAAAGTGTTTTGAAGATGATGGGGCGTAGCTTCGCTAGAGATCGAAGATCTTTCCCGGATTGAGGATATTCTCCGGATCAAAGGCCCTCTTCATGCGCCTGAGGAGATCAACTTGGCCTGGACCAAGATTCATCGTGAGATAGGACTTTCGTGTGAGACCGATGCCGTGCTCGGCAGTGATCTTTCCCCCCAGTTGAACGGTTTCGCTGTAGAGGTTTTTCTCGACCTGGCCGATCTTCCTTTCCCACGCTTCATCGGGTAGATCTCCCTTGAAGAGAAGAACGTGTACGTTTCCATCCCCGGCATGACCGAAGCACATGGCCGTGATGCGTTGCTTTTCCGAACGCTCCCGGACCTTCTTCACAAGCGCCGATATTCGACTTCTTGGGACAACGACGTCGAGACTCCTGTATATCCCGCCCACATGGTTTGCGGCTTCAAAGAGACACTTTCGACCCTCCCACATTCGCTCCATGGCGGTTCGTGAAGTTGCGACGAGAATGTCATCGGCTCCATTTCGCTCGCAGATCTCTCCGATGCGATCGCGGCTGTCCTCTATGGCCTCCTGATGATTTCCGTCAATGGTGATCAGCAAGTGGGCAACCGCATCGCGGAAGGCCAGCTTCTTCTTGATGAACTGCTCCGCAAGGTCGAAACAGCTTCTCTCCATGAATTCAATGGCTGTGGGAACGATTCTTGCCCGGATGATTTCGGAGACAGTCCGCGTGGCCTCCTCCACAGACCCGTACGGAACGAGAAAATCCATCCGCTGACTCGGAAGCGGAATAAGTCTCAAAACGGCCTGGGTTACGATGCCCAACGTGCCCTCAGAGCCAACGATAAATTGGGTCAGGTTGTAGCCTGTTACGTCTTTAACCACCTTCCCACCTGTCTGGATGATCCCTCCAATGGGAAGCACGAGGTCTAAACCGTTGACGTAGTCCTTGGTGGTTCCGTACCTCACGGCTCGGCTTCCTCCAGCCCCTTCGGCCACGTTGCCCCCAATACTGCAACTCTCCAGGCTGGCTGGATCAGGCGGGTAAAAAAGTCCTTCTGCCTCGACCGTCCTCTGGAGCTCTCCCGTAATAATCCCAGGTTCGGTGGTGACCATCAGATTCTCACGATCGATATCGATTATTTTGTTCATCCGCTCGCAGGAAAGGACAATTCCTCCATAAATGGGGACGGCACCTCCGCTCAGGCCTGTTCCCAAGCCTCGTGGGGTAACCGGGATTTTTTCAAGATTTGCCAGATGAATGATCTCCACAATTTCATTGGATGTGGCAGGCTTGACAACGGCCTCTGGCCGATGTGAGAGGCCAATGGTCTCATCTCGAGCGTACTTTTCCCGTGTCTCTTCATCCGTAGAGACCGCTTTGGGGCCCGATATCTCGGTCAGCCGCCTCACGGTCGATCCGGTCACTTTTCGGTACAAGGGGCGACTCCTCCTCGACCTGGATTTTCTGAAATCCCATATATCACAAGTCTAAAGGGGAGTCTATGGTCCACAAGTGACGTCGATCGTGAAGCGTCTCTTTGAGGCTTATCATGTTTGTGAGAATAGTGATATGATCGAAAGAACTGGGCACGAGAGGATTCGGGAATCGGAAATGGAGATACGCGAGGCCTTACCAGACGATAACCATGAACTTCGAAGGGTGCAGGCTAAATGTCTGCAGGGGAAAGAGGTTATCGTATCTATCGTCAATACGCCCGACTTTTTTGCTCGGGCCAGGGCCTATGAGTCTCATAAGGTGTATGTTGCCCTCGAGGGTAAGCGGATCGTCGGATCTGGAGCCGTAGGGTTCCGTGAGGCGTTCGTGAATGGGGAGAAAAAGCCTGTCGCGTACGAGTTTCAGTACTTCACATCCCCCGAGCACCGGAGAAAGGGAGTGGGGAGGGCGCTTCACCGAAGGATCGAAGAGGACCTGACCACGCGCGGGGTGGCCCTTTCCTACCTATTGATTATGGCGGAAAACGTCACTGCCAAACGCCTCTTTGAACGTGAGGGATTCAGACTGCACCGTACTGCGCTCATGCCGATTATTATGATGGGCAAAGCGCTGGATGTGCCGTCTATTGGGAATATCAGGCAGATCACGCCAGAAGACCTCGGAGCTGTTGCCGGACTTCTCAACGAAACCTGGGAAGGCTATGACCTGTATGGACCCAAGTCGGCCGAGACGCTCGCCGGGTTCATCGACCGAACACCGGCATACGGTTTTGAAAATCTCATCGTCCTGGAAGATAAGGGGGAGATTCAGGCGTGTTTAGGATTCTGGGATTGGAGTCAAATTGCACGAATTACCATAGAGGCGGTCAACCTAGGCGATTCAGCGGACGAGCGAACATCGGTCCCGGCGGTTCAAAACGGATCGATGCCTTTCGTTCCAAGGCCTGGGACGACTCTCAGACAGTGGTGTTTAACCCCGATTGGCTTTCAGGACCCTGAGTGCGCGATACCCCTGATTCGATATGTCAACAATCTCGCGATAAAGCGGGGCATTGGACAGATCTTCTTTCTCTCAGAACGCGAGGATCCCTTACTCCAAACGACGGCGGGGCTTTTTCGAAGAGATGTCAGCATCGATCTGTATGTCAAGGCCCTTCGAGAGATACCGATTGGGGACAGGCCAGTTTTTATCGACGGGATTGATCTCTAGAGATGTGGAGGATCTGTCTGGGAGAGTTTAGAGGCAAAGCCGTCGGATTTCTTTCTCTTGGCCAAAGAATGAACGGACATGAGGTGGCTAATCATCGATCCGAGTTGCAAAGGGGGGCATAGGCATGTTTGATCTTCTTCTTTCAGTTGAAGAGAGGGCGCTCAAAGACGAGGCGAGGAGATTTGCAAGAGACGAAGTCCCGAGTGCTCTTATCCGGAAGATGGATGGGGACGAGGTTCGGTATCCAAAGGAATTTATCGAAAAGGCTGCATCTCACAATCTCCTCGGCCTGAGATTCCCAGAACAGTGGGGCGGCAGGGGGATGAAGTGGACAGGAGAGGTGGCTGCATTGGAAGAGATGGGAGTTTTGGGGTCCGGCCTCGTGTGTCTCTACTCGCTTGTCAGCATTGTGGGAGAGGCTATTCATGCCTTTGGCACAGACGATCAAAAAGAAACGTATCTTAGACCGACCCTCGAGGGAAAGCTCACTTGCGCCGAGGCGCTGACCGAACCGAGAGGGGGATCGGATTTTTTCGGAGCGACGACGATCGCACGAAAAGATGGGGACCAGTATTTTCTGAACGGACAGAAGCGCTTTGTCGTCGGTGCGGAGGGGGCTGATTACTTTCTGGTCTATGCGAAGACCGCACCGGAAGGGCATCCTCACGAGTCTATCTCTGTCTTTCTTGTCGATCGAGACATGGGCGTGGAGGTCGAACACGTTTACGGCCTCCTTGGGTCACGAGGTGGAGGGACCGGACGGATTTACTTCCGGGACACGAAAGTCCCTGCTCGAAACCTCGTTGGGCCAGAAAATGGCGGAGCGGCGGTTTTCAATCGAATGATGATCCCCGAGAGACTCACGACAGCCGCGGGATGCCTTGGGATGGCACGATGTTGCCTTGAAGTGGCGGCGCGCTACACCAATCGAAGAAAGGCCTTCGGAGAGCTGATCCGGAGATTTCAGGCGGTGAGCTTCAAGGTGGCCGATTCTGTGGCACGGCTCGATGCGGCCCGGAGTCTCGCCTACGTGGCAGCCCGTTGTGTCGACGCAGGCCTGGATTCACGGAGAATCGTCTCAGAAAGTAAGAAAACATCGACCGAAATGCTCTGGTCTGTTGTGAACGATTGCATGCAGGTAATGGGGGGTATCGCCTACACGAACGTTTATCCCATCGAACGATTCCTCAGGGACGCGCGTCTTCAGATGATCTGGACGGGGACGAACGAAGTGATGAATCTCCTGATTCAGCATGAGTACTACCAGGAGCTTCTCCGAGAAAAAGAGGGCGCAAGAGAAGTCGAGATGGATGCCCTGGACGAAGAGGGGGAGGAGGAGAAGGTTTTCGAATGAGTTCTGGAATCGTTCTCCATGCCCCGGGTCGGGGAGATCTGAATTGTTCGGTTTTCGAAGAAATACCGGTTTTCGGACCTATTTGAGTTCGGCCAAAGCGCTCCTGAGTGACAACTGGACGGGAAACTACACCAAACCTTCCCCGAGGCTCTATCCTCATCAATGGAACTGGGATTCGGGTTTCATTGCCATCGGTTATGCCCACTATAATCAGGAACGAGCCCAGCGGGAACTTCTGTCTCTGTTTGCAGCCCAGTGGCCCAACGGGATGGTGCCCCAGATCGTATTCAATCCTCAGTCATTGGGGAACTATTTCCCTGAGCCCGATTTCTGGCAGGTACCCGGTGGAAGGCTGACTAGTGGTATCACGATGCCACCGCTCCATGCAACCGCCTGTCTGCATATTTACCAGCATGCAAGGCGGAGTGATCGGGCTCGTGACTTCTTGAAAGCCATGTATCCGAAGCTCCTGGAATCCCATCGATATCTTTACCGACACAGGGATCCTGACAAGACCGGGGTGGTTTATATCAGACATCCGTGGGAATCTGGCCTCGACAATTCCCCTACGTGGGACGATCCGCTCGATACCATCGTGATCGACAAAAGAAAACTTCCCCCTTATGAGCGCAAAGATCTGAAGCAGGGTATTCCACAAGATCAACGTCCCAGCGATGCCCACTATGACCGATACGTATACCTCGTGGATCTTTTTCGGCGGAATCACTACGACGAGAGGGCGATCTTTGAGAAATGTCCGTTCCTTATTCAGGACGTACTTTTCAATTCCATCCTGGCTCGGGCCAATCGTGATCTTCTGGAAATCGGGAAGATGCTGGGAGTGGATACTGGAGACGTAGAGGATTGGACAGATCAGACGGCCCGCGCCATCGCACGGGATCTTTGGTGTGAGGCGTGTGGCAAATTTGAGGCGTATGATCTTGTCCGGAGGCAATTCATTCATTCCCCAACCGTGGCTACCTTCATGCCCCTTTTCGGCAGGGCGGCCTCCCCCTCTCAAGCGGAGCGCCTTTACGAGTATCTCAACTCGATCGGTTTCTGCGCTCTACACCAGGGGAACTGTTTCACCGTTCCCACGCATGATATGACCGAGGAGGGGTATGATCCTCAGAATTACTGGCGAGGACCGATTTGGATCAATGTGAACTGGATGCTATCCCTGGGTCTCCATGATTACGGTTACAAGGAAAAAGCCGACTCGATGAAAAAAGATTTGGCTCAACTACCCATTCGCTTCGGCTTCCATGAATACTTTGACTCCCAGACCGGGAATGGCTATGGCTCTGATCAATTCTCCTGGACGGCTGCCCTGTTTATCGATCTCATCTGTGACTATTACGAAGAGGATAGGCACCGGTACGGGCGGTTCGGTCATCGGGGCACCCAGCGGTTGGGGCGCCGTCATATACTCAACCGTGTTGATGGTGCCGCACCCGGCAACGAGACCGATACGGCCTCAAAGCTCATGGACCGTCTGTGGGATTTGAAGATCAAGTTCTTTGATGTCAACCGAGGGCGGGTCAACTATGAACTGATGAGGAAATCGCCCGAATACCAGGAATACATGCGGAGCGCCGGCCAGCTGAAATATTTCAATCTCAGGCAGCTTGCAACACGTGAACAACGGTTAGCTTTCTGGGTTAATCTCTACAATGTTCTTGTCGTTCATGGAATCACGGAACTGAATATTTCCGCGTCGGTGAGGGAAGTCTCCGATTTCTTTCGCAATGTATCCTATCAAATTGGAGAATTCTCCTTCTCCCCGGATGAAATCGAACACGGGATCCTCCGGGCAAATACCCGGCCCCCCTATGGTGTCTTTCGCCCTTTCAGTCGTGACGATAAACGTCGTGAACTCAGCTTGGATCGTGTCGACCCGAGGATCCATTTTGCACTCGTCTGCGGATCACGTTCTTGTGCGCCGATTCGGTTCTACGAGGCCGGGCAAATCGATAAACAGCTGGACATGGCAGCAAGGAATTTTGTTAGGAGTTCTGAAGTCATCATTTTGCCTGAAAATTCCAAGGTTTTTCTATCACAGATCTTTCGGTGGTATCAAAAGGACTTTGGAGGAAAAAAGGGGGTGCTCCGTTTTTTGCTTCGTTACCTCGATCGGGATGAAAAGTCGGCATTTCTCGAAAGGAACCTGGACCACATAACCAGCGAATATCTGTTCTATGATTGGAATCTGAACCGTTGAGGATTCATTGTGGTCTCGGCATTCAGAGTGACCTGAAAAGCCTGAGCAAATCGTTCGACCGAAAGGCCCGTGAAACTGGGCCGACATCAAATCCAATGGATCGAATCAAACTCGTTGACTGGGGAAACGATCTGTCCAGGGTCGGCGGATAACTCCAGCGCAAAATATGATTCGGTTACAGGCGTACGAGTCCCTGAAACTGTTGGGCTGAACGGATCAAAGGAGGAATGTTGGGGATGAACCGCATTTAGGACTTCTTCTAACGGTTTTTGATTAGCATCCTCCGCAATACGTAGGGTAGAATACCGCCGTTTTTGAAGTATTCGACATCGACCTCAGTATCGAGCCTGGCAATCACCTCGAAATCGATTTGGCTTCCATCCTTTTTGACAGCTTTGACTTGTACCACCTGCCGCGGCTTTATCGAATCGATTCGGCCAATTGAGAAGGTTTCGGAACCGTCCAGTCCGAGGTTTTGCCAACCCTTGCCCGCTCCAAAAACGAGAGGCAAAACACCCATGCCAACCAGGTTGCTCCGATGGATGCGCTCAAACGACTCGGCAATGACTGCTCTCACCCCGAGGAGGCTGGGCCCTTTTGCTGCCCAATCCCGCGAAGAACCGGTTCCGTATTCTTTGCCTCCCAAAATGATAAGCGGTGTGCCTTCGTCCCTGTATTTCATCGCGGCTTCATAGACAAACATCTCCTCGTGATCCGGAAATTTCGTTGTCAACCCTCCCTCTTTGGGTGTCACAAGATGGTTCTTTATCCGGATGTTTCCGAATGTCCCCCGCATCATGACTTCGTGATTCCCCCTTCGCGATCCATAAGAATTGAAGTCATCAGGAGCGACGTTCTTCTCGATGAGGTACTGGCCTGCCGGATAATGCTCTGGGATCGTCCCCGCAGGGGAGATGTGGTCGGTTGTGACTGAGTCACCAAGGACGAGGAGTGCTCTGGCGTCTTTCAGGTCGGCGGGCTCGCTCATCTCGAGGTCGAAGTCCTCGAAATATGGTGGCTTCTTGATGTAGGCGGATTGATCACTCCAGGCATATGTCTCGCTCTCGGAGACGTCCAGATTATCCCAGAATTCGTCACCACCAAAGATCCTCTCGTACTCAGTCTCGAAAAATTCCCGCCTAACGTGTTTCTCGACGAGCTTGCTTATCTCTGCGGATTCTGGCCAGATGTCTTTGAGATAGACCGGCTCACCGCTTGGATCGACGGCGAGCGGGTCGGTCCCCAAATCAATATTGATCTTCCCAGCGATTGCAAACGCCACGACGAGCATGGGGGAGGCCAGGAAATTCCATTTGACGCTCTGGTGTATTCTGGCCTCGAAATTCCGGTTTCCCGACAGAATCGAGGCAACGCTAAGGTCGTGTTCAGAGATCGCCGCTTCAATCTCCGGACAAAGCGAACCGCTGTTACCGATACAGGTCGTGCAGCCGAACCCGGCAACGTAAAAGCCGAGGGCTTCGAGATACGGTGTGAGTCCAGAATCTTCCAAATAGTTGATCACGACCTTCGAACCGGGAGCAAGAGAGGTCTTCACATATGGTGGCACCCGGAGTCCCTTCTCAACAGCCTTTTTTGCGACGAGGCCGGCGCCGAGCATCACGGAGGGGTTCGACGTGTTCGTGCATGATGTGATGGCCGCTATGACGACGCTTCCATCGCCGATGCTGATCTCCTTCCCGTCGAGGTTCACCTCGTGCATCGTCTCGCCACTCGGTTCGACAACCTCTTGTCGGGCCGTCTGGCTGCCGGATTCGTCGTGAAACCTCGAGATCTCGACCAGGTCACAGTCCCGTTCATACTCGCAACCGAGTAGTCCCCCGAAGTTTCTTTCCAGATCCCTCAGAGCAATTCTGTCCTGGGGTCGGGCAGGCCCTGCCACTGATGGTTCGACGTCGGAGAGGTCGAGTTCCAGGACTTCCGTGTACTCCGGATCCTCGTCGCCTGTGTAAAAGAGTCCAAGCGCTCTTGTGTAGGTCTCGACGACGTCTGCTCTCGCTCGCCTGTTGGTCATCTTGAGGTATTCCACGGTTTTTTCGTCCACAGGGAAAAAACCGACTGTTGCACCGTACTCAGGCGTCATGTTCGCTATGGTCGCCCGGTCAGGAACTGTCAGTTTCTTCACTCCGGGACCGAAGTATTCCACGAATTTTTCAACGACTCCGTGTTTTCTGAGGAATTCAGTTACCGTGAGGACAAGATCGGTGGCGGTTACCCCCTCCTTCAGTCCGCCAACCATTTTGACCCCAATCACCTCTGGAATGGAGAGGTAGTAGGGCTGGCCAAGCATGACGGCTTCCGCTTCAATTCCACCAACACCCCAGCCCAGAACGCCGATTCCGTTGATCATCGGTGTGTGCGAGTCGGTTCCCACGAGCGTATCCGGGTAAGCCAGGCGCTCTCCATCTCTTTCTTCAGTGACCACAACCCGTCCCAGGTATTCTAAATTAACCTGATGGCATATCCCGGAATTGGGAGGGACAACGCTGAAATTGTTGAAACTCTTCTGAGCCCATTTGAGAAGCGCGTACCTCTCCCAATTCCTCTCGTACTCTTTCTGAACATTTCTGCTCAGAGATTCCGCAGCGCCGTAGTGGTCGACCTGAACGGAGTGGTCAACAATCAAATCCACCGGAACAAGGGGATTGATTTTTTTCGGATCATCTCCAAGGTCCTTTACCGCATCCCTCATGGCGGCAAGGTCAACAACAGCCGGGACGCCAGTGAAATCCTGCATCAGGACGCGTGCTGGATGGTAGGGTATTTCAACGGGTTCACCGTACTTCTTTTGCCATCTGGCTATGCTGATCACGTCCGCTTCCTGAACCCCTCGGCCGTCCATTTTTCGCAGGAGGTTTTCAACGAGAACCCTGATTGCAAAGGGCAGCCTTTTGATATCAGCGATACCCTTTTTTTCGAGCAAATTGATGTCGAAGATTTTGTAATCGTCGCTTCCAAACCTTATCTTTCTGGTAAACTCCCGTGGCTCCATACTTTTTTCTCCTGGCCTCCATATGATGCGATTATTATATTCGACGAGACGACCCTTCCTCAATGTTTTGTTTCAAGATCAGGGCAAAGGATCATCTCAAGGGGGTTCTGGGAGATGTGTTGGTCCTCTGAAGGTCCTCACCCCTCCTGATGGACACAAGATGAAAGGGTAGGGATCCGCCATCGAGAAGGCAATCGATTCCTGGAGGCTTTTGCCAGGGGATAGAATTCTCGAGGTAGGTCCGGTGTGGAGCTATAGACCGGGTCAGTGAGAGATCTTATTTCGGATTTACGGATAAGTAGGCATTGATAAAAGTGTCTACGAGTTCTCTCACCTGATCTCGAACCGTTGACAATTTATGTGAGGTTCCTGTCAAGGCGACCGACCACGTGGTGGCAGAGGTCTTGACACTCGGCCTTTGAACGAGAGCAACTTCCTGGTTAAGCTCGAGCTTAATGTTGAAGATATATCTATCGAGTGCTCCGTATCTCAGAATGGTGGCATTCAGGTACAGCAATGGCCTTCCAGGCAGTTCAGGAGATTCTTCCGATGGCACCACAATTCCCGCCAGGCGAAGCTTGAGTTCTATGTCCTGTTGCAACTGGTCAGCGGTGAGCCCTTTTTGTTCGACGGCCCACTTCAAAGGGGCGGCCATGACCCGGACTCCCTGGAGGCCACGGAGTGTTTCCCGGCTCACCTGGTTGTCAAAGGCGAAGACGTTCTGCAACTGAAGTGAGGTCAAGCTTAGCGTCAGTAAGACCACCCACGTTTTTGCCTTGCTCATAGCTCCTCCTCCTTTCACCGAAAAGCGCATGTTTCGACGTCAACCAGGAAGACAATAAAAGTCCTCCTCGAGGGCACCGACCGATTCAGCATCCATAGGGTCGATCTTAATATAAAGGTTTGACAGCAATAAGGATGCCGCAGCCGAGGGGCTAAACAGAAATTAAGGGAAATTATATCATAATCAATACTTAAAATGTATGGGCAGTCAATCGATAGCGCCAATTCGTGCGTCAATCGATGGCGGATGTTTTCAACTATGAAATTTGGGATTACAAAAACGTGTTTCCGCTTCTCCCATGGATTCAGGACACTCTGGCGGCTCTGGGTGGGCAGTCGGGATTGAGGAGTAGAGAGTGCCGAGTAAGGAGTATGGAGTAAGGAGGGGGGAACTAAGTGGAATAAAATCTCCCCCTGCCAGCTTTGGGGGGCAAAACCAACAGGGGGAGTATTCGGAAGGAGAATGTTCCTTCCTAGTTTGATTGTAGAAAATAGAGCAGAGATTTTTCAAGCCATCAGGAGATTATTTTCTCTTACCCATCAATGGCTCTCAATCGGTGTGATTTTCCATCCGACGCGATAGCGCTGGTCGCAGTTTGGGCAGATCAGTATGATCTCCTGATCTCCATTGAGCCTTTCGAAGGATACATGAAAACCACGCTCGTACTGACATTTGTCGCAGATATGAAATTCTCTACCGATTTGTTTTTTGACCACCTGTTCCATGTTTGACGATCCCTATCGAATATGCTCGGAATTGTGAGGAGAATCCATGGTCGCTAGATTCTCTCGGACGCCGATACCTTATGAAAACCCGCCAACCTTTGTCAAGGAAGTCGGAATTCCTAACGGAAATTATTTGGCCGTCGTGGGGCTCCGCGAACGCTCCACCCCGAGCCTGTCGAGGGGCCCTTCGAGTTCCCTCAGGGCCAGCCTCTAGGGGGTGGATAGCACCCTGTAGAAAGCTGCGACAAAGATTTTCAATTTGGTGCGGGTGCTTATTCACAAATTCTAAAGGTCGTGAATCATGGGGGCTAAATAGCTTCTCCGAGGAAGCGTCTTCTGTATTCTGACTGAAGAGATGTGGTATAAAATACATGACAAGCCCGGGAAAAAGCCTCGGTGATCGACAAAAAGAGATGCCGAAAGAAAATTATGGCGTGAGATACGGTATCCGGCGCGTGGGTGTCTGAAAAAGGCTGAAACGTCTCAGCGCGATTCATTCTGGAGGAGTTTTGACGAGCTGGAATGCATGTCGATGAGTGGCCTTTGGTCCTGTGGCATCTGACAGAAGCAGGGGAGTGAGCGCGTGAAAGTCTCACGAGAACCGGCAACCTTTCGATGCAAAGTCTGTCACCTAGAATTCACGGTTGACCAGGACACTCCGTTACTGAATTATCTTGCGAAGGGGACGGAAGTGCCCATGAAATGCCCTCACTGCCGTACTGACCGGATCAGCGAGTTTTTGACCAGAGGGAAGTAATGTTCTCTGGTCCTGTCTGCCGGGGACACCGGGCTAGCGAAATAAGTGTGTTTCCCCTTCTTTTGAGCGAGGGTTTTTCCCCTTTTTTCAGCTTTCGGATGAAATCCCCGCCCATGGAAGACCGTCTTATACCGTCTTTCCAGCGTTCTCTCGGTGCCCCAATACCCTTAGGCGGGATTCCCCAGTCTCAAGCCGATTCATGTGGTCAGCATATCCAAGGGGGATCGCTCGCTGGGGATGAACAAAAATCCTCTATCATGATGTTTATCGGAAATAATAACCGGTACTTGCCCCCTATGTTTTCCGATATACTTTCTGGCTCTCTTTCCTGAGGATGGAATCGATTTTCGAAAGTCCCGAACCTCGGTGAGAGGG
>JABAOF010003922.1_pt1 | contig 13305 bp, 12 predicted proteins | sample 7062171 | NCBI WGS metagenome assembly JABAOF01 (sample SAMN14538628, study PRJNA623070) | marine sediment metagenome | biome: marine biome [ENVO:00000428]; feature: marine pelagic biome [ENVO:01000023]; material: deep marine sediment [ENVO:00002113] | place: India: Gulf of Khambhat ...
CTCAATAGTATGAGTGTCAAGAATGCCGGGATCCCAGAATTCACCAGAGAAGGCGACGGTGTCACCTTCATCAACTGTTTGATCTACGCCTGCATTTACTATAGGTGCCCCATTCAGCACGGTCACTGTCGTTGAGTACGTATCTGTTGATCCATCATCATCAGTGACAGTCAAGGTCACAAGGTAAGTTCCATCCTCAACAAATGTGTATGTTGGATGTTGAACTGTGCTAGTACCAACATTATCGCCAAAGTTCCAACTCCAAGCCACAATATCATCAAAAGATGAGACAGAAAGGTCATGAAAAGAAATCACATAACCCTCAACCGGAGTGAAGGGATTCCAATTAAAATCAGCTGTAGGATGATGGTCAAGAACCGTAACTTGAATCGTATCTGTTCCTACATCACCATGTTCATCAGTAACCGACAGAGTGACGGTATACACTCCGTTCTCGGGAAAGACATGGGAGGGTTTTAATGTTCCAGTCACACTGGGTGTACCGTCGCCAAAGTCCCATGCATAGGAATGTCTCCAACGTTCTCCAGGATTAGAGAAATTTCCATTGAAATATACTCTGCTTCCTTCAAGTACACCGGTTTGATCTGCGCCTGCATCTACTTTCGGCGGAATACCCGGACCTGCACCTAATGCATAGATTCTTTCAATGTGCCACTTTCGGATATTCAGAAATGAGTAATTCCTGATGTGCCATTTACCACCAGACTTGTACACTTCATAGTACTGCAATTTGTTAGGAAATTCATGAGCATCACGCCAAGGACGAAACATATCATAATTCTTGTTATCATCGGAGTCAGTAATCCAGATTCCTTTGTAATATCTAGAATCGGATTTTGGATACGAAGTATCATAATTGAACCCCCAGCAAGTGATAGCATGTCCTCGACGCGTCCCCCAGATATTTGTGTAGGATATACTTAATCCAATTCCATATCCAGCTCGCAAGAACTTATCAATCGCCGGTAAGATATTACTCTCATCATCTGCAGATTCAAAATAGGCCAGGTATTCCCATGTTGACCAGAAGTTACCGCCGCCTGCAACATTAACAGATGCGAAACTAGAATCGGGGACTATTTCTGTGCCGTCAAACCACCAATTGTAGGCATATCTCGTAGAACCTGCTTTATCGGTCCAATGGTCCTGAAAATGGGCGAATATCTCATCTGTGTTATCCATTCCACCGACCAAACCCCAACCGGTCCACTCTAAGACATTAGAAGCAGTTGCCGCCCAGCACAAATCATCATCATCGCGATCCCAGAATGCCTTTTCAGCATCGCACCAATTCCGAACACCACTATAGTCGACATCAATCCTGTATCGAGTGCCACTGGGAGCAGCAGCTGTCACAGGAAAAAGATCCTCATAACCGATTTTTACACGTGCAGTATGTTCAGCAGCACTGTTCTCAGTGCTAAAAATAGAATCCGAGGATTCGTTACGAACACCATCGGCTAGATAACCAGCAGCAGTGTTTACGATATGAGAAGGCACATCGACCACCGTGACCAAGCCTAACGCCGACACCAATACCGCCACAAAAACCAGTCTTTTCAAGCTTCGGACTTTTCTAAAATTCAACTCTTTCCCTCCCTTCGAGGTACTCCAATCGGGTCTCCAATAGCCACGCCATTTCCCAGACCTTCATTAATTGGCAAAACGGTAATGGAATCCGACACGAATCCATCGGAAAGGGTCGGCTCCATTGCCATTCTGACCATAAACAACTAACTCGCCTAATGTTGCATAAAAATATTAGGACCCTTTTTTTGAATCGAAAACAGTAAAGAAAGTGTTAAAGATGACCCGACTTATTGTAAATAGAAAAATCGAAAAAAACTGCTAATTACTCCATTCAAAGAAAACTGAACAAAAAATCCCTGATGTAAAACATAAAAAAGGGAAGAACACGCCTCCCAACAAACAGCCACTTTAGAAGCAGAGATAGATCACGTCAGCGCCTTGTTCATGAACAAAGTTAGCCGAGTCTTCAAGGTTCCTTACCCTCCATTTCGGCACTTCCCGCTCCAAAGGAAAGGGGTGGCAATGGGTTTTTTTGGACAACGGATGTGGAGTGGTAGGATTTTGTTACCCTGAAGACCCAGCTTTGGTCAATGTCCAAGATCTGTGTCCTTCGTGTGTTTGTTCGGATTCCCAAGTTGTAAGCGTGCTTAGTGTCGTGAGGTGACGACGGCGAAATTGATTCGATCACGGGAAGTACCTCGTGGGTTTTTGGCTCCTGTCACAGCACGTTCAGCGACGGTCATTTCGCCAACTTTCTTCTGTGTGTGTCTGGTTTCTTTCTTACCAGCCATTTTTTATCACCCTCCAATTGTGAGGACAACCTCCACCAGATGCAAGATGGCAGACGGTGACATATAAGCTGGCGTGAAGTCACAGATTTACAAAAGTACACAGCATTATAAGACGGGAAACCAGAATGTCAACCTAGTAACCGCCCCTTGTGTTCGAACCAGTGAGCACATTCGAACTGAATCCAACCTCACTGTGTTTTGGCATGAGGGTTAGATTGGCTGAATAATTGTTCCCAAAAGCAATACAGTAAAATTAGAACACTCATTTTTGCGGACTTGATCCTTTGATACGGTGAGGAGCTTATGATATGCCTTAAGTAAATCTGAGTACTCCACATTCAGACCTCCAATTGCACGTAAAACTCAGTTTCCCAGCAATAACGCTGTGTAAGTAGCTGAGGTTCTGGTACAGAAGTATTTCAATAGCCTTGAACAACTCAATGCCTAAAAAGCTCAGAAATCGATTCAAATAATACAGTTTGTAGACCGATAGGTTCCCAAAGTGGAATACTCGTATTTTCCATAAATTTCGAACTTTGCTTCCATTGAGTAGTTACAGGCCGGCTTCAGTGAGTAGCTCTTCAAGGCGGAGATGGGACAGCCCCTTATAAAGCCGCACTTGCAACCGGATGAGAATATCCACATCCTTAGCCCAAGGTGCTACCTTAACAAGCCTTGCGATTGGTTCAACCCACCGAAATTGTTCCATAACAAAATATGCCCACAGGACAGGTTCTTCGACGATTAGATTTGAATGGGAATAAGAATAGAAGCATTTCTCAGCAAGCCATTCTTCAATTTCAGCTAATTCAGCGACACTTTCACGCAGGTGAATGCGAAGAATTAAACAATACCAACCTGATGGTTGATGTAATGTTCGGATTGTGAAATGCACCGCACCACTCTCATAGAGTTCCTTGAGGAGTTTCCGAACCGTTTTTGCCGATAGCTTCGATTGCCGAGCAATCTGAGGGACTGGCATCCGCGCATCGATGGTCAAGCAGCGCAATACCCGCAGCTGATTATGAGAAAAGGTCGCTTTCTGGCCATATCTAAAAATCTTACTAAGTGGGTTTATTACGATTGCTGGAAATAATAAGGTTGAGAGTTTCACCTTTGTGACGCCTTCAAGCCCCCGGAGAAAGTTACCTAGCTCGTAGCGACCCTGCGAACCTACAACCTCACACTCTGCAAGATAGTTACCTGAGGCAGTCTTAGCAACTGATGTTACCCAAGGATTGTTACCAATCAAATCGAGAAACATTAGTTCATCTTCAGTTCTATCTGTCCAAATCTCAGCCCAGACCATCTCCGAGTTAAGCATAGCGTGGCTTAACTCAATACCTATTTCAGCGATTCTTTGAGTATCAATGAGTTTTTTCACACGTTTCTGGACAGCTTTTGTAGAAAGCCCTGTTTGGCGTGCCAATTCACGATAGGTCACTCTGCAATTATTTATGAGTTGACGAGTAATTTCCAAATTGAATACATCCACATCTACACCTTTTTTCATACCAACCGCATCTTGCCTGGGGAGCTTGTGAATCTGTTTAGAAAGCGGAAATTTTTCGAGCACAAGTAGCACCCGCAACACAGTTACAACCATGCATTCCGATATCTTATACATCTAAGACTTCAATACGATTTCGGGTACTGCTTCAAATAGAGAGATTACAAAATATTAGAGAAACCAAAAAAAAGAGAGAAAGGGGAGGACAAGCCTCCCATTTGGTTCGATGAATTTCACAGATTTCATACTAGTTGGAACTGATAGACGCCAAACCAATCACTATCGAAAAGACACTCCTCGCCTAGGAACCATCGGAAGCGAATCGTGTATATTCCAAGTCCACCAAGGTATTCTTCGAATTCACCGGCTTTAAAGGTGGCACCACAGCGCCATTCCCACCAGCGATATTTTTCGCCGGTTTCACGATCCACGAAAGTGCATGGGCGCAGGGGCGTTATTTCGGTGGGAAGTTCTTCCCCATCAATCGTGACGACATACCTGAAATTACTGTAAAACTCTCTTGCGGATTTTGTGTCAGTATAATCCGGTGGTTCAACGAAGATTCCAACAGGCGCAATCATAAGAGCCTCATTTGAATCCAACACGTTTAGCCAATTTTGTCCCCAAGGTATACCAACAGTAAACAAGCTAACAATGCGACCAGGTGGATTCCAAGCCGCGTCCATGTATACGTCAAAGAGTTTCGCTTGTCCCACACCAAAGGGGCTCGGGCGAAGAAATCGCCGTGTATCACCATAACTGGCTGAAGCCACCGGCATCATCGCAATCGTAAGCACACAAACCAATGCCAACGAAACCACTATAGTTTTGCCTAACAACTTAGTTGAAGCCATTCTAAGTAAATCCCTCCAAATTCGATCGCAGATTCTTCAACGACCACCCATAGTTGTATGTACGCTTATAAAAATACATACTGAACCCACAAAGCGAACACACCAAACCGCACAACAAAAATCCCCTGAAAAAAAGAGAGAAGGGAGGCAAGCCTCCCAAAGGGAAACAGCCATTTTAGAAGCACCGGTGAATAACGCTCGTACCCTGAGTACGAATCGACAATTTCTGAAAGTTAAAGCCCAGCGTCTCTGAGCAGTTCATCAACGCGTTGGTGCCATTTCCCATGAAATATGTGTTCACGGTAGAGTATAATGGTTTCAACAGCCTGTACAGCGGGAGAAGCCTTAACCGTTTTCGCCAATTCTTCAATACTGATTATATTTTCTGCTCCTATATAGTGAAGAAGCGTTGAAGGACGGTTAACACACGAATAGGTGCCCAGCCATCCAAACGGATGTAGCTGATATGCCCAATTCCGGAACGCCTTAGGACTTTGAACAGCCAAATCTATTTTCACACGCAGGACAGCCCTCATAAACCCAGCCGCCTCGACATTAATATCCGCGTACACCACCACGACCCTGGTTTCATGAAACATGTCAAGAATTTTCCGAACACGCCGTGGTGTTAATCCCGTCTGTTTAGCAATCCTTGAAATCGACATCCTCGGATCCTCCTTCAAACATCGCAAAACCAACAAATCAGGCTTCGAAAAAGTATAATCGTATACTCTACGTGGAGTGGAAAACTTCCGACCCACCACCCCAGGGGGCCACCCCAAATACAACACTGGATCCATTTCAAGGTGAGTCACACCCGGAAGTTTTTCAAGAAATCGACCCATGCTAGAAATCCCCTCAAAGCCCGGAACCATTGCATTAAACATGTAGGTATCGCGGGTAGTCTTTGAGACAGAATGAATTGACGGAAACCCACCAACCTGATGAATGAACGTTTCCTCCTCTTCGGCCCCGTCCGTCGCTACCCACCCAAACACCTCATTGATTTGCACTCCCTCATAACACAACTCCGGATTAACGTACACCCCAAACTCCTCCAAAATCCCACGCTCCATGAGCTTTGCCACCCGCTTCTTCACCGCATTCACCGACAACCCCAAATCCCGCGCCAACACCGTATACGACAACCGTGCATTCCCCATCAACTCCAAACCCAACCGTCGATCAACATCATCCACTGTCACAACAACACCCTCCACCCCTACCAATAATCACCCACCCGTAAATACCCCACGGGCAAACCCCATCAAAATCACTCAATCAACACAAAAAAATGAAAAAAAGGGAGGCACGCCTCCCAATAGGTGAAGGCCGCTTAGAAGCAGCGATGGATCACGCCAGCACCCTGCTCCATGTATTCTTTCTTTGTCACCCATACCTAGTTTTGCTCAACTAAAAAGAATGAAAGCTAGAGGGTGACTTCCGGAGGAGCGAGGAGAAGGAATAGATCCCTAGATGGAGCGTCTTGTAAGAGTGTCGACGCACTCCAGAACCCTTCTTCCGCGATTATCGCTAGTTGAAATCCTGCATGACTTAACGTGAGGAGGTATTCGAGATGACGCACTTGCTCCTTTAACACCTTCTGCAATTGTGGTGTATACTCTGAGGACTGTTCGCTGGCAGTTCCCGGCAAACTCAACTCATGAACCCAACTTGGCAAGGACACTTCGACGATAAGCTTGATAGTATCGGCCTTCTGTGGGGTATGAACCAGAAGTACTTGAGCCCACTCTGTTTCATGGATCAGGACTAACCCTTCGTCCTCAGCCTCAACAGATGAAGCCTGTACTTTGGTTCGAATGTCCTTGTATGCTTGTACAAAGTCTGAATACTTCATTTCTTCAAGTCCTTCCCTCATTTGTCTACATTCACATTTTCTGCTAGCCAAAAAAATGGGGCGAAGGGGAGGCCAAGCTTCCCCTGACAACGGATGGATAAGAGACCAGGCCTCCCCAGATAAGACTCCATGCTGTCTGATAGCCTTACGATTCTATTTTCTTGGGTCGGAGAAGCAGAACCAACCCAACGATGAGGATGATGATGGCTACGACACCAATGCCTATGCCAATCGCTTCAACGGGCAGTGGCGGAAGCTGCCATCCCGTGAATGTTCCGTCTTCTGTGGTTGTGGTGTCCGTGGTAGTTTCTGTTTCAGTACCCGTAGTGGTTAGTATTTCGTCATAGACCCGGATGTTGTCGATGTATCCTCCTTCATGGAACCTAACGACAAAATAAGATGAACTTTCGATGTTGGTTGATACAGCTGAAATCCGATGGGTGCCATCGATCCACACATTAAACTGTCCATTGGAATCCCGTGTCACAATGACCTCAAAGACAGTACCCAAGACAATATCGATATCATATCCCCCCAAGATACTCTGGCTTCCAGATTCAAGTTTATACAAACGAATCCAGCCACCATGAGGACTAAGGAAAATGAGGTAGCAAGTACTTGGACAGGCAAGACCGACTCCAGAGGTAGTTGTGGCCATAAAAGCCACAGCGGGACCCGCAATTGCATCAACGCAGACTGTAAATCGCCATTCACCTGTCGTCACCGTACTTGGATGGGATGCGAAATTCCAGAGATCTGTACCAGATTCCATTCGAAGAGTAGTTGCCGAGAAGGACCCTTCAAAGACGGTCCATCCATCGAGGTTGCCGTCATTGAAGTTATCCGACCAGACAGGCGTTTGCATTGCCCCAGCTGAGGGGAACCCCCAACACAGGCCTAAAAATAGCAGGCTCAGGGCTACAATTGTGGACAATGAAATTGTCCATTTCGTTTTCATAGAAACCATTTTCGAGTTCCTCCAAGGGGGTATCCCTCCAATTGTGAAGACAACCCCCACCAGCTGCAAGAGGGCAGACGGTAACATATTAGCCCACGTGAAGTCACAGATTTACAAAAGTACCTTGCTTTATAAGACGAGGTTACAGAATGTCAACTTCGGAACCTCCCTGTGTCTTCGAAACGGTGTGCACATTCGAACTGAATCCAACCACACTGTGTTTTGGCATGAGGGTTAGATTGGCTGAATAATTGCTCCCAGAACCGGTCAATTAAGCCCGGGTAGTAGTGGTGAGCATAATTGACAATGGGCCGCACGGACTCAACGCCATCCAGCTCTTTGATGCGCTGGATGATTTGTGGCGAGTAATTAGCGACATCTACAAAGAACATGGAAAACAGAACGGGAGCGGAAGCACTCGCGCGACTAAACCAGTATTCGAGAGGATATTCACGTTTTAAGACCTCCACAATCTTTCGTCGCTGTTCAGCGCCGCCACGAAATGAAATCCGGGCGAGAAACCGTGTCGAACCACCTTCGGCCACATCACAATTGACACGGGGATGAAAACATTGTTGGGCGCTGCGATAATCTCCGCATCCTTTTTCATGAAACCATTCTCCGCTAAAAGATCCCGTGGTGCCTATCAGATCGGCTAAGAGTTTTCGAACGCGCCGTTGAGTGAGTCGAGTGAGTTGGGCAATTTCGCTGACGGGCATGCGAACATCCTTTCGAAGGCACCGCAAGACCTGAAGATGCATCGAAGTAAGAGTTAATTTCTTGCCTTCTTCAACCAGCAGGGTATGAAATTCAATGTCATTGACCGCTTCCAGCTCGTGCAAGAATAAGGTGAGTTCGTCTAATCCCTTGGAACCAATATAGGTGGCATAACACATCACATTCCCATCAGCAAGGAAATCTACCCATTCAATCATCGGATGAGCTCCAAGGCGCTCTCGGAACTCGTCACTGGGAGGCGGGTTGGCGATGCTCAGAATGGCTGTACATAACGACGCCCCCAGCATGGCATAGCTTGGATAGAGCACATATTGGCGAATGACGTTGCTGGCTTCAAGTTTCAACACCCGGTTGCGTACGGCCGTCACCGATAATCCCAGTGCTCGTCCCAAGGCCCGATAGGATGTGCGTGGATTCTCCATTAGCAACATGATAATCCGTTTGTCTGTAAGATCCACTGGCATTCCCAAACCACCCAACCACCCTCCTATATGCTCACCATCACGTAAATACTCCTCGGAATCCACACCTTAGATCAACTCAACCAGAAACCACCAAAAAAGAAAAAAAGGGAGGCAAGCCTCCCAAAATGTGAAGACCCGTTTAGAAGCAGCGGTAGATCACGCCAGCACCCTGCGCCATGTATTGTTTTTTCATACCCCAATTTGATAGTGAAAGTTCAAAAACGCGACAATTTATACTCAAGAAACATAAGAAACGAATATCAGCTTGTTTCCTAAGTGGAGTGAACACGATGTTTGATGAAAAAGGGTTTCGAACTTATTTACAGGACCAAAAAACCCCCGCCAATACGATGACTCAATTTATTCGACTATCCAAAGAATATTTTGACTATCTTCAAAAGTATCGTCAACACAGTGTTGACACCCAACAACCCGAGGACCTCCACGCATTTTTCACCTGGCTGGACCCGCAATTTCGACGCCCAAGGATCAACCGCTACTTCTACGCGCTAAAATCCTATTACGGATTCACAGCAGACCAAGATCTCTATCACGCCGCTAACGAAATTTTAGGAATCATCTCGCTAGAGGCACTGAACCTCAAAGATTTCACCGGCGTCAATCCCCAAGTCGCAAAAACCCTCTCGGCCCATGATATTCGAACCGCCGCCCAACTCCTCGCCAGCACCACAACCAAAGCCCAACGAGAGAAACTCTCCGAAGAAACCAACCTACCAGAAGAAACCATCCTAGAACTAGTAAAACTCAGCAATCTAGCCCGCATCCCAGGACTGAAACAAAAACGCGCCCGCCTCTTCTACGACGCCGGCCTAGACACCCTCGACAAAATCGCCGCCTACGACGACCCTGAAGACCTGGTAACCCACTTCGCCGAATTTGTCGAACGCACACACTTTGACGGACGAGCAGTGTCACCCGCAGAAGCCCAATTCACCCTCGGCATGGCCCAATACCTCAAACCCATCACCGAATTCTAACACCCAACTTTCCTCAATCAAGCCACACTCAGCACCAACAAAAGAATGGGAGCAGGAACCTCCCAGAAATCCAAGGATTTTAGACACAGCGAAGGATCACGCCAGCACCCTGCTCCATGTATACCTTCTTTTCGGGCATTATTCAAGTGCTAATTACAGACCAGCTTCTTTGAGGAGCGTTTCGAGAGGGCGATCATAGTAAGGACTGGTTTTGTCACCAAAGACTGCTCCAAAAAGGACAAGGGCGTCTGTGTGTTGGGTGAAAGGAGTAGAACGGATAGTTTCGGCTATCGCATCAATGGTTTGAATATGTGGGGCAGAAATCGAAAGCCACAGTTGATTGGGTTTATCGACCACCGCAAAAATCATTCGAAATTCAAACGGATAGGCTTCAACTATCCAGCGAGCAAAATCCTCCGGGGTAGTTTGAGTTTCATCTATTGTGATCCTTACCAATGCACCGGTGTGCTTCGCTGCACTCAAATTCCGCACGATAGTAAACACTACACACCGAGTTTGGTGGAAGATATTTAAGATTTTACGCACCCGCTTTGGCGAAAATTTCGTCTTAGCCGCAAGTTCTGTTACTTGCATTCGTGGGTCATCCTTAAGATAGTGGAGTAACAACAGTTGATCTTTTGTGAAATCGTGCTCAACACAGGTCCTTTTGATTGTGAGCTGCGGGATTTGTCGTGCATTGCGGAGTAGCCCTGGAACAAACAAGCCTCTCAACACTTCAGTTTCTGATTTATGCACCCCTTCAAGATGTTGAATGAATTTCACTAGTTCAAGATACCGGGCAAGATCGTATACACGCCCGGAGAGAAGAATGGTGTTCCGAGTTGTTTTCAAATAACTTAAACCCAATTCAGGAAACTTTGCCTGTTCAATGAAATGCTGTTCATCGTCTCTCGATTCATCGACCCACAACTGCGACATGAACCAATAATGTCGGGGAGAACCAAACACGATCCCCCGATTCAAGACCAAAAGAGACCCTAAAATCACCCCCATCTCCCGCAACTTTTCCACCCGTTTCTTAATCCCATTGACCGTCAACCCAAAATGACGCGCCAACTTCTGATACGACAGCCGACAGTTCGCCCCTAACTCAATTAACAACCATTTATCAACCAAATCCAAAACCAACAATCATCCCTCACCCCTCACCAACCCACCTCACACCCTAAAAACCCACCTTCCACCCACCCCACCCATAAAAAAGAGAGAAAAGGGAGACCAGGCCTCCCAAAGATCTTTTTTCTCAGGAGATCCGTTTAAGGAAGTCCATCACAACGGCAAAGAAGATTGCACTGCGTTCGTTCACATAATTCATGTGCGTCATATTGGGGATGATGGCTAATTCTGCCTGTGGCATCAGCTCAAGCATTTCGATTTGGGTTTCGAGGGGGACTGCTTCATCTTGATCCCCCACGATGAGGAGCGTGGGCACCTTGATTCGCTTAATATCGTCCTGTGGATAGTTCGATGGGTTAGTCCACATCTGAATCTGCTTGTTGACATATGTTTCCCAGTACTCGGCTCCGTAGACATGGCTATGCGCAGCTCTCAACGACGCTGTAAGTTCTGGTTCGGATTTAAGCCAATCACGAACTGACAACAGGCCCTCCTTTGTCTTTGGTGACAATTCGTGCTGTGCGGCCCCCACCACGAGGGCTTTCGCAACATCCGGATACCGGATTCCAATTTCCAATGTAACTTGTCCGCCATCACTCCATCCACCGATAATCGGATTCACCAACTCCAAGGACTGGGCTAATGCAACGATATCATCGGCCATGACCCGATAATCCATACTGCCCTGGGGATTATCCGTTCGACCACAGCCCCGACAATCGGGAACAATCACACGAAACTGCTGGGCAAATCGCTTCCTGAGATCCCCCCACCCAAGACTCCCCGTCAGCAACCCACCATGCACTAAAATCAACGGAACCCCCTGACCCTGATCCTCATAATACATATGGAGCCCGTTCACATCCACATAATGCCCCACCTCAGGCAATTCCTTCAAACCTTCACCTTCCAAATCAACCACCAACTCCTAGTCAAATTTTCCAACCATTACCCCGCCTAACCTCAAAAGCCATTCCATTTCAATCCAGCCACACAAACTTCTCACAACTTAGAAAAACGAGATAGAGGAAACCAAGCCTCCCAAAAAATCAGCTACCTCGAAGCAGCGGTGGATAACTCCAGCGCCCTGCTCCATGTATTCTTTCTTCGTCACACACATTTGCCTAATCTTAGCTTCGAAAACGGCATTATTTTTCGTTTACATCCAACAGCAATTGCGTGCCCACGATTCAAATCCAAGCTAGATAATCTTGAGCTGATGATACAAAGAGAACTCGTCCCGTTGCATCCACAATCACACGTTGAATATACCGAAACATATCACCAAAGAATGAACGCGATCCTGCGCCATCACGAAGGATTGTGAACAACATATCGATAAAATAGACATCAGTGTGATTTTGTAACAGGAACTGCGGTCCGACAAAGCCTCTATTTCGCACATACTCAAAACTCACATAATCAGTTCCGTTCCAGTAGCCTCCACGCCACGCGCCACTAGTCCATGTTTCCGCAATGGTCCCATTCGGGTTGGCAAACACCAAAGGACTCATCTGGTTCGAACCCAATGCCGTTGCGTTGAGTGTCACATTCAGCGATGGAAAATAAGTGCTATTTGCAATATAGGTGATTGTTCGTTTCCCTAATATGAGAAAGGGATTGAACGTGTGGTTTATCAGCCGATACTGGGCAAGTGTCGCATTAGCAAGAAACGGCAATTCGCTGAGCGGCAACACCGAATATTCCACCATACCCCGATAGTAGCTATATGGTGCTAAGGTCTCATTGTCTCCGACCAAAAACACTGAGTAATCGAATAGCTCCGCTTCCCTCAACGCGGCCCCTTCTTTCACCGAATCAAAGATCCGACTCTCCGTATACGTATAGGACCCAGGCCACCTACTCAATCCCGCCCACAAGAGCCCATATCCCCCAACCCCCAGTACAATTAAAACCACCAACACCAGAGCAACAATCCGCACCCAACGACGTTTACCCCCACCCTTCATCACCAATCAACCCATCAACACCCACTCAATCCCAAACCCCATTTAAAAATCACCTCCAATTCCCACCCACCAACACCTCACCCCAAAAAAACACGCACAAAAAAAGAGAGAAAGGGGAGGACAGGCCTCCCAAAATTCAGCTACCTCGAAGCAGCGGTGGATAACTCCAGCACCCTGCTCCATGTATTCTTTCTTTGTCACCCACTGGTGACCGATCACCCGACCGGCAAACATTTGAACTTGTAGACGTGATAGGTTCCGATGAGGGATGCTCTATGGGTGTTCAATTCCGCTACATCGACGTGACAGGCGACGAACGGCAAACCCCTGAATACGACTCAAAGGTTAACGTCATCAGGATTGAAAATATCGGATTCACGAGCATCAACCTCACCCCCCTCCAACACTGCTCCCGTCTCCAAAGCCTTAGTCTCGCATTCAACAACCTCCACACCCTCGACCTCACCCCCCTCCAA
>JABAOF010023929.1_pt1 | contig 13305 bp, 18 predicted proteins | sample 7062171 | NCBI WGS metagenome assembly JABAOF01 (sample SAMN14538628, study PRJNA623070) | marine sediment metagenome | biome: marine biome [ENVO:00000428]; feature: marine pelagic biome [ENVO:01000023]; material: deep marine sediment [ENVO:00002113] | place: India: Gulf of Khambhat ...
TTTGAAGGATATGATAAGGGAGAAGGAGGTGTACGGTCTGATAGTTATTGACAAATCAGAAGCAGAAGTGGGCGTTCTCCAGGGGAAAAGGGTGAAATCCCTCAAACACCTGGAATCCCTTGTTCCAGGGAAAACGGACAAAGGGGGGTGGAGTGCGAACAGGTACGCTCGCATACGTGAGGGTCTTTTGCATGATTTCATGAAGAAAGTGGGGGATGTCGCTTCCCAGCAGTTCGGAGAGTTAAAGGATCTGAAGGGCTTGATAGTAGGCGGACCAGGTCCTGTGAAGGACAAATTTGTGGAAGGGAAATTCCTCAGGTACGATTTCCAGAAAAAGATAGTCTCTATTGTGGACACATCATACACAGGAGAGTACGGTCTAGAAGAGGCCTTGAACAGGTCAGAAGAAGCCCTGAAAGAAGCATCCGTAATTAAGGAGAAAAAAATACTCGGACGATTTTTTGATGAGTTGGGAAAGGATTCAGGTTTAGCGATCTATGGAGTAAAGGAGGTTGTCCAGACCTTGAAATCCGGGAGCGTTGAAGTTCTTTTGTTATCAGAACATTTCGATTGGGTGAGAGCGAAACTTAAATGTCCGAAATGCGGGGAGGAAAAGGATGTGATAATGGTTAGGAAGAAAGCCGAGGAAAATAAGTGTAAAAAATGCGACGAGTTATATGAAATACTCGCGGAAAAGGATCTGACGGACGAGATCGTGAAGCTCGCGGAAGATATGGGAACAGAAGTCGAAATGGTCTCGGGTGATACTAAAGAGGGGAATCAATTGAAGGAGATGGGTGGTATAGGCGGGATTTTAAGATACAAAACTTAGGATTTTCTCATAGAAAGCGAATATAATTATGGGGATGAAAACACCCATCACTGTTCCAAAAACGATATCGATTATGTGATGCACTCCTAAAAAATATCTTGAGATCGATACCAAGAATGGTATCACGAACAAGGGAGCAAACCACTTCTTTCGGATGTTAACGTAAACTGAGGAGAAAACAGCGAATATCACTGCTGCATGCCCTGAAGGGAATGAGCTGTCATTCGAACAATACGGGTTGCATCCCTCTACGTAAGGCTCGCAAGATAAGCATGGTCTTTCTGTGTTTATAACGCTTTTCAAACAGAACGCAACCCCCAATGTCAACCATATGCTCACTATGAAAACGAAAAAACCCTTTTTCACAACTTCCCTTTTCCCCTCGCTCATTTTATTTCTCAGGAGCACGTATACGATCAGAAGAATCCCTGTCGAGAACATCCAGATTCCCGGCTCCCCTATCAAGGTTATAGCATACCAAAGATTCATAGAAATAAATTTGTATTTCTTGGTTAAAAAACAATCATCACTGCTGGCTTTCTAAGGAAACGGATTTCACTTCAACCGGTTCTTTCACATCAGTCTTCCTGAAGGATTTCCTGAAGAGAACTAGTCTTTTCTTAGAACCCGGGACAGAGCCTTCAATCAGGACGTAGTTCTTTTTGACTTCCCCGTAATTCACGAAACTCCCCTTTATTCCGAGCCCGTCACTCCCTATTTTTATCAATCGTTTGTTGTACTCCGTTCGTATTTGGAAGCCGAGCTGTCCTGCCTGGGGAATCACTCCAGGCAAAACCCTTCCGGGCGTGACAGGGCCCATAGTCCCTATATGCCTTCTTTTCTCCTTGTTCTTCCTGCTCCTTATAGTGACCCCGAACCTCTTCACCACTCCTTGGAAACCCTTGCCTTTGCTAACGGATTTAACATCAACATGCTCCCCTTCAGAAAAAACCTCTGAAACATCAAGCTCCTTCCCAAGTTTTCCCTTCGCGTAGTTCCATTTGTTTTCGGTGGTCCCAGAAAGGTCGATCTCGAACACTTCCGGCTTTTTCTTTCTTAAACCAGATTCCCTTGGTTGGGTGTAAACGAGCAAACGTATGTCAGATATCCTGTCAAGCTTCCCTTCAAAATCAGGGATTTCCGATTTCTTTTTCGGAATGTCAAGTTTCCTCACGATATCCTTTTTCAAATCCTTTGCCCATACCATTCCGAGGGTTTCAAGACCCTTAGGGGATTTCCTGTAAAATTTTATCCCGAAAACAAAAAGAGGCGGACATTCTATAACAGAAACACCCTTCGAAAGATCCTGACCTTGCGTAACGCTCCCCTTCCTCGTGTCCGTGAACACAACCTGGGTCATCCCAGCTTTGTACCCTCCGAATTCGAGAGGTTTCGTTTCTTCCGCTTTTCTTACCCTTTCCAGTTCTTTCGAGTGTTTGAATCTTGGATATATTCTATTCGCTCTTTTCCTTGGCCAGTACGCTCTCGATCCTGCTTTCGGTTTGTGTCCTCTTGCCATGAATATCACTTCTCTCTAACTTTACTGTAAATGAATACGATTAAAAATGATATTATTAACCACACCACAATGTCCATAACGAGGTTTAAAATGTGAAAATATTCAGGAACTGGATAACCTGCAGCCGAAGGAGGTGGAGGCGGCCCTCCGCCATAACCGTAGAAGTTGAATGGAAAACCATAGTTAATTCCAAGGTCAAAACCATACATGAAAAGATTAGGAATAGCTGAAGTAACAGCTATTAAGATTATAAACAAGATCGCGACCATAAAATATTCATTTCTTTTCATATTTATCACTTAAACCCTTCTCCCACCTCTTCCACCAGGTTTTCTGGTCGTGTCGTGCGGGATCGGTGTGGAGTCCTGTCCTCTATCCTTCCGATTTTAAGTCCTGCCCTCACCAACGCCCTTATCGCTGGTTGTGCTCCAGGACCCGGGATCTTCTTTTTATGCCCTCCTTGGGCGCGAATCTTCAAATGAACCCCTGTCAAACCCTTACCTATCGCTTCCTCAGCGACTTTTTTTGCAGCCTTCATGGCAGGGAAAGGCGAACCCTTGTCCTTATCCCTGCTCGTGATCATACCTCCTGAACACCTCGCTATGGTTTCAGCCCCTGTAAGGTCCGTGATGTGTATAATAGTGTTGTTTACAGAGGAATAAACATGCGCAACCCCCCACTTGTCATCCCTCATTTCTTGCCACCTTCCATCCTTATCATTTTTTCTTTCTCCACGGGAACTATGTAGGATGCGAATGTCATTTTTCTCCCTCCCACGTGAATGTGCCCGTGTGCTATCTTTTGCCTCGCCTCTTTTATACTTGAGGCAAATCCCTTTTTGAAGACCAAGGTCTGGAGTCTTCGATTGAGTATGTCATTCACGCTCAAGGTCAGGACCTGTTCAAGGCCTTGGCCCTTTTCGATAAGACCGAGTTCGACCAGTTTGTCGAGCAGGATTTTCGTTTTCTCCTCGTCCTTCACCGCGATGAGGTCTCTCGCCCTCCTCCTGAAAACACGGACTACCGATTCCGCTCGCTTTATTTCCCTCTTTCTCTTAAGACCGAACTCCCTAACCAATTTTCCCTCTTCCTCTATATTGCTCGAATCCCATGGTCTTTTCGGGTTTTTGAATTTCTTTCTTAATCTTCTCATAATCATCACTTACCGCTCTTTGCAGCCTGTTTCGCTCTCGCTTTTCTCGAAACTCCAACCACCTTTCCCTTTCTGAAAGAACCCCTCGTCCTCTGCCCTCTAACAGGCAGGCCCATGATGTGTCTCATACCCTTGTATGACTTTATCTTTTTCACCTTTCCTATATCCAGTTTCTGTGTGAGTTCAAGCTGGGATACGCTCAGGTGTTTGTTTTCACCTGTTTCAGGATCTTTCCTCCTGTTGTATAACCATAAGGGTATCTGGTATTTTTCGGGATGATTTATCATATCCTCGAGTTTTTTGAGTTCATCATCCGATAAATCGCCTACCTTCTTCTTTTCAAACCCGGAAATCTTCGCTATTGCGTTAGCGAAGGCGAATGAAACCCCTCTTATGCCCAATATAGCGGATGCAACAACCCTCGTACCATCCAGGTTGGTTTCTCCAAGCCTTATCACATTTTGAACCTTCCTCTCTTTTGCCTTCCCTTCTTCCCTGCTTTCTACCTTCTCTTCCTTCCTTCCCTTTTCCATAATCGCACCTGTTATGTAAAGACAATATATAAATGAATATTTAAATATGTCTCATTTCAGGCAATAAAATTAGATTATCTTGCTAACGAGCTCTCCCGCTTTCTTACGTATGTTCTCTGATTGATATAAAGCTCTCCCTATAATCGCGTGCCAGTTCTCACCAGCTGCCTTTGCGGATTCGGTTAAATCTCCGCCCTGCGTTATCAGGCCAGGGTAATAAAATATCGGTTTTATCCCCCTCTTTTCGAAAAATCTCCTGTATTCCATAATGCTCTCGGGCTTGTTTCCTGGAACCACAAAATCCTTGATCCCAAAAGAAATCGCTATCTCGTATATCTTCTTAGGGGCGTTGTCAAGTATGAAACCCCCGTCCTTTTCTAGATACCCGGGGTGTGTCATTTCACCACCTACTATCACTCCAATCCCTTTTTCTTTCAAGGCTTCTATCCATTTCCTTTCGGTTTCTGGTCCTGCCTGGGGGAAGATTATCACCGCATCCACCCTTTCGCACGCTTTCACGAATTTCTTCCCCATATCGGGTATATCCGTACCAGCCTTCTGGTGGTCGTAGATTATCGGAAGATCCGTATACTTCCTTACGGTTTCGATAACACTTTTCATCCCGAATGGTATTACGATTTCGAACCCTATCTTGTACCCTCCTATTCCCTTAACATCGAAAGTCTCCCTAACGAGGGTTTCAAGCGATTCAAGACTCGAAACATCGCAAGCCGGTATTACGCTCCTTTTCAATTTTATAATGCTCATTTCACAGCCTCCACGAGTTTTTCAACGAGTTTCCTCTGGTCGGAATCGTAAAATATCTTCGCCCCTGTTTCCTTCTTGCAAATCTTGACGATCTCCTTCAAATGGTCTGATACCCCTCCTGTTTTCTCGAGAACCCCTATAACCCTCCCTTCATCGTATGCTGTTGTAAACTCGTTCAGGGACCCGTAGCTCCCTGAAACGAAGATCAAGGCGTCGCATGACCTCACGTTTACAAGATTCCTTCCCTTTCTTCCAAGGCCGGTGAATATGATAATGTCATGTAAATCCTTATGCATCCCGTATTTGTTCACGTGCTCATCCACATCATGCGCTGGCGAGATCCCAACAACCATCCCTTTTTCTTCCTTCGCACCCTTAACAGCCTCATGAGGAAGGCCTGTCGTCGCTCCGGTTATAAGTATGCAATCGTGTTTCGCTATTTCCTTCCCGAGTTCGAAAGCTTTCTTTTTCAATCCTTCGTTCACATTCCCGGATGATCCGAAAACCCCTATTTTCAGTTTCATTCAAACCCCATTTTTCTCCCCCAGTTCTGGGGGTCTTTATTCCATTCAATCGTTTTTTGCCTATCCTCAGATTTAATATAATTCTTTTCGCTCGCAACCTCTATCAAGGTTGTGAAATCACTAAGCGATACGAGTTCGCATTTAGCATTTCTGAAATCCCCCTTCGCTTTCCCCATTTCATACGTGAATATCGCCAGACAATATTCAACAATTCCCCCATGGTTTCGAACAGCTTCCACACCGTTTACAGACGAACTTCCTGTTGAAATGAGGTCCTCGATAATAACGACTTTCTGATTCCTTTCGAGCTTCCCCTCGATTAGATTTTCCTTCCCGTGTTCTTTCGTTCTCTTCCGGATGTAAATCATGGGTTTCCCCAACCTCTCAGCCAACCAGGCAGCGTGCGGGATTCCTGAGGAAGCGATTCCACCAACAACATCGAAGTTAAGATTCTTTTCCCTGATAATGTCAATGAAGTAATTGATTATTTTTTCCCTCTCTTTTGGGTAAGACATGAGCAAGCGGTTGTCGCAATAAATCGGGCTGAATATGCCCGAAACGAAACGATAAGGTTTCGAAGGACTAAGTGTTATCGCTCCTATTTCAAGCAGGATCTTCGCAACGTCCCTAGCGATATAACTCATATTTCACCTCCTCCCCCTTTACTTTATCATAAACTTCCCCATTTTCAAACACAACATTCCCGTTGACTATTGTGATCACAGGCCACCCTTGAAGTTCATATCCCTCGAAAGGAGACCAGCCACATTTCGTGAACAGCTTATCATCCCTTACCTTCTTTTTCAGTTTCATATCGATTATTGTCAGATCCCCGTCTTTCCCTTCTTCTATGAAACCTTTGTTTTTGATCTTAAAAATTTTCGCAGGGTTCTCGCACATGGTTTCTATTACCCTTCCGAAAGTGATCTTTCCCTTGTTTACCGCATCCAGCATTAAGGGAACGCGAGTTTCAACCCCAGGAACGCCAAATACTTCCGAGGATTTCTTCTCCTCGATAGTGTGCGGTGCGTGGTCGCTTCCTATATTATCTATTGTCCCGTCCCTAAGGGCTTCCCACAAACTTCGTCTGTCCTTTTCGCTTTTCAATGGAGGTTTCATGATCACGAAATTGTTCTGGTTCTTTTCCGTGAGAAATAGATGGTGGGGGGTGACTTCAACAAATACGTTCTCCTTTCCGTTCTCCTTAACGTAGTCCAGTTCTTTTTCCTCTGTGATGTGACAGAGATAGAATTTCTTTTCCAATGATTTTGCGAGCCCTATCGCCTTCCTTACGTTATCTTCTTCAGCATGTATCGAACATATGCTAGCGGATTTCATTATATCCTTTACGATACCCTCATCCTCTATCAGCATGTTCCCGGTCGATGCATTCATGAATATCTTGACGGAAGGGATACCCTTGGCTTTTTTTATCTCCTCGAGGTTTTCAATGGACGAACCAAAGTGCAATCCGAAGTTCACAACGGATTTCCCCATCGCTATATCCCTTTTTTCTTTTAACAGATCAGAGGTTAACGTGGGGGGTTCCGTGTTGGGCATATCCAATACGCACGTCGTTCCTCCGGAAGCAGCGGCTTTGCTCCCTGTTCCGAAATCCTCTTTCTGTGTTAATCCGGGGTCCCTGAAGTGGACGTGGGTATCTATAAAACCAGGGACAACTACCTTTCCTTTAGCATTTATTTTCTCGTCAGCTGTTGGTTTCTCAGAGGTTACCTTTTTGATTTTCCCGTCCTCTATGAGGATGTTTTTTCCGATCAATTCACCCTTTATGTAAACCTTCCCGTTCTCCACTAACAAACTCATGCACATCTCCATTGAACGTATTCACTTACAGGAACTTTCTCCCCTGATTTCAATCTCGCTTCCTTGCCAAAATCTTTCATTTCCTTCAAATGTTTTGAAAAGAAAACAGGCCCGTCTTTGCACACCCGTAACCCGTTTATCTCGCATTGACCGCATACACCAAACCCGCATTTCATGTAACGCTCAAGACTCGCCTGGCATTCGATCCCATGACGCTCGCATATCTCGAAAACCTTTCTCATCATTATCTCAGGTCCGCAGGTATAGACTACCTTGAACTTCTTTCCTTTCAGGATATTTTCCAAAATATCCGTTGTGAAGCCCTTTTCTCCGAGAGAACCGTCATCCGTTGTTACCTTCGCATTCGTGAATCTTTTATGAAAAATCAACCTGTCTTTCGATCTCGCCCCGATAATCACGAATGGTTTTTTCAAACTCTCTATCAAAGGGGAAATGGGAGCTACACCACACCCTCCAGCTACAACGCAAGCCTTATCCTTCGGAAGGAAACCTTTCCCATAAGGCCCGCGTACCCCTATCTTATCACCCTCTTTCATTCGAAACATCTTCTTTGTGAACTTCCCTTTCTCCTCAACGGTTATTCCAGTTTTGTTCCCCGTGTAAGAAAGGGAAAACGGTTTCTCATCCAGACCGGGAATCCATATCATTACGAACTGTCCGGGTTTCGCCTCGATCTTTTTGTCAAAGAAAAATGTCTTGACGTAGGGATTCTCCTGAACTATTTTTTCTATTTTCACAACTTCTGGAAGTTCACTCATGCGCTACCCCCACCAATTCATTCAAATTCTTGTAACCGTTCTTTTCCATCCATTCCGAAATCTCAGAGCATACCTTTCGAAAGATATCAACTCCTCTGTAATAAATTCCTGATCCGATACCTATCGCTTTCGCTCCCGCCATCACCATCTCTATCGCATCCTCCCCTCTCATAACTCCCCCGACCCCTATTATAGGGATCTTAACGTTCCCGTACACATCATAAACACAGCGGACAGCAACTGGTTTAAGAGCGGGACCTGAAACACCTCCAACCTTGAAGTCAAGAACCGGTTTTCTATTCTCTATGTTTATTTTCATTCCAGGGCCCATCGTGTTCACAGCGGTGATCGCGGACGCCCCTGCCTTTTCAGCTGCTATCGCGACCTCCCCTATGTTTTTCGTGTTCGGCGAGAGCTTGACGAAAACAGGGAGTTTCGAATGTTTAACAACGGCTTTCGTTATTTCGAAGGTTTTTTCCGGCGTGTCCTGGCCAGCTAACGTTCCGAAACCTGGCGTGTGCGGGCAGGACAGTGGGATTTCTATCGCAGAGAATTCGAGATCTTTCAAGCCCTCCACAACCTTTACGAAATCATCCGTTTCGCTTCCGATCACGCTCGCGAAAACAGGGGATTTCAATCCCTTCAGGTTGACAAACTCCTTTCGAGCACCTGCCACCCCGAAATTGGAATACCCGACTGCATTCATCATCCCTCCCTCGAACGCTATGACTGTCGGGTTCTTGTGACCTTCTCTCGGTTCATAAGAAATCGATTTTATCGTGACCGCCCCCGCTCCGTTTTTAATCACCCTTTCTAGAAGCGAACGCGATGTTCCCAGAAGACCGGAAGCAAGAATGATGGGGTTTTCGAGCGTTATTCCGCACAGATTCGTTTCTAAATTCATAACTATCCTATACCAATTCTATGTCTTCCTTCCCGACCACCCTCTCGCAATAATGGCATCTCAGCTTTAGGGGATCTTTACCCAGAACATGAAACTTCNNGACCACCCTCTCGCAAAAATGACATCTCAACTTCAAAGGGTTTTTACCCAGAACATAAAATTTCGTTCTAACGGATTCCTTGTTAGTTATGCAGTTCGTGTTCGCGCATTTTATAATCCCTTGGATCGCATCAGGTATTTCAACTGCGAATTTCTTCCTAACCCCGTAGTCCTTTATTATGTTTATGTTCGCCTCCGGTGCTATCAGCGCGATCTTATCCACTTCTTGTTTCGTGAGAAACCGCCCTCCGATTTTTATCAGACCCTTCTTCCCCAACCTCTTACTCTCTAAATTCATCCCGACCGTAACGACATTTTCACCGTCCTTGAGGTTTAGGAATTCTGCTACCTTGAACGTGTTGTCCTTCGAAATGTGGTCTATAACAGTCCCGTCGCTTATCGCGGATATTTTCAAAGTCTTTCTCTTCATTTTATCCTCCCCAACACAAGCGCTAGTAAAGCCTGGCGGATAGGAATTCCATTTCCAGCCTGCTCGAAATAAAGGGCGTGTGAAGTTTCATCTAGTTCAGGGTGTATCTCATCCACCCTCGGAAGCGGGTGCATTACTTTGAGAGAAGGTTTTATGTGGGGAATAATCGATCTGTCAAGCCTGTATATGCCAGCGTATTTCTTGTATTCAAGCGGGTCAGGAAATCTCTCCTTTTGTATACGCGTGGCGTAAAGGATATCGAGCTCTTTGCTGACCTTCAAAAGGTCTTTCTCCTCATGGTATTTTATCCCCTTACTGGCGAGTTCTTCAAGATATGAATCCGGCATTTTCAGCGCCTCCGGCGAAATGAAGTACATATTCGTTTTGAAATGGGACAAAGCAATCGCTAGCGAGTGAACAGTTCTTCCGTATTTCAAATCCCCTAGGAATCCCACGTTAAGCTTTTCAATCTTTCCCTTAGCCTTCTGTATCGTGTAAAGGTCGAGCAAGGTCTGGGTTGGGTGTTGATTCGCGCCGTCACCACCATTTATAATAGGAACATTCGCTGCCTCAGCGGCGAGCCTTGCTGCCCCCTCCACAGGATGCCGCATTACAATAACATCCGCATACCTCTCGGCCATCTTGATCGTGTCCCAGAGGGTTTCGCCCTTTTTCAAGGATGTTGTCCCGGGTTCGGCAAACCCCACCACTTCGCCCCCTAAACGCCTCATTGCGCTCTCAAAACTCAATCTGGTCCTTGTCGAAGGCTCGAAAAACAACGAGGCCATGACCTTTCCCTTGAGAAGGCTGGGATTGGGTTTGCTCTCAATCTTTTTCGCTGTTTTCAGAACGTGAAGTAATTCTCTCCTTTTGAAATCTCTTATCGAGATTATGTCGCGATTTTCGAAATTCATCTGAATCTTTATTCTATTGTAGAAATATTTTATAAAGCTTTCCCGAAAGCTTTTAAATCTTAGAAAAATAGATTAGTTAGTATTTTTTCTAGATTCAGATTTTATCGATAAAACCGAAACATTTAAATATATGTTTTCACTAAATTTATAATATACTGAAAATTCAGAAAATTATGAATAAGGTGAAAAAAATGGGAAAATCCCCGAAAGAAGAATTCATAGAACTAATATCAGACACCCAGATGAGCAAGGGACTTGGCGATCTCCCGTCCAAGATAATAGGTATACTCTTTATAGAGCCAGAAGAGATGTCCCTCGACGAACTAGCGAAGAGAACAGGATACAGCCTGTCTGCGGTATGCACGGACATGAAATTCATAGAAAGGTTCGGTATAGTTAAGAAATTGAAGAAGCCGAAATCAAAAAAGATATATTTTTACATGGAGAAGGATATGATATCGATGTTTATGGATTTGATGAAAAAAACATGCGAGAATAACATATTCAAGATAAAATCCAGAGTTCCCAAGATAATAGAAAATTACAAGCTGGAAAAATCGAAAAATTCGGAAAAGGAGCTAATGATCATAAAGAATTATTACGAACAGCTATTTGATTTAGAACGAATAGTCAAGAAATTAATTGAAATGCTGGAGGAAGTGCAAGAAAAATTTAGAAGGAGATAAAGATTTGAGGGATGATGTTATATGGAAAAGGAAAACTATAAAAAGGGGGAAAACAAATATGGTTTTATGTTAATGAAAAACAAGATAATTTCGGTTTCATTCGTGATATTGCTCCTGCTCGCGATTTCCCAAGGAGCGTACGCAATAACGGAGGACTTGGAGGTTGTTTTAACCAAGCAGAATCCGTACCCGGTCGAACCTGATCAGGTCGTTGACATAGAGGTTGCTTTGCAGAATACGGGTTACGGAGCCGCGCAGAACATCATTCTTGAGATAATCCCCGAAAGCCCGTTCACGCTTCTCCTAGGTCAGGAGACAACAAAAACATTCTCAAGGATCGAGGCAAGTGATCAAGTAACCGCTTCTTACAAACTCCACGTTGACAAGAACGCGATATCGGATAACTACGAACTCGAGTTCAAATACTATCAGACAGGAGATATTGTGCAGAGAACCAGCAAGGTTTTGATTCAGGTTCAAGGTGTTCCCAAACTAGTCCTTGAAAAAATCGAGACCTCTCCGGAAGAGATGGAGCCAGGGGATTCCGTGACCCTTACAGCCAAAATAGAAAACATGGGGACAGGATCCGCATCCTTTATGGAGGCCGCTCTCATTTCAAATAACACGTACATACTTCCGATTCTTTCAGGCGGTTTGTATTATGTTGGAGAGATAAAAGCTGGAGAAACACGGGAGGCGAATTTCAAGATGAGCATTGACAATTTAGCCGAATCCAAAACATATTCAGGTACGCTCACTCTTACGTACAAGGACGATAGCGGTGAATCCCAGACAACATCATTTTCGATTGGTATACCAATAAAGGGAAACCCCTTAATAGAACTCTTGAGCGCGAAGATCGATAATTCGGCCTTTAAGGTGGATATCGAAAACATAGGAACAGGTACTGCAAAGGCTTTGAAAATATCCTTTATTCAGGATGGTGAAGTCAAGGATTCTTCAGTGGCGAACGAGCTCAAACCAACAAAACACAAAACAATCCGTTTCCAAGGATTTAGGCAAGGGGAAGCGATTATAAACATTTCTTATCTTGACGAAGGCAATGAATTTTTCGCCAACGAGTTCCCTGTCACAGTTAAACCCTCGGTTTATTCAGAGGAACAAACTGGAGGAGGAATCTCCCCGTTAGCTCCTATACTGATAGTGATTGTCGTACTCGAAAGTTATTATGTTTGGAGACTGAGAAGGCGATTGAAAAAATAGCGAATCTAGTTTTGGCTGATTAGTATGAAAGAGCAAATGTTTGAATTGAAAGACGTATGGAAGATTTACTACATGAAAGGCGTCGAAACCAACGCCCTCAGAGGGGTTGATATAAAAATAAAAAAAGGGGAATACGTAGCGATTCTAGGACCATCAGGTTGCGGGAAATCGACTATCATGCACGTAATGGGTTGTTTGGATACCCCAACAAAAGGAAGGGTTTTCGTTGAAGGAAGGGAGGTTTCGGAACTGAGTGATGATGACCTTGCAAGGATAAGGAGGGAGAAAATAGGTTTCGTTTTCCAGGCCTACAACCTAATACCGGGTTTAACTGCGACGGAAAATGTCGCATTACCAATGAGGTTCAGCGGTTATGGAAGGAACGAATCACAAAAGAAAGCGAAAGAGATTTTGAAAAAAATCGGTCTGGAAAAGAGAATGGACCACAGACCAAACGAGCTATCCGGGGGCGAACAGCAACGTGTCGCCATAGCTCGCTCGCTTGTTAACAATCCAGAGGCGATACTGGCGGATGAGCCCACTGGAAATCTCGATACAAACGCAGGAAGAGAGATTTTCGAAGTGCTGGAAGAACTCCATAAAAATACAGGTAAAACAATCGTTGTCGTTACGCATGACATAAATCTCGCGAAACGCGCGCACAGGGAAATCAAAATGATAGACGGAAAGATAATTTAATAATTATGCTTGATCTCGCTTTGAAGGACTTGAAGGAACATAGGGTCCGAACGATTCTCACAGCATTAGGGATATTCATAGCCATAACGGCGATAGTTTCTTTGGGATCGATATCAGCAGGGGTGAACGAACTCATAACTTCCTCTACCGGTTTGATAGGATCGGACACGATTTTCGTGATGAGGGAGTTCGAATTCTCCGAGATGACAACAGGTCCTCCCCAGGATATAATAGGTGAAATAGAAGCGGACGTTGTGGAGGAAATAAGCTCGATGTCAGGCGTGAAGCGCGCGATCCCGATAATAGCTAGGGCATTCATGGGGTTCTTCGAAGTGGACGGGCTTGACATGGATCACGTTGATATTTTCGGGGGTGAAGACTTGGAATTCAAGGAAGGCATGTGGCCTGAAAACGATGA
>JABAOF010016002.1_pt2 | contig 13304 bp, 10 predicted proteins | sample 7062171 | NCBI WGS metagenome assembly JABAOF01 (sample SAMN14538628, study PRJNA623070) | marine sediment metagenome | biome: marine biome [ENVO:00000428]; feature: marine pelagic biome [ENVO:01000023]; material: deep marine sediment [ENVO:00002113] | place: India: Gulf of Khambhat ...
CCCTTCCGAGCCCGCTCGACAATCTCGTGCACGTGCAGGTTATCCGCCAGACCGTCGCTGGCCAAGATCAGGGTGTCACGCAGGGCCATCTTCAGGGAGGGGCCAATCTCGATCCGCATGCTGGGCGAACCGATGATGTTCGAGATCAAATGCCGCTCTTCGTGGTGCATCGCTTCTTGCTCGTCCAACAAACCCGCTTCCACGGCATAGGCCACCGGGGAATGCGAAACCGTCTGCAATTTGATTTTGCCGCGGTTGCCGACCAGCAAGATCACCGAGTCGCCCACGTGATACGGCCGCACCAGGGATCCCTGGATTTCCACGACGGCCAGCGTCGTGGCCGCGTCTCCAGCCAGCTCGGTCACAGCCCGGTTGGCGGTCTCGATTCCGTTCAGTATCGCATCACGCAGCTCCGCCCCCCCCTCCTCCCGGAAGTTCTCTACGGCATCCCGGACTTTTTCGATGGCCAGCCGGGCCGCACGTTCGCCTGCCATGTGACCTCCCAAACCGTCCGCCACGATCAGCACCGCGGCATCGGGACCGACGGGCAAGAGGGCCGCCGCATCTTCGCTGACCGTCTCCTTGCCGGGGCAGCGGGTCGTGAATACCGCTGCCGAGCCGCAGTTCAGGGGATACACTTCCGCCTGGCTCATGTCCTGCTCGCAGAACAGGCGGGGTTTGGTCAAGGAACCATCCATGGGGCAGGTATCCGCGGCGGGGTGGTGGGTCGAGCAGCGACTTGGCCATCTGGGGGGCCGCTTTTCCCGGGATCAGCCGCCCATTCGGCAGACCGTCGCCTGCGGAAACCGCGGTCCGACAGCCACGCGCCAGCTTCCCCATCTGGCCTTAGTTGTCCCGCCCGGCGGAACTTTTTCAAGATCAAACTGTCCGGCAAGCCAGAACCCGCCCGCCGTACCCCCCGGCGACCGGCCGTAGCAGACGCCGACCTCGCCAGGCTGGGTAGCCCGGAGCAAAAAAGGGAACTTGGAGTCGCATGCACCGCTGTGGATGGTTGCCGAACCGGCGGGAGGGGGGAGGGGGGGACAGGCGGGGGGCCGGCGGCTGCCTGGCAGCCAGCGACGGGCCATCATCGATGCGATTCACAGTGGCGAACTGGCCCGAGCAGAGACCGAGCAGACACCGAGGAGGATCCAGCGTTTGGCCTGCAAGTGCCAACGGCCTGCCCCGCGGCGTGCCCAGCCAGATGCTGGTGCCACGCAAGACGTGGGGCGACCAGGCGGCGTATGACGCAACGGCAAAAAAGCTGGCCGGGCTGTTCAGCGATAACGTTTGCCAAGTATGCCGATCAGGCCAGCGCGGAAATCGCGGCCGCCGGACCCAAAGCGGCCGCCGGCACCGCGGCCTAGCCTGGATCGCTCGCAAACTTCCCAGCCAGCGACGCTACACCTCTGCCTGGCCAGGAAGGCGACGCGGTTTGACTGCAAGCCGATGGACCCTACGTTGTGCCGCACAGCGGGGACATCGGACTTTGGGTCTTGGGAGGAAATCTGTGGATAGGAAGCGACTGACATCACAAAGGGACGGGTCATGAAAGGGGCAAAGAGAGCGGAATGACTGCCAGAAATGGGCAGATTTTTTTGGGCAGCGAAATGCTTTGGCCGGCAAAGAGCGATCAAGCGGGTCGGTGAAGGGTATCCGAGTAAGGGTGGCGGCGGCGATCAACGACCCGGCCGTGAATCCTGGGGACAAAGTCGTGAAGCATGATGGGATCCCTGGGGCTGGCAGGAAATGTCACGGTCCCCTGCCCTGGGACGCGGCGCACCCCTTTGTCCACCCTGCTTCCCATCGCTCGCCTCTGCGTCTGCCAACGTTTGTGGGACCCCCCAGTCTGTCTAGGGCACAGAGATGCTTCGTTTGGGGATGGGTAAAATCATCGGGACTCGCTGTCGGTACGCCTCGTAGTCTGGCCCCAAGGTAGCGACCAGATCTTTTTCTTCGAAGTGAAGGCCGATGAAAATATAGACGGTCATCGTCATGCTCAACATCAGATGGGTCATCGTCATCGTTGCCGTAAACCAGATTCCCATGAGTACACCCAGCTGCAGCGGGTGGCGCACTATTTTGTACAGGTAGCGCTCCCTGAAACGGGGGGAAGGTTCGGGCTTGCCCGTGAAATGGTAATAAACCTGCCGCAAACCAAACAGCTCAAAGTGATTGATCATAAAGGACGATGCTACTACGAACCCCCAGCCCAGCAACTGAACTGCTGTCAAAAAAATTTGCGCCGTCGGATTGGCCACATCCCATAAGGTCCCAGCGATCGGTTGCCAAAAGAGACAGATGAGAAGGAAGACAATTCCTGACAGCAGGACGTAGGTACTCCGCTCGGTTGCTGGCGGGATGACCTTGGTCCACGCTTTCTTGAAGCTCGGTCGCGCCATCACGGAATGTTGTACCCCCATCAATGTTATCAGGCCTGTGTTGACCAACAGGGCAAACGTCAGGGAGCCCGGCTGGTTCGAGTCGATATGCTTGGGCAGAAAATTCCAGCCGCCAACAAACAGGATAAAGAAGCCAAGCCCGCTCATACCCACCGCGTAAGAGAGGACGCCATAAATGAGGATCAAAAAACGACTCATGCCTGTACCCAGGGTGATGGATCTTGTTTAGTCAGAGGGTGTCGACGTGGACCCGCGTGGCGGATCGACCAGCGACGGGACGGCGTTGTCAATGAAGGTAGCGGGATCTGCTGCTGCAGGGGTTGTGCATCAGCCGCTCACCTGGTTATGCAGCATCTGGTGAGCGGGTAATTGGTGTGACACCATTGACGGTTTGTGGGCCTGCTGGGTTTCAGGTGCCCTTGGGGCGTCGTGGTCGTTACGCCAGGCGGAACTTGTTGGGCACACCTCTTGGGGCGGCGTGCCAGCCTGGGGATGGTTTGCTAGCGTGGTTTGGGTTGTGGGTCTTCGGAAAGGGTCTCCTTCCAGGCGTGCAGGAGTTTCAGGGCGTCCAGCGGGGCCAGTTGGTCGACGTCCACGGCTCGGATTTCATCCAGCAGCGGGTGTTCGCCGCCGAAGAGGGTCAGTTGCAGCTGGCCGCCGTCGCTGGGTGCGGCGATACGCGGGCGTCCCGATCCGTCGACGTGTTCGTTTTCCAATCTGGCCAGGATCGTTTGGGCTCGTTGGTTCACCTCGGGGGGCACCCCTGCCAGGCGAGCGACGTGGATGCCGTAGCTCTTGTCCGCCGCGCCCGCCACGATCTTGTGCAGGAACACCACCTCCTCCTGCCATTCGCGGACCGACACGTTCAAGTTCCGGACACCCACCAGCAGCATCTCCAGGTCGGTCAGTTCATGATAGTGCGTGGCGAACAGCGTGCGGCAGCCGATCTGATCGTGCAGGAACTCCACCACAGACCAGGCCAGGGAGAGGCCGTCGTAGGTGCTGGTGCCGCGGCCAATTTCGTCCAGGATCACCAGGCTGCGCGACGTGGCTGTGTTGAGGATGCGGGCCGTTTCCAGCATTTCCACCATGAACGTGCTTTGCCCGCGGGTCAGTTCGTCGCTGGCACCGACTCGAGCGAAAATGCGGTCGGCGATCCCGATGGTTGCTGAGCGGGCTGGGACGAAGCTGCCCATCTGAGCCATCAACGTGATCAAGGCCACTTGCCGTATGTAGGTGCTCTTCCCCGCCATGTTCGGACCGGTGATCAGCAAGATCATCGAGCCGTCTGCGGCCAGTTCGGTATCGTTGGGCACGAAGGTCCCTTCGGGCTGGATCACGTCCAGCACCGGATGGCGGCCGTCGCGGATCTCCAGGAGCCGATCGTCGGTCAAATGGGGTCGGCAGTAGCCGCGTGAGAGGGCCAGGGTGGCCAATCCGGCCAGGGTGTCGACCTGGGCCAGCACGCCGGCGGTGATCCGCAGCCGCCGCGCCGCGCCGGCCACCATCTCACGTAAACGAACAAACAGATCGTACTCCAGGTCTTTCGCTTGTTCGTCGGCAACCAGCACTTTTTCTTCGTGCTCTTTCAGCTCGGGCGTAATGAACCGTTCGGCATTTTTGAGCGTCTGCTTGCGAAGGTAATGGTCCGGGACCTTGTCACGGTGGGCATGGGTGACTTCCAGGTAATAGCCAAAGACTTTGTTGTAGCCGACTTTCAGGCTGGGAATCCCGCACCGTTGAACTTCGTCTGCCTGATAACGGGCAATCCATTGTTTGCCGCCGCTGGTCAGCTCGCGCAGCTGGTCCAGTTTTTCGTCGTATCCAGGGCGGAGGATGCCACCTTCACGGCTGGTCAGCGGGCAGTCGTCGACCAGGGCCGCTTCCAACTGCGCGCGGATGTCGGCGCACAAGTCGAGCTCGCTCTCCAGGGTTTGCAGCAAAAGACTACTGCGGCCGGACAGCTTGGCCTTGATCTTGGGCAAGACGGCCAGTGTGCGACCCACGAAACTCAGGTCGCGCGGACTGGCGCGGCCCGTGGTGGCCCGGGCCAGCAGCCGTTCCATGTCGTACACCCCCCGCAGCGCCTCGTGCAGGTCCTGGATCAAGGTCGGTTGACCAAAAAGTTCTTCGACCGCATCCAATCGCGGGCGGATTTGCGCGGGGTCGGTCAACGGATTTGCGACCCAATCGGCCAGCAGGCGGGAACCCATGGCGGTGACCGTGCGATCGAGCACTCCCAACAGCGATCCTTCCCGACGGCCTTCGCGGAGGGTCTGCGTGATTTCCAGGCTTCGTCGCGTGGCCTGGTCGATTTGCAGGGCGGTCGTGGGTCGGTAGGGGATCAGGCGATCGATATGATCCAGTTCGCTTTTCTGCGTATCGCTCAAGTATTCCAGCACGGCCCCCGCCGCTCGGATCGCCGGCTGATCCTGGCTTTCAAAACCGAATCCCTCCAGGCTGGCGGTACCGAACTGTCGGGTCAGGGCCTTTTCTGCCGAGCTGGCGGCGAACGCCCAGGCGGGCCGCGGGGTGACGACCAGTTCGCCGGCCCACGGCTGCGGCAGCGGATCGGCCGCTTCGCTGCAGAGGCATTCGGCCGGAGCGATACGAGCCAGTTCGTCGGCCAATCGATCGGGGGAACACGTGGCAGCGTAGAACCTGCCGGTCGAAATATCGATCCAGGCCAGACCGACGGTTTCGTCTTGCAGCACCGCGCACAGGTAGTTGTTGGCACGCGGATCCAAGAGGGCGTCATCGGTGAGGGTTCCCGGCGTGACGACGCGGGTCACCTCGCGTCGGACCAGCCCCTTGGCCTGGCGGGGGTCTTCCACCTGGTCACAGACGGCGACGCGGCGGCCCGCGCGGATCAGCTTGGCCAGGTAACCGTCCAGCTGGTGGTGGGGAAAGCCGGCCATGGGGATGGCGTCGGCGCCCTTTTCGCGGCTGGTCAGGGTGATGCCCAGCAGGCGGTGTGCATCCTTGGCGTCCTCGTGGAAGAGCTCGTAAAAATCCCCCATGCGAAACAGCAGCAGTGCGTCGGGGCAGGCCTGTTTGGCCTCGGCATACTGGCGCATCATGGGGGTCGTGGACATGGTGTCATGCTAGCGATTGCCGCTTGACCGCTTCAAGTAGCCAGGCGTGGTCCCCCGTGGCCGTTTGTGCCATCCATTGTTTCCCGCGATGGCAGGCCGTAGAATCGAGCGAAATTGGAGGTGGGCGTCAAATCCGTCAGCCCCTGGCAAGCTCCTTGGTTTTGCACCCAAGTTCGTTCCGGCGCGACCTCAGGCAGATTGCCGGAAATTGCCTGGAAGCAGGCGCGAAGGTCACGAAAAATGGGCAGTGTGCAGCGTGCACTGCCCTCCGGAAACGGTCGCCAGCTCAATCGAGGACTCGACCCATCCAAGGCGGCTTCCACTGCATCGTCGGGAAGCCAGCGAAGGAGGGGGGGGTACAGAGCGGGGCCGGTTTGCGGCGGCTGCCGGCCAGTTTTGCTTTTCCAAAGACGCAGATAGGATCAAATCGTTGGTCAGCTCGGAAAAAATTCACATCCTGGGCATCGGTGACGACGGGCTGGAGGGGCTCACCACCTCGGCTCGACAATTGGTCGAACGCGCCGATCTTCTGATGGGTGAAGAGGGGGTGCTCGCCCGCTGCGACTTGGGGACCAAGTTTGTCATCGGCGGTGACCTGGATGCCGCGGTGGCGCGGCTGGACGAACGGCCCGGCGAACGGATCGTGGTCCTGGCCTCTGGCGATCCCCTGTTCTACGGGTTTGCCCGGTACCTGTGCGATCGGCTGGGCAAGGATCGCTTTGAAGTCATCCCGCACGTGAGCAGCATGCAACTGGCTTTTGCTCGCGTCAAGGAGAGCTGGGAAGAGGCGTACCTGACCAACCTGGCCACCCACTCCCTGGCGAGTGTGGTGGAAAAGATACGCGTCATGGACAAGGTGGGCCTGTTCACGACTCAACAATACCCCCCCTGGGCTGTTGCCAAGGCGTTGCTGGACCAGGACATCGACTACTTTTCAGTCTACGTGTGCGAAAATCTCGGTTCGCCGGACGAACGGGTGACGAAAGCCGAGCTGGACGAGCTGTGCGACCAGCAATTTTCGCCGCTGAACGTAATGATCCTGGTCCGCAAACCCAACGCGCCTGACCGTCCCCGCGAGTTGGTGGGGCGTCGGCTGTTTGGCAATCCCGACGAAGCTTTTCGGCAGTCCAAACCGAAGTACGGTCTGCTGACGCCTGCCGAGGTCCGTTCCATGGCCCTGGCAGAACTGGACATTGGTCCGCACAGCGTTGTGTGGGACGTTGGTGCCGGCAGCGGCAGCGTGGCCGTGGAGGCGGCCTGTATCGCTGACGGTGGGAAGGCCTACGCCATTGAAATGGACCAGGAAGATTTCGAGCTGATCAAGGCGAACGCTCAAAAGTTTGGCTGCGCGAATCTGGTGGCCATTCTGGGCCGAGCGCCGGAGGCGTGGGCGGATCTGCCCGATCCGGATTGCGTGTTTGTCGGCGGCAGCGGACGGGAAATCTCGCAAATCGTCGAACTGGCCTATGCCCGCTTAAAATCTGGGGGTCGGCTGGTCGCCAACGTGGCCAGCATCGAGAATTTTGCTGAAGGCCACGAAACGCTGATGCGACTGGCCGGGGACGTTCGCTGCTGGATGATCAATGTCGCGCGCGGCACCTACCAGTTGGACCGCGTGCGTTTCGACGCGTTGAACCCTTGTTTCCTGTTGTCGGTGGTAAAAAACCAGTGAAGAGGGCAGCTTGCAGCGGGTCGTAGGCAGCCGGTGGGGAGCCTGGGGCGGGCAGCGAGCGGCCATTCAGTGGGCAGCAGGGAGTTTGACGCGACAAGCGGGGCAGGGAGTGGGCGGAGGGGAGGCCGTGGCATTGTCCCCTGGGCGATGCCGAGCTGGTCTACCCCGCGGCGGCCCAAGGTGGCGGAATCGCTGGGGGTTGAGCGGATAATTGTTTGTGCGAACCTTGTCGCGGGTCAGCCATGCCGGATCTGGATGTCATCGCCGTGGGAGCTCATCCAGACGATGTAGAAATCGCCTGTGGGGGCACGTTGGCATCGCTGGTCCAGCAGGGTTACCGAGTGGGCATCATCGATTTGACCGATGGCGAGCCGACGCCGCATTCACCTGGTCCGCACGTGCGGTTGGAGGAAGCGGCCCGGGCGGCGGCGATTTTGGGCGTGCAGGTCCGCCAGACGCTTGAGCTGCCGAACCGCCGTTTGTTCGATTCCTTTGAGGCTCGTCTGGCGCTGGCCAAGGAGTTTCGCAAATACCGGCCCAAGCTGGTGCTCGGTTTCGGTGACAAGACGCCGCTCGCATCGCCGGACCATTGGCAGGCGATGCAGATCACCGACGCGGCGGTGTTTTATGCGAAATTGACCAAGTGGGACAGCCATTTCGACGACTTGCCCGTCCACACCGTGTCCGCTCAACTTTACTACAGCCTGGCCCTGCAATCGTTGCAGTTGCCTCCGGCGGCCGGGCATTTTGTGGTGGACATCAGCCACACGCTGGACAAGAAGATGGACAGTATCGCCTGTTACCAGACGCAGTTTCCGCCGGCGAAAGGGTATGTGCTGGACCGGGTCCGAGCGGCCGCGCTGCATTTTGGTTCGTCGGCCGGCGTGGCCGCCGGCGAATTGTTCCTGACCACCAGGACGCTCAGCACCAGCGATCCGCTGCAGTTTGTCTTGGGCGGCCGTTGCTGTGGACCATGATTCCCCGCTATCTGCCAGGCAAACCGCTGCCACCCTATACGTATCTGAGCGGCCACTTTCCCCATCCGATCCGCGATCCGGCAGGGCACATGTATGGCCAGGAAGAGACAGCGCCTTCTCTGCCCGATCCTCAACATTGGTCCGATTTGAGCGAGTATCTTTACGGGATCGACCTGTTCAATCATGGGTACTATTGGGAGGCGCACGAGCAATGGGAAGGGCTCTGGCTCGCCTGCGGTCGCACCGGCCCTCTGGGAGATTTTCTGAAGGCCCTGATCAAGCTCGCCGCGGCGGGCGTGAAGGCTGGCGAGCGTCGACCGGCGGGGGTCCAGCGGCATGCGCGTCGAGCGGCCGAGCTGTTGTGTGGCGTGCGGCAGCAGCTGGCCGGAAGTACCAACCGTTTTATGGGGCTTGACCTGGACCAGCTGGCTCGCCAGGCATCGGAATTAGCCCAGTCACCCTCCAGCCGGGCTGCCCAAGGGCCCCAGCCGAAAGTCGAACCGTGGCTGAATCTCCAACTGCGACCTGAGTGAATCGCAGGGCGGGTAGAGCTGGGTTTTGAAAGTTTTGCCGGGAGGCGGCCCATGGTCGGGCGGCGATTGCCTCAAAGGGGTACAACCAACAAAACTTAACGTGTCGCCGGCATCCCTTCCCCGCTGTCGGCGACTAACAGGTCCAGGACCGCCTGGATGTCGCTGGCGATGGGTGCGATCCATTCCATCCTTTCGCCGCTGATGGGATGTTGCAGGCACAGCCGGCGGGCATGGAGGGCTTGCCGCATCAGGAGGGGCTGGTCGTCGTCGGCATTTTTGGTGAGCTGGCCACGGCTTACGGTCGCTTCACCACCATACAGCCGATCGCACAGCACGGGGTGGCCGATGTGCATCAGGTGCAGACGGATTTGGTGTGTGCGTCCCGTCTGGGGGAACACCTTCAACGCGGTATGGTGCCGGAATCGCTGCACAACTTCGTAAAACGTGACGGCGTCGCGGGCGGCGGGGTGATCACGGCGGATGGCCATTTTTTGACGCTGGTAGGGATGAGGACCGATCGGTTCGTCTATTTTGTCACGATCCCGGTCGACCACCCCACCGACGATCGCCAAGTACTCCTTTTCAATTTCGCGGCTTGCAAACTTTTCCGCCAGCTTGTGATGCGCCCTGTCGGTCTTCGCCACGACGATCACGCCGCTGGTATCACGGTCCAGACGATGGACAATCCCAGGCCGCGTCGCGCCCCCGACGGTGCTGAGCTGCCCAAAATGGAACGCCAGCCCGCTGGTCAGCGTCCCGGACCAGTGACCCTTGGCCGGGTGCACGACCATGCCAGCCGGTTTGTCGACCACGACCAGATGTTCGTCCTCGTAGAGAATCTCCAGTGGGATGTCTTCCGGCTGGGGGCCGGTTTGAGGAAGCGCCACAGGAAAAAATGTCACCCGCTGACCGGGCTGCAAGCGGTAAGCGACCTTGGCTTGCTGGCCGTCGACGCGAACTGCATCGGTGGGGATCAACCGCCGCAGAACCGAACGGCTGTAGTCAGGCAGCTGTCCTGCCAGGAAGACATCCAGGCGAAGGCCCGCATCCTGCTCGGCAACGACCCATGCCATGGCCGATGACCCGGCTTGGCGAAAGCCCCCTTGGCAAAGCTCGGTTTCGTCCATGGCGGATGGCGGTCAGGTTGTGTGGGGCTACCCATCGTGAGCAAAACCGGGCGCGGTCACGCTCTGGGCGTCTGGGCGCCTCGGCGCCATACCGTTCCCAAGTGACGGAATCATCATGAGCGGCAAGGCGCTAGCCGCCGGTTTTGCGTAGGTTTGCGATGCCAAGTTGCCAGCGGCTAGTCTTGGCGCGCCGGGACCGCTCATCCATTGAACCGGATTGGGCCCGTGCGTGGAAATGCGGGTCTCCATGGCCAGTTACCTTACGGCGCCCAGACGTTCAACAAGCATAAGGGTTACACAGAAAAGCCCGCCAGGCAACACCGTGCAGGAGAATCGCATCGCAGCTGGTGATGAGTTGGACGAGCGACGGGGGAACTTCGAGCAGCGGGAAGCCCAGCGGGAAGCAATGCAAGGTCCGCAATCAATCCGCGTCAGGTGGTGACTCGGGCGGGTCGGCGGCTGGCAGGTCGACGTCCAGACCCAGCGCCGTGTCGTCCAGGTAACGTTGGTAGTCAATCCGACCCGTGACCGGTGGCGGCTGCTGATCCAGTTCCAAATCGGGATACCGCGAGCCCGGAGCCTTGGGCGGGGCGGGCGGCTTCCATTCGGCAAATTTTTGATAGAACGTGTCGATCGACGAGAGCTGCAATTGTTGCGCTCGGGCTTGGGCTTGGTCGCGATAGGGTCCTGCGACTTGCTGGTAATATTCCCGTGCTTTGGCAAACTTCCGCTGCCACTCGTAGCTTTTGCCCAGCGAGAATAACGCGCGGTTTTTCAGGGTGGGGTCGTGCACGGCCTGAGCGACGATCTGGTACTGGTCGGCCGCCTGCTGAAAGTGCTCGCGGGCGGTGACCCTGTTTTCCCGCAACTGGGCTCGGCCACGCTCCAGATGAATATCGGCCAGCGAGAGCCTGGCCAGCGATCCCAAGGGTCGGCCGGAAAACTGATCCGCCAGCGCCTGCAGGTCGTCCAGCGCTTCGTTCAACTGGACCGGTTGATTGTCGGCGACGGCGCTAAAACCCTGCTGGCGCACCTCGTCGAAGGTGGCCCAGCCCTCGTTCAATTCGCTGGTCTGCCGAGCCGATCGTACCGAAAAGATCAGAATCGCCACCAGCAACACCAGCACCGCCGCGACGATCCATGTCACATACGGCTTGACGTCTTCGAGCTGCCCGCCAAGTTTATCGGCGAGCCAGTTGGTGTGCAGTTCCTGCCGGCGCTTGGCTTTCATCGAATTGTGTGCACGCGTTCCCGTTTGAGCAAACCGGGAGTATAGCGCCGCTGGCGGAAATTCGTCAAGGCCGCGCGTTGGTCTCGACACCTCGCCAAGGGGCAACCGGGCGGTTAAAGTGTCAGCGAGCGGGAACAACAGGACGACTGCGGATATTCGTTTTGCCCCTTTGCGCTGGCGGTTGTGGTTACCGCCGCTTAGCGACAGGCAGGCACGGAAACTCGCACAACCGCCGTTGTGCGTGCCGACCGGAAAAGTACCCCAAAAATGTGCTCGGCAATCGGAAAGCCGGATGCGATGAATCGACAATTGAATCGCGCTCAGCGCGCGGCCGTCGAAAACCTGGAAGGACCGCTGTTGGTTCTGGCTGGCGCCGGTACCGGCAAGACACGCGTGGTCACGTATCGCATTGTCAACCTGGTCCGCCACGGCGTGCCGCCCCAGCGGATCCTGGGCGTCACGTTTACGAACAAGGCCGCTCGGGAAATGCAACAGCGGGCGGCAAGACTGCTGGGACGCCACCGCAAGCAATCGCCAGAGATCTCCACCTTCCATTCCTTGTGTGTCCGGATCCTCAGGCGGCATATCACTCGGCTGGGCTATCCGGTCGGTTTCACCATCTACGATCGAAGCGACCAGGAAAGTCTGGCACGGGCAGCGTTGCGGGAGATGAAAATCAGCAGTGCCGAACTGCGACCTGCGGATTTGATTTACTGGATTGGGCAATGGAAGACGCAAGCGGTGCGGCCGCCCGAGGCGATCCAGCGGGCCGAAACGGATCGTCAGCACTTGGCGGCCAGCGCCTACCGTCGCTATCAGGCCGCTCTCCAAGCGGCTGGTGCGGTCGACTTTGACGACCTGCTACTGCTGACTGAGGAACTGCTGAACCGGTTTGCTCCTGTTCGCCGGGCCGAGGCCGATCGATTCGATCACGTGCTGGTGGACGAGTACCAGGATACGAACCCCAGCCAGTATCGCATGGTGAAAGCCCTGGCGGGCGGTCATCGCAATTTGTGTGTGGTGGGCGACGACGATCAGGCGATTTACAGCTGGCGGGGCGCGAAAGTGGAACATATTCTGCGTTTCAAACTGGACTGGCCCGATGCGAAGGTCGTCAACCTGGAAAAAAACTACCGCAGCCGCCCCGAAATTTTGCGGATGGCCAATACGCTGATCACTTTCAATGCTTATCGTCACGAAAAACAACTTCAGCCCGCTCGGGCCGCCGGGGCCCGCCCGCGGATTCTGCAGCTGGAAGACGAGACCGAAGAAGCCCGAGCGGTGGTCAGCGACATTCGCCGCCAACTGGCGTCCGGTGTCCGACCCCAACAGATCGCGATCTTGTTTCGCACCAACGAGCAGCCGCGGCCGCTGGAGGCCGAGCTGCGACGAGCGGGCTTGCCGTACGTGCTGGTGGGCAGCCTGTCGTTTTACGACCGGCGTGAAATCCGGGACATCCTGGCTTACTTGAAACTGATCGTCGCTCCCGGCGACGACGTTTCCTTGTTGCGCATCATCAACCGTCCTCCGCGGGGCATCAGCCAGAAGATGGTGAGACTGCTGACCGAGTTCGCCGTCCAGGAGGGCTTGCCAGTTTGGAAAGTGCTAGAGAAGGCCGATTGCGTTCCGAGTGTCACCGCCAGGGCGGCCGATCGCGTCGGCAGTTTCGTGAGGCTGGTCCAGCATTGGCAAGCGGCGTTTGCCAAGTGCCGGTCCCTGACCACGACCGCCACCGACCTGGTGGCCTCCCTGGGATACCGCGAAGAATTGCGACGCACCTATCCCGACCCCAACGATTTTGAAGCCCGTTGGCAGGCGGTCGAACAGGTCATCAACGCGATCGGCAGCTACCAGAAGCAGGCCCGCCAACCGACGCTCCGCGGCTTTCTGGACGCCGTGGCCATCGATGACCGCCACGATGCGGACAAGGAAGAAAAACTGCAGCGCAACGCGATTGCCCTGATGACCTTGCACGCGGCCAAGGGATTGGAATTCCCGCACGTCTATCTGGTCGGTTTGGAGGAAGGCCTGTTGCCGCATCGCAAATCGATCGAGGCCGACGAGGGGGCTGTCGAGGGGGCCGTCGACGAAGAACGGCGGTTATGTTACGTGGGTGTCACGCGGGCCCAAGACTGCCTGACGTTGTCGATGTCCCTCACACGCCAGAAGTGGGGCAAGTCGCGCGACACCTTGCCCAGCCGTTTCCTATATGAACTGACCGGTCAGGCGGACCATCCCAAAGCGTCCGCCGCCCGCACCGGCCGCCC
>JABAOF010001524.1_pt2 | contig 13297 bp, 10 predicted proteins | sample 7062171 | NCBI WGS metagenome assembly JABAOF01 (sample SAMN14538628, study PRJNA623070) | marine sediment metagenome | biome: marine biome [ENVO:00000428]; feature: marine pelagic biome [ENVO:01000023]; material: deep marine sediment [ENVO:00002113] | place: India: Gulf of Khambhat ...
TCCATTTGTTCCGTATATGGTGTAGATGGCTTCTAGGTCACACTGTGATGGAGAATTCAGCGTCCCGGTTTCGATGAAATCGTAGCTTGCGTACATCAGGTCGTCTGGGTTGTCTGAGTGACCCAACCCCAAGGCATGCCCTACCTCGTGTGCAGCAATATTTCTGACATCTGCCAGATCAAGGGATCTACCTCTCACGTTTTGAGTGGCCATGGTGATCTCCGCGGATATTATAACGCCGTCACTCCAACTTAGAACGGTTTCCCCCAAAGCCGTTTTACCGGTGTTCTTCTTTATTATGAAGGTTATGTCGGCTGATGCATCTGATATCTCCACAAAGCCGAAGGAGTCATAGGCGCCGTCATAAGCTTCCATATGTCTGTTTTGAAGATCTCTAATCCTAGCCTCCCAGTCTTCGATGGCCTGATGAACCGCGTTCAAGACCCCTGAGCGTAACCTCCCTTCCACCTGTATATAGAATGTGATGCCGCGGTTAACATCTAAAGATCCATGATCCCAAGCGACTCCCATTATAATTTCCTTAGTATTGGGTGTTAAAGTTGGAGTCTGTGTGGGAGTAGGCTCAGGCGTCGGTGTTAGAGTAGGCGTTGGGGTGGGAGTCGTGGTCGCAGTTGGTGTGGGTATAATGATGGGTGTGGGTGATGGAGTCATAGTAGGTGTAGGAGTTGGTGTTGTAGGAGGAGGACTCGGCATTGGAGTAGAAGTTGGGCTTGGTGTGACTATGGGAGTTAGGGTTTCTGTTGGCGTGGGCGTTGGAGAAGGAGTGAGTGTAGGTTTTAGTGGAAGCATATAATAGGCTATGAATCCGATTGCGAAGAATGCTATAACACCGATTAAAAAAGTTAAACCGATCTTCTTTGCGAGACCCATCCCAGACTCTTCTCAAGTATGGTGAAGCTATTGATAAATTAAACTCTGGCTTCCCCAATGCAAAACAATTTTGAGTGACGGTTTTGACGACGGTTTGTTTTATGCCCGCGGGGGTGAGAGCCATAAAAGTTCTTACCAAGATTTTCATTCATTTTTTATTGAAGCATTTAACCCTGAATTCCCCTAACAAGTGTTCTCAGTTTCTTTGCTTTTTTTAGGGATATATGTTCCTCGGTGCTTAGGTTACTCGTTCTTTTGTTACTCGGGCCAGATCCAGGTGATTGATGTATCGGATGCCTGGTATCTCGGAGAGAAGCAGTATGAGAAGGATCCCAACTATAGTTAACATGTATGTTTCGGGGAAGATCCATGCGTCCATCGTAAACATCTCACTTGCGTATGTGCTGATAAATATTTTGGCGAGTAGTTGCCCCAGAAATATACCTGGGATAACGCCAAATAGCCCTGTTAGCATGTTTTCTATGGTGACAATAGCTGCAATTTTTCGTCGGCTCGTGCCCAGGGTGCGCATGGTTGCGAGTTCGCGGCGTCGTTCGAGTATGTTTATTGTTACCGTGTTAAAAGTGATAGCGGAGGCCATCGCCGTTCCCGAGCCAAGCATCACCCCTATGAATGAGTAAAAGAATTTCAACATATCATCGATTTCCCTTTTTGTCTGAGCAGTAACCTCTACAAATGCGGTCGATGGAAGGTCATAAAGTCTTTTCTCAATCCTGTTCACCGCATCAGCATCCACATCGAGCATAACTCCGGTGACAGCGTCCGGCGCGTCTAAAATCCTTTGCACTTGGTGTAGAGGCATAAAAACCATACTTCCAAACGGTGGTTTCACGAACCCTGCTACTCTGACCCCAACTTCTTTAGATGTTTCCATTACCCCCAATAAAAGCTCCAAATCAAAAACGTCACCAAACTCTAAATTCAACTTTTCCTTGAGTACACTGCTCAAAACGACTCCAGTTCTACTCGTCGAAGTAATCGATCCAGAAGTATCAGGTAGATTGTAGAGGTCTGTATGTGGTGGAAGACCCACAAGAGTTGTAAGGTGCTCTATTTCTTGTAGATAACCGTGTTTTAAGCGTACAGGAACCTCTAAAACAGGCTCAGCCTTGTTCACTCCGTTCCACGTTCCAATCTCGGAAGCCACATCCTTGGTTTGAAATTGGGTAAATATCACTTTCATATCATAGACTTGAACCTTATTAAACTGCACATCGAGCATCGCATTAAATGAATCAAAAAAAGAGACTGAAACGAGTATGAGGCTAATTGCAAAGGTGACGCCGATGGCGGTGGAAAAAGTGCGCCATCTGCTGCGAAATATATTGCGGAGAGGTATCTTCCAGGTGTTTGATAAACGAGAGAGAAAGGGAAGCAAAAGCTCGATGAGAGAGGTTTTCCCGGTGATTGGCCCTTCTGATCTCATCGACTCTGCTGGACTCAGCTTGGTTGAAGACCATGCCGGCACTGCTCCTGCAACACTGCAGAACACTACGCCGAGAACAATTCCAGCTCCTATTATACCCCAGTCGGGTTCAATCACTAGAAAGGGAATATTATAAAAACCTGTCCAGAGTCGGGTAAGCTCTCCAGACAAGTAGTAGCCAACGAGTGACCCAACCAAGGACCCAACCATTCCAACAAGTAAAGAAAAGCTCAGATAATGCAGCATCACCGACCGTTTGGAATACCCAGTCGCGAGCATCAAGCCGATCTGTTGTCGTTGCGCGTGTACCATGCGGCTAAGTAAAATATACATTGTCATGCCAGCTATGATGAGAAAGAGGATTGGAAAGAATACGGCCAGTTGGCCAAATGCCTTTACGTCCATCTCCAGCATTTCAGTGCTGGGCTGTTTCTCTTTCTTAACTGTCTCCAAGACTCCATAGGGTTTAAGGATCTTCTCTACCTTGTCGATAATCTCTTGCCGTTCGGCAGAGTTTTTGACGGTGATTGAGATCTCATTGACAAGATCCTTTAAACCGAGCATCTGTTGCACCTGCGCCTCAGGCACAAAAAGTACTCCGAAGGTTCTAGGAGACGGCATGATATCCTGGCTACTCCTGACAACCCAAATGTATTCAGGGCTGGTTACAACGCCCATCACTCTAAGACCTATTTCCTCTCCATTGATGACTGGATATACCATGTCTCCCGGTTCATAATGGTGGTATTCGGCGAACCTCTTTTCTAGAAGAACGTCCCCCATCGCATTTTCGGAAAAATATGAACCTTCGATGACTACGATGTCGTTTACGGTGGAGTGTTTCCCGGCTGGAATCGAGATAATTCGTCCAGTCACCCGCTCGACTTTAGTTCGTGGCATATCCAGACCCACATCCACGCTAATGCGCCCAATAGCTCCCTTTACGCTGGGGATGTGTTTTATGGTATCTATGACATCTATCGGTGCATTCCGAACCTTTACAGTAAAGTCTGCTAAGTTAAGTACGTCGAATGAACGATTATAAGAAGTCTTCAAGTTCATATAGGACATGTACAAAGCTCCGAAGAGAGTTATGCCCAAAACAACGACCATGGTAACGGCTAAAAATTGCCACTTAGAAGACTTCAGATCCCTAAAGAGTTTGAGTTGAAGTAGTTTCGGCAGCTTTACCACCTAAGCTCTTCGGGATCCAAGGGATATTTGTTGTTTCCAATTTTACCAATTTCGCCGCTTTGAAGACGAACAACTCTATCAGCTATCTCGGCAATTGCAGTGTTATGGGTTACAATAATGAAGGTCTTATACTCATGCTTGTTTATTTGCCTCATCGTCGAAAGGATACGTTTACCTGTCTCAAAGTCGAGATTACCGGTCGGCTCATCGCACAGTAGTATCGGCGGATCTTTTACGAGTGCACGTGCAATAGCTACTCGTTGCTGCTCCCCACCGCTAAGCTCGCTGGGGAAGTGGTCGCCGCGTTCTCTGAGACCAACTTCATTCAGAACATCTGAAACTTTCCGACTTCTTTCGACTAGCTCGGCAGCGAACTCCACGTTCTCCTTTGCTGTTAGAGTTGGGATTAAATTGAAAAACTGAAAGACAAATCCAATACTTCTTTTACGATACTCGGTGAGTTCGCTCTCGTTGAATCCAGCAATGTCTATGTCATCGACCAGTATCTTACCTTCCGTCGGAGAATCCATTCCTCCAATTAGATTCAGAGTGGTTGTTTTACCGGATCCACTTGGGCCCAAAAGCACTACAAACTCACCCCTTCTAATCTCCAAGTTTATTTTCTTAAGTGCATGTACAATGACTTCACCCATATAATAGATCTTGGAGATGTCCTCGAGCTTGATCAAAGGATCCTTCGACGGCACCTTAGTATCTCACATCCATGTTATTGCGGATCTTTTGGATCTCATATCAATCTTTGGAACGCCTCTTACGACGACGAAGATACAAAGCAAACGCTATTACCATTGCACCTACAACCGCGTAAATCCAACCTACGTCGATCAACCATGTTTGAAGCTCTTGAACTGCAGATTGAGGGGGCTCCTCGGCTACTTGAATTTGAATTAATTTAGTAAATGTGTGTGTGACATATCTATCGTCTTCGTAGGATATTTGAATGGTCACCGGATAGGTGCCCACCTTCGTGTTGGGTTCGATGTCGGCGGTTACCTCAAATGAGGTAGGAGAGTCTGGGTGCACCTCACCGATGTATTCGGTGCTGCCCAACCACAGGTTCAGTGGACTTCCAGAAAGAATCGTGACATTTGTGTATTTGGCGCTTACGTCTCCCCGATTGAGAATGTCACCGGAGATAGCCACTTCAGACCCAGCCATAACTGTTCTAGGTTCTACCTCAAGATCGTATACGATAACCTTAAGTCGTCCGTACACCGGGATACCCGCATATGTTCTGGTGACCTGTTTTTGTCCTAGGCTATCCGTGTATAAGATGTCAAATTCTAGAGTATATGCCACGCCCGGGTTCGCGGTGGAAGAGATCAGAATGGTGTAGTCGATGAAGGCAGTGGAGCCCGTGGAGAGGTCGCCAATGCTTATTGTTGTGGGGCTCATAGGGACAAGTGCAGGGGGAGCCACTAGGTCAACCTGCACGGCCCCGGCAGGTGAGTCTCCGAGGTTTTCTATACTAAGGCTTATTGTGAAGGTTTCATCGAGATATAGAGGGTTAGACGATATTTTATAGGATGTCATTCCGACCAGCGAGCTTAGAGTTTCGAGTGAGACCGACAGGCCTAGCATACGGGTTTCGCTGTACGTGTAGCCCATGGGGTCCTTGTATTTGAGGGTTAAGCTAGATTGATAGTTCCCAACGATGTTTTGGTCTGCGACAATCCGAGTATTTATGATAACAGAGTCTTTTGGTTTAACGGTATCGAAGTGCCATTGATTGTCGGTGTTCATAAGAACGAGTGGCGAAGTCTGCAGCGAAATTCCTGGTGAAGGTGCGGGCAACATCAGAGTGACATCCAGGGAGAGAATGTCCGCCGTTCCCTTGTTAGTGATAACGATATCCAGTTCATTTGTGGACCCCGATGTTAGATCGTTTCCCATCGTAGTTATTGATAGTATGCCTCTACCTAAAAGTGGGACGGGAACGGAAAGGTCTATTGGCTGCATACTTACATATGTCATAGGTTTGGATAAGGGGTTTTCTATCAGATAACGTAGCTCCATCTTTAACGAGTAAACCCCTATGCTAGCACCAGGTAAAATGTTCAAGGTGAAACGCAGATTACCTGTCTGTCCTGGTCTGATAACGTCAATGTATCCTGAGGTGAGGTTCTCATCGGTGACACTGCTAAACGGCGGGGTTAGAAATAGGGTTGCATCGATTCCGCTGACGGTTTGATTATTGAGGTTTTGAATCACCAGGAATAATTTTAAGCCTTTATCCCCTGGACTAGCTATCTTTGGATTGTTTAATTCACCCCATGCGATTTGGTTAATTGCAAATTTTCCTGTATGAACAGTACCGTTTCCCACGACTAAGCCAATTTCGTCAGAATATACTCTTGTGGACCCGTAAGCATCCCTATACATAACGGTAACGGGGACCTGATACGCTAACCCAATTGAATCAACAGAAGCGTATAAGGCCATCGTTGCTGAGACGTTTTTGAAGGCCGAAATCGAGGAGAAATACCAATGGTTATCCTCAGCCACTGTGGCTAGCGGAGGTGGTATGACAAGTGAGATATCAACGGAAGACGCTTTTGCTTCACCTGTATTATGTAAAGTGAGGGTGAAGTTGTTAGTTCCTGGTACGATCACATTTGGCTCTGAATATATCGAAAAAGACACCTTGCCTAGCAGCTTGATAGGCACAGTTAAGTTTACGGGGTCTCCAGGAATTATATGCCCGCCAAGAGGGATAAGTTTTACTCCAAAAAAGATGTTGAACTTGATATTTAACTTGGCATCATATATGCCAAGAGATAAATCCTCATCTATATTCAACTTATACTTTATCTCTATTTCCTCTCCAGAGTGATATTTGCCAGAAACCGAGGTAGACACTACTCTACTTCCCACTGAGTCGCTGAAACCAATAGGTAGAATCAGGGTTGCTTCAACGCCTTCGATGATCATTGCACCCCTCTGGTGAGCCAAGATAATCGTTAAGGGTACTACCCCATCACCTGGTTCCGGTTCAAAGAGGATGTCTCCCTCTCCCCACTTCACGTCAATCAGACTAAAGGGTACGTGTTGTGTACGGTGAAAAGAATGAGCAGGAAAGATGAAAGTAGTGGTTTGTATGAGGAAGAGAGTTAGAATTAGGGTAAATTTCATCATCTTTTTGGCATTTCTTATATCAATGCTTTTCTTCTTCTTTCTCAACATGTCATCATCAAAGATATATTTATTTAAGATATATTTATTTAAGCGCTTTTGTTTCCATTATGAAATTTTTTTAGCCTCTAAAATTTCCAAAAATGAGACTATGAAGGCCTTGTGAATTCCCTGAGTTTCCCAGTCTTTTTATGATTAATGCGAAATGAACATTCGAAGAATTTCTCGTACCATATAGCCCGATGGATTTTGCCAGTGGAACCAACAAACTCTATTTAGTCTATTTTTAACGAAATAAGTCTAATTCTTCCTTATTTACAAGGATGAATTTTAAGGATATTAGAGACAATCGTTTTGTTTGTAAAGTTGTTTCACATCTCCTGCTATTGTACTACAGAAATCTAGCGAGGGAAAGTTAACTTCGAGTAAACTATGAGAATGAAATGTACTCTTATCCAACAAGAGGACATAATTATCCATTATACAGATAACATCCCTGGGAAGTGTGGATCGAAATACCAGCTTTCGTACTGGTCAATTTGGAACTTGGAGTCGGGGGGCTGAGACAGCCTTGGTGATTTAGACTTGGATTTAGCCGGATTGATATTTTTGGGGTTTGTCGATGGGCTAAACATCTGCTCTTTGAGCTTATTGGTTTTACTTCTATCTTTGTTATATAACGCTTATGCTGGAAGAAGGAAGGTCGTAGTACATGGATTTGTATATGTGATGAGCATCTTCCTCTCTTATTTCCTCCTTGGTCTGGGTATTCTAACCTTTTCAATATCATTTCCTTCAGTACCTCACCTCCTCACAAAGGTAAGCGTCGTAATCATGCTTTTCATAGGTGCTATAAATGTTCTCAAATATTTCAAACCAAACTTTACATCATTTAGTCTACCGATGACTATCGGCAGAAAAGCAGTTAGTTACATGGGAGTAGTTACTCTCCCGTCTCTATTTGCATCAGGCTTTTTGGTTGGAGTCCACAATCTTCCATGTGCCTGCACCGGCGGGATCTATCCAACATATATCTCGCTCATAGCAGGTAAACCATTTCAAATGGTCTACTTAGCTACATACAATTTCATGTTCGTGTTACCTCTCGTTATAATTCTGCTTATATGTTCCAATAAGGCTGTAACGGTCAGATTCAGAGTATGGCACGCGGAAAATACCGCAAGAATAAAGCTTATTCTTGGGACACTGATGATCCTCATAAGTTTGTTGATTATATTCTTAATCGGCTTTGAAATCGTTTAAACATTGATTAACTACAGAGACAAAGTACAAATAATAATCAATATCCATTAGTGAAGAGGCCATCGATAGTTAAGATGCTGGGTAGGATCTTCTCGGCTCAGCTCAGCGTCCTCTCTAGAGATCTCTCAAGTAACCTCGTAGTCGTGGATGTATAATTTGGCCTTTAACGTAGAAAACATAGACTCACCTCTCCCTTACAAAATGGAAAAATGTAGGAAGGTTTTAACCGTGTGTTTGTTGCTTCGGTTCAACAACAGTTGAACCCACAACTCTTGTTGCATGGCCGTCATGTTCCCTGGACTCGACCTTATTTATTCATTAGGTCACGGTTTATTAAGTGAAAGATATTTTAATAACAGTGTTATATTATTCATTTTTTGTTGTTTGGCATTGAAGGTACATATATCAGATTTAGAAAGGTTTGTGGGTAGATACTCACTCGGTAGGGACAGTGGGCTAGGTTCAACTCATTTCCTTAGGGTGAAAGTCCCAGGGGGTTCTATAACATCTGATCAATTTAGGGGTGTCGCGGATCTTTCTGAGAGTTATGGCAGGAAATACGCGGAGGTCACAGATAGGCAAGACATACAGCTCCACTGGATAGAGGCCGAGGATGCCTTGGACATATTTTCGAGGATGGAGGAGATGGGATTTGTCACTGATATGTGTGGACAGGGATTTAAGGGAGCTCGATATGGGGATTTAAGAAACATTGTGTGTTGTCCCCTCAGCGGCGTGGCGAGAGATGAGGTCATAAATGTTTATCCAATCTTGAAAAGAATCAGCGATTTCTTCATAGGTAACAGGGAGTTTCTAGATCTTCCGAGGAAATTCAAGATCGCCATGACCGGTTGCGGCAAAAACTGTGTGGGATTGGAGTTGAACGATCTTGGACTATTCGCCGTGAAAAAAGACGGTAGTGTTGGGTTCACAGCAGTGATAGGTGGAGGCATTGGTCTCAGTCTTCCGGGTCCGAAGCTCGCCGAGCCCTTTAGGATCTTCATCGAACCCAATGATGTTTTCAACGTCGTTAAGGCATCAATTGAAATACATAGGGATAACGGAAATAGGGATAATAAGGCCAAAGCCAGATTCAAGTGGCTTATCAACGAGTGGGGAGCGGAGAGGTTCCGGAAGGCTCTTGAAGATAAGCTTGAGGAGAAAATCGATGATTATGACGCAGCGCCCGCTCTGACCAGAGAGGATCACATCGGTGTACAAGCCCAGAGGCAGGAAGATTTGTTCAGCGTTACGATTCCCTTGATTGGAGGGATACTTTCCAGCGATAAGATGGTTAAAATCGCTGAAGCCGCCGATGAATATGGCAGTGGAGACATAAGACTTACCCCTCTTCAAAATGTTATAGTAGTTAATGTTCAAGATACTGATGGAATTCTGAAGTTTCTAGAGAGATCCGGATTTTCTTTGAATGGCTCGCGGCTGAGATACACGGCTGTCGGGTGTGCGTCTGACTTTTGCGGAAAGACAACGACTCACCACGCGAAGGAGATGGTTAAAGAAATTCTAGATTATCTAGAAAGAAAGTTTAAGGAATTTGACAAGTTAGATTTTACCTTGAACATAAGTGGTTGCCCTAATGACTGTGGAAGATGGACGATAGCTGATATAGGTCTAAGAGCTACACCGATCAGAGTGAATGGAGAACTCAGGCAGGGATACCACATCTATTTAAAGGGTAACCCCAAAATCGAGGCGATTACGAAACAGGGTGTCCCAGCCGAACAGATCAAATACATGATTGAAGGGCTTCTAAGAAAATACCTTGCAAAGAGAAGAGAGTCTGAAAGCCTTGGAAATTTCTGCGATAGACTCACTGCAGATGAACTTAGATCATATCTAGAGGGAGAGTAGGATGGAAAGAGAAACCAAACTCATGAGAATAAATAGAAACAGGTATTCCATAGATATTAGAGGATACACTTGCCCTTATGTACAACTGATCGCAATAAGAGCAATTAAAAGGCTAGACCCTGGCAATATCCTTGAGATCATTTTGGACAATCCACCTTCGTCAAGAGATGTGCCAATAGCCATGGAAAAAAATAGATTTGAAGTCCTTGAAACTCAGAGACCTGACGAAGGGATATGGAAGATAGTAGTAAAGAAATGAGGAAACCACGCGTTAAAGTGAATCTTATTACCTCTTCATCAAACCCTCTCAACGAGCCTAGAGGCGCTAATTAAAAAGATAGAAATGGATCAATCATAATCGATCTCTTCGTATCACTATAGTTGAATATCAAAGCGGACTAAAGACTTATATATAACACTGTTATATCTTTTGATTTTATAACACTGTTATACTTTAGGAGGCAAAAGGTTGGCTATCCTACACTGTTCGTCGCTGTGGAGGAAGGGTCTTTGGAGTATAGAAGGAGAAGCTTGGTTAAATCGATTTCGTGGAGAGTGATCGCAGCGATCGTAACATTCATGTTTGTCCAATCTGTCACGGGAGAGTACATCATGTCAACCACCATCACCATAGTGTTGAATGCAGCCAAAACAGTGTTCTTTTACATCCATGAAAGACTTTGGGACAGAATAGGCTGGGGGAGGAAGATGTAATGGATGAAAAAGTGACGCACTCCCTAAAGTTGATTGATGATGCAGTTAAGAAGTATTGGCCACGAATCGCGGTGGGTTGCAGCGGGGGTAAGGACAGCGTCGTCCTCGTACACCTATCAAGACAGGTCAAGTCAGATATCCCCGTGTTCTTCGTGGATACTCCCTTTAAACCCCAGGAAACAAGGAAACTCATCCAGAAGATTAAACAGATGTGGGGGTTAAACCTCAAAGTCTACCGAAGCAAGGAGATGATTCCTCACGACATGTACCTGACCGATCCTCACAGGTGTTGCCAAATCCTCAAAGTAGAGCCCACCAAGGAAGCCGTGAAAGACCTAGACTGTTGGTTCTCAGGACTTCGGAGCACCGAGGGTCAAACGAGGATAAACTACATAGAGGTCGAAGTTCGGGGTAGCCTCGTGAAGGTCAACCCTCTACTAGATTGGACCGAAGCCGACATCTGGAGATACACCGCCACCAGAGACCTACCTGTCCACCCTTGGTACGCTGAGGGCTATCGAAGCATTGGCTGTGCACCTTGCTCTAATCCGGGAGGAGTTGATGAGAGGGACGGCCGTTGGAAAGACACCAGCAAATGCGGCGGTGAGTGTGGTATCCACACCCAGATCTTGAAGTCATGAAGCACGAAGTGCTCATCACTGGAGGTAGATTTCAGCTTCCAGTTGGTTGCACAATATGATAAATGCACATCACTAATGAAACGATAAACAACATTGTTGGGATAAATATTGGTTTTCCGAGAAAAAGAGGGAATCTGCCAACGACCCAATCCAGTCCAGAGATTTCTAAAATCATGGAGTTTGAGTAATTTTGAGGGTTGAAGTTATGCGAACAGTGGGGAAACAGAGATTGTGCCCAACTAAACATATAGTGTATCCACGATGAACAGCAGAGAAATCGCTTTAATCTCGGTTTTCGCGGCGATATGGATAGGTTCTCAAAATGCCTTGGGCCCAATAGTGGGTCGGATCTCCATCGGGCCATTCTCTATCCATGGGGTGGTTAACCGGGTCATAGGATGGCTTCTCATGTTCATACTTGCCGAGGTCTCCGGGAAATTCGGCAGGGTTTCGATTATGGCCACCATTGCTGCGCTGGGTACTAGAATCATACGCCTCTCCCCCCTACGAGGACTCGTCGTGGGCGCTGGATACGCCTTGGGAGGAGTAGTGTTTGACTTGCTCTTTTTCGCACCCTACATGAGGAGCCTCGAAGGAAAGAACCGCCGAACATACCTCTTGATCATAGCCGTGATATCGGGAGCCTTGGCACTTACTCCATATCTACTTTTCCAGCTCTCAATCCTGGGTATCCAGGGTTTCATCGCCCTGATGCCCCTATACGCTTATTATATGGCTAAAGGCATCATCTTTAGTATCTTAGGAACTTCTATAGGTCTATCGATCCTGCCGAGAATAAAGATGCTTGCCCCAAAGATAGAGTCATGAATGGGAGCGTAGTAACAGTGGTTTTTTTAGGCGCTTTTAATCTCTCATCCCATTTTGGTTGAATATGACTTTGTTTTTTTATTGAGAGGTCTAATCAAGAAGATTGAAAAGGCCTTATCATCTTTAGGCTTAGATATATAACCACAGAGTCAAGATTAGAGATAACTACTTTGTCCCGAACGTTTCAGGTATTTCGATTTTCTTTAAATATAAGATTGTTAGAAATGTTACAGTGAGGGATTACTATGTCGGGTGAGTCTGTTTGCCTTCAACAGAAACCTCCCTCTCTCCATCGAAAACTATAAATTAAATGTATATGACAATGCCTTAGAACTCTTGGGGAACACGCCTCTTCTCTACCTCAATAGAATCAACCCTTACAAAACGCCAGTTGCTGCCAAGTTGGAGTGGTATAATCCTTGGGGTTCAATTAAAGACAGGATAGCCTACCACATGCTGAATAAGGAGGAGGAGAGGGGAACCATAAGGAGAGGGGAGAAGAAACTAATCGAGGCAACATCTGGGAACACGGGTATAGGCCTAGCTGCGGTGGCCAACATTCTGGGATATAACCTTGATATCTCGATAACCGAGGAGATAAACAAGGAGACGGAGAAGATTATAAAGCTGTTAGGTGCTAGGGTTGAAAAGATTCCATCAGAGTTCTTCTGCCCCAGTGCAACTGGTGATGGACCCATCAGCTTCGCTAGAAGCATGGCTATGAACAATCGAGAATACTTCATGCTCGACCAGTATAAGAATAGGCTGAACCCAGAGGCACACTATCTTACAACAGGACCAGAGATTTGGCGGCAGACCAAAGGTAGGGTGACTCATTTTGTTGCTGGTATCGGCACTGGTGGAACAATTGTAGGCGTCGGCAGGTATTTAAAGGAGAAGAATGTAGAGGTCAAAGTTATTGGGGTTCAACCTAAAGACAAGGACATATACGGTCTGAGGAATCTAGGAGTCTGGACTCCGGAAGTCTATAATCCAACTGTTGTAGATGAGGTCAGAGAAGTATCCCTAAAAGAGGCCCTAGCTACCCTGAGAGAAATCGTGAAGAAGGAGGCCTTGTTAGTCGGCCCATCTTCTGGTGCAAATGCTTACGAATCGCTACAAGTGGCAAAGGAAGTCAATGAGGGGTTGATCGTCACCATATTTCCAGACCGCATCGAGAAATATCTCAGTATCCTATAGCGAACATTTAGACTAGTACGAAGGATAATACTCTTTAACTTAAAAATCAATGACGGATTTAGACGACGATTTGGATTATACCAACGAGACTAAC
>JABAOF010009814.1_pt6 | contig 13293 bp, 10 predicted proteins | sample 7062171 | NCBI WGS metagenome assembly JABAOF01 (sample SAMN14538628, study PRJNA623070) | marine sediment metagenome | biome: marine biome [ENVO:00000428]; feature: marine pelagic biome [ENVO:01000023]; material: deep marine sediment [ENVO:00002113] | place: India: Gulf of Khambhat ...
CTGATTACATTTGACAGCCAAAGGGCAAGGTTCTCCACCCGCAGGTTGCTCACCCAGCCCTGTGACGGTAAAGAGCCGGTAAGCGCCATGCCGACCGGCACCTGTCCCAGCATCACAATGAAGGCGGCCGCCACCAGGACGGTCGCCTCACCACTGCGCAGTCGGAATGCGCGGTAGGCCGCGGCCGCTATATAGAAGGCGAGCAGAGAAAACATGGTTGCGGCCAAGGACACCATGGCACCCTGAAAAAGGCTCTCATAGACGCGGTGGGATAAGCGGCCGAATGCCGTAGTCTCCTTGCCATAGGCCTGCCACAGCCCGAAGAAGATCATCGCCAGCATGGCAATGAAAAAGGCGGCGCTGTTATACGAGCCCGCGCGGCGCTTGAGAATATTGCGACCGTGTACAATGGTGAGGTTGATCACCCCTAACAAAACGGTGAAACCGCCTATGGCAAGAGCGGCTGTGCCCAGAGCAGGCAATAAAGGTGTGAAGGGATTGGTGTCAACTCCTCTCCAGAAAAAGACCCTGAAGAGTCTGCTTTCGGCGGGCAAGAAGAACTCCAGCACATAGAAGAGGCCGCCCAGGAAAGTGGTTACAATGATGAGGCGTTTTCTCTCTCTTGCACGCACCCGGCTGAGCGCATAGAGCAAACCCGCCCAGCCCAGTGTGACTGCGATGATGACGGCCCATAATAGCAGCGGATTCTTGATAGGAGTGAACATATTTAGTTTAGAGTTGAGAGTCTGGAGAATCATTCCTCGTTTCTTTCGTACGGTTCCTTCATCTTGTCTCCTGCGCCGGCCCGGCTCATCGAGTCAGCAGTTCCGTCAGGAAGTTCGCATCTTCTCCCTGGAAAATGCTGAAGATTGTGCCCACTATGATCATCAATACCAACAGCCCCTTGCAGATGTCTTGACCCACCAGACTGCCCAGGAGAGTAGGCTCTTGAGTCAGATAGGCGCTGGCCGCATAAAATTCGTCTCCGATGATGGTGTAATCACAGGAGACAATGAAAAAAGGAATCTGGGTAGTTGCAGGAGTGCCCGCCACCTGGATGGCGCCGGCTTCCTGGCCCGCCTCCGCCAAGAGCAGGGCCTCCGCGTAGAAATTCCCGAAGAGGAAGGTGGAGGCCACCTTTTCCCTCATCATCAGGCCCATAACTCCCGCGGCGAAAGCGAATTGTTCGTCGGAGAGGTAGCGGACATCTTCCGGGCAATGGGTGTCGGATTTCCCTTCCGCCATCCAGGCCTCCCGGGTGGCTTCTTCGGCGACGGCGAGTATCATGGCATCGGGCACCGGCACCAGCAGGCGGTTTCCATAGCGGGCGGCGAGCCGGGCCACATGGGTCATAATACCCAGCGCCTGCAAAGTAGGAAGATCGAGGCGGGCAAGGCCCATGGAGAAGAGCATGGGTCTGCCCATTTCCGTGGCTCGACCCACGGTTTCGTCAATGGCGGAAAGCCCCGGGATTCGGCGGATAAAGAGTTTCCGGCCTTTTCGGGCGGTGATGATGCTGATGAGGATGATGGAACACATGATCAGCATCATCAGGATATGAAACCAGTTGGCGTGTTCAAGTTTCATGTCTGTTTGCGGCTTCTTCAATGCTTTGAATGAGCCGGTCAACGCCTCCTGGCGTGTCCAACAGGCGGGCGAATTTCTCCGCTCCGTCCGGAGGGACGATGAACTTCAAAAAGGGCGCACAGAAGAATATGGCCTGGCTCCCCAAGAAGGAGATGGGCCGGTGAATCTCCAGAAACATCACCGCGGGCACTTCCAGCCGCCTGCGAGCGATTTCCCGGGCGATCTTCTCGATGAAGGCGTCTTCATCTTCCCGCGCCGTTTTCGTTTGCACGGCGGTATCTTGTGTGAGGCCGGTCGACCCCGGTGGCAAGAGGCTCATGTTTGCGGCTCCTCAGAGTACTTCGCTTCAAGTTGATTGGAGGCCTCAGATACGGACGCGCGCAGCGCGCGAATGATCTCCACCACCTTCTCCTGCTCTTCCCCCTCTACCCGCAAATGGACGCCGCGAAAGGCCTCTCTCCAGCCCGGATGAGAGAGGGGGCTGAGTTTGATCCCTTGTGGGCCCCTGTAGCAGCGGCTAACCCTCTCCCAGGGCAAATAGCGAGAAGAGAAGAGATTCCGCACATACGCTCCCGTCTCGGTCAGCCGATAGCGGATGGGAAAGAGGAACTCAGCCACCGCCGACACCAGGAGGAACATACAGACGGCGGCCAATAGAGGATCACGGAAACACACCAGCACTGTGAAAGAGGCGGCGAGGACAGCGGTTATTACTGCATAAGTCTTCTTGGGTTGGCTGAGAGCGAGATGGGTTTGCCATTCCAACAAGACGCGTTCGTTCTTTTCCATTTTGTTTTTCCGCGACTAGACTATAACCCCAACTGCGGCGCAATCTTCTGCATAGCCTCCAGACCCAGGCCTATGAAGGATTCCACACTTGAGCCAAGTTGTTCAAATGAGGCAATCTTCTCCCGGCTGACAGCGCGCGCAAAAGACTTCTCTTTCATGCGATTACACACAAAGGAGACGTCGATCCCGGCAAGTTTCTTATCCGGGGAGATAAGCGCGGCGGCAACGATGAGGCCGGTGAGCGGATCCACCGCCCACAGCGCCTTTGCCAGTTTGCTCTCTCGCGGGGCGAGGTCATTGTGGCCCTTTATCGCCTCTATGATGGGGCCATCTATTCCCTGCTCCAGCAGAATCTCCTCCGCCGCCAGAGTATGGCGCTCCGGCTGCTCCGCGGTAAGGTCATAGTCAATATCATGCAGCAGCCCACACAGTTTCCACTGTGGTTGATCCTCCTCCAGGGACTCGGCAACTCGGCCCAGCACTGCCTCCGCGGCCAAGCAGTGTTTCACCAGATTGGGGGTGGTGAGATGGGTTTCCAGCAATTTGAGCGCGTCAGCGTGATTGAGATGAAGATAGAGTTCGCTGGGATTCCCCTCTTCCTCGCCGAAGATCTCCGCGGTGAAGCGATAGATCGTCGCTCCTTCCATCCAGGCCGTTGGAGAAAGGCCCGCTTTCTCACAGGTGTGAGAGAGAAACTCCTCTCTACCCCAACCCCATTCTCTGGCCACCTGAGGAAGCAACAGGCCTCTTCTTCTCCCCTGTTCAGCCACCAGTCCGTGTGTGCCGACCTGGACAGTGGACAGGTCTGCTATCATTTCCAATGGAGAAAGGACGGAAATCTCCAGCCGAACCTGTGGGAGTTCTTCTTCTCGCAAGGGAGAAAAGCGAAAATCTTCACTGGAAGCCATAGTCGCCGCGCGCCTGATGGTCTCCCAGAGAGGCAAAGTTGGTTCAACGAGGCCGATACATCCACGCAGTTCGCCCTGACGGCGAATTGTTACAAAGGCTCCGGCAAGTCGCGATAAGGCCTCGTCCTGGGGTTTGAGGCTCTCTGCTTCTTCTCCGCGCACTCTGGTTTCAACGGCCGTGCGTGCAATCTGCGTCAGTGCCGCCCTTTGGAGATGATTCAACACCTGGGGCCTCTGCAAAGCCAAAGATTACGGATCGGGACGCAATTCCATAGTATAGGTTGGGCTATGGGCCAAGTCAATCGCATTCTTTGTGCAAACATTGTCATTCTTGCCTGTGAAAAGAGGTCTCGCGGGAGCGTTTGTTGTCGAATTCCGCTACGTTACGGCTTTGTGAGAAGCCAGCATGGCTTATGAGTCCTACAAGAGAGTCGGGAAATCTTGACAATAAGCCATTTTTCGGTATAATTTCGACACTGCCTGAAATAAGCAGCGACACCGGTTTAGCTTCAGAGCCTCTTTTGCGTGTCAGGCAATGTTTGACGATTCCTCCTTGAAGTTTCCAAGGAGAACGTGGTGAAATCAGACCCAAGCGACCCGCAAATACGCTATCCAAAGCCCCGCCGCAGCAACATACACCCCGTTGATCTGGGAGACGCGCTGACACATCTTCGCCTTGGCATAGGTGCCGCTGCGAAGATGTGCGGTGTTTCAATTCGCCAATTATCCTACTGGAGTGACAAAGGTGTCTTCTCTTCTGATCCGGACTCGAAAAGCACGCAGAAAGGCCGGACATCCTCCAAGAAATCCTCCAACCGCTCGCGAATATTCGATTACCCTGCTATTGAGAAGGCCTGCCTCATAAAACAGGCTCTGGATCTGGGCTACAGCCTGGAGGCCGCGGTAAGCGAGGCGGAAGCCTTCCTGCGGAGAAACGCGAAGGAAGAAAAAAGGCTGCAGCGCCTTTCCGAGACGGAATTGGCTGCGACCGTAGGAGAACAGGCGCAAGCGCTTTCCGGACTGGCGGAGCGAATCCGAAGAGGGTTGCGAACCTATCGGGTGAGCGGAGATTTGGGACGGATGGCAGCCTCCTCAAGGGGATTGGAAAGACTGATATCCTTCTTCGAAGCAAACCCCTATACCGTCAATACCGCGCGGCAGATCGCCCTCCGCTTGGGCCGGGATGTTGAAGGTGTAACGAAAGAACTGGAAGTCCTTGAAGGACAGCGGTTCATTCAGAAGATCTCATATCCGGGAAACGATATATATCGTTATCTGCCGCGGAGAAAATGAGAGGGACGCCGCCTGGCGCGTTTCTTTTCCTTTTTCGGGATATTGAAAGGAAGGGAAGGGCTGGAACGATGCAGACGAAGTTACCGCGCGTGCGTACTGGAATAGAAGGCCTGGACGATCTGCTGTGCGGGGGCTTTCTGGAGGGAGATACAGTGCTGCTGGCCGGCGCCCCCGGCAGTGGGAAGACCAGCATGGGGATGCAATATCTCTACAGCGGGGCGGCTGAATATGACGAGCCGGGGATCTTCATCACCTTTGAAGAGTTCCCCCAGCGCATTTATCGGGACGCGGTCAATTTCGGTTGGGATTTTCCCCGCCTGGAGAAGGAGAATAAGCTCAAGGTCATCTTCACCTCTCCGGACCTGGTGCAGCAAGACCTGCTTCATGAACAAGGCATCATCACCGAGATGATCCATGAGATCGGCGCTCGCCGGGCCGTGGTGGATTCCATCAGCCACTTTCAGCATCATCCCTCACTGCATGGGGATCGAAGAGAGGCCATCTACGGGCTGATGAATGCGCTGAAGAGAGAGGGCCTCACCTCTATTCTGATCCGGGAGTTGCCTGGGGAAGAAGAAGTGGGTTCGGCGGCTGAGGATTTTCTCGCCGATGGGCTGATAGCTCTCTCCCAGGAGCGGGTCGAAGGCCAGCGGATGCGCTTTGTTGAAGTGATGAAGAGCCGCGGCAGTCCTCATATTCCGGTGCGGGGAATGCTTCTCTTCGAAGCGGGGGGACTGAATGTCATACCTGCCCATCGAAAGGCTTTTTTCCACTTTGAGGAGGCCATCTCCACAGGCATACCCCATCTCGACAACCTGCTGGGTGGAGGTATCCCCTACGGCTCCTTTTATCTGCTGGAGAATGGGTCCGACTTTCATCCGCAACTCTTGGAGGCGAACTTCTTGAAAGAGTCAATAGAAGCCGGAGACATCTGGGTGCAGGTGGGCTCTGCCCCTGCGCTAAGCCAAGAGGTTTGCGTACACTTGAGAGGGCTGGGCATCGGTGCAGGCTCATTAGAAGAGAAGATCAAGAATGGCACGGTGCGGATCATCGGCCCGGTCGGCTCTGCTGACGAAGCCGGCAACTGCAGCGCGGAGGATGTCATCAAGACCCTTGAGGAGATATTCCTCTCTCTCCGAGAACGCCAGAAACTGCGGCTCCAGATTGATCTCTCCTCCCTCGCCATCTCACTGGGGTTGAATGACCTGCTCGATCTACTCTCGCACTTGCTGGGCATTTCCCGCTGCTATGGCGGCGTCTCTTTGGGCCTCATCCAGCCGCACTTGGTCGGAGAAGAGACTCTAGGGAAAGTGCGCTCTCTGGCCGACGGGATCGTCCGTATCTGGAAGCAAGGTGATTTCGATTACCTTCAGATACTGAAGGCCGTGAATTCTGTGCGAACGCGGGTGCAGACCATCCTGGAAATCCCTGACCCCCCCTATCTTAGAATCGTCTCCTGAACCGGCCCGTCAGACCAGTGGGACGGACTGTGACACCTGAAATGGCTGATGTTGAAGCGAGGCTGGATGAAGCGGCCTTGATAATTCGATGTTGCGAGGGTGACGCAGGCGCTTTCGATCTCCTCGTAGGTGCGCATGCTTCCAGGGTCTTCAACCTGGCCTATCGCATGTTGGGATCTCAGCAGGATGCAGAAGACGCCGCCCAGGAGGCTTTCCTGAGGGCCTTCTCTGCACTGAAGAAGTTTCGACAAGGCGCAAAATTCTCCACCTGGATCCACCGCATAACGGTCAATGTCTGCCTGGATGAACTTAAACGCCGCCGCAGCCGCCCCCAGCCGCTTACTTCGCTGTATGGAGAGCGCGAGGGAAATCCGTCTAATCCGGCGGAACTGTCCGCGGCAAACCCGGCCGCCACTGATCCGGCGGAAATTGTCACCAGGCAGGCGGAGCAGCAAGAGGTCCAACGGGCGCTCGCCTCACTGCCACCACATCAACGGGCGGTTGTGGCAATGTGCGATATAGAAGGCCTGACTTATGAAGAGGCTGCCGCCGCTCTCAACGTCGGAGTCGGAACCATCAAGTCCCGTCTTCATCGGGCGCGTGAGAAACTGAGACAACTTCTCGTTCCAACAGGGAACTAAGCTGCGAGAAGTGAAGTCAAAGAAGATGAAGCAAAAATGAACTGCAAGAAAGCCGGACGGCTGCTAAATGAATATTTGGACGGAAGGTTGGAGCCTGGCCTTTCCGAGAGGCTTGAGGCGCATTTGCGCGAGTGCGCGGGATGTGCCGATCAACTGGCGGCCTTGCGCTCCACTTTGCAGAGAGTGAAATCTGTGACTCCTATTCCATTGCCGGAGGGCTTTGCCGAAAGGGTGGGAGCCGCGGTCCGGCAAAGGGCGCGGGAGCAGCCCGCCCGGAGCCGCTGGCAGATGATACGCTGGCTGGCTCCGGCCTTCGGAGTGCTGGTTGTCGGCATGCTCGCCTGGTTTGGCACTCAGCCGGGTGGGTATCGAGGTGCCGGCCCCACGATGAGCGAGAGAATGATGAAGAGGGGCGAAGGGGCACAGCGAATTGCTATTCCCGAGGAACCGAAGGAAGCCGACGCAGAAGCGGAAGAATTCCGTCTTAAGGCGGTCGGCTCACGAGAAGCCCCCTCGGTTTCGCAACCGGAGGCTGCTGTCGGGCCAGTGCCGAAGCCCTCGCCGACGCGACCGAGTAAACCGGCCGAAGCGCGGTCGGCCCTGGATGAGGTCAAGGAACCGGGAACGGAGTCTCCAGAAGTTGAGAAGAGCGCTGAGATGGCGGAGGAGGTAAGAGAGCCAGAAGCAGCAGAGATTTCCGTCTCCCCACGAAGAGGATACGCTCCGCGCGCACCCTCGCGAGCAGTAGGATACCGCTCCCGAGGAATGACCAGGCGGGTCGCTGACGAAGAAGCCGACGATGGCGCGGCAAAGACTCGTGAGCCCGCCCTTGAAATGGGCGCGTCTGCAGCGGCGGCCCCGAGGGCCGTGTCAGTGCGAGTGAGAGCCCAGAAGGGAACTGAAGACCGTCCGGAGATAATATTCAGGGTGGAGGCGGACCGCCCGACTGGGAAGTTTCGACTTAGTGTCTCTTCTGAAGAGGGAACACAGCAGGAATGGCCTGTGGACCTTCTGGCACAGCGAAGCCAGGAACTTTCCGCCTTCCGGCCGCCCGTCCGCGCCAAAGGAGCGACAATGTGGAATGTCTCGCTGACGGAGGAACTCACCGCTCCAGAGCAGAAAGACGAAACTCTGCTGCATGAGGAGTATCGTCTCTTTGTTCCTTCTCGATTGCTCTCACCGCCGCCGCGAATAACGGTTGCTTATGATGAGTTTATCCAGGAGGAAGTCCTGGCGGATCTGAGCGAGCAGGCGGGGCTGGTGATATTTGCGCCCCCCGCATCTATCGAGGGGGCGAAACTCTCCGTCAACGAAGTATCAGCAGACTCGGTCATAGAACAAACGGCTGTCTCGTTCAGCCAGCGCGTCGAATCTGACGGTTTGGCGCGCAATCTCATTGCGGATGAATCCCCGCCGGCGGCAGCAGGACCCCGCTGACAGCATGTCTTCTACAGCGGATACTGAAGAAGCCCGTCCTGAGTGATATGATGAAGTGTCTGACAAGACTGATTCTTCTCATCTTGTTTCTGGGGATCACGGCCCCCGGAATTGCGGATGAGAAGAAGATCCCCTTACGCGATGCGCCGGAGTGGATTCAACTCTCCCGGATCTGGCGGCAAATGAGCGAACATTGGATCGGGAAGGTTGTCAGCCGAGAGCAGTTCGAGAGTCTGGAGCCTGAACTCGAGAAAGCGGTCTCATTGCTCATAAATCTACAGGCGCGTAAATACTTTGACGCCGGAACCAGAGAGTCCATCGAGAAACTCTGCTTCCAGCGCTATGCGTTCATCCGCGAACAGCGCTATCGGCTGCACCCGTTTATCGTAATGACGGATCTGGACAGTCACGCCTTTATGGCTCGATCTCGAATCGAAGACTCGCTCGCCAAGCTGTTGTGGCCTCCGGCGGAGGTGGAGGATATCCTAGAGGCGAAGAAGAAATGGCGCAAAGACCTTGCCGTGCAGCTGGAATTTCTCCGCCGCTGTGTCGAGGTACAAGAGTTGATCTCCTATCATCGCGCCAAGGCACAAGAGAAAGAGGAGAAGGGCAGCGAGGTTGACTGGAATCAATTCCAACTGGAGGCTTATCGTCAGACCCGCGGTCTCATCGATGATTATATCTCCGGCCGCATCGAGCCCAGCGAAGAAATCCTCCGGCTTCGCGATCATCTGCTTTCCCTCACCGAAGAGCCTCTGCCCCCGCCGGAGGCAAGAATAGAGAGTTGACGGGCTGCCAACCGGCGAGAGAAACATTCCAGCGCAGACAAACAAGGGCAGCCAGTTGGGCTGCCCTTGTAGATGGTCTGCATCCGGAACGCCGGAGTATTTCCTTCTAGATGGCCACTTCCGGTTCTTCGGGACCTTCTTTTTCCTCTTCTTCCGGATTCAGCGCCAGGCTTTGCAGGGCGGAGGCGGCCATTCCCATATCTCGGGTCTGGCTGAGCAGTTCAAGCCGGGCGCGGGCGGCGGTACTGGCAAAGGGAGCCGCTTCTCCTGGAGGCCCCTTGATGGTCAAGCCGCGGTATTGTGACATACCGGTTCCGCACGGGACAAGCCGCCCGATGATGACATTCTCTTTCAATCCCACCAGGGAATCGGTCTTGCCATTGATGGCGGCTTCGGTCAGCACGCGGGTGGTCTTCTGGAAGGAGGCTGCGGAGAGGAAAGAATCCGTCCCCAGAGAGGCCTCGGTTATGCCCAGCAGCACTCTCTCGGCGGTGGCGGGCTGGCCGCCGCGTTCTGTGATTTGCTGGTTCACTTCGTCGAAGTAGAAGCGATCATAAATCTTGCCGGGCAGCAATTCTGTGTCACCCGGATCCAGTACGCGCGCTTTGCGCAGCATTTGGCGCACAATCACTTCCATATGCTTGTCATTGATATCAACACCATAGGAGCGATACACCCTCTGGATTTCCCTGACCAGATAGTCCTGCACTCCGCTTACACCCTTCATGGCCAAGACCTTCTGAGGATCCTGCGGGCCTTCGGTAAGTGAATCGCCCTGGCGGAGGATGTCCCCCTCTTTCACGCGCAGATAGCCGCGATAGGGAACCATGTAGCGCTTTTGAACTTTGACGGACTTGACTCTTGCCTGGACCAGTTTCGCCAGGATGGCGGCATTGAGTTCTTTGCCCGCAGCTACGAGTGTCTCTTTCTTGCGTGGGTGGACTACACGCTCCGCAGTTATCTGGCCGTCAAGGGTTTCAGGATGATCTCGATCCACTTTTACATCGGTATGTACGATAACCCACTTCACGCCAGCGGTCTCGATATTCGCCACCACGCCGTCGGTCTCGGAGACGATGGCCTGACCCTTGGGCCGGCGAGCCTCGAAGAGTTCCACAACCCGCAGCAGGCCTTTGACCTGTTCCTCCAGCACCTTCAGCATCTGCTGGATCTTGGAGACCCGTTCCCGCTCACTGGTCGCCTCTTCCTCGAAGGCGACCAAGCCGCGGCGGATATCCTCGTGCAATTCCCGCAGGGTCTCCTGGCGCCTCTTCTTGACCTCCGCCACACCGGTCAGATACTGGCCGGCGACGCCTCCGGTATGGAAGGTGCGCATGGTCAACTGGGTGCCGGGCTCGCCGATGGACTCCGCGGCAATAATGCCGACGGCTTCGCCCACCTCCACCAGCCTTCCTGTCGCCATATCCCGGCCGTAACACATACTGCATATTCCCTGGCGCATTCCGCAGGTGAGGGCGGAGCGCACATATACTTCACCGATGGCCAGCCCACCCTTGCTTCGCAGTTCTTCGGCAAGTTTCTCGAGTTTCTTCTGCTGGGTGGCGCGGATAGTCTTGCCTTTCTCTACTATCACTTTTCCGTTGAGGGGATCGGCAATGTCTTCTCTCGCCTGCTCTCCTACTTTCAGCGAGTCCACCGCCTGGTAGAATGCCTCACATTCATCTACTACTCGAAGAATATTGGTGAGGGGAGGTGAGAGGTCTCCGGCAGGGAACTGGGTGTCACAATCACCACATATCTTCAGCGCCTGCAATAGGCCTCTTTCACCCTTTTCCGCGCACGCCGGACAGGGCATCTCTTCCAGTATCCCCATGGGTACGATCGGCAGGGGCTCTTCTGTCTCTTCGGCGGCTTTGGCTTCTTCTATTTCTTCCTCATGCTGCTCTTCCGTTTCTCCCGCGACAGAGGTCTCGTTGCCGTCCTCCGGAACCGGCGCCTCTGCGACGGCCTCGGCTTCTTCAATCAGAGGGATCTCCGGCTCAACGGCAGTTCGCGATTCTTGCTCATCTCGCTCCCGCGCCTCCGCCTCCGCTTCTTCATAGTAGATGCGGGAGAGTTCCTCTTCGTCCATTATCTGTTCACAAGCCTGGCACTGGAAGAGGGAGAGGAAGTCTCCGCCGCACTTCGGACAAGGAGGATCATCGCTGGCACTGATTTCTCGGTTTGCTTTCAACAGGACTCGATCATTGCGAGGGTCAATCACGTCGGCAGGCACGACGCGGCCTTCGATGCGCATTGACAATGGCTCGATTTCGTCCCCCTCCTCACGGATGGCGGAGACGTGGATGCCATCGGTCGTGCCGCAATCGTGTGTCCGTACGATTACGTCCTGGGCCACATCTACGAGGCGGCGGGTGAGGTAACCCGCGTCCGCGGTTCTGAGGGCAGTATCCGCCAAGCCTTTGCGGGCGCCGTGAGTAGAAACGAAATACTCCAGTACATTCAAGCCTTCATGGAAGTTGGATTTGATGGGCAAGTCTTCGATGAAGCGGCCGAAAGGATCCGCCATCAGCCCCCTCATGCCGGATATCTGTCCGATCTGGCGAAGGCTTCCTCGTGCTCCAGAGTTGGCCATCATGAAGATAGGATTGAAGGGGTCAATGTTGTCAAGGATACGGTTCTGCACCTGGTCCGAGGCCTGGCTCCACAGTTGACAGACGCGGTCCGCCCGCTCCCCCGCGGTGATAAGTCCGCGAGCATAGTGGTCATTGGTGCGGCGGACTTCGTCTTCGGTTTTGTCGATGACCTCCTCACGCTTCGCGCCGGGGATATCCATATCGGTCATGGAGAGTGTTATGCCGGCCCTGGTGGAGAAGCGGAATCCGGTGTCTTTGATGTCATCCAACAGTTGCACAGTGCGGTTGGAGCCGTAATGGGCGTAACATTCGGAGATGAGACGGTCGAGTTCGGGTTTGTCCACGACGCGGTCGAGGTAGCGGAGTTTGGGAGGCAATATCTGATTGAAGATCAACCTGCCTGTCGTGGTGTTCAGAAGCGCGTTTTCCGCGCGCACGGTGATGTCAGCGTGAAGGTCCACGTGACCATTGTCATAAGCGAGTATGGCTTCGTGGGGACTGGCAAACACCTTTCCTGAGCCCTTTGCGCCCAGCCGCTTCTGGGTCAGGTAGTAGCAGCCGAGAATGATGTCCCGGATAGGGGTGACGATGGGTTTGCCATGGGCCGGGGAGAAGAGGTTCTCCGTGGAGCGCATGAGGATGCGCGCCTCCGCCTGAGCGGAGGTGGAAAGAGGCACGTGGACGGCCATCTGGTCACCGTCGAAGTCGGCATTGAAAGCGGGGCAGACCAGGGGGTGAATCTGAACCGCCTTGCCGTCCACCAGCACCGGCTCGAAGGCCTGAATACCCAGCCGGTGCAAGGTGGGAGCGCGATTGAGCATTACCGGATGACCACTGGTTACATCATCCAGTGCGTCCCACACTCGGCGATCCATACGGTCAACCATCTTCTTCGCCGTTTTCACATTGGTGGCTATCTGCAGGTCAACCAGACGCTTCATGACAAAGGGCTTGAAGAGTTCCAGCGCCATCTCCCTGGGCAGGCCGCATTCGTGGAGTTTCAGATGGGGCCCCACCACGATTACCGAGCGACCGGAGTAATCCACCCGCTTGCCCAGCAGATTCTTTCGGAAACGGCCCTCTTTACCCTTGAGCATGTCGGAGAGGGATTTCAAGGGGCGGTCATTGGAGCCTGTCACCGGGCGTGTGCGGCGGCTGTTGTCGATCAAAGCATCCACGGCTTCCTGAAGGAGCCGTTTCTCGTGGTTGACGATAGATTCCGGAGCATTCAACTCCTGGATTTTCTTCAGGCGGTTGTTGCGGTTGATGATACGCCGGTAGAGATCGTTCAGATCGGAGGTGGCAAAACGGCCTCCATCCAGTTGCACCATGGGCCGAAGTTCCGGCGGAATCACCGGGACGACTTCCAGTATCATCCACTCGGGGCGATTGCGGGATTTTCTGAAGGCCTCGGCCACTTCGAGGCGTTTGATTGCCCGCGCCCGGCGAGGACCGGAAAGCTCCGTGATCTCTTTGCGCAGTTCCCGAGAAAGTTCCTCCAGGTCTATCTCTTTCAAGAGTTCACGCACCGCTTCCGCGCCCAGGCCCGCCTGGAAGAGTCCGTCCATTTTGCGACCGACGCGACGCACCAGCATCTCGTTCAAACGTTCCAGGCTTCGATACTGGTTTTCCGACACCAATTGCTTCTTGACCAGGCCGGGTTTGAAGTCCAGTTTCTGGCTCAGCAGCAGGCGGGCGCCGGTGTCCAAGTCGGCCTTGCGCTCATCCCAGAGACGCCCTTCCTCTTTCAGCCGCTGATCGAAAGCGGAGAGCAATGCGGCGCGATCCTCCTC
>JABAOF010000501.1_pt1 | contig 13278 bp, 14 predicted proteins | sample 7062171 | NCBI WGS metagenome assembly JABAOF01 (sample SAMN14538628, study PRJNA623070) | marine sediment metagenome | biome: marine biome [ENVO:00000428]; feature: marine pelagic biome [ENVO:01000023]; material: deep marine sediment [ENVO:00002113] | place: India: Gulf of Khambhat ...
GTGGAATAGCCTGTGATGGCATTTCTGTTGCTAGGCTGCGGATTTGTTCCTCTAGATAGGGATCGATTTCTTCAAAGAAAAGCACCTCAGTTGTTGTGGTAAGTCGTTTAAGAATCATTGCTCGGGGTAAAGGAGAAACAGTAGCAATTCGAAGAATACCGATATCTTTCAATTGAAGAATATCAACAGCTTCTCGTACATATTTCCAGGCAATACCTGAAGTGATAATCAATAAGGATGGATTGCTGGGTCCATCATAAAGATTCCATGAAGACTTTTCAAATTCCTCATCCCGTACTTTTTCCAAACGTTTATGCAAATCACCATGCCGTAAATGAGGCCTTGGAAGATTATGTAAAGGGAGATTATAATCAAATTTGGCAGTTCTCTGTGTCTGAGTAATTTTCCCAAGCTTGAATGGAGCACGGCTATGGGCTAGCCGTGTTGTTTCTCGAACCAAGACGATAACACCGTGTTTTTCTGATAAATCAAAGGCGTACGAAATGATATCTTTAGCTTCTTGATGAGTAGAGGGTTCGATAACAACAATATCTGAATAAAATCCTAAAGGTCGTGCATCGCCCTCTGTTGTGGAGCTGTGAGCAAAGGGATCATCCGCCACTACCAGAACAAGTCCACCAGGTCCATGACCGGTATATGCGATGTTAATGAGAGAATCGAGTATAACAAATAAGCCATTGAGTTTCATCGATGCCATAGCACGAAGACCTGTCCAGGAAGCAGCTGCCGCAGCTTCAAACGCAACTTTTTCATTGACACTCCATTCAACATAGATACCAGAATCTTTAGAAATCGTGGCTAAATTTCCTAATATCTCTGAGGAAGGTGTACCAGGATAGGCTGCAGCAAATTGAACACCTGCTTCAAGAGCTCCACGGGCAATTGCGTCATTGCCTAAGCCTATAACCGTATCACCAGCTTTACGGGTCATTAGAGAATTAGTCATTGCACATTGCACCATCGTAATGGGTTTACGTATAATGGATTCACTACGAGAGAGTCTTGTTAAAATAAAACCTTGTTGCTTAGGTAACACGATAAAAGGCACCGAAACACAACGTAACACCAGCGTTAGAAACAGACAAAAACCGCAGCCCAAAAAGAAAGAACGTCCGCAATAGTAGTAAAGGTGATCAAGATGTTAAAGCAAGATTTCGTTGCTATTGCGTTGTACGTAACCACCATTTATGTAGCAGTCTTGTTATGGAGCTTTCGGTTCTATTGGCATGCAGTTCTCATTGCGATGATATCCACAGCACTTGGATTGGGGTACTTCAATTATCGAAATAGATGGTGGAAGAAGAAAAACGAGAGAGACAGCGAGGGCGGCGCTTAGGCTGGTTTCTCCACATAATGAAACCTTTTACTCACGAAGTGTAGGTAAAATAAAACCTTTTAGCCACAACTAATATCCTAAGTAGAATTCAAATTAGTTGTCCATTACATCGAATTTGGGTTGGATGGAGATAGATGACCTCTAAGTCAGTTGTAAAAACGAAAGTAGTTGATTTTCATATACATGTAGGAAAACGAGAACATTGGAATCCAGCGATTCATGCGCTTTTCAAGGAATTGAATCCAGGTCTTTATGAAATACAAGACGAGGTCATGACGCCTGAAAATATCGTAGGAATGCTGGATGAATGTGGAGTAGAATGGGGGGTTATTCTAGCGGAACTTTCACCTCAAGTAACTGGTATAGTAACCAACGAATTCGTTGCGGAGTTCTGTGAAAAACACTTAGATCGTCTCCTACCATTTTGTTCTGTTGACCCCACAAAGGATCAAAACCCCACCAAAACCCTCGAACATGCTATTGAGGATCTTGGTATGCGTGGATTAAAGCTCTACCCGACCTATCAGCACTTTTATCCGAACGCCTATGCAACCTCAAAAGAATGGGAAAAATTGAGAAACCTATATGAAAAGGCGGAGTCCTTTGGAATTCCTGTTATGTTCCATACAGGAACTAGTATTTTTCCTAATGCTCGGTTGAAGTATGGAAACCCTATTTTCTTAGACGATGTCGCCACTGACTTCCCCAAAATGCCTGTTGTCATTGTACACGGTGGGAGAGGTCCCTGGTTTGAAATGGCGTTTTATGTAACAAGGCTCCATTCGAATGTTTACCTAGAGATTTCTGGTTTACCTCCGAAGAATCTATTACAATATTTTCCACAAATAGAAGTAATTGCTGAAAAGGTACTTTTTGGCAGTGACTGGCCTGGAGTTCTTAGCATTGCTGAAAATATTGAAGCTATTAGAAACCTCAATATCAACGAAAGAACTAAAACACAAATTCTTGGCGAAAACGCTATTAAATTACTCAATTTAGAATCTTAGAATTAAGATTAGAATTTATTTATCTCCGTCTTGTGAAGATTGTTACAAGAGAACATGTTTCAGACTGAATACACTCATCGCAGCTTCTTTCTGTCTCAACTTCAACTGTCGGTAATATTAAGACCTCAAAGCCTAATTCTTCATAATTAGACTCATATTCTGCGGCACGATGTTTTTCGACACTGAACCGTTTCTCCCATCCCTGTTTTTCTAACTCTTTGTCTGTGGGATTAGCCATTGATACCGCTCCAATTTCACTGATAAAGCAGTTGGTTTAGAATAAGTCATCAAGCTCATCTTCTCCTGGCATTTTACCATGATCTTGAACATGTTGTTGAAGAAGTTCGGTTTCTCGTTTTGTGTACATGGGGTCTTCTTCAAATTGGAAGAACTTAGCACTATTTTGTTGTGTCAATTGTTCTTTCAAGGCAGCTTGAAGTCCGTCAGTGCCTTTGATAATTAAGACAGTTTTTTCTGAGTCTGCTAGTATATACACACCAGGTCCAGATGGAACTTCTTTAACTTGCATCTCATCAAAGATGAGCCAAGCTTCTGGAGGCATGGTTGGAGGAGTCAAGGATAGGCGGAGATCACATTGAAGACAGCGATGAGCTTCTTTTAGTGCCGTATCAAGAGGAAGCGCTTGTTCAACCTCTTCAAAGGATAATACACGTTTTTCTAAAGCAAGCAATGGCAATTGTTTACGATCCCATTTGAAGAAATCTTCATCACGTCCTAACTGGTGGTTGATTTTCAGATCGCCCGCAAGTTCCTCAAGAAGGGTTCCAGTTCCACCTAAGAATGTATCAATCTGTGAAGCAACCTGACGGCCGGTCGCCATCGCTTCAACCACTGATGTAGGCCCTGTAGCAACATCTCCAGCGGCAAATACGCCACGTAATTGTGTTTCCCATGAATTCTCTTTAGTCGCCAAGTTTCCATCTTCTGATTGTTTCAAATCAACCCCACTACTGATTTTTGATAAGTCAACTGACTGACCAACTGCAAAGAAGACTGTGTCCGCTGTAACGGTTTGCTTAATATCTTCATCAAAACTTGGGTTGAAACATCCTTCTTCGTCAAAAACACAGGTACACCTAATTAATTCAACTCCAACGACTTTTCCATCTTTACCAAGAATTCTTTGAGGTCCCCAAGCTGTATGAAGCATTATTCCTTCTTCCACTGCCTGAGAGATTTCCCATTTATGCGCAGGCATTTCTTCATCTGTTTCTAAACAGGTGAGCAGCACTTTTTCAGCACCCAACCGAATAGATGTCCGCGCAACATCAATTGCAACGCTACCACCACCAACAACAACAACCTCTTTACCAAGATCTGGTTTTTCTCCAGCATTCACCTTTTTCAGGAACGTTAATCCTTCATATACCCCAAGAAGATCATGACCTTCGATCACTAGATTTTTACCGACTTGCATTCCGATAGCAAGCAAAACAGCATCAAAGCTCGCTTTTAGTTTTGTAACAGAGATTTCCGCACCTATGTGAGTGGCGGTTTTAATTTTAATACCCATATTTGTTAGAACTTGAATGTCTGAATCTAGAACGGTGCGAGGTAGCCGATAAGTTGGAATTCCGGATCGAAGCATTCCTCCTGGTTCCTGTTGCTCCTCGAAAACGGTTACATTGTGTCCCAATCGAGTTAGGTAAAAAGCAGCACTTAATCCAGCAGGTCCGGATCCGACGATTGCAACTCCTTTTCCTGTTGAAGGGAGATTCGACATTTTGGATTTCCATTGACCGGTATCGTTCTCAACTGCAATACGTTTGAGTCCCATTATACACAAAGCACCATTAAGATCAATTCGCCGGCATTTCTTTTCACAGGGATGATGACATACATGTGCTAAAACGGACGGAAGAGCGGCCTTTTCCCTAATAACTGCGGTTGCTTGCGAGTAATCACCTGCGGCTACCAGTCGGATATAGCGTGGAATATCGATCTGTAGGGGACAATTATTGACACATGGTAACAGGACTGCTTCTCGATTAGCCCAGATAACTTCCTTATCTAATAAAGCACCAGTTGGACATACTTCAACACAGGCACCACAGAATTTGCAGCCGGATTCACCTAAGCTTTGAGCTGTTGATCCCACAACAAAATTCTCACCATCAAAAGCCAACCCTAATGCATCGATGCTACGAAGATTACTACATGCCCTGATACAGCGAGTGCAGCCAATGCACAAATTGTAGTCCCGAATAATCAATGGTTCATTACCGATTTTGGGAAGTTTCTGTGGAATAAAGCGTGGAGTGGCTTCTTTAATGCCAATATATTCTGCGACTTTTTGGAGTTCACATCGTCCAAATTTTTCACAACATCTTTCATCAACGGGAACATTAGGGGGGCAGGGTTCACGGGCGCAGCCTTCTCGTTGTGCACAGGTTAAACACGCATGGGGATGAGTGGCTAATATTAATGATAACTTGTCTTGACGGTGAGTTACAATTTCTGGGGTATCAATGAGAATAACCATTCCTTCTTCAACTTGAGTATCACAAGCCTGATGGATTCCATCTCGCCCTTCAATCTCAACCGCACATAGACCACAGCCCTCATATTTTGTGTCATCTCCAATGTTCTTGATTTCTTGAGTTCCACGAAAAATACTACCCGTAGTCTTCGTTCCCACCCCAGATGATAATTCAGGGTGATAACACAATCGGGGAATGTACACCGCCACAGAGTCAGCTGCAGTTAGGATGTTAGATTTTTCATCAACCTCGGCTTTTTTACCATTTATTGTCAGTGTAACCATTGGGTTCGACCTTCTTAGCGGTTATCGAGAACTGGAAAGACGGAATTTGAGACGATTATACCCGAGCTAAAGGACCCGGCCTTTTGCGTTACTTAGGAAATGTGCGATGGCGTGAGTTGGACAAGCATTAGTACACGGCGGATCAACTTCCCCACTTGTTGGTTTACATGGAGCACAACTGTATTTGAGTTTGTGGCGATGTTCTTTTCGAACACCCATGATGTTACCATCTTCGATTTCGAACTCGTTTGGGATGACTTCTAACACTGAAGCGGGACAAACTTCCACACATTTCCCACACCCATCACATTTGTCCGTATCTAGAGTTATGAAATATTCTCCAGAACCATCCTTGTAGCCATAATTTGCAATCAACACTTTCACCTATAGGAACTAGCTTTTTCCTTGAGCTCGTTCATAGAGTACCTTAGCAAATAATGCGGCTCCTGCAGCGCCTGCTAGCATGGGGTCAAATCGTGGATCATCACGCCATTGGTCTGGTTTGAGAGCCTGAATTCCTAACTCTTTTTCAACGCGTTTAACTATTCCGATGTTTTTGGCAATCCCACCAGTGATAACAAATTCTTTCTCAACGCCAACTCGATTCAGCAGGTCTACAACACGATGTGCCATGGCTTGGCAATAAGCTGCTAGGACCTCATCTTTTGACCATCCACTTCGAAGAAGTCCAACAGCCTCAGATTTAGCAAAAACTACACAAGTGCTGCTCACTGATTGAGGTTCTTCTTTCACTGCAAATGATCGATCTCCAACTTCTTGAATAGGGACCGATAGAAGATCGGCAAATACTTCCATGCCACGACCAGTTCCTGCGGCGCATTTATCATTCATGAGAAAGTTTTGGACTTTTCCTTTTTCATCAACGCGAATGGCTTTACAATCTTGTCCGCCCATATCCAGAACGGTTCGTACTGATGGTCCCCACATGAAGNNCCAGGACAGTTCGGACGGTGGGTCCCCACATGAAGTTTGCTCCGCGTCCATGACAAGCGATTTCTGTAATCGCTTTTTGTGCGAAAGGTATATTGACCCGACCATAGCCAGTTCCCACAACATAATGAACATCTTTGAGTGTAAGCCCCGTATCTTCAAGAGCCCAGTTCATTGTTCGCTCAGCGCTGTCAGGACTACTTGACCCTGTTCGCATCACACTCTGTGCAAAAACTTCGCCATCAACCATGATTACAGTCTTCGAACTGACAGATCCAATGTCAACTCCTCCACTAATCACCTTCCCATCTTTGGGGTCGATGCCTTCAACTGTATGACGATATTCTGGCCATCTCCAAAATTCCTTTTTTGTCATTTTCATCACTTCTTTGCCCGCTCCTTGGCTACCAGGGCTGCACCGTAGGCACTTGCATATTCAGGAAACTCAGGCACATGAACCTCCACACCTAATCCCCGTTTCATTGAATCAACAAAGCCAACATCATAGGCTAAACCTCCAACCAGAAGGACATCTTCTGTAATCCCCAACCTTCTAACCATTGAAACCACACGTTCGGCAATTGCGTCATGAATTGCGCGGGCAATATTTGCTTTCGGTGTCTGAGCATGAATTAGTGATACTACCTCAGATTCAGCGAAAACAGTACATTGAGCATTCATAGGAACTGCTTCAGTGGCTTCCAAAGACATAGAACCCATTTGCTTTAGTTCAACTTCGAGTGCACGAGACATAGCTTCAACAAATGCACCTGCGCCAGCAGCACATCGTTCATTCACGACAAAATCTTCCATACCACCGAATTCGTCACATTTAACAGCCCGAGCTTCCTCAGCTCCAACATCAATAATGGTCCGAGCTGAAGATAATAAACTAACCCCTGCTTTTGCATTCGCTCCAACTTCGCTTACACTATCGGATGCAAACTCTACTGAGCCTTGACCAATTCCTGTTTCTGTGATGTGGCTAATTTCATCAAGATTCAATCCTGCTGCCTGTAGAGCCATCTCAGAGGCATCTTTGACTGCAATCTTGAGATCAAATCCTGTCAAGGCAGATCCTCGAGCAACTATCTTTCCATCATCGAGGATGACAACCTTCACATTCTTAGCGCCAAAGTCAATTCCTGCAGTTATCAAATCTATCTGCCTCCTACTTAACCCCCAATAGTTCCAAGAAGGAATCTACCGCTTTCTTCGTACGTTCCAAATCGAATTCTCGTTCATCACCCATATTCCCTTCAAAGGGAAGAACTGGGACACCTGCTTCCTTGAATGCAAGACGGTTCTCTGCAATATTCAACGTCAAACCTTCACACCCACGATTATAATGCAGCATAACACCATCAACTTTCCATTCTCGAACAATGCGAAGCATCATATCGCTTTTTTCGTGAGCGGAATAGAAGTGTTGCCATTCAGGTCGAGAATGGGTCCAATCAACTAGAATTTCAAGAGCCTGCTTTCGAGAAGTAATATCAATTCCTTGTTCTTGTGGAGTTGTTCTGGGACCCCAAGTTCCATCGTCTTTCACTTCCCATGCCCCAATCAAAGAAAAAGTGTAAAGCGAGCCAACTGACACCACACCGAAGGACTCGAGATATCGGAAAACCTCAAGAAAACCCCATGGAGGTTGGGTGTCCGTAATAACACGGCGTCGTTCATTACCCACTGCTGCGATTTTATTATCTACTCGGCTTTGAACTTCGTCACGAAGTTTTCGATAGAAAGCCACAATCTCGGGACGATGTTTCATGATGGTTCCAAACACATAGAGCGAATACATCGTCTTTTCATCAAGTGGTGCCGGAATGGTCTTATTCATTTCACAAATCTCAGCCCAAAGAGAAGTAGCCTCACATTCATTATAGACAGCTTGGATTAGTTTTGCATCATCATAGTCTCGACCAGTAGTTTTTTCCAACCAGTTGATTCCATCCAACAATTGATTAACCACATATTCACGCCGTCGGTCGTTGAAATCCCGAGATAATCCTGTGCTTACATCAATACAGAAGAAAGGCACACCTCCTTCCAGGTCGCTAGCGATTTGATACCATTTCGCATGACTACAGCAAATATGGGTTGTCCACATGAAATCTGGTTTAGGAAACTTGCCTCCAAACACATATTCATCTAATACTACTGAGCCAAGATAATTTCGTAAATACGCACATAAATCACGGGCAAACCCTTTCGCTTCGATAGCTTCCTGACATCTAGCAGCAAATTCCTTATTGAAGGCAATTGAAGCCCCATATGGTTCCCCAGTCAGACTCCATACATCGTCTCCTAGACCTGCAGGAACCGCACTATAGGCCCACGCGCCACCAGCCCACCGGATTCCACCCTTCTCATGAGCTTTTGCATAATTGTCATAATATTGTTGTCGTAAAGCTTTCCCTTCATTCCAGATTTCTAAAGGTTTAGTTTGATATTTCATTTCAGTCAATTTAATCACCTAAAACAGGTCGGGTAATGCAAACGTTTCTAAAAACGCTTCAACACGAGTCTTAAACTGTCCAATTGGTACGGTCACATCAAATTCTAAAAAGTAGGTTGGGATACTATTCTCTTCAAGCATTTTCCGTAAAGCCGGCATGTCCAATTCATGGGGATCACAGAATTTTTGTTGAATAACAAGGGCGCCCTGAACATTGTAATCTTTTGCCAGTTGTAAAATATGTGGGAATCGTTTTCGCTCAGGCCAATCTTTACTGGGACAAGGCGGTCGATCAATGTACCGGGCGGCTATAGCAGCCAAACGATCTTCTTGCGGATCAACTTCGTTCCAGAAATATCGGGTACCCGTGCAATGTTCATCAACTACTAGCGTGGAATCTAAAGACTCCACCATTTTAACGAATTCCGTGTCGTCATCTTCACTTCCTATAATCATAAGGCGGGTTCCGGTTTTCCTGTCAAGTTTCCGATTCGGTAGTTCTTTGAGCACTGCTTCCAGTGCTTGATTATGTTCTTGCTTATCGACCATTTGACTAGAAACAACCATGTACATAGCCTCTAACCCCGTCAGTGGGGGATCTTCCTGTTTTCGAAACTCATACACTTGTTTCATCAGTTGACGGTTCTTGTCTACAACTTCAATGCCCTGATCTAGATCCCTATCTGAAATAGGACGTCCAATCCACTGCTCCAATGCTTTCTTGAAAACTTCCAGTTCACCCCGTAAATATGAATAGGCATGTGGTGTTTGGATTCCGTGGGGAGTATACAGGTAGTAACTGAACTCTTGTGGAATGTGCTTTACCCAGCTATTGTATGTTTGGCGAATATGGAGACACGATTGGGCGATCATGATGCCATTTAGGTAATCGTATCGACCTTTCAATCCTTGAGCTAAGCAGTCACGGCAAAATGGACAAAACATCCCAAATATATGAGGTTCGGTCACATCTTGGGCTTCATGACTACCCAAGATGCGAACAGGGAGGATATCAGCAGCAAAAAGGAGTTCTTCAGGGACATAGGTGCAGAAGTAACCGAGTACTTTTCCACCCGTTTCTTTTTTCCAGGCTTTTGCATAGTCATGACGATTTTCATACCATTCTTTAAATTTTTCAAACATGGGGATCTTCCTATCCTCAAACACTTGGGTATGGAGTGTTTTTTTCAAACGGTATGAGTATCAAATTCCTTAAGAATTTTTGCAAAAACGTTTTATAGCGATGAATACTTATTCTATATTGATAAAAAGATTTACCATAATTATCCACATAATAATAAAGGAGTTCTTCAAATGACTGATTGGTATTCAGATAGGATTCGAGGGTTACTTTCAGCCATTACTCATCCATCACGGGTGGCAATATTAGAATTCTTGTTCGACCGTGATTTTGGGACAAACAAATCGCTTAGGCAATATCTGAAAGCATTACGACCTCAAACGGGAGGCGATTCACCGGCTGTAGTTACCCATCATGTTTCTCTACTTGAGAAAACTAAGTTGGTTAGACATTCAGATGAAGACGCACGGATTATTGTAGCTACAGCCTTTGGGCGCAGAATGATTAGATTGCTTAGGCAGATGGTGACAAACTCAGATCTGGATGAATCCTGGGATCGCTCGCTTTAAAGGTTAAATCCTTGATCACGAAGAACTTGAGTTAGATTTTTTCCTTGGTCACGGGCTCTTTGAAGGAAAAATCGGAGGTAGCGATCAAAGAAAGGATTACTGCCCTTTGCAGCCAAAGGGATTCCAAGGACCAGGTCGCCTTTAATTAAATCTAATCGTTGTGCAGCCATCCCTACGGACCACATCATTCGATTATCTATGAAGTGTTGGGCTGCTACTGTTGTTGCAGAGGAAAGGGCGATACCTAAATCCAGAATTTTGAAGGCACAGAGGGCTGTAGTTTTGTTTTGACGGATGGCTTCTTCGTAATCAGCGCAAGTTTCGTAGCCACAGGCTTGACAATCGAGGGATAGCGGAGGACGCTTAGCATGGATTCCGATTAGGAAAATGGCTGCACTTTCTTTTACAGCTTCAGCATCAGGTTCCAAAAACCAGAAAGTTTGGCTTGTAAGATCTTCTTTTCGCATTTTTAGGATTTCTTTGACTATCTGCTTAATTGTGGCTCCGGACACAATTTCTATGGTAAGATCATCGAAGCCCTTGGATTTGGGTGCGGTTGTGGCTGCAGCCGCCATTAAATTTGCAACGTTTTTGATTGCCTCGTCGGTGAGTTTACCTCTTTTTGTTGGAATTTCATTCACCTTTATACAGGGAGTTTTTCCACATAACTAGAAGTGTTGTTTTTGCTCAATCCGTAGGTTTCTTCCCAGTAACAGCCTTTACGATATTCCAGAATTCGTCTTCTTTCAAACCAAGGCGTGTCTCTCGAAGGAGTTCGGCTGCGTTTTGTAATTGTCGAAGCATTTCTACCTTGTCTCGAAGTTTGTGTGTCTCTTTAACTTGTAATAAAATTTGCAATATTTGTTCATCTGTGGCTTCAATTTTCTTTTGTTCAAGTTTTGTTTTTACAATTTGGCTCCCGGTGTGTTTTCCCATATAGAACTCTGTTTTCCGTCCAACAGTTTCTGCAGGGATAGGTTCGTAGGTTAGTCGATGGGAGAGGATGCCATGAACGTGGATGCCCGCTTCATGTGAAAAAGCGTTTTCGCCAGTGATTGCTTTATGAACTGGAAGAAGGATAGCAAACGATTTGCTAACAAGTTCAGCAAGTTCTTGAATTCTTTCGGTTTTTATGCCAGTTCGAATACCATAGAGAATTTCTAAGGCCATAACCACTTCTTCGAAGGGGGCATTTCCTGCACGTTCTCCAAAACCGGCAACACAGACATGAGGAACAGAAACACCTTCTTCGATTGCCGCTAGCGTGGTGGCGGTGGCTAATCCAAAATCATTGTGGTTGTGAATTGAGAGAGGAACTTTTCGTTTAACCTCTTTATAGAGGCGGTCACGGATTTGTGATACCAAATATCGCATCGATTCAGGTCTTAGAAAACCAACGGTATCAGTAATTACGACGCGATCAGCACCAGCCTCGATTGCAGTTTTGAAAATTTTTACTGTATTTTTAATGCTAGTACGTGAAGTGTCTTCGGTGACGAAATCGACAATCACTCCATGCTTTTTTGCATATTCAACACAGTCTGTCACGATATGTAGCGCTTCTTCTGGGGTTTTCTTCAACTTGTATTTCAAATGAAGGTTGCTGAACGCAATGAAAATTGGTACTTCTTCTGCTCCTGATTGAATTGCTATATCGATATCTGATTTGATGGCGCGAGCCGGAGCGCATAATTTAGCCTGTTTGAAACCCTCTGCAGCAATTCGGCGGACAACTTCTTGTTCGTCTTTCGAAACTGCAGGAAACCCAACGTTGATAATGGATATTCCCATTTCATCCATCAGTTTTGCGATTTCGATTTTTTCATCAATTAAAAGACTAGTTCCAGGAGTTTGTTCACCATCACGAAGGGTTTCATCCCAGATAAGAACTTCAGTGGGCAGATGCTTTGGCTTTGTTTGAAGAACCTTGTTAAAGTTCACAATTAGCCCTTCTGCCTCTAATTCGTCAAGCAACATTAGTCTCAGCCAGCCTGATTAACCAATAAATGATAGTATAGACTTAAGTCTCTTTCTCGTCTATATAGCAGGAATCATTGAATTCAAATTTGGAAGGAAAAAAACCATGAATTCTGGATATTCTAATATCAAGATTGAGGTTTCAGATGGTGTAGGTACAATATTGGTGAATCGACCACCTTTGAATATTCTTGATCAAGATACACTTACAGAACTTCAAATGGCTTTTAAGAATTTAAAGATTAACGATGATGCCAATCTCATTCTTTTGAAAACGGCTGGTGATCGGTTCTTTTCCGTTGGAGTGGACGTAGAGCAACACCTCCCAACACATGCACCGAAAACATTGACGGCATTTAACAAAGTGTTTGAAGCACTAATCGATGTTGACAAACCTGTGATCGCTGTGGTTCAAGGATCCGCTCTGGGAGGAGGATGCGAGTTAGCTTTCGCCTGCGATGTGGTGATTGCCGTTGATTCAGCTAAGTTTGGTCAACCGGAAATTCAGCTTGGGGCCGTGCCCACAATAGCTGCAGCGACTTTGCATCATCTGATTGGTCAAAAACGAACTTTTGAACTGCTTTATACTGGTGATAGTATTTCTGCTAAAAAAGCTGAATCGATTGGACTTATTAACCAGGCTGTGCCTGCAGACCAATTAGAAAATACTGTCAACGAATTTATTGTAAAACTCAAAGAGCACAGCCCCATAATGCTCCGGTACATTCGTCGGGCTATTTACGAAAGTTTGCACCTTGATTTCATGCAAGCTGTTGAAAAATCCACCGAGATTTATCTTGACTCATTAAAAAATACAGAAGATGCTTCAGAAGGACTCAAAGCGTTCTTAGAGAAGCGGAAACCGGAATGGAAAGGAAAATAGTCTTCTGAGAGCGTTTTAGGGAATTACGATAGTACGACCTAGAACCTTTCCTTCTTCAAGTAGTTTGAATGCATCATTGATTTCTTCAAGTGGACGCTTGCTATCAATAATGGGTTTAATCTGAATGATACCCTTTTCAACCATTCTCAATAGAGGAGGATAGTCAACCGGACGACAGCCAAGAGATCCACGGATTTCTACTTCTCG